>Ga0210378_10001599_pt1 | contig 11829 bp, 14 predicted proteins | sample PLM1_60_b1redo_FD_155465 | JGI IMG/M metagenome (GOLD analysis project Ga0210378, IMG submission 155465) | Groundwater sediment microbial communities from an aquifer in East River, Colorado, USA - PLM1_60_b1 redo | ecosystem: Environmental > Terrestrial > Soil > Riparian zone | place: USA: East...
GGGCTGGATGATCAGTACCTTCAACGCATGGGCGGCGTGTGGGGCAAACTCGTCGGCACAATCACCTTCGGAGCCCCAGAATCCGCTCCCAGCGCGATGGCCGCGGGACACGGCATCACCGTCTACACCCACCTGACCGACCGGGATCACCGCATCGATATCGCTGGGCTTTGGGGTGCGCTTGCCCTACGTCACCACGAGATCTCGTTCCATCCCGACTGCACCGACCGCCCCGGTGAGCAAGCCAAGCAGCGTCAGGCCGCCGCTCAGTCGATGTCCGTCCTCGTCCCGGTTGCCGAAACGATTCCCAGTCCTGCTGTGGACGAGCACCAAATGAGGCTGATGAAGGATATCTTCAGCCGCCTCACCGGACTGTTGGCCTTCGGTGCGCCGCCGTCACAGGAACTGCAGCAGCTCGTCGATCAGGCGGCGGCGTGGCGCGACCGGCTCGAAGAAGTGCTGGGCGGTTAAGCCATCGGCCGGCTCAACTTTCGCTCTGACGGCCGCTAGACACCTTTTCGGGTCAGGGTGGGGATAGACCGGTGGCGGCGAAATAGCGTCGATGAGCCGGTGGCGGTATCGCATCGGAACCTTCGACCTGTGCCAGGTTGTGGGTGCCGATATCTCTGTCCGTGCAGGTCAGGCGGCGTGTTGATATTCGTGGAGGATGCCGCCGAGTCGGTCACGTCGTCGGAGGTCGAGGCGCTCGAGTGTGGCGGGTTCGGTGATCGGCGGGCGGAGTGGTCGCAGGGGCGCCGCGGCGTCGAGCGCGCGGTGGGGCCGGTGCTGGTTGTAGAAGGTCTCGTACTCGCGCAGCGCGTGCAGCAGGTGCGCCTGGTTCACGATCAAGGTCCGGTCCAGCAGCTCGGCTCTGCATGACCGAATCCAACGTTCCATGATCGCGTTCATGCGCGGCATCCGGATTCCGGTCTTCACGACGGTGATTCCCTCGTCGGCGAGGACGGCGTCAAAGGCCGCCGTGTACCTGCTGTCGCGGTCCCGGATCATCTGCGTCACGGTGGCGCCGGCGTCCTGGAGGTCCATGACCAGGTTCCTGGCCACCTGCGCGGTCCACGCCGCGGTCGGGTGGGCGGCCGCGCCCAGGACACGGACCCGGCGGGTGCCGTGTTGGATCACCGCGAAGACGTGCAGCCGCGCCCCGGTCACCGTCTGGGTCTCGAAGAAGTCAGCGGCCAGGATCGCGTGCGCTTGGCCGCGCAAGAACGCGGCCCAACTCTGGCTTTCGCGTCCGGGTGCGGGCTCGATGCCGTTGGCCTTGAGGATCTCCCACACCGTGGAGGGCGCGACCTTGATCCCCAGGGCGGCCAGCTCACCATGGACGCGCCGGTAGCCCCAGCTCGGGTTCTCCCGGGCCAGCCGCAGGACCAGGAGCCTGATGCTACGGACGGTGGGCGGCCGACCTGGCCGTTTCCGGCGGGACTGCCTAGCGTGGCGGCGACGCAGCATGTCGCGGTGCCAGCGCAACACCGTATCGGGAGAGACGATCAAGTGCAGCTGCGCCAGCCTGGGCCGGGGTAGCCGATGCAGCAGCGCGGCGAGGAACGCCCGGTCGGCCGGGGTGAGGCGAGGCCTGCCGGTCTGGCGCTGCAAGACAGCCAACTGGTGACGCAGCGCCAGAATCTCGATGTCCTTGTCGATGTCGCTCATGGGCAGCAGCCGCAGAGCAGTGAAGACGCCCGTGAGCGCAAGGTATGGCAGTCGCAGCAGCACGGTGGATCACCCTGGCGCACCCGACCGGCGACCCACGGCCGTATCCGAAAACCCGCAGGTCACAGGTCATGGACGGAGTTTTCGGCACCCACAGGGTCGGGTTCGACCGGGACATGGGCGTTGCGGTCGGCCCGTGGGAGCTGACGTTCATGGACGCGTCGACCAGCATGAAGACCCTTGAGGAGTACAGCCGGCGACGGGAATTGATCGATGGCGGTCCACAGTGGACGGCCGTGTGGCGAGGGCCTACGCAGTTCTTGCGTATGGGTAGCCAGCTAGGTTCTGTCGCGTGCGTGAGCGAATTCCCGCATGATCTGAGCGAGCCTCGCCGGCTGGTCGAGGGGGATGAGCGTGTAAGTGTCTTCCACCTCGCCCAACTGTCCTTGCGGGAGGAGTTCGACGAGGCGCCGGCCGTGCTCGGGTGGCATCACGCGGTCCCCGCTTGCCCAGACCACGAGGGCGGGACGGTTGAAACTCGGCAGGCATTGGGCCGCCTTGAGCATGAGGTGGGTGTCGGCAAATGCCGCTCGTAGTGTTCGCACGGCGTCGCGTCGGATCTCGGGCTGCTTCGTGACCGGCCTGATCCACCGGGCGGTGGCAGCATCTCCTCGCATGGTCAACCAACCGAATGCGATCGGTAGCCGCCGGAGCGCACGGAGACGCATTTGCTGCATGAACAGTCCGAACAGCCGGGGCGGGAGCTTGCCGGTGAGTGCCAATGTCTTGCCGGTAAGCCCTGGCGGGAAGTTATCGAATGCTTCGCACGAGGCGAGCACAACCCGTCCCACGCGGGCGGCGCCGCCGCAGATGAGCAGTTGGACGAGCGCGCCACCGGTGTCGTTGCCGACGAGGGTGACGTCTTGCAGGTCGAGGCGGTCGAGGAACTCGGCGACCAGGCCGGCTATCCCGGGCAGTGACAGGTCTGCGTCGGCGTGCATCGCGTGACGATGCGCACCCAGGGGCAGTGTTGGGGCCACGCATCGGTGATCGGCGGACAGGTCGGCGACCACTCCGTCCCACAGCGCGGCGTCCATCATCAGCCCGTGCAACAGCACGATCGCGGGGCCGTCGCCGCCAGTGTCCTCGTAGTCGATCGTCCCGGCGGAGAGCTCGATCTGCTTCATGCCTGCTTGCCTCGGTGCATTGTGGACTCCGCGGCGGCGGGGGCGGGTCGATCCGCTCGCGCGCGATCGACAAGGTGCCGGCGTAGGAAGGACAGCTCGGCCTCGACGGCCTGCTCATGCGCTTCCATGAATGGCGCGTAGTGCCCGCCGGGCAGGCGAACCAACTCTCCACGCGGTGCTCGCTGCGCCGCCCGGACGGCGGGCCCGGGAAGGGCGGACTGATCCTGGTCGCAGGCGAGGACCAGTAGCGGACACCGCACGCGGGACGCGGAGCTGCCGGGCCGGTAGAACCCGACGCGCAACGCGGAGCGGGCCGCAACCACCTGCTGCCAGTCGAGGTACCGATTGTCAGGATCAAGCGCACGTGCGCGGAAGCCTTCCAGGGCGTCCGGCGTCGACAGGACTGCGACTGTGCCGGGCTCACCGGTGGTTGGCACCAGCAGCGGCTGGCGGCCGACGAGGCCGCCGAGTCCGTCCAGGACGCCCCGGCCGGTGAGGCGTAGCAGCGCGAACGGTGTCGTGTGGCGCATCGCGTTGCGCGCGGCGGCGGGCCCGTCGGCGTTCGGCGTCTGCGCGATCGCCGCCGCGACCCCCGGATTTCGTGCCGCGACAGGGAAGATGTGTCCGCCCGACAGGGAGAAGCTCCAGATCGCGAGCCTGGCCGGGTCGACGTCCGGAAGGTCGGGCGCGAAACCGATCGCGGCCTGCCAGTCGGCCAGCTGGTCCCGGACGCGGACGACCTGGCGCGGTTGACCACCGCTCTCCCCGAGACGGCGATAGTCGAAGGCGAGGACGGCGAACCCGGCATCGTGGAACCGCCTCGCGAACAGGTCGGTGCCCGGCTCCTTGGTTACGGCGAACCCGCCGGCCATGATCACGCAAGCGCCGTTGGTTCCGGGATAGTGCCACGCGGCACACTCCGTGTTGCCGCTGACGAAACGAACCTTCTCCCGCTCCACCGACCCGCGCATGACAACCTCCGGCTGGACCAGATGCAAACCCCACGCAAAAGTGAACCATGCGGTTCGCAACTTGTCCATCACGGCGGAGGGTGGCTACACGTCCGCGGCCTCTTCTCGCTCCAGCGCACGGATCAGGGCCTCGAACCCCGCGGCGACCCCCACCGCATCTCCGCTGATCCGTCGGTCCACCAGGAAGCCGCGGAGCACCGCGAGGATCATCTCGGCGACCTCGAGCTTGCGTCGGTCGGACCAGTCCTCCGGACAGATGGACAGAAGCGCAGGCAGATACTGCTTCCTAGCCCCCCGCCCGAGTTCCGAGTAGCGGTCGGGATCGTAGATCGCCAAGCCGATCGCCTGATCGAGCACCGGCCCCTCGTCGCCCACAAGGATTGGCCATATGGCGCGTACCTGAGCGGCCAACGGCTGACGGGTCGGTCCCTGGCTGGCTGCGACCAAGCCTTTGCGAATGCGCTTGTCGCGCAGCTGGACGATCGCCTGCCCGAGCAGGTCGTCGGCTCCGTCGAAGTAATAGAGCAACACCTTGTGCGTGGTACCGGCCGCCCGCGCGGCCCGGCGAAGCGAGAAATCCACCAAGCCGTTGACCGCGAGGTCGTCGGTCACACGATCAAGCAGTTCCCGACGCCTCGCTTCGCCTCGCTTCGATCCTGTCGATCGCCGAAAGCCTGTTCTCACCTGCGGGCCGTCCTGCCCAGCCGCATCGCCATCGACAGCTTCCATGGCCAGACGTCCTCACACTGTTGATGCACGACTCGAACAGCCCGACGTCACAGCCGGCACGTCGTGTTCGCGGAAGAACGCCGCCTTCCCGTCGTCGCTCTTGCCGGCCAGGGCGGGCCCTCGAAGTATCCCTCTCGCGGCGCTGTTGCGTTGACGGATCGTTGGCCGCAGTTGCCCGGGCTGCGGTCCTGATCAGATCGCCAGGGCGAGCTCGGTGAATGCCGCCGCCACGTACGCAGCTCCGGTGACGTCGACGGCGAGCTCGAAGTGCCTGCGGCGGAGGTTCTGCATGAACGCATGCGCTGCGATGATCACCTGTGCGGTCCGATCCGTGCGCAGGCCACGCATTGGTCTGAGCCGGTGCTTGAGCTGGCTGTGATCGGCCTCGATCGGATTGTTGGCATGTCGTTCGACGTGATGCCACGCCGCCGGGAGCAACTCCTCCAGGACGGCGGGATAGATTGGCGCGGCGTCGGTGACCACCTCGATCGGCTTCACCCTCAACATGGCCAGCGCCCGTCGGAAGAACCGGCGGGCTGTGGCCGCATCCCGGCGGGCCGAGACGAGCACGTCGATGACCTGGCCGTCCTGGTCGATGGCCCGATAGACGTAGCGCCAGACACCGTTGACCTTCACGTACGTCTCATCCACGAACCAGCGGTCACCCGGTGCGTGGCGAGCGAACCGGGCAGCGTCGGCCAGCAGCGGCGTGAACCGCTGCACCCACCTGAAGATCGTGACGTGGTCGACCTCAACACCGCGCTCGACCAACAGCTCCTCGACATCGCGGTAGGACAGGCGGCTCTGTTGCATTGAGCGATCGGTCTTGTCGGACGCCGCAGATCTTCCGTCGAGAGGTTCTCGGCGATGGGAGGACCTTCGGGCGATCAGCGGCGGCGACGCCCGAAGAACGCGGTTTCGTCCATGTTCGCATCGCCCTCAGGGGTAACCGAATTCGATCTCGACAGGAAGATCTGCGGGCGCCGATCACTCCGATGGCTCAATGCAACAGAGCCCTTGTGCGGGGGCGTGCGACGGCGCCAGTGACAGTGATGATTGGGCGGTCCGGCGCCTTCGGACGTCTCCGTGCGAACTGCGGCAGCCCGGAGCGACACAGCGCGGCCGCGACCTGCCCCGGCGGTAGTCGACCTGGGGTCGGGTCGATGTGCGCACCTGCCTGGACCTCGGCCATGCCGCCTCCCGACGTTATTGGGCGACGGGCTTCTGGGGCATGCCGTCCCGCCACGTCTGTCCGATGCGTCGCATCAGCGGCGGGTAAACGATCAGGTAGCGGAACGGTGCGATTACGGCCATGTAGACCTTCCCGAACAGACCGTTCGGCTTCACCAGCACGGCCATCTGGCCGCGGTAGCCACCGGCATCGTCCGGGACCCAGCCCATGTGCATCACCGCGTGCACGGTCCGGTTGGCCATCTCTGCCGCCCACTCGTTGTCCGTGAGGTAGACCGAGCTGAAGGGGAGGGTGTCGAACTCCGGCCCGGCCGGCGCGTCGCGCAGATCGGCCGGCAACCGGTCGCGCAGCGTCGGCACCCGGGAGCCGACGCCGGAGCCCGGGTCGTCCCAGCCGAGTAGCGCCCCGAGCCTCCAGCGGATCGTGAAGAGCGTGCGGGCGGCCCAGGATGGGTTGTTCGACGTGTCGCCCACGGCGAAACGCCGCACGAGCCTCAGGAAGTCGTCAGGGCCGCCGGGCGTCGGCAACGCCCACACATCCTCAAGGTGGAAGTCGCGCGTGATTTCGTGGATCCGCCAGGGCCGGGAGGTGTGCGCGGTGTCCGGGAGTTTCATGTCGTGGGTCTCCATTCGTTCCGTGACGTGTCACGGCAAGGGGTCGAGTCCGAGTACGCCCGCGACGGCGCGGGCCGCCAGGTGCTCATCGTGCGGCGCCTGGCCGGCCAGTTCGACGACGGTTCCCTCGAGCGCGCCGACGAAGGCGAGAGCGACGATCCCGGCTGGCGGACCGGCGGGAATCGATCCCTCCATGCGCGCGGCGTCGATGAGGCGGACGCACCGATTGACGAGCCGTTGGTAAGCCTCCTCCACCTCGCGCCCGACGGGATGGTCCTGCCCCGAGAACTCCAGCCGCAGTGCCATCGCCATGCGCGCCACGTCCCGCCGGCAGTAGATGGCGTGGCCACGCGCCAGGGCGAGCAACGCCGCGACGGGCTCGGTCTCCTGATCGACGACGCGACCGACCTCCTGCATCCAGGTCTCGAGGACCCACTCGATCACGGCCAGGGTCAGGTCCTGCTTGTCCTTGAACTGGTGATACAGGGCGCCGCGCGTGTACCCGGCATCCTTTGCCACCCGCTCGAGGACAAGGTTGCCGTAGCCGTAGCGAGACAGGCCCCGTGCCGCAGATTCGAGCAGCGCGTTGCGGGTACGCGCCCTGCGATCGGCCTGCGTGGCACGGCCACGGCTGGGGCGATCTGGCTCGATCAACCTCTCCGGTGCCTCATGATGTACGTTCGGAGTCCGCATCCCCGCTCCGATCAGATGTCGAGATCTTGCTGGTGATGACACGCAGCGCAATGCGGCGATGCGCCAGGCTGACGACCGCCCAAACGAGGCGAGCAAGCATCGGCCGCTTGTAGTAGAGAACGGTCGTGAGCATCCTTCGGGTCGGCTCGACCCTGCGCCCCACCATGACGACGCGCATCACCGAAATGGACGCCTCGAGGTGGACCACCGCAGGACTGGACTCGACGACCTGAAAAACGCTTACGTGGTCCGCCGACGACTGCGGCGCGCGACGAAGACCCAGGAGGCCGACGATCCGCTTCACCGCCTTCGGAGTGTCTTCCAATCCGGCCCGCACCCACGTCTCGGGCGAGTACGGGTCCGGCCCGGGCAACCGAACCTCGAAGGCGTCGGCGTAGTCACCTGGTCGAGCGGTAGCGACCGGGTCGGTCACCTCGACCCGACGTACCTCGGGGCGAGCTGGCTTGCCACTCATCCCACACTTCCTCTCCGTAGAGCCTTTGGGGTTGCAGTATACATACATGTCTGTAGGTAAGTGCAGATGTGCGAGGCCCCTTGCTCGTCACCACGTCGACTGGACGGAGATCCTGGGCTCTACGATCTGCTTCTCGATCGCTCCCGGTCACGCCGCCGGTCTGGGCCGGGTGGTTGCGACAGCTGAAGCGGCCGATCCTGCGACCGGGCTCGCGATGCTGGCCGAGCTGCCGCCGAGCGCCCGCTGGTACGCGGTTCGCGCCGAGCCGCTCGCCCGCGAGGGGCGGTCAGCGCCGCCTCGACGCGCCCGCGCAGCGCGCTGCCGAAGCTGTTGAGCCGCATGCGCTGCTTCGAACGGTCGAAAAGCTCCACCCCGTACGTGCGTTCCAGGCGCCGGATCGCCCGGGACAGGGCCGGCTGCGACAGGTTCAGCTCCTGGGCGGCCCGCGACACGTTCTGCAGGTGTGCGACCACCAGGAACCAGCGCAGCTCGTTCAAGGTCATCCTCGGATTGTGCGCCCGACGCATGACCCCGGGCGGAACTGTCATTTCCTCCGCCGCCGACGGCGGCCGCACACTCCCGGGTGAGATCGACGACGAGAAGAGGTCCAGTCATGGCCGCATCGCCCGCCCCCGTTGCGTTCGATCGACGTCGGGGTGATCAGGATCACGTACCTGCCCGACGGGGTCGGCCATTTCGCCTACGGCGTCTTCCCCGGCACACCGGACGAATGCTGGGCCCGCCACGTCGAACAGACCCACGACAGGCGCTGGGTGTGCAGCATCGGAGCGTTCCTCATCGAGTCGGGAGCCGAGAAGATCCTCGTCGACCTCGGCTTCGGCGAGACCGAACTCGAAATTCCCGACTTCGTCACGGCCAAGAGCGGCCGCCTGCTCGACAGCCTGGCACGGCCGGCCTGACCCCCGAAGAGATCACTACGGTCGTCTACACCCACATGCACGCCGACCACACCGGTTGGACCGCGACCGGCGACCGGCTCACCTTCGACCGGGCCCGGCACGTGGCCGGGCCGGGCGAGGTCGCGTACTGGTCCGCCAACGCCGAGGCGCCGTTCTCGCCGGCGGCCCAGCTCGCGTTCGCCGCCCACTTCGAGGAGTCGAAGGACGGCGAAAGCCTCGCGCCGGGCGTGGACATCATGCAGGTGCCCGGACACACCCCGGGCCACCAGAGCGTGGTCGTCTCCTCGGGTACCGACCGGCCCGTGATCCTGGGCGACACCATCCACTGCTCGGCCCAGCTCGAGGAGCCGGACATGACGTTCATGTTCGACGTCGATCCGGTGCGTGCCCGGCAGTGGCGCGAGGAGATGCTGGCCCAACTGGAGAACAGCACGACCACGGTCGCCGCCGCCCACTTCCCCGGCTCCGCGTTCGGCCGGGTCGTCACCGGGCAGGGCCGGCGCTACTTGTCACCGCTGAGCGACTGACGAGCCGGCTCGCCGTTTCCCTCAGGCCGCCCCGGCCGGCGCCGATCAGGCCAAGGCGGCGTCCGCGCCGGCACGGCTGGTCCCCACAGAAAGTGCGGAGCGGAAATGAACGCCAACGTTCGCCTGGCCGGCCGGGTCCTGTCACAGGGCCTCGAACCGCTCGTGGTTCTGGTCGTCTTCACCACGCTCCAGCGGTTCGGCCTGGCCGCCCCGTCGCCGTGGTGGGCGCTGACCGGGTTGAGCCTGACCGGTTCGCTCCTGCACCAGCCCGCCGTGCAGCGCCGGTTGTCCGGCGGCGATCCCGCCGGCCGCATGTGGCTGCGCGCGGCGCTGGAGCTGGGAGGAATCGCCGTCCTGTTGAACGTCGCCGGTTGGGCGCTGGTGTTTCCGCTGGTGTGCCTGCTGGTACTGGCCCGGTATCAGCGGATGGCCGGTTCGGTCGTCTGGCGCCCGGTCGCGGGGGTCAGCGTGGTCGTCGTCGCCGGCAGCGAACTCGCGGCCGCGCTCGGCTGGACGCCGATGATGCTCCCCGGATCGCAGGCCCACGCCTGCGCGGCCGTGCTCACCGTCATCTGCGCCGCGGGCGGCCGGGAGCTCACCTGGCGGGTACAGGCCCAGGAGCGGGCCGAGGCCACGCTGCGGCGTAGCGAGGAGCGCTTCCGGACGCTGGTCCAGTCCGCCACCGACGTGATCATCACGACCGACGCGGACGGCCGGTTCACCTATCTCAGCCCGGCCATAGAACGGGTCATGGGCCACGCACCGCTGGACCTGATCGGAAAGACGTACACCGACCTGATCCACGTGGACGACCGGCCACCGGCGGACGCCCTGGACGCGGAGGTCCACACCGGCGCCGCCGCCGAACGCCGGGCCGAGGTGCGGCTGCGGCACGCCGACGGGAGCTGGCACTGGCACGAGGTCGTGGTCCGGAACCTGCTGACCGATCCCGCGGTCGAGGCCATCGTCTTCAACCACCGCGACGTGACCGAGCGCCGCGAGTTCCAGGAACGGCTGGCCCACGACGCCACGCACGACGGGCTGACCGGGCTGATCAACCGCACCGCCTTCCTGGACCGCCTGGAACGGGCCATCGACAACGCCCGGCGCACCGGCGGGCTGACCGCCGTGCTCTTCGTCGATCTCAACGGGTTCAAGCAGGTCAACGACGCCTGGGGACACGAGGCCGGCGACGGCCTGCTGGTCGGCGTCAGCCGGGTGCTGCAGGACCGCGTGCTCGGCTCAGACGTGGTCGGCCGGCTCGGCGGCGACGAGTTCGGGGTCGTGCTGACCGTGATCGACGATCCCGACCCCGCGGTCGCCGTCGCCGCGCGGATCATCAACGGGCTGCGGGAACCCATCGCCGTCGCGGGTCGCACCGTCAAGGCCGGTGCCAGCATCGGGGTCGCGGTCTGGGACCCGGACTGTGTCGACGCCGACGAACTGATCCGCCGTGCCGACCTGGCGATGTACCGGGCCAAGCGGCGCAAGGTCGACGCCTGGGAGGTCTACCGCCCGGAGCTGGACGACGCGGCCGGAGCCACCCCGACCAGGGACGAGCTCAGCCGCGCGGTGGGCAACGACGAGTTGCGCCTGCAGTACCAGCCGATCGTCTCGATCGACAGCGGCGACCTGGTCGGCGTCGAGGCCCTCGTCCGGTGGCACCATCCCACCCTCGGGCGCCTGGCGCCCGCGGCGTTCATCCCGCTGGCCGAGGACTTCGGGCTCATCGACGCGGTGGGCGAGCGGGTGCTGCGGAGCGCCTGCGAACAGGTCCGCCGCTGGCAGCGGCGCGCCGGCCTCAGCCGCCGGATCAGCCTGACGGTCAACCTCTCCCCGCGCCAGCTCAGCCAGGACACGCCGGTCGACAGCGTGCTCGCCGCGCTACGCGAGACCGGGTTCGACCCGCACGACCTGATCCTCGACGTGACCGAGGACGCCCTGACGCCCGGCGAGTCAACGGTCGCGCGGCTCAGCGAGCTCAACGCCCGCGGCATCCGGATCGCGCTCGACGACTTCGGGACCGGGCACTCCTCGTTGCACAGCCTGCTGAACATGCCCGTCGACATCCTCAAGCTGGACCGGTGCTTCGTGCACGCGCTCAACGGCACTCCCGAGGGAGCCGCCGTCGCGCAAGCAGCCATCCGGCTCGGTCAGGTCCTCAACCTCGACATCGTGGCCGAAGGCATCGAGACCAGCGGCCAGGCGGCCGAACTGAACCTTCTCGGCTGCCCGACGGGACAGGGCTTCCATTACGCCTGGCCGCTGGACCCCGAGGCGTTCGACGCGCTGCTGACCGCCGTCGGCCACGGCCCCTGGCCCCCGGCTCCGCATCTGGTGGGCACGCACCTGGCTGACTAGTTCTCAAATAGCGAGTCGGGCGCGGTGGTGTCGCGGGCGGGCGCTCCTGCGGGTGTCGGGGGGGTGCCTGCGGGTGATGCGAGTGGTTGGTGCGGCGGTTGGTGGGGTCTTCGGCGGCGCGTCGATCTCGGCGAATCGGACGGGTTTTGGTTGGGTTTCGATGTTCACGCGGCGCGGGGCGCCGGTAGTCATCGAGCGTGGCGCTGGCCGACGGGCTGCCCCGCCACGGCGGCCTCGTCACCGACCAAGACCCAAGCTTGATCTGGATCTTACTGCCAGGTGATCGGTGCGTCGCCGTAGTCGGTGTTAGGCGCCAGATCGGAGTATGAACCAGCACGGTAGGCGGCGCCGGTGACCGGGGCGGAAGAACTGGACAGCGCCAGTACGCAGCTGTCGTACGTTGCACCTTTCGCGGTGAAGTCCCTGCCGGCGTGGCCGCTGTCGCACGTGTCGAAGGTGCCGATCACCGATACATACTGCTCTTGGATCCGT
>Ga0210378_10001600_pt1 | contig 11828 bp, 10 predicted proteins | sample PLM1_60_b1redo_FD_155465 | JGI IMG/M metagenome (GOLD analysis project Ga0210378, IMG submission 155465) | Groundwater sediment microbial communities from an aquifer in East River, Colorado, USA - PLM1_60_b1 redo | ecosystem: Environmental > Terrestrial > Soil > Riparian zone | place: USA: East...
GTCTTCTGGCTCGACGAGGGCGGCTCGGGGGTCAGCCCCGGCGCCGTCACGCCGCGTCGCGCGCCGATGCCTTCGGGCGCCCAGCAGGTGTTTCTCACCCGGCTGCACGTCCGCTACGACGCGGCCCATTTCCCCGAGGACCTGGTCTTCCAGGAAACCGGCGACCGCGAGAACTTCCAGGCCCGCTTCGTCCTGCGCCATCCGTGGAAGGAGACCGCTAGCTGCCCGGCGGGGGACAAGTATCGGCGCGAGCTGAGCGGCCGGCGCGAGGCCGAGGCGCAGGCCCTCGCGACGCTGACGGGCTGGCGGATCGACGATGTTCGCCGCCAGATGGGCGTGTCCGCCCCCGCCGACAGGAAGTGGTGGCAGCGGCTGTGGGACGGTGACTAGCCGGTCGCGTCATCCTCGGCCAGGCGCTTGATATGCCGCAGCACGCGCAGGTGGATGCGGTGGACGACGGCGTCGGACCATAGCTGCCAGTAACCGGCCGGCCACATGTGGTGCCGGTACCAGGTGGTTCCGTTCCTCAGCCAATGGATAAGTGCCCCCCGGCTGATTCCTGCTTCGTCGAGCCGTGGCTAGCGACGGCATAGGCCTCCGCCCCGCCAGAGGGCTCTCCACAGGCGTGACTTCCCGGGGAACTCCCGGTAGTGAGTCGATACCAGGCGACCAGACTCCTCGCCGCGTTGGCGTCCCGGTCATGCTCGACCCCGCACGCCGGGCAGGTCCACATCCTCACGGACAGCGCCAGCGCATCGAGCACGTGGCCGCAATCCGAGCACATCTTGCTGGAGGGGAGGAAGCGCGGAGCGACCACCAGCTTCGCGCCGTACCAATGCGCCTTGTATTCCAGCATCCTGCGGAAAGACGACCAGCCGGCATCCGCGATGTGACGCGCCATACGATGGTTCCTGATCATCCCCCGCACGTTGAGGTCCTCGATCACCACCACGGACTTGGTTCTCGCCAGGGTGGTGCTGAGCTTGTGCAGGAAGTCCGTACGTACGTTCCGAATCCGTCGGTGCCGCCGCGCCAGACCAACGGCGGCGCGGGCGCGGTTGCGCGAGCCGCGCACCTTCCGGCTGTGCCTCTTCGATCGGCGCCGCAGCAGCCGGAGCTGGCGGCCGAGGGGCTTCGGGCCCTCTATGGCCTCCTCCCACTCACCATCGGAGATCAACGCGAAAGAGTTGAGCCCGAGGTCGACCCCGACGACCGGGCCCACGACAGGCTCCGGGGCGGTCCGCTCGAGTTCCACCGTGAGCGAGACGTACCACCGGTCCGCGTCGCGACGCACCGTGGCGGAAAGGATCCGCCCGCGGAACTTCTCCGTCCCCTCCTTGCTGCGGATCACGCCGAGACGCGGTAGCTCCACTCCACCGCCAATAACGCGGATAGATCCCGTGAGGCGGAAGGCGTCGTCGATCCCCTTCCGCTTTAAGCGGGGAAAGCCGCAGTAACGGCCGGCCTTCCGGGCCCGGACGAAGTTCCGGAAGGCTCGGTCAAGGTCCCGGAGCGCCTCCTGGGGCGCGCACTTGCTTACCTCGTACATCCACGGGAATTCGCTCGCCTTCCGCGCGTTCAGCTCCCTATGCTGCTCGACCGCATTGGTGAAGCGCGCCTGTCCTTCGTTCTCCCGACAGCGCCGGATGCGCTCGGCCAAAGCCCAGTTCCAGGCGAAGCGGGCGGTGCCGGCGTGCTTGGCCAGCAGCACACGCTGGCCCGCGTTCGGTCTTAGCTCGTAGCGGAACGCCTGCAGCTCGATCACTTCACCTTGAGCGCGGCCAGTGCCTTCGCCCGGGTCCGCCACCAACGGCTTGTGTCCCTGGGCGGCCAGCGAGGTTTCCATATACCCACAGCCCCATCGCGTATCAACCTTGCTTTATCACGATCGTCTGCACGGCGGGGTCCGAAAGCAGCTTCAAGCATCGCGGGGAAGGAGTTCTCGCGGTGCCAACGGTTGTCGCTTTTTTCCAATACGGGAAGACGTCTCTGCGCGATCATGCGCAAGGAGGAACACGATCATGACTGGTCTGGAGGGCGTCGCCGTGGCGTTCGGGTGGCTGGCCGGCTGCTGGAGCGGTGAGCGCGGCACGACCGCTTTCCGGGAGATCTGGACCGTCGGGTCTCCCGACCTGATGGTCGGCATGAGCGTCACCACGCGGCCCGCCAAGCCCGCGGAGTTCGAGTACCTGCGCATCGAGAAGCTGGACGGCCGCATTGCGTACCTCGCGCAGCCCGGAGGCCGGCCGCCCACCGTATTCGCTCTGAGCACGGAGGCGTCCACGGGCGACACCACGGTGTTCGTCAACATGCAGCACGACTTCCCGAAGCGGGTCGCGTACCGGCGCGTCGACCGCACCGGAGTGCTCGCATGGATCGACGACGGCGACGGCGGGCGCCGGATCGAGTTTCCGATGAAACGGGCCGAGTGCCCGGGGAGCCGCTAGAGCCGTCGAACTTGTTCTGGAACAAGTTCGCTTGAGTGTCGCGCACTCAAGCTCATGAGCGAGCTCTCCAACCGGGATCGTCCAGAAGGGTGAGACAGTGGGGCATGCGCGCGATGTTGTTGCACGCGCTCCGGACGCCGCTGCGCCCGGCGGACATACCCGTTCCTCGGCCCGGCGCGGGGCAGGTCCTGCTCCGCGTGCACGCCTGTGGCGTCTGCCGCACGGACCTGCACGTCGTCGACGGGGAGCTGAAGGACCCCAAGCTGCCGCTCGTGCTCGGCCATCAGATCGTGGGAACCGTCGAAGACACCGGGCCGGGTGCGAGCCGCCACGCGGCGGGCAGCCGCGTGGGCGTGCCGTGGCTCGGGTGGACGTGCGGCGAGTGCCGCGATTGCCGTTCCGGCCACGAGAACCTGTGCCCCCGCGCGCGATTCACCGGCTACCAGATCGACGGCGGCTTCGCCGAGCGGGCGGCAGCCGACGAGCGCTTCTGCTTCCCGATCCCCCACGATTACCCGGACCTCCAGGCCGCGCCGCTGCTCTGCGCCGGGCTCATCGGCTGGCGCTCGTTGAAGCTCGCGGGGGACGGCGAGCGTCTCGGACTCTACGGCTTCGGGGCCGCCGCCCACATCGTCATCCAGGTCGCCCGCCACCAGGGGCGCCGGGTCTTCGCCTTCGTGCGTCCGGGCGACGAGGAGGGGCGGCACTTCGCGCTCGAGATGGGAGCGGTGTGGGCGGGAAGCGCCGCCGATCGCCCGGGCGAAGAGCTGGACGCCGCGATCATCTTCGCGCCCGCGGGAGAGCTGGTGCCCGTCGCCCTGCGGGCGATACGACGCGGCGGCGTCGTGGTGTGCGGCGGGATCCACATGAGCGACATCCCGTCCTTTCCCTACGAGCTGCTGTGGGGCGAGCGGATGCTGCGCTCAGTGGCGAACCTCACGCGGGCCGATGGCGAGGAATTCCTGTCGCTCGCCCCGAAGGTCCCGGTGCGGACAAAAGTGACCGCGTACGCGCTCGAAGTGGCCGGGCAGGCGCTGGACGATCTGCGCTCCGGCCGCGTTCGGGGGGCGGCGGTCATCTCCATCTCTCCCCTCACCCCTTCCCCTCTCCCCCTCGCGGGGGAGAGGGGATAGCTCGGGCCAGTCGGCGGACTGGCCTCGGGCGTGGGGGCCGGCGACTCCCGCGGCATCGGCTTGCGCGGGAACATCGCGTCCCGCATGGCCGCGTTGTAGACGAAGGACGCCATGATGACCGCGGCCTGCATCAGGTCCTCGCGCTGGATGCGGTCGTAGACGTCCATGTTGGTGTGATGGCTGCGGGTCGAGTAGTCGGCCGCGTCCTGGATGAACTGGAAGCCGGGCAGGCCCACCGCGTCGAAGGCGAGATGGTCGGTGCCGCCCGTGTTGCGGTTGGTCAGCGTGTGGGCCCCGAGGTCCGAGAACGGCCGGAACCAGGCTTCGAAGATCGGCAGCGCGGCCGTGTTGCCCTGGGTGTAGATCCCACGGATCTTGCCGGTGCCGTTGTCGAGGTTGAAGTAGGCCGACACCTTCGCGTGCTCGGGCAGCACGGTGACCGGTCCTCTTTCTCGCCGCAAAAAAGAGGGCAGCTCCCGCTCCTCGGGCGGCGGTTCGGGACGCGAGCCGAAGTGCTGACGGACGTAGGCGCGCGAGCCCAGCAGCCCCTGCTCCTCTCCGCTCCAGAGCGCGATGCGGATCGTGCGCCGCGGCTGGACGCCGAGCGCCTTGAGGATCCGCACCGCCTCCATGGCCACGGCACAGCCGGCGGCGTTGTCGGTGGCCCCGGTGCCCGTGTGCCATGAGTCCATGTGGGCGCCGAGCATCACCACTTCGCCCTTCTTGTCGGTGCCGGGGATCTCCGCGATGGTGTTGTACGCGTTGACGTCCTCGTCGTGGAACCGGGACCGGACGTCGATCTCCAGCTCCACCGGTACGTTCCGATCGAGCAGGCGCACCAGGCGGTTGTAGTGCTCGGCGGCCACGACGAGCGCGGTCACGCCGGGGTCTTCGTCCTTGCGGCGCGAGCCTCCCCCGCCGACCCGCACGATGCCCCCGTCGACGGTGCTGGGCTCGAGCGTGGCCAGCGCCTTCTCCGCCTTGAGGAACTCGCGCAGCGTGCGCTGGAAGCGCTGGCGGCGCAGGAAGCCCTCGCGGTCCACGGGCGGCTGGCCGGCCATTCCCGGCGGCACGGCGCGCCGCTGGCCTGAGACCTGGAACTGCGCGAGGTCCTCCAGCTCCTGATCCGTGTAGCGCGTGAAGAGTGGCTTGTCCGCGCCCTTCAGCTCCCGGGCGTCGGCGAGGAGCAGCACCATCCCCGCGACCTTGCCCTTGACCTTGTCGAGGTCGGCCTCCGAGTCGAGCGTGACCCGCATGGCCTTGCCCCGCACCGGACCGTCGGTGCCGGGGGTCCACGCCTTCGGGTACGCGACCAGCGGCGCCTCCGCGGGCGCGATCACGCGGACGCTCGCACTGTCGAAGGACCAGCCGCGGCCGAAAGGGCCCCAGCTCTCCAGATGGGCGTTGGCGAGGCCCCACGAAGAGAGCTGGTCCCGTGTCCACTCGTTGGCCCTCTTGAGGTTCGGTGAGCCCGTGAGGCGGGCCCCGATGACGTCGGTGAGCTGGAACAGGGTGTCCATGACCTTGGAGCCACCGAATCCCTCGTCCCGGATACGGGTGACCATGCCGAAGTCCACCGGCTCCTCGGGCGCCGCCGCTCCGGACAGCGCGCCGCCGAGCACGAGTGCGGTGACCAGTGGTCTCGTCATGCCAGCTCCTCTTTCATGGAATTGGAAGGTTATCATTAGCGCGCGAGGAGACCAGTCCGATGCAGCACAAGTTGGCGATCCTGGTGGGCGGAGGGCCCGCCCCGGGCATCAACAGCGTGATCGGGGCGGCCACGATCCGGGCGAAGCTGCAGGACATCGAGGTCCTGGGTATCCGGGACGGCTTCGAGTGGATCATGAAAGGGGACATCGACCACGTCATCCCCCTGACCATCGACGACGTCAGCCGGATCCATTTCCGCGGGGGCTCCCACATCGGGATTTCCCGCGCCAACCCCACCACCCAGCCGGAGCACATGGAGAAGGCGCTCCTGTCGCTCCTGCGCCTCGGCGTCACCCAGCTCATCACGATCGGTGGCGACGACACCGCGTTCTCGGCCATGAAGCTGGAGGAGAAGGCAGCCGGCCGGCTGCAGGTCGTGCACGTCCCCAAAACGATCGACAACGACCTCGACCTGCCCGCTCATGTGGACACCTTCGGCTTCCAGACCGCCCGCCACCTCGGTGTCGACATCGTGAAGAACCTGATGGTTGACGCGAAGACGACCTCGCGCTGGTACTACGTGATCGCGATGGGCCGGAAGGCGGGGCACCTCGCCCTGGGCATCGGCAAAGCGGCCGGCGCCACGATCACCCTCATCCCCGAGGAGTTCTCGCAACAGAAGGTGCGGCTCAAGCCGTGCGTGGACACGCTGGCCGGCTCCGTGCTCAAGAGGATGAGCTACGGCCGCCGGGACGGCGTGGCCGTCATCGCCGAGGGCCTGGTCCTCAAGCTGGACCCGCAGGACCTGGCCGCGCTCGACAGCGTGGAGCGCGACGACCACGGCCACCTCCGCATCGACGAGGTGAACATCGGCGAGCTGCTGAAGGAGCACGTGCGGAAGCGGCTCAAGGAGCTCGGCATCAAGACCACGATCGTCGCCAAAAACATCGGCTACGAGCTGCGCTGCGCCGATCCCATTCCCCTCGACATGGAGTACACACGCGACCTGGGCTACTGCGCGGCGAAACACCTCTTCTCCGGGGGCAACGCCGTGATGGTCTCCCTCGAGGGCGGGCACTTCGTGCCCGTCCCCTTCCGCAAGCTGCTCGACCCCGAGACGGGTCGTACCAAGGTGCGCCTGGTGGACGTCCATTCCACGCGATACGCCATCGCGCGCCGTTACATGATCCGCCTGCGGCGGGACGACTTCCGGGACCCGCACGAGCTGGCCAAGCTGGCCGCGACCTGCCAGCTCATGCCGGAGGAATTCCGGCGCGAGTTCGAGTATCTCGTGGAAGACGAGCCGCCGGCCCTGGTGCTGGAGGAGGAGACGCAGCCGGCAGCGAAGGGCGGGCCCCCCGCGACCGCCGCGGGCGGCCGGGCGCGCCGCCCCCGCCGGCGCGCACGCTAGAAGGCGATAGGCCCGTAACAGCGGAGCGCCCGATTCATTCGGGCGCGGAGCGACATGGGGGGGAGGGCGTATGCCCGCGGGGGGGTGCTTTCGTTAGGTCTGTACCCCCCCGGAACTTCCTTAAGATCGGCGCGCCGAGGCCTGCCGGCCCTCGCCGATCTGGTAGACCTGCGCCATTGCGGCTCCGCTCTCGCGCAGGGTAACGGCATTCGTGAAGAAGGCCTGCTGCAGCGCGAGCGCCTGCCGCACATCCTCCTGGAACGGCGTAAGGCCGTCGGGAGGCTGATCGCCCCCCAGCTTCGAGGCCACCTGTCGCGTGGCGCCCTGGTAGTGCGGAGCGGGGCTAGGCGGTGAGGGCGCACGGGTATTGCGTTCCCGCGGGCGGCGTGATGTCACGCGGGTAGACGTCGTCGGAAACCGACTGCGCGCCCATCGCGAGCGCGCTCGCCGCGACGAGCCCGGCCAGGCTACTCGCCGAGCGTGCCGTAGTAATTCTCCCGGAGGGCGCGCTCGGTCTCGAGATCGCCCGAGAGGTGGGCGATGTCGGCCAGCTTGAGGTAGAGGGCCATGAGCGCGCCGTTGTCCTTCTCGCCCTCGATCGCCTGCTCATAGAGCTGGCGAGCCTCGGCGAGATCGCGGCGGTAGAAGGCGGCGTCGGCCGCCCGCTCGGCCCAGACGTTCGCGGGCAGGCCGCCCCGCCGCAGCCGCTCGCCCATCCGCAGCGCGTAGTCGCGGGCCACGTCGTAACGGCCGTTCCAGAGCTGGACGTAGTAGTACTGCTCCGCGATCAACGTCTCTTCCAGACGCTCACCGAAGGCCGGCCCGATTCGCCGGCGGAGCACTTCGAGCAGCTCCGCGGGAAAGGTCTTCTGGAAGAGCGCCAACAAGGGGTTGGCTTCGCGGTCGAGGACGCGCGAGGCCGGGTCGCGCAGCCACGTCTCCGCCCGGTCGAGGTTGCCCCGGGCAATCCCGATGTACGCGGAGACGACCGCATAGCGGGGATCGTCCCGGCCATCCTCCAGGAGCACCAGGCGCTCGTCCGCCTCGGCGAACCGCTTCAGCCCCGCCAGGGCGAGGACGGAGGAGAGCGCGAAGATCCGCCCCTCCGGCACCGCCGCCGACGCCTTCTCGAAATGCGCGAGCGCACGCTTCGCGTCGTCCTCTTCGAGCGCCTGGCAGCCGGCGTTCCAGTCGGCGACGGCCGTGAAGGCCTGCCGCCACTTCGACCCCAGGCGCACCTCGGCCGCCACCTCCGCCCACTCGCCGTCGAGGACCCGCTGGACCACATCCAACAGCCCCTCCCGTCCGAGCTCGGCCAGCTCGGAGGAGCTGAAGCCCACGTCCTCGGGGCCGGCGATCGGCAGGCAGCGCGGCCGCTCGCGGAGCTGCTTCTGGTACTCGGCGAAGAGGTCGACGAACAGCTTGCGGCGGCCGGGGGCGACGAACGGGAGCTGCGTGACGCTCTCGTCGGTCCCGATCACGACGTCGTCGACGTAATAGACCGCATTCGAGTGGTCCCCGTAGGGCGAGCCCACGAACGAGAACTTGTCGACCGCCGAGCCCGGCTGGCGAGTCGCGTTCGGCTGGTCCTTCAGCGCCACCAGCGGCGCGTCCTGCCCTTCGCGGTGGATCGTCAGCGCATACGTCCCCGCGGCGAGATCGTAGGCCACGTCGACCGCGTACCAGACGAAGGCCTCGACTGCGAAGAGCTTCTTGGGGATGCTGTCGGAGACGTGCACGAGCCGACCCTCGCGCGTGCCGAGCCAGAATGCGATCCCATCCTTGTCCATCTGGAAGAAGCGCGGTCCGGCGAGGGCGATGTTGATCTCCTCCTTCGGCTCCGCGGTCAGGAACGCGAAATGGAAGAAGAGCCGGCCCGCGGTCCGGACCGGAAAGTAGCCCTGGAGCTCCGGGAAGTCTCCGTCGCGCGCGACGTCCTTGATCTCGACGGAGCGGTAACCGCTCACGTGGAAGGCGCCGCTCAGGGAGACGCTGCCCTGGCCGGTGGGGACGTGCCGGGCTCCTTGCCAGATCGCGAACGTGTCCGGGCCCGTCGCCACGGTGTCCTCGAAGCTGTAGCTGGCGAGGACCGAGCGCGGCCCCCCAGCGGCCGCGGCCAGGGGCTGCGCGATCAGGAGCGCGACGAGCGCCTGCGCTACTGGTTGGCGCGGTATTCGGCGAGCCAACGCTTCCACTCCTCCACCGCACGGCGACGAGCGTCGGGCGGCGCCACGGGGTGGAAGCCCTTCGTCTGCCCGGTGAGGATCTGGAGGGCCTGGAGCGCGATCTGGCGGACCTGAACCTTGTCGTCGTCGAGCGCGTGCACGAGCCCTTCGAACAGCCGCATCTTCTGCGCGGGCGCGAGGTGGATCTGGTCGTAGGCGAGCGCGCAGGCCGCTTTGTCCCGGAAGAGCGGCACGGGGTCGGTCTGCATGTTTTCGAGGAGGACGTCCACCACGTCGGCGTCGTCGCTCACGCGGCCGAGCGCCCACTGCACCTGCAGGCGCAGCGCCTGGTTCTGGGTGCGGACGTCCGCCATCAGCGCGCGCTTGGCCTCGGGCGACTTCCAGCCGAGGTTGTAGAAGACGTAGGCGATCGAGGCGCGCTCCTGCTCGGACGACGCCGTGTAGAGACGGGCCAGCGCCGGCATCACGCCGGGACCCATCGCCTGTATCTGCTTGAAATCGCCCTGCACGGCGGCCGCGCGCAGGCGGGCGGGATCGACGCCCGCCGCCCAGGCCGGGCCGGCGAGGAGCACGGCGGCGAGCAGGAACGACCACTTCTCTGGGCCTCTGACGCTTGCACACATGCCGGGCCTCCAGCGAATGAACAGACCGCAGAGTGTAGCCGGCGGGCCACACCAGACGCAGTGACGGGCGACACCCGCCGTTCGGGCTCACTTTTCGAGACGGCGTCCAAAGAACAGTACGGCGACCGCCACGGCGATGCCGGCCACGGCGTCGACCGCGTAGTGGAACTGGCCGTAGACGCCGATCCCGCCTCGAGCAACGCGCGGGCGATCCGCGCGGGCGCGACGGCGGTGGCCGCGTTCTCGGCCGGCGGGAACAGATACCGCGGTCCCGCCACCGGAAACACGAGGAACACGACATAGCAGAGGTAGAAGGCCGCCACCGACAGCGCGATCGTCCGGCGGGCGCCGTCGCGGCGCCCGGAGATCCAGAGGCCGAGGGGCGCCGCCGCCGCCACGAAGTAATAAGAAAGGTAGCCGGCGTGGAGAACCGCGCTGAGGGCCGGCCACGGCTGTTCGCGGATCCACTCCCGGGACACCTGACCGGAGAAGATCGCTTGCTCCCAGCCCTGGATTGCGGCGTCGTGGGCAACACCCGCGGCGGTGTTGAGGACGCCGATCGCGCCGTAAGCGGTCCAGGATCGCGATCGAGCCGAACGCGGCATAAGCGATCGTCCACCGATCGACGGGCGCCAGCGGACCTACAACCATCCCGCTTCGCCGTACCAGCGCGCCGTTTCCTCCAGGCCCCGGGCCAGCGCGACTTCTGCCTTCCAGCCCGCGTCGCGCGCGAGCGCGTCGCTGGTGCAGGTCCAGGCCGGCGCGAGCAGCTCGGGCGTTTTGCTCGGGTCGAGGAATGGGGGCCGGCCGGTCATGCGCGCGGCGACGGCGGTGATGTTGACCAAGGTACGCACGACGGGCGCGGGCACCGCAACCGTGCGCACCGTGCGGCCGCAGGCACGGCCGATCGCCCGCACCAGCTCCCGTTGCGTCATCACGTCGGGATGCGCTGCGTGGTATGTCCGGCCCTCCGTTGCCGGCGAGGCCGCGGCGGCCAGGAGCGCCCGCGCGAGGTCGGCGGCGAAGATCAGGTTCAGCTCCTGCAAGCCGTCGCCGAGTAGCGGCGCGTAGCCGCGGCGGGCGAGGCGGAAGACCCTCAGCACTGACTTGTCGCGGGGACCGTAGACGACCGGCGGCCGGACGATCGTGAAGCTCACACCGCTGGCCACGACCGCCTCCTCGCCGGCCTGCTTGCTCCGTCCGTAGGGGGTGACGGGCCGCGCAGGCCCGGCCTCGTCCATCGGCTTACCGCGCGCGCTCGGCCCGCTGACGGCGATCGACGAGACGTACACGAAGCGCCGCACTCCCGCCGCGCGCGCCGCTTCGGCCAGCCGCGCGGTGCCGTCGGCGTTGATGCGCATGAAGTCGGCTTCGGACGGCGCGGCGATCGCTCCCGCCACGTGGTGCACGACCTGCGCGCCCTCGACCAGGCGCCGTAGCGCATCGTCATCGGCGAGCGAGCCGGGGATGATCTCGGCTCCCGCCTCCGCGAGCCCGGGGGACGGCGTGCGGGCGAGCGCCCTCACCCGGTCGCCGCGGGTCAGGAGTGCCCTTGCCAGGTGGCTCCCCACGAATCCGGTCGCGCCCGTGATGGCTACTCTCACGGCGTGGGATCGTACCGGCGGTTCTCATCCCCCACAAGGGCGCGGTGGGCCTTTTCGTGAGATCGGGACGGCGGAACCCAACTCGTTCTAGAACGAGTTGAACGAGTAAATGTCAGTTGCAGTCCCCGACGTCCGACTGATACAGTCGGGGCACCCCTAAAGAGAGCACCCCGTACCAGGTCGTTCGTACAGGTCTGAGCAAAGCCGTCGTGGCAGGCGCCTGCCCGGCGGCTTTCGCATTTCTACGCGTTCTTGTCGGCAGGAGGAGAGCACATGACTCAGGAAAGCCAGCGGCATGAGATCACGAAGAAGGCCGTGGTGTACCGGATGCCCGGCACCGAGGCCGTAACCGCTCAGCGAGACGTGGCCTATCGGGTCACCGAAGCCGGGACTCTGGACATGGATCTCTACTCGCCGCCCGATTCGAAGAGCGGCGCGCGGCGGCCCGCGGTCGTGTTCGTCCTCGGATTCTCCGACCTGGGGGCGGAGAAGATCCTCGGCTGCCAGTTCAGGGAAATGGAGTCATACGTCTCGTGGGCACGCCTCGTGGCCGCCTCCGGCATGGTGGCCATCACCTACACGAACCGGGAACCAGCCCCGGATCTTCGGGCACTGCTTCAGTGCGTCCGGCAGAACGCGGAATCACTGGGCGTCGACGAGGCGAGGATCGGCGTGTGGGCCTGCTCGGGCAACGTTCCGCTCGCGTTGTCGCTCCTGATGCAAGAAGGCAGTGACCACTTGCGGTGCGCTGCCCTTCTCTACGGGTACACGATG
>Ga0210378_10001602_pt1 | contig 11802 bp, 9 predicted proteins | sample PLM1_60_b1redo_FD_155465 | JGI IMG/M metagenome (GOLD analysis project Ga0210378, IMG submission 155465) | Groundwater sediment microbial communities from an aquifer in East River, Colorado, USA - PLM1_60_b1 redo | ecosystem: Environmental > Terrestrial > Soil > Riparian zone | place: USA: East...
GTGGCTCGCAGGCCAAGAGCGGCAAGGTGCCTCGCAACGCGCCATGTCCCTGCGGCAGCGGCAGGAAGTACAAGAAGTGTCACGGCGCCGTGGCCTGAGACGAAGGGTCCCGAACGTTGACGGAGGCCGGCCCGATCGGGCCGGCCTCCGTCGCGCCTGGAGAGGGGGGTTACCTCACCGGCACTGTCCGCACACGCTCCCGTTCACGACGATCGGCTCGTTCTGGACCGTGACGGGCCCGTAGTCTGAGACGGGACCGAGCCCGGTGCCGCCCGCGGGGGTGGAACGGCCGAGGGCGACCGCGATCGTCACGATCACGACGGCGACCAGCAGGATCCCCGCTACGGCGAGCCACGCCCTCGACAGGTAGGTCCGCTCGATCGGGAGGCTCGCGCTGGTGGCCACCGGATCCCTCCTCCGCTGCTCGTGATCGGTGTTTCTGGGAACGCTAGTCGCGCACACCGTCCGGTTCGGTGGTCCGCGACACCCTTCGAAGGTGACGTCCGGCACACCGACGCGCGAACGCCCCGGCCGATGCGGCCGGGGCGTTCGGCGGACGTTGGGTTCAGATGCGCTGGTGCCGGCCGTACCGTTCGAAGGCCCCACCAGTGAGCTCGCTCGGCGTGTTGTTTGCGGTTCCGCCGACGAACGTCTCCGGGAACCCCCCGACGATGCCACCGCTCAGCTCAGTTGGGGTGTTGGCCGCGGTGCCGCCGACGACCGTCTGCGAGACCCCCCCTGAGAGCTCGTTCGGCGTGTTGACCACATGGCGGCCGACGACCGTCTGCGCACCTGGCCGCCCTTCGTCTCGGTCGATCGAGATGGCGGTCACCGCGATCGTCAGCATCACGAGCGATGCCAGAACCGCCGCCGGCCAGATCGACCGTCCCACCGATGTCCCTTGGAGCGTTCCGACCCTCGTGCTCATGGCCCTCCTCCTTCGGCTCGCCTTCTCCGTTCGGATACATGGACCGTAGGGCAGGCAGGTTCGCTGGACGGTGCCGCCGAGCACCATGTCGAGGTGACCTCGCTCACCCACGATCGGCGGGCTAGGCTGCGGCGCGAGGAGGTGCCCGGTGGGGGAGGAACCGCGACCGCAGGACGGGATGCGGCCGATCACGGCCCCGGTGGGGGAGGAACCGCGACCGCAGGACGAGATGCGGCCGATCACGGCCCTGTTCGCCGACATCGTCGGGTCGACCGGCCTGGGCGAGCGACTCGGGCCCGACGAAGTGAAGGCGCTCGTGGGCGAGTGCGTCACCCGGATGAGCCGCGCGGTCGAGGACTTCGGCGGCGTGATCCAGGCGTTCATGGGCGACGGGATCTGCGCGTACTTCGGCGTCCCCGCGGCCCACGAGGACGACCCCGAGCGCGCCGCTCGGGCAGCGCTCCGGATCATCGGTGTCGCCGCCGGCTATGCGGGCGAGGTGGAGGCGGCGTGGGGGATCGAGGGCTTCAACGTCCGCGTTGGGCTGAACAGCGGACCCGCCGCCGTTGGTCTGGTGGGCGGGGAGGATGCCCAGACCGTGGCCCTGGGCGACACCACGAACGTCGCCGCGAGGCTCCAGAGCGCGGCCGAGCCGGGGTCGATCGCGATCGGCCCGGGGACCGCGTCGCGCCTGGACGAGCGGTTCGTGCTCGAGCCCCTCGGCGAGGTGTCGGTGAAGGGCAGGACCGAGCCGGTCGTCGCCTCGCGGCTGGTCGGTCCGCGCCCCGCGACCGAACCGCCGTCCCGAACACCCCTGGTGGGCCGCGACGCCGAGCTCGGTCGGCTCGAGACGGCCGTCGGTGACCTGCGTTCGGGACGCGGGCAGGTGGTGCTCCTGGTCGGCGACGCGGGTCTGGGCAAGACGCGGATGCTCGCCGAGCTGCTGTCGCTCGCCGGGGACGACGTCACCCGGCTAGAGGGGCGATGCGTCTCCTACGGCGCCGGCTCGCCCTACGGCCCGTTCGTCGAGCTGCTCCGCACCTGGCTCGGGGTCGAGGAGTCGGATGCCGAGCTCGCCGTTCGGACCAAGCTCCGAGCCCGGGCGGGTGCCCTCCTCGGGGCCGCGCAGGAGCGAGCCCTGCCGTACCTCGGGCTGCTGCTCTCGATCCGTCTGGAGCCGGACGTCGAACGGGAGCTGCTCGGGCTCTCGGCCGACGAGCTCTCGGAGCGTATGCAGGACGCGTTCGTGATGTGGGCGAAGGCGCTCGGCGCGACACGACCGCTGGTCCTCGCGATCGACGACCTCCACTGGGCGGATCGAACGACGCGCGAGCTCGCCGAACGGCTGCTCGAGCTCACCGATCGCTCCTCGGTGATGCTCGCGATCGCTCTGCGACCCGATCCGGGTTCGGAGGGGTGGACCTTCCGTCTCGCCGCGCAAACGCGGTTCGCCCACCGGGTCGACGAGCTGCCCCTACCGCCGCTCGCGCCCGAGGCCTCTCGGGCGTTGATCGATGCGTTGGTCCCGGCCGGTCTGGTCGGCGAGGCCGTGAAGGACGAGGTCGTCGCCAAGGCCGAAGGCAACCCGTTGTATCTCGAGGAGCTGCTGCGCGCCCTGCTCGAGTCGGGTGGCGACCGCCGACGGACGTGGACCATCACGCCGAGCACCGCCGCGGAGCTCCCGCCCGCGCTCGAGGCGCTCCTCGTCGCACGGATCGACCGACTCGAACCCGGCGCTCGGCGGCTGGCCCAGGTGGCGTCCGTCGTCGGCCGTGAGTTCCCCGTCTCGGTCGTGGCCGCGGTCTCGGGCAGCGCCGACCCCGACGGCGACATCGCGTCGCTGCTTCGTGCCGAGATCGTCCGCGAGGTCCGGCGGTTCCCCGAGCTCGAGTGCACGTTCCGCCACGGCCTGTTGCAGGAGGCGGCGCTGTCCACGCTCACTCCGACCTCGCAGCGCGACCTGTACGGTCGCGTCGGTCGCGCGATGGAAGCCCACCTCGGCGATCACGTGGACGAGCAGCTGGAGCAGCTCGCGTTCTACTTCTATCGGAGCGACGACACGGGCAAGGGCTTCGACTATCTCGACCGGGCCGCCGAACACGCCGTCAGGGTCGAAGCCCTCGCGCACGCGGAGGAGTTGTGGAAGCGGGCTCGCCGGCTTGCAGAGCGGGTGGGCGACGAGGAACACACCGAGCGGGTCGATCGGCGGCTCCGGTGGCTCCGGAAGCGCTCGAGCGGCGAGCTGCCGCTCCCGCCCGCTCCCGAGACCGGGTGATCGCGAACTCCTACCGAGGCGGAGGAGGAGGCGCCGGCAGCGGCGGAGACGGGTCCCGGCTCCCGGCGGCGAACGAGATCAGGTGCGCGTACGCGGTCGCGGTGGGAGGACGCTTGTCCGGCTCCTTCGCGAGCGCCTGCAGGATCGCCCACGAGAGTCCCTCGGGCGCGTCGGCTCGGTCCGCGCACGGGTCCGGCGGCTCGAGGTTCAGGTGGGCGCTGGCGAGGTCGAACATCGACTTGTCGGCGAAGGGCGCGCGGCCGGCCGTGCATTCGAAGGTCACGCATCCGAGCCCGTAGATGTCGGACGCGCCGGTGGCCTCGGAGCCACGGAGCATCTCGGGCGCGAGGTAGTCGAGGGTGCCCATCACCATCCCCGGCTTGGTGAGCACCGTGTACGCGCGACCCTTCGCCAGCCCGAAGTCGGTCAGGTTGGCCGAACCGGCCTCGTCGATGATTACGTTCGACGGCTTCACGTCGCGATGCACGATGCCGCCGGCGTGCAGCGCGTCCAATCCCGAGGCGACGTGCGCGACGACGCGCACGACATCCTCGATCGGGAGCGGGCCGTCCTCGGCGAGACGAGCCTCGAGCGTCCGGCCACGGACGAACGCGACGGCGAGGTAAGGCCGCCCCTCGGCCTCGCCCGCGTCGATGATCGGAACCAGGTGCTTGTGCCGAACCTCGCCCGCGGCCCTGGCCTCGTGGACGAAGCGCCGCCGGAACGTCTCGTCGGCCGAGAGCTCGGCGCGGAGGACCTTCAGGGCAACCTCGTCGCCCTCCGGTTCGCGTATGGCGCGGAAGACGACGCCCATCCCGCCTTCCCCGAGCCGTTCCTCGAGGCGGTAGACGCCGAGACGCGTGCCTGGTTCGAGATCCGCCACGCACGAAGGATAGTCCGCTTCCCAGGGCGCTCTGCCCGGCGCTATCCGGGGGACATTGGGGGTGCTACAACCTTCCCGCGATGATCGAGGACGCGCGGATCGGAACCGAGCTCGGTGGCTACCGGATCGAGCGCGTGATCGGTCGCGGCGGCATGAGCTCGGTCTATCTCGCCGAGCACATCCGGTTGGGACGCATGGTCGCGCTCAAGCTGCTGTCTCCCGAGCTGGCGGGGAGCGAGCGGTTCCGCGATCGGTTCCTCCGTGAGTCCAAGCTCGCCGCCTCGATCGACCATCCGAACATCGTTCCGATCTACGACGCCGACGAGGTCGGCGACGTGCTCTTCATCGCGATGCGGTACGTCGAGGGTTCCGATCTGAAGGACGTCATCCGCGCCGAGGGACGGCTCGATGCCGTCCGCACCGCGGCGATCGTCGGGCAGATCGCGAGCGCCCTAGATGCCGCGCATGAACATGGTCTCGTCCATCGGGACGTGAAGCCGGGGAACGTGCTCCTCACGCCGGACGACCACGTGTACGTCTCGGACTTCGGTCTCACGAAACGGGCCCTGTCGGTGAGCGGCCTCACGGCCACCGGCCAGCTGGTCGGGACGATCGACTACGTCGCCCCCGAGCACATCAAGGGCGATGTGGTGGACGGGCGCGCGGACGTGTACTCGCTCGGCTGTGTGGTCGTTGAGTGCCTCACGGGGCACGTTCCCTATCTGCGCGATCTCGAGGTCGGCGTCCTCTGGGCCCACGTCGAGGAGCCGCCGCCGACGGTGACCGGCGAGCGTCCGGATCTGCCGGCGGAGGTGGACGACGTCGTTGCGTCGGCGATGGCGAAGGACCGGAACGCTCGCACGCCGACCGCGGGCGAGGTCGCTACTGCGCTGCGCTCGGCGCTGCGACTCGAGCCGCCGACGGGGGAGGTGCCGAAGCGACCGATCAAGCGACCGGCGCGGGCGAAACCTCGCCTGCGATGGCTCGTGGCCGCGGCCGCTGCGCTGGGGGCGCTGGCCGTGGGTGTCGCCGCTCTCCTTGCCGGTGGAGGTAGCGAACCCATCGTTCCGGCAGCGAACTCCGTCGCTCGCATCGACGCGGGCGCCCTTGCGTTCACGACGTCTCTGCAGGTGGGGGAGGATCCGACCGGCGTAGCGATCGGCGAGGACGGCGACGTCTGGGTGATCAACCAGGGGGACTCGACCGTGAACCGGATCGAGCCCGGAACCGGCGAGGTGACTTCCGCGAAGTCCACGCTCGGGGTCCCCACGGGTATCGCGACCGGCGAGGGCGCCGTCTGGATCACCAACGGGTTCGGCAGCGCAAGCGGAACGCAGGTCGCGAGAGTCGATCCGACCGACGACTCGGTCGAGGTTGCCTTCCCGTCGGGAAACGCGAAGGCGATCGTCGTGGAGTTCGGCTCGATCTGGCTCGCCGACGCCGACCGCGACCGCGTGCTCCGGTACGACCCCCAGGACCTGTCCGCCGACCCGTTCGTGATCCCCGTCGATGACAACGAGGTCGCCGACGCGTTGCCGCGGTTCCTGGCGGTGGGCAGCGGGGCCGCAGCGAAGGGGATCTGGGTCGTCAACGAGCTGGGGGATACCGTCATCCGGATCGACCCCGAAACGAACGAGGTCACCGATCGGATCCAGGTGGAGGGTCCGACGGCCGTCGCGGCCGACGACGCCGGCGTCTGGGTGACGAGCGAGACCCACGACCGCGTTCACCAGTTCGACCTCGACGGGAGGGCCCTTCGGACCTTCGAACACGCGGACGGCATCCCCGACGGGCCGACGACGATCGTGATCGATCCGAACGGCGTCTGGATCGGGAGCGATCTCGAGTCGGCGGTTGCCCGCATCGATCCGGAGACGAACGCGGTCGATCGCCTTCCGCTGGGCGGCATCACGGGTGGCCTGGCTGTGAGCGGGAACGGCGACGTGTGGGTGACGGTCCGTGCCCCGGGCGCGTGAGGAAGGAGGATCGGAGGGGGCGATGCGGGCACATCCGGTTCGGATGATCGTGGTGCTGCTGCTCGTTGCAGGCGCCTGCACCTTCCAGGGCGACCTGGGCGGTGTGCCACGTCAGACGGACCCGGCCTCTCGAGGCGGGACGCTGCGGGTCGCGGTACCGGACTTCTGGGTCCTGAACATCGACATGGATCCGCAGCGAGCGTATGACACCATCCCCTGGGAACTATTCCGGTGCTGCCTGCTCAGAACGCTCTACTCGTACGACGGCAGGCCGACGGAGGAGGGCGGTGCGGAGCTACGCCCGGACCTGGCCGCCGGAGCTCCCGATATCTCGCCCGACGGCCTGATGTGGACGTTCCGTCTCCGAGAGGGGCTCCGCTTCGCCCCACCGTTCGAAGACACGCCGATCACCGCGCTGGACTTGGTCCGGGCTCTGGAGAGGACCGCTCGGGTCACCTCGGACGTGGTCGGCTACCCCTCCTACTACGAGGTGATCCGCGGCTTCGGGGATTACTCCTCGGGTGCGGCCGACTCGATCGTCGGCCTCGAGACGCCGGACGATCGGACGCTCGTCGTCCGCCTCGATCGGGTGACGAGCGACCTCGGGTACCGCTTCTCGCTCGCGGCGACCGCTCCCATCCCCGAGGGTGCGGCCGAAGTACATGATGCGGACTACGCGAGCTTCCTCGTGGCGTCCGGGCCCTACATGGTCGAGGGATCCGCGCGGGTCGACCCCTCGGCGCCGCCGGACGAGCAGCAGCCGGCAGACGGCTACGTTCCGCCTGTCATCAAGGACTTCGCGGTGAAAACGCCCGGCTCACTCACGCTGGTCAGGAACCCGTCTTGGGACCCGGCGACGGATCGGTTGCGCGCCGCCTACCCGGATCGGATCGAGGTCACGCTCGGTGGGCTGGACGACGAGGAGATCGCGGGGCTCGTGGACGCAGCGGAACTGGACCTCGCCTTCGGCCAGGGAGGCTCGCCGTTCGAGCAGGTCGCCCGGTACCGGGACGACCCGGCCTTGAAGGGTCGGCTGTTCCAGCATCCGAGCGACGGCGGGTTCGCCGTTACGATGAACCTGGCCGTTCCTCCGTTCGACGACGTCCACGTCCGCCGTGCGGTCGCCTACGCGATCGACAAGCCGGCGCTCGTGGAGATGGTGTCCCGCCCGCCCCACCTCCCGCTCGGGCACACGGCGGAGGTCGCAACGCACATCGCTCCCGATGCGCTCGAGGGGTCCCTGCTTCGCGCGTTCGATCCCTACCCTCACGATCCCGAGGCGGCCCGGGCCGAGATGCGCGCGTCCGCGTACGATCGGACGGGCGATGGGCGGTGCGATGCGCCGGCATGCCGGAACGTCAAAACGTTCGTCAACGATGTGGGCGTCATCCCGGAGCAGGCGCGGGCGATCAGCGAAGACCTGGCCGAGGTGGGGATCGAGCTCGAGCTCCAGATCCGCCCGCTGAATCGCTTCTTCGGTTCCATCCATGACCCTCGTGCGCAGATCGCGATGGTCATCGCGTACCCGTGGGGGAAGGACTATCCGGACGGCGCAGGCTGGTTCCAGGGTCTGTTCGAGGCCAGGCAGATCCCGGGCTCGAACGTCTCGCTCGTCGGGGCCACCCCGGGTCAGCTCCGGAAGTACGGCTACGCGGTCACGTCGGTGCCGAGCGTCGATGACCGCCTCCAGGCGTGCTTCGAACGGCGAGGGGTGGCCAGGACCGAGTGCTGGGCCGAGTTCGACCAGTACCTCATGACCGAGGTCGTCTCCCGGGTCCCGTACCTGTTCATGGAGCAGACCGAGGTCGTGTCCGAGCGTGTGGTCGCGTACTCGTTCGACCAGTTCGCGGCGATGCCTGCGCTCGACCGGATCGCGCTCGCCCCGGGTTCGGAGTAGGTACGCGCCCGGTACCATGCTCTCGAGATCATGAGCGACCACACGGAACGACTCGAGGACCTCGCTAAGCGCATCGCGTCGGCCAAGGAGTTCCTTTGACGTCGACGAGAAACGCTCGAAGGCCGCGGAGCTCGAACGAGATGCGTCGGACCCGTCGCTCTGGGACGACCCCGCCCGTGGCCAACAGCTGACCACGAGCCTCGCGCGCGTGCGAGCGGAGCTCGAGCGCTACGACGGCCTCGTTCGGCGGCTCGAGGAGGCGCGGACGATGGACGAGCTCCTCGCGAGCGAAGCCGACAGGGAGATGACGGCCGACCTGGCGCGCGCCGTGCGAGAGCTCGCGCGCGACGTCGAGAAGCTCGAGCTCGCGACGCTCCTCGGCCGCGAGTACGACGACCACGACGCCGTCGCGACGTTGCACGCTGGCGCCGGTGGAACCGAGTCGCAGGACTGGGCCGAGATGCTGCTACGCATGTATCTGCGGTGGGCCGAACGTGAAGGGCTCGATGTCGAGGTCGACGAGACGCTCCTCGGTGACGAGGCGGGGATCAAGAGCGCGACGTTCATCGTCCACGGTCCGTACGCCTACGGACTGCTCTCGGCCGAACGCGGTGTGCACCGGCTCGTGCGGATCTCGCCGTTCGACGCCCAGAAGCGGCGGCACACCTCGTTCGCCAACCTCGACGTGATCCCGCTACTGGAGGAGACCGCCGACGAAGACATCGTCATCGACCCGAAGGATCTCCGGATCGACGTCTACCGCTCGACGGGTCCGGGTGGGCAGTCGGTCAACACGACGGATTCCGCAGTTCGGATCACGCACCTCCCGAGCGGTATATCGGCGGCGTGTCAGAACGAGCGGTCCCAGCTCCAGAACCGAGCCGTCGCGATGCGGATCCTGAAGGCCCGACTCGCGCAGCGTATGCGCGAGGAGCAGCAGACGAAGCTCGAGAACCTCCGCGGCGAGCGCAAGGGGATCGACTTCGGCTCGCAGATCCGCTCGTACGTCCTCGCGCCGTACCGGCTCGTCAAGGACCACCGGACGGGTGTCGAGATCGGCGACGTCGACCGGGTCCTCGACGGCGATCTGGAGGAGCTGATCGAGGCGGAGCTCCGCCGGCGGGCGGAGTCCGATACAGCGTCGTAGCAGGACTGGTTCCAACGGCTGACGATCGATGAGGCGGGAACCTAGAGTCTCACTGGCGCGGCGAACTGCGCGACGCCGACCGATACGGCGTCGATCACGATCACGGACCCGTCGAGCGGCTCAGCTCCCGAGGTCGCGCTCGGTCTGCTGGTGGTGCTCCCGGGCATCGGTGGGCTCCGACGCCGGCGCTGAGGGCCCCCGACGAGCCCGCAGGACCACGACGGCCAACGCAGCGAGGAGCCCGAGCCACGCGAGCGCCGACAGCGCGAGCCCACGCCCGATCGCGGGCTCCCGGTACGTCAGCCGGACGTCGTGGCTGCCGGACGGGATCGCGATCCCCTGCAGGAACCCGTCCGCGCGCAAGACCGGGACCGCGCGGCCGTCGAGCGTCGCCGACCAGCCGTCGTCCCACGCGTTCCGGACGACGAGGATCGACGCGACGTCCGCCTCCGCCCGGATCCGGACGTCCTCGGCGCTCACCTCCCGGTAGGTCGCGGTACCCGAATCGCCGGCGACGCTCTGGGTAGGTCCGGGTTCCGATTGGATGACGGCGACCTCGGCCGGGTCGAACCCGGGGGCGAGGACCGCGTCGAGCGCCGATGTCCCGTCGTCGACCACCAGCCACGACGGCACCACGGATGCGCGAGGCTGTGCCCCGTCGACCTCGACGAGGCGAAAGGCGCCCTCGGTCTCGACGGTTCGGCCGGACACGCCCTGCGGCAGCGGCACCGGGATCCCCTGCTGGACGATCATGTACCGAGCGCCGAGCAGCCGGAGGTCGGAGAGCGTCGGCATCTGGATCACCGCGGCGTTGTAGAAGACCGGCAGCTTGTTCGTGGCGTGCACGTATGCCCAATAGCCGGGCAGTTGGATGGGCGAGTAGCCGAGCGTATCCGGCACCTCGAACAGGACCGAGCGCCCGATCAGCAGCGCCGGCCAGTCCGACTCCTTCCGCGTGAACAGGTACCCCTTGTTGAAGTTCGCATCGGGCCGGATCCACGCGAGGTAGCGCCCGCCCGACGGCCCCTCGCGCTGGAGCGTCCGCGCGATCGGTCCCGGCTCCAAGTACGCGTCCAGGTCCACGTCGGGCCAGCGGAGCGGAGCGGCGACGAGCGCGGGGTGGTCACCGGTCTCGAGCCCAAGGTAGACGGTCCCCCCTCGGTAGACCGAGGACCACACCGCCCCCGTCACGAGCTCGGCGCACAGGACCGCGCAGAGCGCGATCGGTGCCCAGCGTTTGCGGCGCACGAGCGCCCAGACGACACCGATCACCGCCGCCGACGCGATCGCGAACATCGCCAGCCGCCCGAGCCGCGCGCCCATCAGGAGTGGGAACGCGAGGAACACGCCGAGCCCTACACCGACCCAACGCATCGCGTCGGCGAACGGGGGACGATGGTCGATGACCCACTGGACCCCCACGGCCCCGAGGATCGGGACGATCAGGAACGCCAGGTATCGCAATCGGCTCGGGTTGTGCAGGTAGACGTCGCCGTACGGGAGCGCGAGCACGAGCGAGCGGAACCACCCCGCGCCGACGAGCAGGGTGTTGGTCAGTACGTACGCGACGACGGCCACGGCTCCGAGGCAGACGACGAGGTACCGGCGTCCGGCATCTCGAAGGGCGAACGGGACGAAGAGCAGGAGGGCTGCCCCCAGGTACCCGCCGGGGGTCGAGGCGAGCGCGAGCGGCCACGCAGCCCAGATGCCGGTCGTCGGGATCGGCAGGTCCTCGCTCGTCGCCGACACGCGCGCCACCGTCCCCTCGATCGCGCCGTAGCCGTCGGCCAGGCTCGAACGCGCGATGACCGCGAAGCGCGGGACGAGGATCGCGAGGCTCGCGAGCGGCAGGAAGGCGAGGAACGCGACGGATAACCCGATGGCGGCGCCGGGTCGGAGCGTCCCGTGTCGCACCTCTCGGAACGCGCGAGCCACCACGTACGCGACGACGAGACCGGTCGCCATCACCAGACCGTGGGACAGGTGCGCGGTCGCGACCTGCCCCCACGCGAACGCGGCGAGCGCGAGCCACGCGAAGCGGCGCCATCCCGCCCGCCCGAAGTACCCCGATGCGCCCGTGAGGATCAAGGGCGTCCAGGCGAGCGTGCCGGCGAAGGGGAGACTGATCGCCAGGATGGAGGCGGAGACGCCCATCGCGAGCGAGAGGCTCCCGGCGGTCGCCGGGACGCGCCCCAGACCCTCCTTCCGAAGGAACCAGAACAGCCCCAGACCGGCCAGGATCGGGTTGAGGACGATCAGTGCTCGGATCCCGCCGCCGCAGCCGAAGAGCCACGAGGTCGCCATCGTGGGAAGGGAGAGCCAGCCGCTCTGGGGATCGGCGGCGAACCACGTCCCCGACATCTCGAAGGGGTTCCACAAGGGCACGTGACCGTCGGCGATCGCGCGCCCGAGCATGCAGGAGCGGGGGAGCCAGAACGACAGGACGTCGGGGTGCTGATCCGAGAGGTTGGGCAGGAACGCGATGCCCCGCAACGCGATCAGGACCGACACCACGATGAGCGCCGGTCCGGCGGCGGCGTTCAGTAGGCGGCGGGCCGTCGACGGCAGGGGAGGCTCGCCGGCGCGCGATGGGTGGCGCTGCGCGCGCGTCGCCGTCTCCATCGCCTCAGGCTACCGAGGCGGCTTCGTTCCCGTTGCGCAGGGGGTCTGTTAGACTCCGCGCCGGTTCGGCCCCC
>Ga0210378_10001604_pt1 | contig 11800 bp, 6 predicted proteins | sample PLM1_60_b1redo_FD_155465 | JGI IMG/M metagenome (GOLD analysis project Ga0210378, IMG submission 155465) | Groundwater sediment microbial communities from an aquifer in East River, Colorado, USA - PLM1_60_b1 redo | ecosystem: Environmental > Terrestrial > Soil > Riparian zone | place: USA: East...
GGCACCAGGCGGGGCCTCGGAACCGGCCGGGGCCTCGGAAACGGCCGGGCAGGTGCGGCGGGAGTTGGCGGCCTACGGCGCCGACCTGCTGGCCCTCCTCGGTGACGAGGACCCCGCGGTCCGCGCGATGGCCGCTCGCGTCCTGGCCGGACTGCCTGAGGAGGCGTCCGAGACGGTGCCCGTGCTCAGAGCCGCTGCCGAGGGTGAGCCGGACCCGAAGGCGCAGGCCAGCATGGTGCTGGCCGTGGCGGCGCTGCCGGGAGCGGACGCCGGGTGGCTGACGGAACTGGCGACGCGCGCCGGTAGCCCGCTGGTGAGGACGGCGGCTGCGGTCGGTACCGGGTGGGCGCTCGGCGGCCAGGTGCCCGCGCCGGCCAGGGAGGCCCTGCTCGACGCCGCCCGTGTCGTTCCGGATGGCGTCGACGACGAGTTCGTCTGGACGACTGGGTACGAGAACCGCTTCCTGCGGTCGGCGGCGCCGGACGATCACGAACTCGCGCTCGACCTGATCCGGGCGGGCCTGACGGCGCCGTCGGCGGAGCGCAGGTACAGCGCGGTAACCGGTGCCAGCGAGGTCATGCGGACATGGCGGTCGGCGCCGGAGCGGGTGGTGCCGGCGCTGGCGGCGGTGGTGGCCGACGCCGATGGGCCTGTCCGCCAGCACGCCATCCGTAGCATCGCGCTGGCGGGACGTGCGACCGCCCTGGCCGGCGACCAACTCGCCGCCCTGCTCGCCGACCGCCGTCCGTCGACCGACCCGGACCGGTGGCCGGCGCCGCGTTGGAGCGCGCTCTACGGGCTCGCCAGGATGGGGGACGTGCGGTGCGCGCCGGCGCTGGCGGAGACGCTCGCGCAGTACACCGACTTCCCGTGGCTGACCGAGTCTGTCGCCGGCATGGCGGGTCACGCCGACGCGCTACTGGCGGCGCTGCGGTCGCTGCTGGCGAGTTATCCAACCGGCGGCGCGCCGGACGACCTCGGTTCGTACGTGGATGACGCTCTGGCTGGCATCGCCGGCTGGGGTGACCAGGTGCGCAGACTGGCCGGCGAGCTGCTGTACCTCGCGTCTGCGCCGGATTGGGAGGCGTGGCCAGGTGCTCTGCCGCGCGTCCTGGGCTGGCTTGGGACGGACGGTGCGCCAGCCGTGCCGTACCTGCGGCGGCTTGTCCGGCACGACGAGGAAGAGGCGCGGTCCGGGGCGGCGGTGGCGCTGTGGCGGATCGCAGGCGACGACCCGGCGCCGGTGCTTCGGGAGGTCCTCAGCGATCCGGAGATCGGTACGGCGCTGGCGGCGGACGCCGCCCGGGAACTCGGGCCGTCCGCCGCGGCGCTCGCGCCGGACTTCGCCGCCCTCCTCACTAGCGACGATCCGTGGCGCCGGGTGCGCGCCGCCGCTGGCCTGTGGTCGGTCACCCGCGACGCCGGCGCCGTCTTGCCCGTGCTGCTACCCGAAGCCGGGCCGGACGAGCGCGGCGCGCTGGCGATCGAAGTGCTGGCTGAGATCGGGCCCGCGGCGCACGAGGTGCTGCCGGTGTTGGAGCCGATGGCGTTCAGCGAGCGCCGGATCCCTTACTGCGTAGGCGACGAGTGCATCCTGCGGGACGAGCGTTGCCAGCACCTGGCCCGCACGGCGATCACTGCGATCGGCGGGCCGTGAAGCCCAGCACCAGCGACATCACCGACGCGTGCACCTCGGCCTTGCTGCGCTCCGGCCGGAACGTCAACCAGTCGAGGGTGACCACGACGAGTGTGCCGAAGAGCGCGGCCGCGGCGATGTCGGGCTCGGCCTGCAGCGGCAGCTGCCCGCTGTCGTCGAGCCGCCGGATGACCTGCTTGAAGATCGACGTGATGTTGTCGCGGAGGAGGCTCATCGTGTCGTGCCACTGGCCGGGCGTACGCCACATCTCGCTCAGCAGGAGCTGCGCGAAGGCCGGGTACTCGGCGAAGAAGCTCAGTGCGCCGTCCACCAGCCGCTCGACGGCCGCCACCGGGTCGGTCTCCAGCTCGGCCTGGTGGAGCCGGTCGGCGAGGAGCCCGACGCCGTGCCGCAGCAGCGCGTCGATCAGCCCGTCCTTGCTGCCGAAGTTGTAGTAGACGGTGCCCTTGGCCACCTGCGCCCGCGCGGCGATTTCCTCGACCGTCACCTCCGCCGGCCCCCGGTCGCCCATCAGCTCCAGCGCGGCGGCGAAGAGCTTGTGCTTCGTGACCGTCGTCCGGGCGGGTCTCAGCGTGGCCATGGTCGATCCCTCGGCTACAGAACGAGCTCCGGTTGGAGTCGCGAGCCAGACCATACCCGTTGCCGCCGACCCGCGACCGTGCTCAGCGCCAGCCCCGCGACGAGGTAGCCGAAGAGCACGGCGACGCCGGTCGCCAGCCCGCTCAGCGTCCCGCCGTAGAGCAGGTGCCGCAGGCCATCAACCACATAGGACAGTGGCAGCAGCACGTGCAGCGGGTGTAGCGGTTCCGGGGTGGTCTGCCACGGGAACGTGCCGCCGGCGGTGGTCAGCTGGAGCACCAGCAGGATCAGCGCGATGAACCTGCCGGACGGCCCGAAGTACGCGTTCAGCCCGTGCACCACCGCTGTGAATGACAGCGACGTGAGCAGCATGAACGCGAGCGTGGCCCACGGCCGCGCCGGGTCGATGCCGATGACGAACATCGCGAACAGGAACAGCAGTACCGCCTGCGCGACGCCGAGCGCGGCGGCCGGCAGCCAGCCCGCGAGCGCGACCCGCCGCGCGGCCTGCCCGGCTGAGAGTGCGCGCCGGGACAGCGGCCGGACCAGCATGAACACGACGAACGCGCCCACCCAGATCGCCAGCCCGAGGAAGAACGGGGCGAGGCCGGCGCCGTACGTCGCGGCGGTGGCCTGGCCGACCGTCCGCACGGCGACCGGATCGCCGATCACCCGCGCCGTGCTGGTCCGAGCCGCGCCGTCCGGATCCGGGATCTGACCGGCCGCGGTACCGAGCTTGCCGGCGAGCGTGCGGGATCCGTCGGCGACCTTGTGGTTCCCGTCGCGCAGGGTCGCGGCGCCATCGGCCAGCTGGCCGGACTTGCCGGCGGCGGTGCCCAGACCGTCCCGAAGTTCGGCGGACTTCCCGCGCAACGTGGCGGAGCCGGTCGCCAGCCGGTCGGCGCCCGTCGCGAGTTGGTTGGCGCCGCCGCTGGCCTGCCCGATCGCGCTCGTCAGCCGCGGGGTGGCCGCCGCCAGCTTGTCCGCCCCGGCTGACACCTGCTTCGCCCCGGCGGCGAGCCGGCGTACGTCCGCGGCCTTGCCCTGGATCTTTTGGTTGGCCGAGTCGATCGGCTGGCGCAGCGCGCGCAGCGTGGCGAGGACCTCCTGGACCTGCGGCTCGGGTAGGCCGAGGGCCCGCAGCTTCGTGGCGATCGCGGCCTCGTTGCCGTCCAGTTGGTCGACGAGGGTCTGGGCGGCGGTGGCGATCTCGGTGGCCGACGCCGCGACCCGGGCGTTGCCGTCGGATACCTGGCGGGCGCCGGCCGCGAGCCGCGCTGTGTCGCCGGGGAGGCTGCCAGTCTGCTGCCGCAGCGTGCCCAGCCCGCCCGAGAGGCGGCCGAGGCCGTCATCGAGCTGGCGTGCGCCGTCGGCCACCTGGGCGTTCGCCGCTGCGATCCGCCCGGCGCCGTCCGCCGCCTGCGCCGTACCGTCCGCGAGGCGGCGCGACCCGTCGGCGACCTTGCCCGCGCCCTCGTCGGCACGCTTCGCGCCGTCGGCGAGGGTCACCGCGCCGTCCGCCGCCTGCTGCGTCTTCTCCTGGATCGTGGAAAAGCCCAGGAGGAGCCGGTTCGCCGCGGACTCGCCCGCCTTCGCCGCCACCGAGCGACGCACCTCGTCGACGACCCGCTTCGCGATCGTGCTGCCCGTGTAGCCGTTCGCGTCGTTGGTGGTCAGGACCAGCATCCCCTGGCGCGCCTTGAAGTCCGCCGGGGAGGCGAGCGCCGCCGAGAAGTCCGCCGGCAGCGTCACCGAGAACGTGTAGGTGCCGTCGCGGACGCCAGCCTCGGCGCGCTCTGCCGACACGGTGTGCCAGTCGAACGTGCCCTTCTTGGTGATGTCGGCGGCCACCTCTTTGCCGATGTCGAGCCGCTTGCCGTCCTTCGCGGCGGCGCCACGGTCGGCGACGACCAGGGCGGCCGGGATCTCGTCCAGGTTCTCGTACGGATCCCAGTTGGCGTACAGGTACAGGCCGCCGTAGAGCAGCGGGACGAGCAGCACCGCCACGATGGCGAGCCGGGGCATCCGGCCCACCGTGAGGCGGCGCAGCTCGTTGGCGGCGAGGCGGAAGGCAATCACGGCTTCTCCTCCAGGGTGGTGGCGGGCTTGCTCTTCGCGGGTGCGGGTTTCGACGGTGCGGTCTTCGCAGGTGCGGTCTTCGCGGGTGCGGGTTTCGCGGGTGCGGTCTTCGACGGTGCGGGTTTCGCGGGCGTGATTGGCGGCGGCTGGTCGTGCTTGCCGAGGTGGGCGGCGGTCACGTCGAGCAGCCGCGCCGAGCTGTGCGTGCAGAGCGCCACGACGGCGAGCCCGCGTTCGGCGTGCGTGCGGGCGACGGACCACCAGGAGTGGGCGTCGTCGGTGTGGCGGTCAGGGGAGTCGAGGATCAGCAGCTCGACGCCGGGCCGGGCGGCGGCCAGTTCGGCGAGGACCCGGGTGCGGACGGTCGGGGGGAGGGTGCGGAACCGGTCCGTGGCGTACCGATCCGCGTCGCGGGCAGTGAGCCACGCGGCGACGGCCCGGCGGCCGGCTGGTGCGCCGGTGAGCGCCAGTTCCTCGCCGACGACGGCGGCGAGCTTCAGCCCGTCGTCCGGCTCGGTGACCTGAGGCGCGTCCACGACGGCGACGCGGCGGCGCAGGCCAGCGGCGCCCGGCTTCCCGTCGAGCAGGACCGTGCCGCTGTCCGGGCGGAGCTGGCCGGCGAGCGCGAGCGCCAGCGCGGTGTGTCCGGTGCCAGGCTCGCCGGCGACGAGGGCGAGTTCACCGGTCCGGATCCGCAGCGATGTGGGTCGGAGCAGCGGGCCGTGCGGCCCGTCGACGCCGATCTGGGTGGCCTGGATCTCCACGGAGCACGCCTCGCTAACTTGTACTGACCGGTCAGTACAAATAGTGGCCCGAACGAGGGTGCTAGGCAAGAGATATGGCTGTGATGTGTACCTCTGGGACGGCTTGCGCCGGCGGCCGCGAAAAATAGGGGTGATGTTCCCCCAAGACGAAGAACAATGGCTCGTCGTCTAATTTCCGGATGAGCAATGCTATCTGTCGGTCAGACGACAATTATCCCTCGTGGCGACACACCAAACCTCTAGAGTCAAGGCGCACTCGGTGTAGCCACCGTTTGACCGTGGGGTGAGCTGAGGAGATGTCAGTCGCTGGGACCAGCCGGTCCTCCAGCCCGCCGCCGGGGCTCGTCCGCCCTCGCCTGCTTGCCGCGCTCGGCTCTGCCCAGCGACGGCAGCTCGCGTTGCTGATCGCGCCTGCCGGCTCGGGCAAGACGACCCTTCTTGCCCAATACGCCGCCGGGCATCAGGGTCCGGTCGCGTGGTACCGCGCCGACCCCACGGACGCCGCTGCAGGCGTTGCGGTGCACCGGATCCACACCGCGCTGGCGCGGCTCGCCGGCCTCCCGCTCGCCGACGGCTACGACCTGGACGAGCTGCTGGCCGCGCTGGCCGTCGCCCCCGAGCGGGACCGCGCGTTACTCGTCGACAACCTGGACTGCTTGGAGGGCTCGGCAGCCGAGCAGACGCTGGAGCGGCTCGCGCTGCTTGCGCCGCCCACCCTGCGCGTCGTCGGCGCCGGCCGGCGGATGCCCACGCTGAACCTCCTGCGGCACGAGCTGTCGCACGGGCTCGTCGTGCTCGACGCCGACCAGTTCCGGTTCCGGACCTGGGAGGTCGAGCGCCTGCTCCGCGACGTCTACCGCGAACCGCTGCCGCCGGAGGAGATCGCGGTGCTGACCCGTCGCACCGACGGGTGGGCGGCGGGCCTCCAGCTCTTCCACCTCTCCACGCGCGGCCGCACGCTCAGCGAACGGCGGCGCGCGGTCGGCGCCCTGGACGGCCGGTCGGCGCTGGCGCGGGCGTACCTCACCCGGACGGTCCTCGCCGATCTGCCCGGCGATCTGCGTGACTTCCTGATCCGCACGAGCGCCTTCGACGTCCTCACCGGCGACCGCTGCGACCAGCTGCTCGACACCACCGGCAGCCAGCGGACGCTGGAGGAGATGGAGCGCCGGCACGGGCTCCCGACCAGCAACGACGGCGGCCAGACATACCGGTACCACGAGGTTCTCCGCAGCCATCTCGTCGGCTGCCTGGCCGAGACGCTCGGGGAGGCCGACGCGCGCCGGTGGCACGGCCGCGCGGCGGCGCTGCTGGCCGACGAGGGTGCCTACGCTGAGGCCGTCCGCGCATACGCCCGGTCAGGCGACTGGCCCGAGGTCCGGCGGCTGCTGCACCGGGTCGGCGGTGCGGTCATCGACGAACCCAGCCAGCCGTGGGACGACGTCCTGCAGCCGGCCCTACTCGCCGAGGATCCGTGGCTGATGCTGGCCGAGGCGCGCCGCCGCTTCAGCGAGGGGCAGCTGACCACCGCTATCGACCGCTACCGCCGCGCCGAGGCGCTGTTCATCGACGCCGGCGGCAAGGAACGGTGCCGGCAGGAACGCCGGGTCGCGGCCGTCTGGTTGCCGGGCGACCAGCACGCGCGGGTGCACTGGGCGGCGTGGCTGCGGGCGGCGACCCGGCGGCATCCGGCGCTGGTGGCGAGCGAGGCGGCGGGCCTGCCCGGCGCGTCCGGTGATCTGGTCCGGCTGGTGGCGAACGTGCTCAGCGGCGACCTGATCGGGCAGCCGGCTCGGAATGTGCCCGATCCGGCCGATTCCAGCGTCGCGGCGGTGGCGCTGCGGCTGGTGCGGGCGGCGGTCCGGCTGGTCACGGGTGGTGGGGCGACGCGCTTCGAGCTGGAGCAGATCGCGGGCGAGGCGGAGACGGCCGGGCTGGGCTGGCTCAGCCGGTTCGCGCGGGCTGCGACGGCGCTGAGCGGCGACGACTCCGGGGCGGCGGAGGCCGATGCGGTGGCCGCCGAGTGCGCCCGGTACGACGACCGGTGGGGCGAGGCGGTCGCCACCACCCTGAGCCAGCTGGCCACAGTGCCCAGTGGCGGCATGGATCCGGCCCGGCTCGCGCGGCTGGCCCAACTCTGCCGGGAGCTGGATGCCGGCGTGCTGGAGGCGTGGGCCCAGGCGTTCCTTGCCCTTGCCGCCGCGGTCGACAGGCTGCCCGACGCCGAGCTGGAAACCCGTCGCGCGGAGAGCCTGGCCCGGCACGCGGGTGTCCCCGGTGCGCAGGTCATCGCGCTGGCGGCCGCGGCCCGATTAGATCCCGGTCGCCGCCGGGGACTGCTCCGCGAGGCGCGGATCCTCGCCGGTGCGCTCGGCATGCCGGCCGCCGTGCTCGATCGCTGGATCGGCGAACCCGCGGCAGTGGCACCCACCCCGGCGATCGTCGAGCGCACGGCACCGATCTCGGTCTGGTGCTTCGGCGGGTTCCGGATGGCGATCGGCGAGCACCAGCTGGACCTGTCGCCGGTGCGCCCGCGGGCCCGTACCGCACTGCACCTGCTCGCACTCCGGGCCGGCCAGCCCGTTCACCGGGAGGCCATGATCGAGGCGCTCTGGGCGGACCTGTCGCCGGAGGCCGCCACCCGGAACCTGCACGTCGCGATCTCCAGCCTGCGCAGCTTCCTCGAACCCGAACGGGAGCGCGGAAAGCCACAGCTCATCGTCCGTGCGGGCGAGGCGTACGCGCTCGCCCTGCCGCCCGGCGCGTACGCCGACACGGTGGCGTTCCAGGACGCGATCGACCGCTGGCGCCAGGCGCGGATCGCCCAGGACGAGGCCGGCGCGGTGCGTGCCCTGCGTGCGGCGCTGGCCGCTTACGGCGGCGAGCTGCTGCCGGAGGACGGCCCTGCCGAATGGCTGCTGCACGACCGGGAGGTGTTCCGCCGGCAGGCCGCCAACGCCTCCTGCGCGCTCGCCACCGCAGAGTTCGACGACGGCAACCTCGACGAGGCCGCGGCCGTCGCTGAGCAGTGTGTCGCCATCGACCCGTACCACGACGCCGGCTGGCACGTGCTGCTCCAGGCGTACATCAAGAGCGGCGAGCGGGCCGCCGCCGAGCAGGCTCGCCGCCGGTACGCCGCTGTCCTCGCATCGCTGGGCCTCTCCGGTGACACGTTCGGTGCGCCACCCGTCACCCTCGACCGAAGATCTCCACCTCAGCCAAGGCAACCCGACGGTTTGGCAGCGCACCGTAGGCCGAGCGCAGGGTGATACGGATACGGACGACCCGGCTCGCGCGTACCTGGAACTCCTGCTTGCCGGTCTCGTCGCCGAGCCGGATCACCTTCCTCGTCTCCTTGCGGTCTTCGGATCTGAACGTGATCTCGACCTCGCGGGGCCTGGCCTGGGTGTTGAACTGCTTCCGGTCAGCGGAGATGCCGGTATGGATGACGAGGTCGAGCACGCGCGTGGGTTCGGGGAGGTCGACCTCCACCCACTGACCCTCGGCCGGTCCGGTGGCCGCCGGTGCCCAGAACTGGTTGCTGACGTTGTCGATGATCCGTTCGGGGCCGGCATTCGGCGCCGAGCTCGACGCGTAAGCGCGGATCGGCGTGACCCGGACGTGCGGCCGGATACGGTCCTTGACGACCTCGCTGCCGGCGAGGATGTAGGGCCGGCCGGGCAGGGCCGCGAGCAGGATCAGGGCGGCCAGCATGAGGATGAAGATCACCCGGCCGTGGATCCGTACCGGCTGGCGCACCTGGCGCCGGTAGCCCGCCTGGTACCGGCGACCGCGCAGGCGGGCGAGCAGGCGACGCCACCACGCCGGCTTGGGCGCCACCTTGGCCTCCAGCAGCGACGCGCCGCACCGGCGGCAGAACCGCCGGCTTGGGTCGTTGCCGGCGCCGCACTGGCCGCAGATCAGGTCACCGGCCGCGGGCGGCGGCTCCTCGGTGGGCGTGGGCGTTGGCGTCGGCCGCCGCCGGGTCGCCTCGGACGGCTTCACCGCGCGCGGCCCCTTCCGCTCGGCCTCGGTGCCGTTCGTCGGGGTGCCGTTCGTCGGCGGGGTGCCGGCGACGGGTGCCGTGCGGGGCGGCGGGTCGTCGGACGGCGGCGACGGCCAGTCCGACGGTGGCCGTGGCGCAGGGCCGGACGTCGTGGCGGCGGTGTTGATCGGTGTCGCGGTCACTGGCGGTGTAGTGGTGACCGGCGCAGTAGTGGTGGTCACCGGGGGCTTGCTGACTGGGGGCTTGCTGACCGGGGGTGTCGTGACGGGCGGCTCCGGCGGGAGGCTCGGCGTCACCGGGGCGGGGGAGACAGGCGTCGCGGGCGCGCCTTCCCACTCCAGGAACGCGCCGCAGGCGCCGCAGAAGTTCTCGCCATCGGCGTTCTGGGTGCCACAGCGTTCGCAGACGATCAACGCGTCCCCTCTCCGACGATCTCGACGGTGTGCGGAAGGTGCGCCGGCTTGACCTCGGCGATGAGCGCGTCCAGCCGGCGCTGGTCGACGGCCGCGGGGTCGGCGACCCAGACGCGGACGTGCAGCCGCGGGTTCGCCGTCCCTGGCACAGCTCCGCCGGGCTGGTCGGACCAGACGCAGCCGCCGCTGTCCTGGATCTCCACCTCGCCGCCGGTCACGACGCCGATGTGGACGGCGAGGCCCTGCGCCGTGCCACGGCCCCGGTGCAGCGCGACCGCCTGGGAGACCAGTTCGCGCCGCTGCTCCGTGGACCAGCCCTCGTCGATGGAGAGTGCGACCCAGTCGGCCAGCCAGTCGAGGAAGTCCGGCGGCGCGAGCCAGGGGTCGAGGTAGGCGTCGAGGCAGTCGAGGACGGCGAAGACGGGTGCGAGCACCTCGTCGAGCGCGCCGGTGAACCGCTGCGCGAAGTCGTCCTCCTGGTAGAGGGCGGGCAGCCACTCGCCGATCGGGTGCGGCGTGGCCAGCCCGGGGATGGTCGATCTCATGGAACCACCTCGCTGCGCTCGCTCATGGCGCGCTCACCCGTACCTGGTGCTCGTAGGAGAAGACGAGTGCGTTCGGGGCCAGGTCGACCCGCTGCTCGGGTCCGCCGCGCTCGCCGGTGATCGGGTCGGCGCCGAAGAGCCGCACCTCCTCGACCAGTTCGACGCCGGTGATCCCCTGCAGGACGGCGTAGATCTCGCCAGCCTGGACCGGGCGACCGAATGGCCAGCCGGTGCCGTCCGGGCCGCCGACGAGCGGGTTGAGGTACGTGTTGAGCGCCCGCAGCGCCCGATCCTGCACCGACGCGACCACGGCGCGTCGCTTGGCCGCGAGCCGGACGACCACCGTGATGCCCTGGTAGAACGGCGGCTCCACGACGACCCGCGCGCCCAGGCAGCGGCGCTCGTCGAGGTGGCGGCTGATCGCGGCGAGCGTGGCCTCGGACGGCACCAGATCGGCGAAGCGCAACTGGCCGGCGTCGTCGATCTCGGCGGCCGGCACGACCAGCACGCGGATCCCAGCCGCGGGATCGACATCCGCCCCGGCGCCCGCCGGCGCGCACCGCACTCGGGCGACGTCGGGAGCGGCCTCGCGCGCCAGCTGCTCGTAGTCCTCGGCGGTGACCGCGCGGTCGCGGGTGCGCAGGGCGAGCGGACCGCGCACGGCGGCCTCGTCCACGGACTCGCCGTCGACGCCGCCGGTGGCCGCCCGCCGGTTCTCCACCCGGCTGACGAACGGCACCGGCTCGCGCTGTACCCGGAGCAGGCCACGGGCGACGTTGCCACGCCGGCCGCCGCCGGTGCGGTACGCGGGGATGCGCAGCGCCGCGCCCTTCGGCGGCACGGCGCCGTGCTGGCGCAGCGTGCCGTCCGGTTCGCGGACGGCCGGGCCGAAGACGATCTCGCCCTCGACCCAGTCGAGCTGGAAGTGCAGGTCGTCCGGGGTGGACCGGGCGAACGTCTCGACTGGGCGCCACTCGTCCCAGCCGTGGCCGGCCGAGACTTCCAGGACGGGCGGTTCCTCGGTGGGCACGACCGGCCGGTGCCGGAGCTTGAACCGCTGTCCGGGCACGCCCTCGGAAAGGCCGAGCACCTCGTCGCGGATCACCTCGGCGTGGACGGCTTCCACGGTGCCGCCCATCGTGCTCGCGGTGGCCGACCGGATCCGGGGCGAGGCGCTGTAGAACGGCTGTCCGGCGGCAGGGTGCACGACCCGGCACCGCAGCCACCCGGCGCGGCGCCGCGCGAGCACCGACGCGGCGTGCGCCGCCGGTACATGCAGGATCACGTCGCCGGGGCGGTTGAGCCCGCCGGTGCCGTCCTCGTCGACCGCGCACTCCACCCAGCCGGCCTCGGTCCACGCCTCCCACACCAGCGGCGGATCGCGCGGGTCGACGCCGACGCCCTCGACCTCGCAGTCCAGCCGGAGCATCACCGTGCACGACGGCACCGGCTCGGACAGGCCGAAGAGGACGGCGTCGTCCGGGACGGGCCGTGCGGAGAAGCAGCCGAGGTCGGCCTCGTTCGCCAGCTCGTCCGTGCGCTCGACCGGCTCGGCGCCGGCCGCCACGGTCAGCACCCGGGACAGCGAGCACGGCACGACCAGCAGCTCACGGGCGACCGTGAAGACGACTGGGTCCTCGGTCTCGGTGCGGATGGTCGCCACCTGCGTGTCGGTGGGGATCCGGACCACCTCGGCCTGGGCAGCCGAGAGCCAGAATGTGAGGTCGACCCGCGCGGCCGTCGGCGGGAAGAGCCGG
>Ga0210378_10001605_pt1 | contig 11794 bp, 12 predicted proteins | sample PLM1_60_b1redo_FD_155465 | JGI IMG/M metagenome (GOLD analysis project Ga0210378, IMG submission 155465) | Groundwater sediment microbial communities from an aquifer in East River, Colorado, USA - PLM1_60_b1 redo | ecosystem: Environmental > Terrestrial > Soil > Riparian zone | place: USA: East...
CGCTCACGGCGGACGAACTGAAGTTCACCAATCCAAGGACGGCGGCCGGCGAGACACTTGAAATTGTCTGGAAGCGGGCCAAGTAGGTGCGGCTTTGGTGACCAGGCCCCTAGTCAGCGGGGGGCGACAGGGAGAGTAGTGCCTGGGGAGCGCGTGGGGGCAAGGCGGGAGGGGTGGCAGACGGAGGGTGGTGCCAGAGCCGGGGCGCCGTCGCTGCGTAGTCTACTGCACGATCTTCGACTCGCTGAACTCACACTCAGAACACTTGTAGGTTCGGCGTGTCCCTCCCAGGTCACCGAATGTCGGGTCCGGTCTGCTGTCCACGATCCGCCAGCCCATCTTCCGGCATTTGGGGCACTTCTCACCGTCGAGCCCTTCGAGTTCGCGGATGCGCTTTGAAACACTGGCCGGGTGATCCAGCGCGGATTTGGCGAGATGGCGAAGAAGCACGATATGGATCGCCGCTTTAATTCTGTGGTGAAGCGGTTCGACGCGATTGACGACCGATTCGATCGGATCGAGAAACCTATTCTGGCGGATCACAAGCGGAGGATCGAACGGCTTGAGGATCAGGTGAAAGACCTGCGGGATCTTCTGGCAATTAAGTAGTGCTAAGACGGAAGGTATGACTGGGGAAGAGCCTGACATGGGTCAGGCCTTTATGCGGCCTATGCTCTGTGCGCCGTGGCGACGCGCCCGCTGCAGGAGCGACTGAGGAATCGTCAGGCCGAGGGCCGTGGCGGTCTTGAGGTTCATGGGGACTCGGGGTAGCTCCGCAGCCTCACGCCCGAATCTCTCTCAAACACGTGATACCGCTCGAAGGTAATCCAGACGACATCACCGGTGAGGTATTTTTGATCGCCCGAGATTCGCGCGTGCACTACTTGCTCCCCCGCGCGGATGCTTAGAATCGTGGCGTGCTTCATGGGAAGACGCAGCTCACTCGCGATCGTCCCCCTGATACCGTCGTCCGTATCCTTTCTGGATACCTTCACATCCTCGGGGCGCACACCCAGTAACGCACTCCCAAAGCGCTGCCCCTGACGCATGCCTCGTGCTTCGATGAGGCTGATTGGCGGAGTATCGACGTGCAGATTTAAGAACTCAGCCACAAAGACACTCTTGGGTTTGTCGTAGATCTCTTGGAAGGTGCCAACCTGCTGGATCGTCGCGCGATCCATGATGGCCAACAGATCCGCCAGGACCAATGCCTCATTGTGATCGTGGGTCACATACACCGTTGTGATGTTGAACTGCCTCAGCAGGATCTTAAGATTAACGCGATACTTCTCCCTCAGCGCTTGATCCAGATTGGCGAAGGGCTCGTCCACCAAAAAGAGGGTCGCATCCCTGGTAATACAGCGAGCCAGGGCTACCCTCTGCTTTTCCCCACCGGACAATGTGGTCGGTCTGCGATCCAAGAGATACTCGAGCTCCACTCCCATGAGGTCACTGGTTCGCTGAAATTTCGCCTTGGCCATCGCATCCAATTCCGGTGTCTTCTTCCTAAAGAAGAAGTACGACAAGACGTTCCGCCTGGAGCTGAAGTGTGGATAGAGGACGTAGTTTTGAAAGACCATGCCGATACGCCTTTCGCCAGGGGGAAGAGCCGTCACGTCCACGCCGTCGGAGCGCACTGCTCCCGAATCAGGCGGGATTAGTCCGGCGATGATCTTCAGGAGCGTGGTCTTGCCACATCCGCTCGGCCCCAGAACGACCATGGTCTTGCCATCGGGAATCAACAGATTGAGGTTCTGAATAGAGAATGTCGCGGCGGGCCCGCGGGCGCGATCCGTAAGCGTCTTGCATACGTCGATTAGATCAATTCGCGCCACAGAATTGCTCTCCGTGTGTCTGCTTCAGGGTCTGATCCGAGAAAGTGTGCCTGGCGTGATCAGGGAGACGCTGGAGTCGGTCACAAATCGACTGAGGCCCTACTCGATCACCTGATCCGCCCGCTGGAGAAGGGACGGCGGAATCGTCAGGCCGAGGGCCTTCGCGGTCTTGAGGTCAGACGGGTTCAGTGCGGCCCCAGACGACGGCGAGCACCGTCGCTCCGTTCTGGGTCGTGACGGTGTGCACGCAACCGTTCGGCCGGTAGTTCATGTGGCCGGTCGCCACGACACCCGATTCGTCCGCATTCGCGCCCTCGACGAGGAAGATCAGCTCGTCGCCGACGTGACGATGCGGCGGGAGCGTCGCCCCCGGCTCAAAGCGCGCCAGCAGCGCGCGGCGCTCGGTGGCTTTGTCCTCCCAGATCCGCTTCTGGCGGACTCCCGGGCGCGCCTCGATCCACGGCAGTTCGCTCAGCGTGAAGATCTGCGAGGGCGGCGCGCTCCTCCGGTCGGTGGCGGGCTCGATATCACCGGTGAGAACGGCCAGCACCGTCGCGCCGTTCTTGGTCGTGACGGTATGGACGCAGCCGTCGGGACGGTAGCCCACATTCCCGGCGGTCACCGTCCCGGACTCGTCCGAGACCGCGCCTTCGATGACGAAGATCAACTCGTCGCCGACGTGACGATGGAGGGGGAGCTGCGCGCCGGGCGCGAAGTGCGTCATTTGGGCCCGCCGCTTCGTTGCGGGGTCCTGCCAGAGGAGCTTGAAGCTGATTCCGGGCCGATACTCCTGCCATCCAAGGTCACTAACCGCGATGATCTCTGACCGTGGGCTCGTCGTCATCATCCGTCCTTTCGCTCTTGCGTTGGCGTCCACATCTCCGCCTCCGCCTGCTCCAGCCAGAACCGCATGTCCATCTCGCGGTACATCGTTGTCGCGGTGGCGAGGTGCTCGCGGGCCTTCTGCTCTCTGCCCACACGCCGGTAGAGTTTGCCGAGGCCGAGGTGGCAGTGGGCGACCTGCGGGCGGGCCCCAAGGTGGCCGGCGATTCGCAACGCCTCGCAAAACAAGCCCTCGCCCCCATCGAGGTCGGGCGGTTCGCGGCGCATGTGAACTGCGCCGTAGAGCCTCAGGGCCAGGACCTCCGAGCCGCGTTCTCCTGAGCGCCGAGCCAGGTCCAGTGCTTCTTGCGCCGAGGCCAGTGCTTCCGGTATGCGGTCGCAGGCCAGGTACGTCTGGCCCCGCGCCGCGAGATGGGCCGCATGACCGAACATGTAGTGATACGTGCGACCGTACTCCACCGCCTCCTCGACGAGCGGCAGCGCCTCCTCGGGGCGTCCGGCCACGGTGTAGGCCTGGCCGAGGCTCGACACCAAGAATGTGAACCAGTCCACGATGCTCGATCGTCGCGCGATGGCCACGGCGCGCTCGAGCACCGGGATCGCCCGGGCGGGATCACCCTTGGCGACCGAGAGTAGGCCCAGTCCGCCGAGGGCACTGAGCATCCCGAGGGGCCGATCTTGAGCTTCGGCCAGACGCACGGCCTCATCGGCATACGCCGTGGCCTCGCCAAACCTGCCGACGGAGGACAAGGCGATCGCCAGCCAGATGCGCGAGCCGAGTTGGCTGGAATAGCCAACGGGCGTGGCGGCGACCTCGGTGGATAAGCGCTCCGCCCTTTGGAGTAGGTCGATAGCGACCGCATACTCACCAACGGCCACTTGTGCTTGACCCAGACGCCAGGTCGCGAGGGCCTGAAGGGCCACGTCCCCGCTCGTGCAGAAGACGGCGGCACGCTGGCCCTCCCGAACAGCGCCGGCGTAGTCCCCGAGGATCCGAAGCGCCTGGCACACTCCCACGCACACCTGGCCTCTGCGTCCGGGGTCATCCGTAGCCTCGAACAGGGCATCGGCCTCCCGCAACCGAACCAAGGCTTCGTCGTATCGCCCGAGGGGGGCGAGCACGTCCCGCAGCGCGAGCCTCAGGTCGATGGCCGCTGCTGTCTTCTCGGACCCCGAGGGCCAGCGATCGAGGGCGCCAATCGCCTGTTCTAGCTGGGCGGCGGCGTCGCGATAGGCCGAACGCGCCGCCGCCTTTGTGCTGGCCCGGCTCAGGTAGGCCACGGCCTTCTCCCACTGCTCAGCGCGGAGAGCGTGCCGGGCAATGCGCTCGACCTGTTCGGCCAGGCGATCGGGGCGAAGGCCTTCCATGGCCTCAAGAACTTGTCCATGGAGGGCGCGCCGTCGCTCGTGAAGCAGCCCCGCATAGGCGACCTCATGGGTCAGCGTGTGCTTGAAGGTATATTCGAGATCTGGGAAAAGCTGTACCTCGTAAAGATACTCGGCGGCTTGAAGACGCGTGAGGCACCGGTGCACGTCCGCCTCGGGCAATTCAGCGAGGATTTGCAACAGACCGAACGGCACGTCCTTGCCGATGACTGCGGCGGTTTGGAGGAGGCGCTTGTCGTCAGGCGAGAGCCGATCGATCCGTGCCGCCAGGATTGCCTGCACGGTGGGCGGCATCTGGATGGCCTGGAGTTCCTGCGCCAACCGGTATGCTCCCGGCTCGCCGACCAGCGCCCGGGTTTCTACGAGCGTTCGGACACTCTCCTCGAGAAACAGCGGGTTACCCTCGGTCCGCTCAATCAGAGTCCGTTTGAGCGGTTCGAGACTCGCGTCCGCCCCCAGCAGGCTCGCCAGCAGGTCGTCCGCGCCCTCCGCGGGAAGGGGATCGATGCGGAGTTGTCGATAGTAGGTCTTGCTCCCCCAGCCATGCTGATATTCAGGGCGGTAGTTGACCAGCAGCAAGAGCCGAGCGGTGGGGAGGCTCTCGACTAAGCTGTCGAGCAGCGATTGGGTTTCAGCATCGATCCAGTGCAAATCCTCGACCACCACGACAAGCGGTTGCACCTGACTCTCGCGTAGCACCACCCGCTTCACCGCATCCATCGTCCGCAGCCGCCGTTGTGGGGGATCAAGATGCTCCCAGGCGGCGTCCTCTACCGGTACGTCCAGCAGAGAGAGCAGCGCCGACAGCGCGGGCTCGAGCTGACGATCAAGAGACAGGATCTTCCCCATGACCTTCTCTCGGATCGTTCGGGTGTCGTCTCGTCCCTCGACCCGGAAGAAGGCCTTTAGCAGGTCGATGACAGGGAGATAGGGCATCGTCTTCGCGTAGGAGGCCGAGGCGCCCTCCAGGATCAGCCAGCCCTGGGTGCGATAGGAATGGGTGACCTCGTAGACGAGGCGCGATTTGCCGACTCCGGCCTCGCCGACGATCGCCGCCACCTGGCCGCGACCGATGCCGGCCAGCTCCTGGGCGCGGCGGAGCTGCTCCATTTCGGCGTCGCGCCCGACGAAGCGCGTGAGCCCACGCCGGGCCGACGCCTGGAGGCGGGTTCGCGCTGGGCCCGCCCCCGTCACCTCGTAGACCTCCACGGGGTCGGCGAGGCCCTTCACCGGGACGGGGCCGAGCGACTTCACCTCAACGTAGCCCTCGGCCAGCGCCAACGTCTCGGGCGTGATCACGATCGCGCCGGGGTCGGCGATCTGTTCCATCCGCGCGGCCAGGTGTGTCGTCTGCCCGACCGCGGTATAGTCCATGTGTAGATCGCTACCGATGGCGCGCACCACGACCTCCCCGGAGTTCAGCCCGACACGGATCTTGACCACGGCGGCGTGCGAGCGTCGCACGTCTTCCGCGTACTTCTTCACGCTCTGCTGCATCCGGAGGGCCGCGTAGCACGCCCGCACGGCATGGTCCTCGAGCGTGAGCGGCGCCCCGAACAGCGCCATGATCCCGTCCCCCATGACCTGATTGACCGTGCCCTCGTAGCGGTGGACGGCCTCCATCATGCGTTCGAGGACGGGATCGAGCAGCTTGCGCGCCTCCTCGGGGTCACGGTCGGCGAGCAATTCCATCGAGCCCTTCAGGTCAGCGAACAGAACCGTGACCTGCTTGCGCTCGCCTTCGAGGGCGGCCTTCGAGGTGAGAATTTTCTCGGCGATGTGTTTAGGGGTGTACGACTCGGGGCTGGCGAAGCGGCCCGCTGGCTCGGTGATAAGCGCGGCGCCGCAGGACCGGCAGAACTTCTTGCCTGGCGCGACGGGGGTGCCACAGCTCGGGCAGGCGCCCTCAAGCCGGGCGCCACAGTCCTCGCAGAATCGCGCGCCCGCGACGTTCTCAATCTGGCACCGAGGACACCTCATGCCGGAGCCTCCAAGTAAGCCGCCTGCTGCGGCTCGCCGGCGAGCGGCAAGGCGAAGAACGCGCTAGCCAGAGCGCCAAGGAATGTGCGCCGGTCCATCACTCGATCACCTGATCTGCCCGCTGCAGGAGCGACGGCGGAATCGTCAGGCCGAGGGCTTTGGCGGTCTTCTGGTTGACTAGGAGCGAGAACTGGGTCGGCCGCTCCACTGGGGTGTCCCGCGGGGACGTGCCCTTGAGTAACCGCATCACGTGGCGGCCCGCCTGCCCGAACATGCTGTACAGATGTGGGCCGTAGCCGATGAGGCCGCCGTCCTCGGCGTAACCCGGGAACGCCATGATGCTCGGCAGGCGGCTCTGGCCTGCGAGGATCGCGACCTGCCGGCGGGCCGCGTTGAAGACCGGAGACGATAGGACCACCAGCGCGCCCGCCCGTTCCTTCACCGCCGCCTGGACCGCGGCCTCAAGATCAGCCGCGTCCCGCGCAGGCAGGGGCTGGAGCTGCAGGCGCAGGGTACGTGCGGCGACCTCGGCCGCCCTCATCTGGGCGGGTCCCGTCGCGGGATCCCACAGCACAGCCACCCGCGTCAGGCTCGGCACCGCCTCCCGGATCAGCTCGAGCCACTTGCCGCTCAGCTCCGGGAAGTCCAGGAAGAGGCCGGTGACGTTGCCGCCCGGTCGCGCCAGGCTGGTGACGAGCCCGGTGGCGAGCGGATCCGTTTCGAGGTCCACCGCGACGATCGGAATCGTGCGGGTGGTCTTCGCCGCGGCGACCACCGCCACCGGCGAGATCGCCACGATGATGTCGACCGGTACACCGACCAGCTCCTCGGCCATGCCCCGGATCACCTCGGTCGACCCCGGGCGAATACGATAATCGATCGTGAGGTTCGTGCCCTCGACGTATCCGCCCTCCCGCAGGGCCTCCACAAAGCCTTCGAAGTCGCGCTGAAAGCGGGCGTCGATCGGCGCTGAGCGGAGGACGCCGACGCGAACGGCCTTCCCCGGCTGTTGTGCCTGGGCGCCGAGCGGCGCGGCGAGGAGGCCGCCTGCCAAGGTGCCGATGAAGGCTCGGCGGTGCATCACTCGATCACCTGATCCGCCCGCAGCAGCAACGACGGCGGGATCGTCAGGCCGAGGGTCTTCGCGGTCTTAAGGTTAATGACCAGTTCGAACTTGGTGGGTTGCTCGACGGGCAGGTCCGCGGGCTTGGTGCCCCTCAGGATCTTGTCCACTTGGGTGGCGGCGCGTCGGAAGAGGTCAGGAAGACTTGCCCCATAGGCCATGAGGCCGCCCGCCGCTACTGCCTCCCGGAATGCGAATACCGTCGGCAGCCGGTTCTTTGTCGCGAGATCTACGATGCGTTTGTGCTCTTCATAGAACATCACGCTCGGCAACACGATGAGAGCGCCGGCGCGCTCTCTGATCATTGCGGAGAATGCCCTGTCGAAATCGTCAGGACCTCGCGCCTCCAGGAGTTGAAGCTGCACCTTCAACCTCTGAGCTGCAAGCTCTGTGTCCTTCAGCATGTCTCTCATCGTGCGCTCGCCGTACGCCCCAGGATGCCAGAGCGCAGCCACACGGGAGATGCTGGTGAAGGCTTCCTTGAGCAGCTCTACGCGCTTGGGGACCAAACCAGGACCGAGGAAAGTCGACCCGGTGATGTTCCCGCCTGGGTGCGCAAGGCTGGCGATCAGTCCGTCGCTGACAGGATCGGCCATGCCCGGCGCAACAATTGGGATCGTAATGTTCGCTCGCATTGCCGCACGGGCTGCCGGCGTACCGCCAAGACTCAAGACGACTTCGACGTGGCGACTCAGTTCGGCGAAGAGGTCCGGGAGACGCTCGAGCCGGCCTTGCGCTGACCGGTACTCGATGATGATGTTCTGGTCCGCGATGTAGCCCAGTTCGCGCAGCCCTTGTTGGAATGCGTCGGACAGTTCGCGGGCCTGAGGGTGCTCAGGGCGAAAGAGCGCGAGTATCCCGATCCGGGGGACCTTCCCCTGCCGCTGGGCCTCGGCGGCGAGCGGCGCGGCGAGGAGACCGACCGTGATGCCGGAAATGAACGCTCGTCGATCCATCATTCGATCACCTGATCCGCCCGCTGCAAGAGTGATTGGGGGATCGTGAGCGCGAGAGCCTTCGCGGTCTTGAGGTTGATGATCAGGTCGAACTTGGTGGGCTGCTCGACGGGGAGATCGACGGGCTTGACCCCTCGGAGGAGCTTGTCGACGTAGACGGCGGCCTGGCGAAAGAGCGTGAAGCCGTCCGGCGCATAGGACATGAGACCGCCGGCCTCGATGTAGGCTCGCGTGGGGCCGACCACGGGCCACTGGCGGACCATGGCGAACTCGATAATTCGCTTGCGCTGGGAAAGGATGAAGGGCTCCGGCCCCACGAAAAAGGCATTGACCGGCTCGCGGGTCAGCGCAGTGAGGACCCGATCCAACTCATCGATCGTGTTCGCCTCGGCCGGCCGGACTTTGATCCCGAGCCGCGGAGCCACCGCGATCAGGTCGGCGAGAAACGGCGCCGCCCCGGGGTTGGTCTGGTTCACGAACACCGCGACTCGCTCGGTCTTCGGGGCCGCCTCCTTCAGCAGATCGATCAGCTTGATGCTGATCTCGTTCACCAGAACCGACAGACCCGTCACGTTGCCCTCGGGCCGCGCCAGATTGGTGACCAGGCCGTATCGAACAGGATCGCCGTTGCCGAGCATGACGATGGGAATCGTGCCGCTGGCTTTCTTGGCGGCTTGCGTCGACGGTGAGTGGGAGGCCAGAATGACCCTCACCCGCGCCTGGACCAACTCGGCTGCCAGCTGCGGCAGACGCTCGCTACGGCCCTCGGCCGCCCGGTGTTCGATGGTGAGGTTCCGCCCCGACATCCAGCCCCGCTCCCGCAAGGCATCCTCGAACGCGCTGAGCAGCGACGGGTTGAGCGTCCCGCCCCAGAGGAAGCCGATGCGCGCCGCCTGGGAGGCCGGTTGCGCCGGCCCGACAGCCGGCGCGGCGAGGAGGCCACCAGCGAGCGTGCTAATGAAAGCGCGACGATCCACTACTGAATGACCTCATCCGCCCGCCCCAGCACCGACTGCGGGATCGTGAGCCCGATGTCCTTCGCGGCCTTGATGTTGATTACCAACTCGAACTTGGTGGGTTGCTCGACGGGAAGGTCACCGGGCTTGGCGCCTTTGAGGATCTTATCCACGTAGGTGGCGGCGCGTCGTACCTGGTCATAGAAGTTCACCGCATAAGACATGAGACCACCAGCCTCGACGAACTGCCGATGGCCCCACATCGCCGGTATCCGATACTTGGCCGCGAGATCCACGAGAGTGTTTTTGTGCTCAAGGGTCAGAACACCCGGAACCCCGAAAAGCGCGTGGGCACGCGCCCGGGTCATCGCGACAAAGGCGCTGTCGAACTCCCCAGGCCCTCGCACCTCACGCGGTTGCAGTGTTAGGGCCAGGGCCGGCGCCGCCTCCTGCAGTTGCTTGAGTACCAGCACATTGGCTCGATCGGCCGGATTATAGAGGACCGCCACGCGGGACGCCTTGGGGGCCACCTCCTTGAGAAGGCCCAACCGCTTCCCGCCCAACTCGGCACTGATGCTTGCCACCCCCGTGATGTTTCCGCCCGGTCGCGCGAAGTTGGTGATGAGCCCGGCGCCTACCGGATCGGCAATGCCTGCGAAGACGATGGGGATCGTCCTGGTCGCCTGCTTCGCGGAAAGAGACGGTGGCGTAGCGGGGGTGACCATAACGTCCGGCTTGAGACGGACAAGCTCGGCCGCAAGCTCAGGCAGTCGCTCTACTCGCCCGCTTGCGAAGCGGACTTCGATGGCAACGTTCTGCCCCTCGATGTAACCGAGCTCGCGCAACCCTTGCCGGAATGCGTCGAGTTCTGCCGAGGGTCCGGGAGCGCCCCAAAACAGGAAACCGATCCGGTACACTTTCCCCGCCGGCTGCGCGTCGGCGGCGAGCGGCGCGGCGAGGAGGCTGCCTACCAGGGTGCCGATGAAGGCTCGGCGATCCATCACTCGATCACCTCATCCGCCCGCTGGAGGAGCGACGGCGGGATCGTGAGGCCGAGGGCCTTGGCGGTCTTGAGGTTGATGACCAGCAGGTACTTGGAGGCCTGCTCGACTGGCAGATCGCCCGGTTTGGCCCCCTTGAGGATTTTGTCGATGTAGACAGCAGCGCGCCGCGTCAGGTCGAGGTGATCCGGCGCGTAGCTCATCAGGCCGCCCGCCACCACGTTGTCCCTGCCCCCGAACATGGTCGGCAACCGGTGCTTCAGTGCGACCTCGGCCAGAAGCGGGCTGTTATGACGAGCGGTGAGCGCGGCTGAGTGGACGAAAACGCCGTCGACCCGTTGTTGCGCCATCCTCGCGAAGGCCCCATCGAAATCCGCGACGGTGCTCACACTGACGGTCACAAGCTGAACACCGAGCTTCCCTTTCGCAGCCTCGGCAGCGTCCAGGACGGGCCGGTATGAGGGAGCGGTAGGGCTCCAGAGCACGCCGACCCGGGTCGCCTGCGGCAACGTTTGCTTCAGTATCTCCAGCCGCTTTGCGGTGATGACGGGTTGTATGTCGGCCAATCCCGTCATGTTTCCGCCTGGCCGCGCAAGACTGGACACATGTCCGACGCCAACGGGGTCCGCATGCGTCGCGAAGACGATGGGGATCGTGCTGGTCGCCCGTCGGGCCGGCTCGGTCTCGGTCGAAGAGGTAGCGAAGATGATATCGACCTTCATGCGGGCCAGCTTGGCTGCCGCTTCGTGCATCTGCTCGACCGTGCCCGACCATTGGAACTCGATGACAAGGTTCTTGCCTTCGACATAACCGAGATCGCGCAAGCCCGCCCGAAGCGCCTCGACCCGGTTCGCCGAAGCCGCGGGGGTGCCGAAACCCAGGTATCCGAGGCGCGCAATCTTGGCCTGCTGTTGTGCGCGCGCCACCAGCGGCCACGCGAACAACGCTGTGCCGGTAAACACGATGAACTCGCGGCGCCTCATCGTCCCGTCTCCCGTTCCGGTGCCGGAATATGGCTCCACGAGCCACCTAACCAACTCGACTCTAACCGGAAGACCTGCCACAGGCGGGCTTCCGACGAGTCTGAGGCCTTCTCCCCCAAAAGACCGACGCGATACACCTTCCCCGCCGGCTGCCCCGCGGCAGCGAGCGGCGCGGTGAGGAGGCCGACCGTGATGCCGGAGATGAATGCCCGCCGATCCATCACTCAATCACCTGATCCGCCCGCTGCAGGAGCGACGGCGGGATCGTCAGGCCGAGGGCCTTCGCGGTCTTGAGGTTGATGACCAGCTCGAACTTCTCGGGCTGCTCGACGGGCAGGTCGGCGGGCTTGGCGCCTTTGAGAATCTTGTCCACGTAGGTAGCGGCGCGTCGACATAAGTCGGCCATATTCGCCCCGTAGGCCATGAGCCCCCCGGCGTCTGCAAACTCCCGGAATCCATACACGGCCGGTAGTCGGTACTTCGCCGCGAGCTCAGCGATCCGCACTCGGTAACGAACGGTTAGCGGGTCGACCACCACGACGAGGGCCTGGGCGCGCTCTGCGCTCATCGATGCGAAGGCGCGGTCGAATCCACCCGGATCCCGTACCTCCACGGGCTGGAGCTTGACCCCGAGCTTTTGAGCCACGGCCTGCAGGACGGTCAGGTAGGCGGCGTTCGCAGGATTCGTCGGGTTCCAAAGAACGGCCACCCGGGAGATCTTCGGAACCGCT
>Ga0210378_10001606_pt1 | contig 11790 bp, 9 predicted proteins | sample PLM1_60_b1redo_FD_155465 | JGI IMG/M metagenome (GOLD analysis project Ga0210378, IMG submission 155465) | Groundwater sediment microbial communities from an aquifer in East River, Colorado, USA - PLM1_60_b1 redo | ecosystem: Environmental > Terrestrial > Soil > Riparian zone | place: USA: East...
CGGATGTTGCCGGCCAGGCGCGACCACACCTCCTCCCGGAACGGCATCCGGGCGTACGACCGGGCCGACTCCCGGGCCATGTCCTCGAAGTCGCCGTCGCCCCAGTCCCGGCGGGCGAAGCCGACGAGCACGAAGTCGGTCGGCAGCAGGCCCCGGCTGTGCAGGTCGTAGATCGCCGGGATCAGCTTCTTGCGGGCCAAGTCCCCGGTACAGCCGAAGACGACCAGCGCGCACGGCTCCGGCACCCGGGGCAGCCGGCGGTCGCGCGGGTCGCGCAGCGGGTTGGCCCGTGGCGGGTCCAGGTCGCTGCTGTAAGCACCCATGGCAGCGGTCACGGCACGGCCTCCAGCAACAGGCCCAGTCCGGCCGGGCGGTCGGTCAGGTGCAGGTGCAGCAGCGGGCGGCCCCGCCCGGCGAGCGCCTGCCGGTCGCCGGCCGCCTGCGCCGCCTGCAGGGCGCCGAACGTGTACGGCCGGCCGGGCACCTCCAGGTCCACCGACGCCACACCGGTGACCTGCAGGAAGGCGCCGACCTGCGGCCCACCCTTGTGGTACTGCCCGGTCGAGTGCAGGAACCGCGGCGCCCAGCCGAAGGTGACCGCCTTGCCGAGGGTGGAGGCGAGCTCGCTGCGGGTGTCCGCGGCGGAGGCGTCCCGCTCCCGGTCCAGGTACGCCATCACGGCCAGGTAGCCGCGGTCCGGCACGGCGGCGAGCAGCGCCCGCAGCGCCTCCGCGAGCGTGCCGGCGCCGCCGAGCATCTCGGCCGACCCGTACACCTCGACCGCGCCCTCGACGAACGCGGGCCGCTCCTCCGGCAGCCCGGACTGCAGGATCTTGCCGGTGTTGTCCTTGGACTCCTGCACGTTCGGCTGGTCGAACGGGTTGATCTGCAGCGCCCAGCCGACGACCGCGGTGGCGTACTCCCAGGCCAGGAACTGTGCGCCCAGCGGTCCGGAGACGGCGGCCACCACGTCGCTGAGGGCGGCGTCGGGATCGCCGAGCAGCACCAGCGCGACGTCCTCGCCGGACGTGCCGGGCGCCGTCGGCCCCTCGACCACCACCGGCAGCAGCCCCTTGCCCTGCTTTCCGGTGGACTCGGCGACCAGCTGCTCGGCCCAGTCACCGAAGCCTGGCAACACGGGGGTAGGGGCCCCCGTCGCGCTGGCACTGCCCGAGCCGGCGTCGGCGATGACGACCTTGTCCCGGCCCACCCGCCACGCGGCGGCGAGCGCGAGCCCGAGGTCGAGGGCGGGGTTGTGCTCGCCGGACGCCAGCGTGTCGCGCAGCGCCGCAGCGTCGTCGAGCAGCGGCTCCACGTCGATCCCGGCCAGCGCGGTCGGCACCAGCCCGAACGCGGACAGCGCGCTGTACCGCCCGCCGACGTTGGGGTCGGCGAGCACCACCTCGCGGAAGCCGGCCTCCTTCGCCGAGGCCTCCAGCGGCGAGCCGGGATCGGTGACGGCGACGAAGTGCCGGCCGGTCTGCTCCTCGTCGTAGCCCGCGGCCCGGAACGCCTCCCAGTACGCCCGGCGGTGGCTGTCGGTCTCCACCGTGCCGCCGGACTTGGAGCTGACCACCAGTACCGACCGCTCCAGCCGGTCGTCGATCGCGGCCTTCACCTGCTGCGGGTCGGTGGTGTCCAGGATGGTGATCTCCACGCCCTCGGTGCGGGCGATCACCTCCGGAGCGAGCGACGAGCCGCCCATGCCGGCGAGCACGACGTGGTCGATGCCCTCGGCGAGCAGCTCCCTTCGCAGCTCGCGCAGCCGGGGGAGCAGCGTGCGGGAGGTCTCCGGAAGGTCGAGCCAGCCGAGCCGGATCGACGCCTCCGGCTCGGCGTCCGGACCCCACAGCGTCGGATCCTTGGCGGCGAGCCGGCGGGCGACGTCCTCGGCGGCGGCACGCCCGGTCAGCTCCCGGAGCGCGTCGGCGAGGGTGCCCGCCTCCGTCGCGACCGACAGCTGGCTCATCGGGCGGTCTCCTGTCGGTCGGCGGCGGCCGGGCCGGCACCGGCGGGCCGGACGGAGCCCTCGGGCGTCACCTCGGCGCCGGCGCCCTGCAGCGACGACGCGACCTGCTCGATCAGCTCGTTCCAGGAGTCCTCGAACTTCTTCACGCCCTCGTCCTCGAGTGTCTGCACGACGTCGTGGTAGTCGATCCCGAGGGCGGCCAGCCGGTCGAGCACCTGCTGCGCCTCGGCGTACCGGTCGCGGATGGTGTCGCCGCGGATCCGGCCGTGGTCGGCGACCGCGTTCAGCGTGGCCTCCGGCATCGTGTTCACCACGCCGGGAGCGACCAGCTCGACCACGTAGCGGGTGTCGTCGTACGCGGGGTCCTTGACCCCGGTGGACGCCCACAGCGGGCGCTGCGGGTGCGCTCCCGCCTCGGCCAGCGCCTTCCACCGGTCGCCGCCGAAGACCCTCTCGTAACGCTGGTAGGCCAGCCTCGCATTCGCGATCGCTGCGGACCCGCGCAGCGCCTTGGCCTCCTCGGTGCCGATCTTGTCCAGCCGCTTGTCCGTCTCGGTGTCGTTGCGGGAGACGAAGAACGAGGCCACCGAGCCGATCTTCGACAGGTCGTGCCCGTTGGCCCTCGCCTGCTCCAGGCCGGCCAGGAAGGCGTCCATCACCTGCTCGTACCGGTCCAGCGAGAAGATCAGCGTGACGTTGACGCTGATCCCGGCGGCCAGCGTCTCGGTGATCGCCGGCAGCCCCTCGACGGTGGCCGGGATCTTGATGAAGAGGTTCGGCCGGTCCACCAGCCACCACAGCGCCTTGGCCTCGGCCACGGTGCGGGCGGTCTCGTGCGCGATCCGCGGGTCGACCTCGAGGGAGACCCGGCCGTCCACGCCGTCGGTGCGGTCGTAGACCTCGCGCAGCACGTCGCAGCCCCAGCGCACGTCGTACGACGTGATCGCGCGGACGGCCTCGCCGACGTCGACGCCGCGCAGCGCCAGGTCGCGGATCTGCTCGTCGTACGCGTCGCCCTCGCTCAGCGCCTTCTGGAAGATCGTCGGGTTGCTCGTCACGCCGACCACGTGCTTGTCGCGGACCAGGTGCTCCAGGTTGCCGCTGCGCAGTCGCTCGCGGGAGATGTCGTCCAGCCAGACCGCCACTCCGGCGGCGGACAGTTCGGCGAGTGGGTCGCTCATCACGGACCTCCTACTACTGGTTTCCGGTCGTGCTGCCGGTGATGACCCCGGCCCGCTCCAGGCTGGCGTGCGCCGCCGCCACCACCCGGTCGGGCGTGAAGCCGAACTGCTCGAACAGCACGGTGTGGGCGGCGCTGGCGCCGTAGTGCTCGATGCTCACGCTCTCGCCGGCGTCGCCGAGCAGGTCGCGCCAGCCCATCGACACGGCCGCCTCGACGCTGACCCGCGCCTTGACGCCGGTCGGCAGGACCGCCTGCCGGTAGGCCGGGTCCTGCTCCAAGAACCACTCGCGGCACGGCATGGACACCACGCGGGTGGCAACGCCCTCCGCCTCGAGCCGCTTCCGCGCCTCGACCGCGTGCTGCACCTCCGAGCCGGTGGCGATGATGATCACGTCCGGTGTCGGCTTCCCGGCCGCCTCGGCCAGCACGTACGCCCCCCGGACGGTGCCCTCCACGTCGCCGGTGGTGCCGTCCGGCGAGTCGGGGGAGCGGTCGAAGGTCGGGACGTTCTGCCGCGACAGGGCCAGGCCCGCCGGGCGGTCGGTGTGCTCCAGCACGGTCCGCCACGCGATCGCGGTCTCGTTGGCGTCCGCGGGCCGGACCACGTCCAGGCCGGGGATCGCCCGCAGCGCCGCCAGGTGCTCGACCGGCTGGTGGGTCGGGCCGTCCTCGCCGAGGCCGATCGAGTCGTGCGTCCAGACGTAGGTGACCGGCAGTTGCATGATCGCCGCCAGCCGGACGGCCGGGCGCATGTAGTCGCTGAAGATGAGGAACGTGCCGCCGTACGGCCGGGTCAGGCCGTGCAGGGTGATGCCGTTGAGGATCGAGCCCATCCCGTGCTCGCGGATGCCGAAGTGCAGCACCCGCCCGTACGGCCCGCCGGGGAACTCCTTGGTCTGGTGCTCCGTGGGGACGAACGACGACTCGCCCTTCGGAGTGGTGAGGTTGGACTCGGCCAGGTCCGCCGAGCCTCCCCACAGCTCCGGCAGCACCGGCGCCATCGCGGACAGCACCTCACCGGACGCCTTCCGGGTCGCCATCCCCTTCGGGTCGGGCGGGAAGCTCGGCAGCGCGTCGGCCCAGCCGGGCGGCAGCGCGCGGGCGACCAGCCGGTCGAGCAGCGCCTTGCGCTCCGGGTTGGCCGCCGTCCACGCGTCGAAGCGCTGCTGCCACTCCGCGTGCAGCCGCTGCCCGCGCTCGCGCACCTTCCGCGCGTGCTCGAGCACCTCGGGATCGACGTCGAAGGTCTTGTCCGGGTCGAGGCCGAGCACGCGCTTCGTGGCGGCGACCTCGTCGGCGCCGAGCGCCGAGCCGTGCGCCTTGCCGGTGTTCTGCGCGTTCGGCGCGGGCCACGCGATGATCGTCCGCAGCCGGATGAACGACGGCCGGCCGGTCTCCGCCTTCGCCGCCTGCAGCGCCGCCTCGAACGCCGCGACATCCTCCACGTACGTCCCGTCCTCGCGGCGCCAGTCGACGTCCTGGACGTGCCAGCCGTACGCCTCGTAGCGCTTGCCGACGTCCTCGCTGAAGGCGATGTCGGTGTCGTCCTCGATGGAGATCTTGTTGTCGTCGTAGATCAGGATGAAGTTCCCGAGCTGCTGGTGGCCGGCGATCGAGGACGCCTCGCCGGACACGCCCTCCTGCATGTCCCCGTCGGATGCCACCGCGTAGACGAAGTGGTCGAACGGGCTCTCGCCGGGCGGCGCGTCCGGGTCGAGCAGGCCACGCTCCCGCCGGGCGGCCATCGCCATGCCGACCGCGTTGCCGACGCCCTGCCCGAGCGGGCCGGTCGTGGTCTCCACTCCGACGGTGTGCCCGTGCTCCGGGTGGCCGGGGGTGAGCGAGCCCCAGGTCCGCAGCGCCTTCAGGTCGTCCAGCTCGAGCCCGTAGCCGGACAGGTAGAGCTGGATGTAGAGCGTCAGGCTGCTGTGGCCGGCGGACAGCACGAACCGGTCCCGGCCGAGCCAGGTCGGGTCGGACGGATCGTGCCGCAGCACCCGCTGGAAGAGCGTGTAGGCGGCCGGGGCCAGGCTCATCGCGGTGCCCGGGTGGCCGTTGCCGACCTTCTGCACCGCGTCCATCGCCAGGACGCGGACCAGGTCGACCGCGCGGGAGTCCAGCTCCGTCCAGCCGTCCGGATACGCCGGGGGCCTGGCCTCGGCCGGCGGCTCGGGGGCCGGCTCGGGTGCCTTCTCCACGGGCTCGGCGCTGTCCGCGCCCGTCGAAGCGGTGGTGTCGCTGCCGGCGGGTGGCTGGTCCGGGGTGTCGTTCACGCGGGTGGCTCCTCGCTGGACGGCCGGCGCTGCGGGCTGGCTGCTGGCTGGTGGACGGTGGCTCGGCTGGTGGACGGTGGCTCGGCTGGTGGGCGTGCGGGCCCGACGGACCCCGCCGGGCCGGCGGGCGGCGTGAGCGCGATCACGCAGAGGGTAGTCCCGTCGTCCACCGGACCGCCTCGGTCCGCCTCGTCCGCGGCGCCCCGGCGCACGGCCGTCACCCTCCCGTCCACGCCCTGCCACCCCTGTTCCGGCACCTACCCGCCGATCCCGGCACCGACACGGCCGATCCCGGACTCGACGTGGCTGGTCCCGGCGCTGGCGTGGCTGGTCCCGGCACCGACGTGGCTGGTCCGGGTGCGACGCGGCTGTCCCGGTCCGGCGGGCTGGTCCCGGCGCTGGCGTGGCTGGTCCGGGTCTGGGTGGATGGTCCCGATCCGGCGCGGGGCGGCCGGGTGCGGAGAGCGGCGGGTCCGCGGAGGGTGGTCCCGTCGCAGGGACCAGCACTCAGAGTGCTCAATAGCACCCTGAGTATTACGGCGCGGCAGGGGCGCTTCCCCCCGAGGCGGCACCGTGACGGAGGCGGGATGCCGGCGTGGGCGCGGTCCGTGCCGGCCCGTAGAGTGGTCGCTCGTGACGCAGGTGCTGCCGGGCTCCGGGCGGGTGGCCGCGGGCCCGCCGGCGCCGGCACCGCCCGCTGCCCCGGCGGCGCCCGCCGCGATCGACGTGCGGGCGGAGCGGTCCGCGCGGCGCCGGCGTGCCGCCGCCGTGCTGCGGGCGTACGTGGCGCTCACCAAGCCCCGGATCGTCGAGCTGCTGCTCGTCACCACGGTGCCGGCCATGGTGCTCGCCGCCGGGGGGCTGCCGCCGCTCGGACTGCTGGTCGCCACCCTGGTCGGCGGCTCGCTCGCCGCCGGCAGCGCGAACGCGCTGAACTGCTACCTCGACCGGGACATCGACGCGGTGATGCGCCGCACCCTCGGCCGCCCGCTGGCCCGGCACGCCGTCTCGCCCGGCTCGGCGCTGGTCTTCGGCGTCGGGCTCGGCGTCGTCGCGGTGGCGACGATGGCGGTCTTCACCAACTGGCTGGCCGCGCTGCTCACGCTCGCGGCGATCCTGTTCTACGTCCTGGTCTACACGCTCGTCCTGAAGCGGCGCACGCCGCAGAACATCGTCTGGGGCGGGGCGGCCGGCTGCATGCCGGTGCTGATCGGCTGGGCGGCGGTGACCGGCTCGCTGGCCTGGCCGCCGGCCGTCCTCTTCGGCGTGGTCTTCTTCTGGACCCCGCCGCACTTCTGGGCGCTCGCGATGCGCTTCCGGGACGACTACGCGCGGGCCGGAGTGCCGATGCTGCCGGTGGTGGCGACGCCGGTCGCGGTCGGCCGCCGCATCGTGGCGTACGCCTGGCTCACCGTCGCGACCTCGCTGCTGCTCTGGCCGCTGGCCACTTCGTGGGTGTACGGGGTGGCCGCACTGGCCGCCGGCGGCTGGTTCCTGGCCGCCGCGCACGGCCTGCTCGCGCGGGTGCGGCGGGGGGTGGAGCCGCGGGCGCTGCGGCTGTTCCACCTGTCGAACTCGTACCTGGCGCTGCTGTTCGTCGCGGTCGCCGTCGACGCGCTGGTGCGCTGAGGTTGGCGCCGACATGAGCTCGCGTCCGCCCGGCCCGGCGCGGGCACTGCCCCGGGTGGCGCTGGCGACCTGCCGCGAGCTGCCGGCCGGCGACGAGGACTCGCAGCTGCTGCTGGCCGCGTGCGCGGCCGTCGGGCTGGACGCCGAGTGGCGGATCTGGGACGACCCGGTCGTCGACTGGGCCTCGTACGACCTCGTGGTGATCCGGTCCACCTGGGACTATGTGCCGCGCCGCGACGACTTCGCGGCCTGGGCGGCGAGCGTGCCGCGGCTGGCCAACCCGGCGGACGTGGTCGCCTGGAACACCGACAAGACCTACCTGCGGGACCTCGAGGCCGCTGGCGTGCCGGTGGTGCCGACCCGCTGGCTGGAGCCGGGCGGGCCGGCGCCGGGCGACGGCTGGACCGGGGGCTGGGACGAGGTCGTGGTCAAGCCGGCGGTCAGCGCCGGCGCCCGGGACACCGCGCGGTACGGCGCCGGCGAGGCGGACCGCGCTCGGGCGCATGCGGCGGCACTGCTCGACGCGGGTCGCCGGGTGATGGTCCAGCCGTATCTGGGCGGCGTGGACGAGGCGGGGGAGACCGCGGTGCTGTACGTCGGCGGCGCGTACAGCCACGCGATCCGGAAGGGCTCGCTGCTGGCCGGCGGCACCGGCACCGACGTCGACGGGCTTTGGCGGCCGGAGCGGATCACTCCGCGGGAGCCGTCCGCGGCCGAGCGGGAGCTGGCCGGCCGGACCCTGGCGGCGGTGCCGGGCGGGCCGGACCGGCTGCTCTACGCCCGGGTGGACCTGCTGCCCGGACCGGCCGGCGAGCCGGTCGTGATCGAGGTCGAGCTGACCGAGCCGTCGCTCTTCCTGACCGCCGTGCCGGCCGCGGCCGACCGCGTCGCCCGCGCGATCCGCACCCGCGTCGGCTGACCCACTCGGGTCAGCGCGGGCCGGACGCGAGGACCGGCGAGCCGGGTGTTGCCGGCGCGGCGGGCCGGGGTTGGACGGCCGGCGCGCGCTCGGTGGTGGCCAGCAGGAGCCGGACCGCGGCGATCCAGACCAGGCAGGCGCCGAGCAGGTGGGCGCCGACCAGGACCACCGGCAGGCCGGTGAAGTACTGCACGAAGCCGACCAGGCCCTGGCCCAGCTCGACGGCCAGCAGCACGGCGGCGGCGCGCAGCACCGGCGCCGGCGCGTGCGCGCCGCGCAGCCACAGGACCAGCGCCACGGTGAGGCCGACCAGCAGCATCACCGCGTCGGCGTGCAGCTGGCTGAGGGTGGCCGGGTCGAAGCCGGTGCGGGCGGCCTCGGCGTCGCCGGCGTGCGGGCCGCTGCCGGTCACCACGGTGCCGAGCACCAGCACGACCGCGGTCACCCCGACCACGGCCCGTACCAGCCAGGTCTGCTCCCGGCCGAGCAGGTCGCGCCCGGGCCCGTCCGCCGGCCGGGCGGCCCGCCAGGCGAGCGTGACCGTCACCGCGACCAGCGCCATGGACAGCAGGAAGTGGCCGGCGACCGTCCACGGGTTCAACCCGGTCAGCACGGTGATCCCGCCGAGCACGGCCTGCGCCGGGATGCCGAGAAAGGCGACCACGGCGAGCGGGACCAGGGCCTTCCGCCGGTGCGACAGCACCGCCAGCAGGGTGGCGAGCGCCACCAGCCCGAGCACGACGGTGAGCATCCGGTTGCCGAACTCGATCACGCCGTGCTCGGTGTACTCCGCGGTCGGCGTGTACGACCCGTCGGTGCACCGGGGCCAGGTCGGGCAGCCGAGCCCGGAGTCGGTCAGTCGGACCGCGCCGCCGGTCACCACGATCGCCGAGTTGGCGACCACCGAGGCGACGGCGAGCCGGCGGACCAGCGTGGCCGAGGCGCGGGGGAGGGGCACCGGACAACTGTAGGCCGGGCCGCGCGGCCGGCTCACGACAGAGGCCCCGTCCCGGTGAGCGGGACGGAGCCTCGTGCCGGTCGTCAGCGGGAGACCGCGGCGCTGACCTTCTCCTTGGCGGCCAGCGCACTCTCCTTGGCCGCGACGCCGGCGCTCACCGCGGCGCCCTTGGCAGCCGCCCCGGCGCCGAGCGCGGCGCCCTTGGCCCTGGCGGCCCTGGCGGCCTTGTCGGAGCGCTTCCTGGCCTTCTCGTCCTTCCTCGCCGCCTTGGCGGCCTTCGCCGCCGCCTTGGCGGCCTTCGCCGCCGCGGCGACCTTGAGCGCTTCGCCGGCCCTGGCCGCCCTGGCGGCGCGCCGGGCCGCCCGGCCGCGGGTCTTGCCCGCACCGTGCGCGACTGCACCGCCGACTGCACCGGCCGCACCGGCGAGCGCCGCGGTCGCGCCGTGCACAGCCTCTCCGACGTGCTCGACGGTCTCGCCCACGGTCTCGGCCGCGCCGTGCACGGCCTTGCCGGCGACCCAGGGCACCGACGGCCGGCCGCCGGTGTCCAGCGCCGCGATGAGCAGGCCGCCGATGAGGCTGACGTTCTTGAAGAACTCGACCCGGTCGCTGACCTTCTGGTCCGGGTCGGTGGTCTCCCAGAACCGGTGCCCGGCCAGCGTGGTCGGCACCAGGCTGCCGGCCAGCAGCAGCGCGGCCGGCCGGGCGAACGGCCCGACGACGAGGCCGAGCCCGCCGACGACCTTGATCGCGCCGTCGAGCTTCACCAGCGACTCGGGATCGTTCGGCAGCTGCGGCACCCGGTCCGCGATCGGCTTGGCGACCGGGGAGGCCGGGCCGGCCTTGGGCTGCGGGTTGCGGATCTGGTCGAGGCCGCCGCTGACGAAGCTGGCGGCGAGCGCCGCGCGGGCGGCGCGACGGGCAAGGCTCATGGGTCGGGGCCTCCGATCGAATCACCAACGGTTGCTGGCCGACCTACCCTGCATCACTCCCACTTGAACGTCACGGCCGCCGCGCCGAGCGCGACCACGGCCCACGCCAGCAGGGTGAGCAGCGACTGCACCGGCAGCGCCACCCCGTCCCGCAGCACCGCGCGCAGCCCGTCCGAGAGCGCCGCCGTCGGCAGGTACTCCAGCACCGCGGCGAGGCCGGCCGGGAACCTCGACAGCGGGAAGAGCACACCGCCGAGGAAGAGCAGCAGGAACCAGGCCAGGTTGGCCGCGGCGAGCGTCGCCTCGGCCCGCAGCGTGCCGGCCATCAGCAGACCGAGCCCGGCGAACGCCGCCGTCCCGGCCACGACCAGGGCGAGCACGGCCGGCACCGAGCCGTGCGGCCGCCAGCCGAGCGCCAGCCCCAGCCCGCCGACCAGCACGACCTGCACCAGCTCGACGCACAGCACGGCGAGGGCCTTGCCGCCGAGCAGCACCGAGCGCGGCAGCGCGGTGGCGCCCAGCCGCTTGAGCACGCCGTACTTCCGCTCGAAGCCCGTGCCGATCGCCAGCCCGGTGAAGGCGGCGGAGGTGACCGCGAGGGCCAGCACCCCCGGGACCACGAAGTCGACCCGGCGGCCCTCGACCTCGCCGAGACTCGTGTCCGCCAAGAACTGCTCGGCCACCAGCAGCGCGGTCAGCAGCAGCGGGATCAGCAGGGTGAGCAGCACCTGCTCGCCGTTGCGCAGCGACAGCCGCAGCTCCATCGCGGTCTGCGCCGCCAGCATCCGGGGCAGCGGCGCGGCGCCCGGCGCCGGCGTGAAGGTCTCGGCGCTCATCGCAGGTCGCGTCCCGTCAGCTCGAGGAAGACGTCCTCCAGCGATCGCCGCTCAACCCGCAGGTCCCCGGCCAGCACTCCGCGCGCCGCGCACCAGGCGGTGACCGCGGCCAGCAGGTACGGGTCGACCTCCCCCTCGACCAGGTACGACCCCGGCCGCGGCTCGCTCGCCCGCACCCCGGCGGGCAGCGCCGCCGCCAGCGCCACCACGTCCAGCCCGGGTTCGGCGGAGAAGCGCAGCTGGCCCTCCGCCCCGCCGCGGGTCAGCTCCGCGGGCGACCCGGTCGCGACCACCCGCCCGGAGTCGACCACCACCACGGTGTCGGCGAGCCGCTCCGCCTCGTCCATGTGGTGGGTGGTCAGCACGACCGTCACGCCGTCCGCGCGGAGCCGGTGGACCACCTCCCAGGTCGCGTGCCGCGCCTGCGGGTCCAGCCCGGCGGTCGGCTCGTCCAGGAAGACCAGCTCCGGCCGCGCCACCACGGCCATCGCGAGCGACAGCCGCTGCCGCTGCCCCCCGGACAGCCGCTTGTACGGCGTGCGCGCCACCGCGGTCAGCCCGAGCCGGTCGAGCAGCGCGGCCGGGTCCAGCGGGCGGGCCGCGTACGAGGCGAGCAGCCGGAGCAGCTCGCCGGCGCGCGCCCCCGGGTAGCCCCCGCCGCCCTGCAGCATCACGCCGACCCGGGGCCGCAGCTCCCGCGCGTCGTGCACCGGGTCGAGGCCGAGCACCCGGACCGTGCCGGAGTCCGGCCGCCGGTAGCCCTCGCAGATCTCCACCGTGGTCGTCTTGCCCGCGCCGTTGGGCCCCAGCAGCGCGAGCACCGTGGCCGGCTCGACGGACAGCGACAGGCCGGCGACCGCGGTCGTGGCGCCGTACCGCTTCACCAGGTCGCACACCTCGACCGCCGGCTCGCCCACACCCTGAGAGTAGGGGGTGTCTCGTGGATCTTCGGCGGCGCGGCCGCGTCCACCAAGACCCACGAGACACCCCCTGGAGGGTGACCCCGGACACGCGTCGGGAGGGTCGGCGTGCATCTCGCCACCGATATACGTAACATTGGCGGTGTGAAAATAGCCCGGCCTGCACCGACG
>Ga0210378_10001607_pt1 | contig 11789 bp, 8 predicted proteins | sample PLM1_60_b1redo_FD_155465 | JGI IMG/M metagenome (GOLD analysis project Ga0210378, IMG submission 155465) | Groundwater sediment microbial communities from an aquifer in East River, Colorado, USA - PLM1_60_b1 redo | ecosystem: Environmental > Terrestrial > Soil > Riparian zone | place: USA: East...
ACCTGGTGGCGCTGCAACGTCGACGTGCGCAACCGGCTGACCAACTACCGGTTCCTACTCGACGGCGGGCCGCGCGGCTACCGTTGGCTCAACGGCACCGGTCCCCACCCGCACGACGTGACCGACGCCGAGGACTTCCGGATCTCCGCGTACCCGCCCCCCGAGTGGGCCGGCGACGCGATCGTCTACCAGATCTTCCCGGACCGGTTCGCCCGCTCGGCGGCGGCCGGCTCCCGGCCGCTGCCCGGATGGGCCCGACCGGCAGGGTGGGACGACGAGGTCGTCTTCCGGGGCGACGCGACCCCCCTGCAGCTGTTCGGTGGTGACCTGGACGGGATCGCCGAGCACCTGGACCACATCGCCTCGGTCGGTGTCGACACGCTCTACCTGACCCCGTTCTTCCCGGCCGAGTCCAATCACCGCTACAACGCTGCCAGCTTCGACGAGGTCGATCCCCTGCTCGGCGGGGACAAGGCGCTGGCGCGGCTGGCGCAGGAGGTGCACGCCCGCGGCTGGCGCCTCCTCGGCGACCTGACCGCGAACCACTGCGGCGACACCCATCCCTGGTTCGCCCGGGCGCGCGAGGACCGCGACTCCCCGGAGCGCGGCTTCTTCTACTTCCCCGGACCGCACGACGACGCGTACGAGGGCTGGCTCGGTCACAGCACGTTGCCGAAGTTCTGGTTCAGCTCCACCGAGCTGCGCCGCCGGCTGATCCAGGGTGCCGACTCGGTGGCCGGCCGATGGCTGCGGCCACCGTTCGACCTGGACGGCTGGCGGGTGGACGTGGCCAACATGACCGGCCGGCACGCCGCGGACGACTTCAACGCCGAAGTCGCCGAGGCCCTGCGTGCCACCATCGCCGAGCAGAAGCCGGACGGGCTGCTGCTCGCCGAGCACAGCCACGACGCGTCGCCCGACCTGGCGGGCGACCGATGGCACGGGACGATGAACTATCCCGGGTTCACCCGGCCGGTGTGGTCCTGGCTACGCCAGCCCGACCTCCCCTTCCTCGGGCTGCCGGTCGGAGTGCCCCTGCTGGGCGCGGAGTCGGTGCTGAACACCTCCCGCGGGTTCGCCGCGGCCGTGCCCTGGCGGGCCACGGTCACCTCCTGGTCATTGCTCGGCTCGCACGACACCGCGCGCATCCGAACGGTGGTCGGGACCGCCGACGTCGTCGAGGTCGCCGCCGGACTGCTGTTCACGATGCCCGGCGCGCCCATGGTCTTCGCCGGAGACGAGATCGGCATGGAGGGTGTCCTCGGCGAGGACGCCCGCCGGCCCTTCCCGTGGCACCGGCCGGACAGCTGGGACCGGCGGACGCTGGCCACGTACCGCGAGCTGGCGGCGCTGCGCCGGTCTCACCGCGCGCTGCGCCGCGGCGGGATGCGCTGGGCGCACGCCGCCGGCGACGCGCTGGTCTACCTGCGCGAGAGCGAGCAGGAGCGGTTGCTCGTGCTGGCCGCCCGGGCACCGCACGACCCGGTGCGGATCCCCGCGGCCCTGTTCGGCCTCGACGGCGAGGCGGAGACCGTCTACGGCGCCGCACCCCGGCTGCTCCGCGGCGCCGATGGCGCCGTGACCCTGCCCGGCGACGGGCCCACGTTCCAGGTCTGGCAGCTCGCCTGACCAGTCACCCCAGGAGGAGCCCCGATGGCCGAAGTGGTTCTCGACAAGGTCAACAAGAAGTACGACAACGGATTCCACGCGGTCAGGGACCTCGACCTCGACATCGCGGACGGTGAGTTCCTCGTCCTGGTCGGGCCCTCCGGCTGCGGCAAGAGCACCGCGCTGCGGATGGTGGCCGGGCTGGAGGACATCAGCACCGGCACGCTGCGCATCGGCGAGCGCGTGGTCAACACGCTGTCCTCGCGGGAGCGGGACATCGCCATGGTGTTCCAGTCGTACGCGCTCTACCCGCACATGAGCGTGGCGGACAACATCGCGTACGGTCTGAAGATCCGCCGGATGGACAAGGCGGAGATCGACCGGCGGGTGACGAAGGCGGCGGACATGCTCGAGTTGGGCCCGTTGCTCCAGCGCAAGCCCAAGCAGCTGTCCGGCGGCCAGCGGCAGCGGGTCGCGATGGGCCGCGCGATCGTGCGTGAGCCGCAGGTCTTCCTCATGGACGAGCCACTGTCCAACCTGGACGCGAAGCTGCGGGTGCAGATGCGTGCGGAGATCGCCCAGGTGCAGCGCGACCTGGACGTCACGACGATCTACGTGACGCACGACCAGACCGAGGCGATGACGATGGGCGACCGGGTCGCGCTCATGAAGGCCGGCCTGCTCCAGCAAGTGGGCAACCCGCAGTACCTGTACGACAACCCGGACAACATCTTCGTCGCCGGCTTCATCGGCTCGCCGCCGATGAACATGGCGATCGCCCGGGTCCAGCGGCAGGGCGACGACCTCTCGTTGCGCCTCGGCGGAGCGGTGCTCCAACTGCCGCCCAGCGTGCTCGCGGATCGTCCCGCACTGGAGAAGTATGTCGACCACGACGTGGCGGTGGGGATCCGCAGTGAGGACATGGAGGACGCCGGGCTGGTACGCGACGCACCCGAGGAGTCCCGGCTGCGGGCGACCGTCAGACTCACCGAGGCGCTCGGCTCGGAGATCGTCGTGCACTTCGAGGTCGACGCGCCGAAGGTCGTCACGGCGGACACGAAGGAGTTGGAGAGGGACGCCCATACCGAGGATGTCCCGATCGCCCATCACGGCACGCCTTTCGTCGCGTCGTTCGCCCCGCGCTCCCGCGTCCGGGCCGGCGACGATGTCGAGATCGTGGTCGACCGGGAGCGGATGCACTTCTTCGACCCGGAGACGGGCCTCGCGATCCGCGGCTGAGCCGCCTGCCACTGCATGGTCGCCCGGGTGACGGCAGGGGCCGGGACGGACGGTGCCCAGTGACAACTGTGGATAGACCCGCCGGCGCGCCGTGGTGGCGCAGGGCCGTCATCTACCAGGTCTATCTCCGCAGCTTCGCGGACGGGAACGGCGACGGGCTGGGTGACATCGCCGGCCTGCGCGCCCGCGTGCCGTATCTGGCTGACCTCGGCGTGGACGCGATCTGGATCAATCCCTGGTATCCCTCGCCGATGGCAGACGCCGGCTACGACGTGTCGGACTACCGCGCGATCGACCCTCGGTTCGGCACGCTGGCCGACGGTGCCGTCCACCGACGGCTGGGAACTTGTCCTCGCCGAGAACGTCGCCTACCTGGTCGTCGATCAGCGCCGCTGGCAGGCGGTAGCCGCGCTCACCCGCGCGGTCGGTCTGGCACCGGAACAGATCCTCGCCGCACCCGACGCGGTGCTACTCGGCGTGGTGGCCGGCATCCGGCCAACCGAGCGCGTCGCCCGGCTACGCCGGTGCGCGGAACTGGCCATCGCCGGCGCGTCGCGGTCATGCTGGCGACATCCGTGATCCGAAGCCTGAGCGAGAAGCTGGCCCTCGAGCACGACCAGGCCACCCGCGGAAACGAGAGTCCAACGTCAGGCTGATGGTGCAACGACTGTAGTAGTTTCGTCTACATCGGACGATCAAGCGGTCGACCGCCGACCCGGTGACCAGCCCGGCCCACCTCGCGTCACCCGGCCGGAGACCAAAATGCGCACGCTAGCAGCGGAGCGGTCCGTGCACGGCTCAGGTCCTCGGCCGGATCGGCCGCGCGATCCTCGCCTGGCTGGCACACTGTGGAGCCTGATCGAGTTCATCGACGAAGGCGCCGACGACGACCGGACCGGCGGGGAGGCGACCCTTGTCAAGGACCAAGTCCTCGCCGTAAGGCGGGCACAGCTAGGCCGGGAATTTCAATCGTGAACTGGCGGCACCGCTCGGTCGCACCATCGGCGAACATGTCACGGATCCCGCACGCCGATCGGTGGAGGATGCACTGCGCGGTGACGGCGAACCGCCGAAGTGACCTTGCCGATGGCACCACGGCGTGCCTCGACGGCCCTGCCGCCGCAAAGCAGCAATTGGGGCAGTCAGACGGCCGCCGCGGTCGCCGCGGACGCTCGATCGGTTGCCGTCTTGTCCCGGCCATGATCGAACGCCCGCCTTTGCCGCGAGCCGCGCGTTTCTGCCGCCCGGAGTCCAGTCTGCGATGTCGCCGCCGGTGACCGGAGCTGGCGGCGGGCGGGGTCTCAGATGTCTGTGAAGAAGGACTGCTCGACGCTGACATCCTCGACCGTACGGACTTCGGTCCGCACCCCGAGGTCGTAGCGCTTGAGGAGCTCGCAGAGCCGTTCACCGTCGATCAGGTCGATCGGTGGAGCGCCGTCGCGGGTCGCCTCCTTCTTGGCGTCTGGAGTGAACGACCCAGTGGTGATCAGCAACCCCTTGTCGCCGCGACCAGACATCGCGCCGCGGAGGTCGCGGACCGCCGCCGGCCCGACGCTGCCGCGGTACCGCTTGCACTGAAAGAAGACCGGAAAGCTGACCAGCCCGAGCCGGTAGACGCCGAGCCCGTCGATCCCACCGTCGCCGCTGCGCCCGGTGACGTTGACGCTGTCGAAGTCGGCCTCCCGCAGCATCCGTTTCGCCAGCCGCTCGAACGCGTCCGACCGCATGCCCATCAGCTGGTCGAGCAGTTGCTCCTTCCAACCGCGTCCCCCGCCCGGCTCTCCCGGGTCCGGGTCGGCGGTCGGCGGCTGCTTCGCCTTGCGCGTCTTCCGCAGCTCGACCACATACTTCGTCCACAGCTGGCGGACCCGCTCGCGCCGACGATCGTCCGTCGCCGACGGCTCGGTGAGCAGCGCGGCGCCCTCGTCGGTCAGCGCCCACACACCCCGGGCGCTGTTGGCCAGCAGGCCCATCCCCTTGAGGTAGGTGCGCGCCCAGGCCAGCCGGTACCTGATCTCTGTCTCCGGCCCGTCGTTGTGCAGCACGGCCTGCTGCTCATCGCTGAAGCCCTCGCGCTTGACGACCGTCTCCACGATCTCACCGATGGACGCCGAGCCGCCCAACTCGGACACCGCCTGCAGCGTCGGCCAGAAGAGCTCGTGGTACTGCGGCACATCGATCACAGGCATGTCGGTAATCATCACCCCGCCCGGCCGGCACAGGTGCACCAGCAGGCCCACCTGACCGAGGGTCAAGCCCACCCAGCGACCCACGGCGCACGGTGCACTGCGCCGGCCATCCTCGCCGAGACCGTCACTTACGCAACGCCCACACCCTCGCCTCCGCCCGTGCGGGCCACACCGCGGCGGCGCGCCGCCCGGCACTCTCGTGCTGCGAGGCGCGCGTTTGCCACGTGGTCTGGAGCGAGGACGCCGCTACCGGCAGCCTTTCGGCGATCCCGAGCCGACCACCTGCGACCGGGGCGGGCGCCGTCTGGTTCGCCTCCCCGGCGTAGCCGGACTACCTCAACCCTCAGAGTCGGTGATCAGTCGTGCCGGTGTATGGCCGTCTGGGCGGGGGCCGGCGCCGCGCCGCTCGAGTGCGGCAAGGCGGTGCGTGCGATACCGAAGATGTGCAGTTGCAGCAGCGAGGGGGCCGGTCCGGCCCGGCCCGGCCCCGGGCGATGGCGTCGACCGGTCGGCATCGGGCAGCGGGTCTCCCCACCGTTGTGCGGCGGTCTGGGCGGATCGGGGGAGCCAGCCGCGGGCCTCGGCGCTGGAGGGCAGCGCTTCGGCGCCGGCGTTCGGACGGATCCGGGGTGGACGCCGAGGATTCGGACCATGCACCGGAGGTGTGACACGACCGGCCCGGTGCAGGTGCGCCGCCAGGCGTACTCCAGCCGGCAGTCGTGCCCCCGCGGCGGTAGGCCGAGAGCCGCCCGCCAGACGACGACACGGATGCCGGCCGAGCCGGACTATCGACGCAGAGCACCAGGACTGTCCGACGGCCCGTTGAGAACGGAGGAACGCGATGACCACCCCGCCGCGCGCAGGGACACCCGCTGCGGCCTCGCGGTCACCCGGTCCCAGCGCGCCTCGACGTGGCCCGCCCACCGATGATTCTCCGTCCCGCGCCAGGTCAGTACGGGTAACGCAACCTTGTCGAGAACCGTCGTAGCAGCAGGAGTCCACAGAGATCCGCAGCCCAGAGCCAGAGGTGCGCCATGTGTTCACACCAGCCCCCGTGCCCGCCAGCGGACCGCGCCGACCGCGACGCGGCCCGCACCGTCGCCTCCCACCCGGAGCAGGGCTGGAGCCTGCTGTGCAACGGCGTGATCCTCTTCGACGACGACGGCCAGCTCCTGCCGGACGGTCGGCCGGTTCCTCCGCACCGTCCGACCCACGACCGGCTGCCCGTCGCGGCCTGACGGCGCGAAAGGGGTGTTCGAGATGCGTCAGATCCAGATCCGCAAGCCGGCCAAGCGCACGACCCTCCGCGAGCTGGACCTGCGGACCCCCTCGGGCCGCGTCCTTCCGTTCTGACCATGCCACGGCATCCCGCTGCGACCCACAGCTCACTGAACGCCGGAGGTCGCCAGGAAGGCCAGGAAGACCCGAGCCGGCCGTCAGGGCCGCCTTCGCCGCCGCCAGCGACCGCCAGCGCGGCGGCGAGCTTTTCCCTTGCATTGCGTGCCCCCGGTGGGCCTCGAACCCACACTGCGGCCCTTTTAAGGGGCTTGCCTCTGCCGATTGGGCTACGGGGGCATGGCCGAAGCCTAGGTCCCGGTCGGCAGCGTGGCCTCGGTGCCCGGAGGCAGCGCTGCCAACTCGAACTCGCGGCGGGGCTGCTGCAGTTGCCCGAGCGCGACCACCTCCCGCGGGAAGAACAGCGCCAGCGTCCAGTCCATCACCACTCGCACCTTACGGTTCACGGTGGGCATCCGGCTCAGGTGATACGTGCGGTGCATGAACCAGGCGAGCAGGCCGCGCAGCTTGATCCCGTAGACCTCCGCGACCCCCTTGTGCACGCCGAGGCTGGCCACCGAGCCGACGTAGGCGTGCCGGTAGGGCGTCAGACCGCGGCGGCGCAGCGAGGCGACGATGTTGTCGGCGAGCCGTTTCGCCTGCCGGACGGCGTGCTGCGCGGACGGGCTGGTGACCGCGTGCGGATCCCGGTCCAGCCGGGTCAGGTCGGGCACCGCGGCGCTGTCTCCGGCGCTCCACACCCCAGGCGTGTCGCGCACCTGCAGCTCAGGAGTGCAGACCAGGCGGCCCTTGTCGTCCAGCGGCAGCTCGGTCCGGCCGAGCATCGGGTTGGCCCTGACCCCGGCGGTCCAGACGACCGTGTCGGCGTCGAACTCGTCGCCGTCGTCGAGCACCACGTGCCCGCCGGTCAGCGCGGTGACCCGAGTGTTGAGCCGCACGTCCATGTTGCGCCGCAGCAGTTGCCGCACCGTGTAGTCGGCCATCGGGAGGCTGACCTCGGGCAGGATGCGGCCGGACGCCTCCACCAGCACCCAGCGCAGGTCGGCGGCGGAGATCTCGTCATAGTAGCGGGTCGCGTACCGGGCCATGTCCTCCAGCTCGGCGAACGCCTCGATGCCGGCGTACCCGCCGCCGATGAATACGAACGTCAACGCCTTCCGCCGACGCTGTACGTCCGATGTGGAGGCCGCGAGGTCCAATCTGGACAGCACGTGGTTGCGCAGGTAGATCGCTTCGCCGATGGTGCGGAAGCCGATGCCGACCTCGGCGAGGCCCGGTATCGGCAGGGTGCGCGCGATCGAGCCCGGCGCCACCACGAGCAGGTCGTACGGGATCTCCCGCGGCTCACCGTCCAAAGGCTGCAGCACGGCCACCTTGCGGGCGTGTGCGATTGCGGTGACCGTGCCGGTAAGCACCCGGCAGCGGCGCAGCACCCGGCGCAGCGGCACCACCACGTGCCGCGGTTCCACCGAGCCGGCCGCGGCCTCGGGCAGGAAGGGCTGGTACGTCATGTGGTTCTGGGGGTCCACGACGGTGATGGTTGCCTCGCTGCGGCGCAGCTTCTTCTGCAGCCGCAGCGCGGTGTACATACCGACGTAGCCGCCTCCGATGATGAGGATGTGCGGCCGTTCCGCCATGCCACCGAGACTACCCACCGGCAGTCGTCGAACGCGGGCCGCCCGCGGTGGCTCAGCCGCGCCGCAGCAGCACCGGAACGGCCGCGACCAGCACCACGGCGACCAGGCCGGCGAGCTCCAGCGGCACCGACGCAGGGGGGTGGCCGAGCCAGCGGACGGCGGCGGCGAGCGCGCCGGCGACGGCGAGGACGACGCCGACCTGGCCGGCCCAGCGCAGCACGACGGCCGGCTCGATCCGGCCGGCGAGCCCGATGGCGGCGCCGAGCGCCGCGGTCGCGTGGTGCAGGACGACCGCTGCCGCCAGCGCCAGCGTCGCGCCGAACGGTGGTGCGCCGACGCCATACCGGACCGTCCACGCCGCGGCGGCCGCACCGAGCACGACCGCGGGTCCGGCCCCGTCCGGGTTGAGCACCGCACCGAGCAGCGCGGGAACGGCGAGGAGCGCCACCAGCCCGGGGAGCACCAGCCGCCCACCCGGGGCGATCACGAGCGCGGCGGCGCCGGTGAGCAGCACCAGCCCGCGGCAGACGAGCGGGGCGACCGGCACCTCCCGGAGCCGGCGTGCCTCCCGCACGGCCCTCCGGGCCACCCCCCGCGGGGAGGGGCGACTCACGGGTCCCCCGCCCTTCCGCCGCCGCACCGGTCCCCGCCGGCCGAGCCCGACCGGCGATCAGCGGAGCGGCGGCCCGGCGGTCCGGGTGTGCTTGGCGGCGGGCTCATCGGCGTAACCGCGGCGCCCGCGCCGCCCGGCTGACGTCCCGCAGCACCTGGTCCAGGCTGCCGGTGCCGCGCCAGGGAACCACCGGCACGCCCACGTCGCCGAGCCGGACGATGTCGCCCTCGCGTTCGAGCCGCCACAGCCGGAACGCCAGGTCGGCCCACAGCCCGGGCTCGGGACGGGCGTCGGGCGGCAGCGTGTCCACCGTGACGACCGTTCGGCCGGTCCAGGCGAGGCTGGCGAGCAGCCGGAACGCCGCCTCGCCGGCCAGCGGGCTGAGCACCACGACCAGCGCGCCGGCCGGAACCGCGGTGGGCAGGTTCGCCATGGTGAGTTGGATGGCGGCGCGGTCGGCCAGGTCGTACCAGTGCAGCGGCCGGACGTCGAGCAGGACGTCGAGGATCCGCACGAGGTGCGCCCGGCCGTTGCCGGTACGCACTCCCCGCAGGTAGTGGCCCAGGTCCATGAGGCCGACCCGGTCCCCCTCCCGCAGGTAGTGCTCGGCGATCGCGGCCGCCGCCCGCACGCCGGTGTCGAGGCAGCTGACCGGCGGCCGGCCGAGGTCCTGCCGGCTGTCGAGGACGAGCAGCACCTCGGCGTCCCGATCCGAGTAGGCGCTGGTGACGTGCAGGCGGCCGGTCCGCTGGGTGACCCGCCAGTTGACCCGGTGCAGCCGGTCGCCGGGCAGGAACGGCCGGACGCCGGCCACGTCGGTCCCCTCCCCCAGCCGCCGCGACCGGTGCAGGCCGACCAGCCCGGCCGCCCGCGGCACCGCATCGGTCGCCACGAACTCCTCCTGCAGCGGCCAGGTGGTGACCAGTCCGGCGCCGGTGGCGAGCGGCCCGCAGCGCAGCATCCCGTGGGCCGCTGTGGCGCGCAGCACGGCCGGACCCAGGTGCCGCCGGCCCCAGCGCTGCGAGCGCAGCGGGAACGCCAGGTCCACCTCCTCGGCGCGGCCGACCGCCACCGCCCTGCCCAGCGGGGCGCCGTCGGGGACGAGCCAGACCGGCGCGAGCAGTACGACCGAGGCGATGTCGACCGGTTCGGCGGCGGCCACTGTGACCACGGCGGTCAGCCGGCTCCCCTCCCGCAGTGCCCCGGCCGGGACGTCGAGGCGCACCTCGGGCAGGCCGCGCGGCCGGCGGGCCAGCCCGAGCACCGCGCCGAACGCGAACGGAGCGCCCAGCACGACCAGGTCGCCGCGACGCAGCAGCACCGCCAGTAGCAGCAGTCCGGTGCCCAAGCCGACGGCTCGCCCGAGAGCGGCCGTCGGCCGCCAGCGTCCGCCCTCCGGGTCGGCGGGCCCGCCGTCGTCCCGCGAGGCGTCGAGGCTCCGGCTGGTCAGCGGAGCACCCCGCCACCGGTGGCCGGGTCGCTGCCGTGCGAGCCGGGGCCCGGATTCAGGCCGGATGCCTGTCCGGTCGCGCCCCGCGCCTGGTCCTGCTCCGTACCCTGGTCCTGCTCCGTACCCTGGCCCGGGCCCTGAGCCGGGCCCTGAGCCGGGCCAGGTGGGCCGGAGCCTGGGCCGGGCGGCGGTCCGGCCGACGACGCCCGCCGGCGGGGCGGCACGGTGGGCGGCGCCGGCACCTCGTTCAGCACGGCGCGGACGACGTCCTGGGGGGCGAGCCGGCGCATCCACATTTCCGGCCGGAGCGTGATCCGGTGTGCCAGCGCCGGCACCGCCACCGCCTTCACGTCCTCGGGCGTGACGAAGTCGCGCTGCTGCAGCACCGCGTACGCCCGGGCCACCAGCATCAGCGCGAGTGCGCCGCGCGGCGAGGCGCCCACCAGCACCTGCGAACGGGTCCGGGTGGCCGCGGCGAGGTCGACGCAGTAGCGCGCGACGGTGTCCTCGACCGTGACCTCCTCGACGGCCCGCTGCACGCGCAGCACCATGCCTGGGTCGAGCACCGGGTCCAGCCGGATCGCCTCCTGCCGGCGGGCGACCCGCCGGTGCAGCACGTCCACCTCGTGGTTGCGGCCCGGGTAGCCGAACTCGATCCGGAGCAGGAACCGGTCCAGTTGCGCCTCCGGCAGCGGGTAGGTGCCCTCGTACTCGATCGGGTTCGCGGTGGCGATCACGTGGAACGGAGCCGGCAGGGCGAATGTGTGTCCCTCGACACTGACCTGCCGCTCCTGCATCGCCTCCAGCAGCGCTGCCTGCGTCTTCGGCGGGGTGCGGTTGATCTCGTCGGCGAGCAGCAGCTCGGAGAACAGCGGTCCGGCCCGGAACACGAACTCCGACTGCCGCTGGTCGTACACGAACGAGCCGGTGACGTCCGAGGGCAGCAGGTCTGGGGTGAACTGCAGCCGGCGGAACGTCAGGCCGAGCGTCTGCGCGAACGAGCGGGCGGCGAGGGTCTTGCCGAGGCCCGGGACGTCCTCGATCAGCACGTGGCCGCCGGCCAGGATGCCGGCCAGCACCAGCGTGAGCGGTTCCCGCTTCCCGACCACGGCGCGCTCGACCCGGTCCAGCACGGCCTCGCAGATCACCCACACCTGCGCCAGCGGGAGCGGCACGATGTCCGCTGGGTCGATGCTCAGATCCGCTCGAGGTGTGCCACCAGGTCGGCCACCTGGCTCGGGCTGGGTGGGCGCACCGTCGGCGGTCCGGTCATCAGCAGCCACAGCGGCTCTCCCAGGATGCCTCGGGCGCGATCGGGCTCACGCCAGCGATCGACGCCGTGCCGCTGGCGCAGCCGCTCCTCCGCGAGCTGGACGAGTTGCGGGCGGACCCGCAACTCGAACCGCTCCGGGTCGACGCTACCCCAGGACAGCCGGTGCTCCAGCAGGTAGAGCTCGGGAAAGCTGCCGGGCTCGGGAGCGGCGTCGGCGGGGCCGGGCGCGGGTGGTTCGAGGTCGGGTCGGGTGGTGCCGACCAGCCGCCAGGTCGCGGCCAGGGTGAGTCCGACCGCCAGGCACAGGTCGGGGCGAGCGCGGTACGAGGCGAGCCCGAACAGCGCCCAGGCGGCCGCCCCCAGCCCCGCGCCGCCCAGCACCACCAGGACCGCCTCGCGCGCCACCCTCCTTCCGGTCCCAGTCATCGGCGGGCCGTCCCGCCGCGCCACCCAAACCCGCCGGCCCGGAGCCCGCCGCGCCACC
>Ga0210378_10001608_pt1 | contig 11781 bp, 13 predicted proteins | sample PLM1_60_b1redo_FD_155465 | JGI IMG/M metagenome (GOLD analysis project Ga0210378, IMG submission 155465) | Groundwater sediment microbial communities from an aquifer in East River, Colorado, USA - PLM1_60_b1 redo | ecosystem: Environmental > Terrestrial > Soil > Riparian zone | place: USA: East...
GGGGCGGGGAGAATGTTGATGTGTTTGTTTAGCGCCCTTCGTCTACCGGCGGTGGAGGTATGCGCCCAGCCGTGGCGGATGCGCTCGTAAGTGTGCTTTCGACGTCGAAACGGGTCGCCTCGCGGTGAACGGTGCCGCCGCCACCCGGGTTGCGTCGGAACCAGTCGACCCGCACGATGGAGACGCCGCGGGACAGTTGTGTCGTCGTTGTCTCATCCTCGAGCGCCGTCATTGCAGCGCAACTCCTCCCTGAGGAACCGAAGAAGATCATGGGGTGGCCCCGCGAGAGTGTAGCGCAAGTTTGAACGCCAACGGGCCACCCCGCTGGCCGATTACTCTTCGGTATCGACCGAGATGAGACCCGCCGTCGCGAGTCTCGGCAGGATCGACGCGGTCAGCCTCTCGGCCTGCCGTCTGTCGAGGTGCCGCCGCCGGGCGAAGTCCCTGATCGCCTGTTCCAGTTGGCGCTCGCGGAGTAGTTCGAGCAGCAGGCCGCTGTCCGGGTCGAGGAAGTAGAAGTCGTACGGTTGCTCCGAACGTCCGACGAGTACTCGTCCCGACGCCGCGTCCAGATCGATGTGCAGGCAGGGGTGGGCTCTGACGACTGCGTTGTTCGGCTCCGACCGGGAGTCTGATTCCTGCTGCGCGTAGGTCGGCTCGAGGTTGAGCAAGGCGTTGACGAGGAAACGGGCATCCGGTCCGAGATAGGCCGAATGAGCTATCAACCACTGTCCGATGACGTCAACCCGCTCCGGCGCCGCGGGGAGCAGCGACCGTGCGTCGACCGGCTGCTGTCCGGGGGTGCCGTCGACGTCGCGAGCGAGTTGGGCGAGACAGGCGTATGTGTGTAGCGCGGCAAGAGTCTGCTCGATGGGCCACAGTGTTCCGGCGTGGTGCCATGGCGGTGCGAACGGCGGGCATGTGTCGGAGACCGTGTTGAGCAGGTCGTGGACGAGGGCGAGGTCGAAGAACTTCTGGTGGGCGGCCTCGTGGACGAGCATCTCGGCAGCCGCAAGCGCTGATTGAGGGCTTGCCACGAGCACCAGTCCCGGATATTCCCGAAGCGACGCGGATCGCACCCCCGCCGCGTCGTTGAGGATCGCCACCAGCGAGACGTGGGGGAGGAGGTCGTGGATCATCGCCGAACTTGCGGTCAGCGCGAGCTCCAGGCCGGCGGTCAGGCTGGTCAGGTCTCGGGAGAACCGTGGCTCGCTGCTGGCTGTCAGCAAGGACATCGCGGTCGGCCCGCCGCCGAAGCGGCTGAGGACGTCCGCAAGCATGTGTCTAGCGTCGGGGTGAGATACCACGGCCACGGAGAGTTCGGCTACCGTGAGGCGACGGGGGCCGTTTGCGAGTGTGCGGACACCGACCCAGTCGCAGCGGGACGGCGCGCCGGCAGCTAGTGCCTCATGGACGGCATGTCGCAGGAGTGGGCTGTCGAGCAGTGCTGGTGATCGGACGCACTCGTTCAGTGACGTCCGGTCCTCGTCGGCGGCGAGAAGTTGCATGGCCATGCGGCAGAGCGCCCGTCGGGCGCGGAGCAGGTCCTCCGGCTGGGAAAGCCGAGCGTGGAGCTCGGGGATCGCTGCGGTCATTGTCCGTGGTCGTCCAAACTCTTCCAGAGTAGGGCCACCCCGTGGCCGGGCAGCATCCAGGACTGTACGCGCACCCCGAGCGGCTCATCGGCGTGGGTCCAGGCCTGCGGCACGCCGCCGCCGCGGAAGATGAAGGGTACGACGTGGAACACCCATTCGTAGTCACCCCCGCCCTCCAGCCCGCTGACGTCGAACGTGATGTCCTCGACGAAACATGGATAAGGCGGCTGCCAATAGCAGAAGCCATCGTCGGTGCTCTGCAATGTCGACGATCGCCAGACGAAGCTCCTTATCGACTGGATGGGGTGTTCGGCGTCCTCCACCTGGCGCAGATCATACTCGTAGATGCGAAGCGTCCCGATGTAGTGTTCGGGGTGCTGGCGGGGCAGTGGGCCGGTAGGTTCACGGAAGAACGTCAGAAAGCTCTCCCACTTGTTGAACGGGACGTAAGTCGGCCTTACCCTGGAGAGCGGCGCCGCGTGTTCCGAGCCATCCCGGTCTAGATATTCGATCCCGATTTCAACGGAGGACAGCATGCTGTCGACGTAGCCGGCGAACAGCTCGCGGTCGGGCACGAACCACCAATCAAACAGCGGGCGGCTGCAACCGCTCGCGATGAGGTCCCGCAGTCGAGGGTCGCAGGTGGCAAAGATGATCAGGCGGTGATCGACCGCCCCTCGCTCGAAGCTGTACCGGACCGTCGAAACCAGCTCATACGCGCCTGGGACCTGCGCCTTTAACTCGTAGTGGACCGTCGTGCGGGTACTGATTGAGAGGTCGGCGCCGCCGGGCCGAATGCCTTGCCCACCAAGTACGCCGCTCGCGACATCGTGGTTGGCCGGATTGTCACCGTAGATAGTCAATAGAAAGTCCTCCATCACCTGCCGGGGAAGCAAGGAGGCGAGGACGCTGGGACCTGAAAAGCGAATCAGCTCGGCCACGATCCATCGGTGCAGGACGCGTTCGTAGGCTAGCGCACAGAGTGCGGTCAACAATGCCGTCGCGCCGAACAACCCGAAGATATCAGTGAGCACTTGGCCGAGAACAGGACGGGACGAATGGGATATTGTGGCGATACCGACCAAGATCAGACCAACCGCTCCCGACGCGGCTGCGGCCCGACCAAGGACTTGCTGGCGCCGTCGGTCATCCAATATCTTGTTGCCTGCCACCGGCCCTCCCTCATGCCATATGTCGCATCATGGCTGGAGAGCGGAGCTAGCGCCAGCATAGACAGTTGCCTCAGGCGCTCTACTATCTGGACAAGACGGACTTCGTCTAAACAACCATACCTGCGGAGCGATGGCCGAGCCTTGGAAGGTTACCCAGGCGTGAGGCGAACGTAAGTAGGTGGCTCGCCATAGCGGTCCGCGCGCCAGCCTCGTCGCGGTTACGAAGGAACTGAACGACGAGATCGTGGCCGATACTCGACTGCTTTGCCGCACCTCCCCGGAAGCACTCCTCCCGGAAGCCTCTCAGCTCGGGAATGAGCATCTCGTACATCGTGGCCAGCAGCTTGTTGTGACTGGCTTCCACGATGCGGGCGTGGAAGACCTCGTCGGTCTGGACAAGTTCGTCGACGTTAGTGGGCTTGGTGTCTCGATGCATGTCCGACGCGTTGACTATGGCGCGGATGTCCTCGTCGGTCGCCCGGATCGCCGCGAGGCTGGTGGCCGTGCTCTCCAAGGCGATGCGAACCTCGAACAACTGGGCCAGCTCGAAGCTGTCGTCCTCGTCGGCCCGATCTCCCGGGCGCTGGCTCACGGCCGAGGGCGTTGAGATGATGTACCACCCTCGCCCACGGGCTACGTCGACGATCCCGCGGTGCCTGAGCTCTTGAAGTGCGGTGCGCACGGAACTCCGCCCCACCCCGAACCGACGGGCGAGCTCGTGCTCGTTGGGCAACGGCTCACCTCGGGAGATGTCGCCCTTCTCGATAAGACCGCTGATCTTGTCGCTGATCACTTCGGGGAGGGGCCGGCGCCGCTCGGACGGCAGCGCCCAGTCGGGCGTTTCCTTGTGAATCACCGCAGCTCCAATGTGGGATCTTGTGCAAGCACTCGGCGCCTTCCGCCGGCTACCGACGCCGCCGACGTCATCCGCCTACCTGCCGCCGCGCATCCCCGGCCACCGCAATCCATACGGCGGGCGCTGCGGTCACGAGGCACCGGTGGCGTCTGCGTCCCCTTTCGTCGGCGACCAACTGTCGGACGTCAGCCAAGCCCCCCCAATGGACTGACATCGTACTACGATGTCGGGCAGGCCGCCCACAGCGTCTGCTCGAACAGTGCACAGCGGCACAAGCTGCGACCTCGCCACCGGGAACTGCCGGAGGTCCGACCACCAGCAGACAGTTGTCAGACGTCCTACAGCAAGTCATACTAGCTGTCACGCCAGTCGACAACCGGCACGGTCCGCAGCACGGAACGCTGCGGTGCACGGCAGGGGCGGGCCGGCTCACACGGCGTGGAGAGGCACGGGGTTTGCCATGAGCCAACCGGAGTACGAGGACCGGTACCCGACCCAGGAACGCGACGCTAACGATCGTCGATTCACCGTCGTCGAAGCGCCGCCTCCCGACCCGGTAGTGAGGTATCGGTTCGAGTACCTGTCGGGCGAGGTCGCCGGTAGGCGCCTGGACGCAATGCTGAACGAGTACGGGCGGGACGGCTGGCAACTGCGGGTCTGCGTTTCGAACACGAACGCGGTGGGCCACCCCGACGGCACGTTCTTCGTCATGTTGGAGCGGAGGGTCAGCCTGACGGCGGTCGACATCTCCGCAACCTAAGGCGCAGTCCCACCGATCTTCGGCGGCACCCACGATGCCGCAACCTCCAACTCGGCCAACGGCAGCCGGTCAGCGCGTTCGCCCGGCCGCGTGCGGTGCCAAGTCAGGGTCAGGTGTGGGGTGCCAGTTCAGGGTCGGTGCTGTGACCTGCGCCGCTGCGGATTGACGTGATCGTGGCTCGTTGCGTCATGAAGGCGCCCGGTTACGTGATCCACCGGCGGGATGGGCACTTTGGCCGGGCTCGGTGGCCGTCCTCGGGCGTATGCGTCGACCGGTTCGCTACGCCTCGTCATGCGGATGCTTCGCGGTCTGATCACCTCGGCCGGTGCCGCTACGTGCGGTAGATGTCGGCGCGGTGGTCGATGCGGACCACGTGGACGACGTTTTCGGTGTCGTCGATTCGGTAGATGACTCGGTAGGCGCCACGACGTGCGGAGTGGTAGCCGCGGAGGTGTCCGACCAGGGGTTTGCCGAGCCGCTGCGGGTTGGCCAGGAGCGGTCCGGTGAGGAATTCAGTGACCGCGGCGGCCACGGGCAGCGGAAGTCCTTTCGGTGGTGCTTCGGTGAGCGCGCGGCGGGCGGAGGGGGCAAGCGACAGCGCGTAGGCGTGGTGGCTCACGTCGGGGCCTGTTCGCTTCTCCTCCGTTCGGCGAGCAAGCGATGCAGTTCGTCGGCGTCGATCGCTTCGCCGCGGGCGATCTCGTCTTCGGCCAGCCGGATCTGGTCCAGCGCGCCCGGGGTGGCAAGGATGTCGAGGCTCTCCTCCAGCGCCTCCAGGTCGGCGACGGACAGGATGACGGCTTCCGGCCGGCCGTTGCGGGTTATCACGACGCGTTCGTGCGTGTCGCGGACCTGGTCGAGCACGGCGGACAGCCTGGCCTTGACATCCGCCAGCGGGATCGTCGTCATGACCATAATTCTAGTCATAGCCTGGTGTGTGGGCAACCCGTCCGGCCGGCCGCTGGCGCGTTGGTTCTCACGGACGCATGACGGACCAGATGGTCGCGGACCTGTCCGGGCGGGCTAAAGCCGCAGGTCACAGCGCTGCCGGGCGGGAGTGCGGGTGTTCTGTAAAACCGTCGGCTCAGCCTACGATGGTTCGAATCCATCACCCGCCACCACCAGCCCAGCAGCGGCGTAACCGCATGTCAGAGCCCCTGTCCGGACCCACCGGCAGGGGTTCTCTCGCGTCCGGCCACGTCCGGCCGGCTCCGGCCGCCTCCGGCTGTCCGTGCCCAATGCGTGCCCAAGCAAGGGGAGCGTCGTCGTCCTGGGCGGACCGATCCGGTGTGGCACCGGCTGGCTGAGGGTGGACCCTCCGCGTCCTGGGGCAACGCCGTCGACCGCTCCTCTTGGCGGAACGAGTGGCGTAGCAGCGCATGGAGGCCCGCGATCGCCTTGGCAGATGCCACCACCGAACGAGACGACGACGCGTCCTTCGCTGAATCTGGGATCATGTGTGCATGGATCCGTCGTGGCCGGTCTCAGGCGCAGCTCTCTGGTCGCTCGATCGGTACCGCGCCCGTCAGCAGGCGAGGCGGCAAGTACGCGTGCTGGTCCATCGGGCTTACTTCACGGGCGGGGTCGGTGGCAGCGTGCTCACTACGCCGCCAAACATGCTGGTCTCGGTCCCCGTGACCGGGTGGGGTGGCCCAGGGGGAGCCGGACCGAGCGGCCGTGTGTCGGTGCTACCTCACCGAGCTGGCTCGCCGGGGGTGGGGTCACTTGACGGAGCCCGCGAGCACGCCCTGGACGAAGAATCGCTGGAAGGAGAAGAATACGATCAGCGGAACGAGCAGTGAGATGAAGGCGCCGGGCGCAAGGACGTCGATGCTCGAGCCGAATTGGCGTGTCTGGTCGCGGAGGAAGACAGTCAGCGGGATCGAGTCCGGCCCGGCGAACACGAGCGCGACCAGCAGGTCGTTCCACACCCAGAGGAACTGGAAGATGGCCAGCGAGGCGATCGCCGGCAGGCCGAGTGGCATGATCACCCGCACGAAGATGCGCCATTCGCTGGCGCCGTCCATCCGGGCGGCCTCCAGCAGGTCACGAGGGATGCCCGCGAAGAAGTTGCGTAGCAGGAAGATCGCGAATGGCAGGCCGAACGCGATATGGAACAGGATGACGCACGGGATGGTGCCGAAGATGCCCAGCGCCGTGTAGATCCCGGCGACCGGGATCAGCGCGACCTGGACCGGTACGACCAGCAGCCCGACCACGACGAGGAAGATCCAGTCCCGCGCCGGGAAGTCCATCCAGGCGAACGAGTACGCCGCCAGCGAGGCGACCGCTACGAGCAGCACCGTGGTGGGCACGGTGATCAGGACCGTGTTGAGGAGCGCGTGGGTGAGATCGTGGTTGGACAGGATCTTCCTATAGTTCTGGATCGTCAGCTGGCTCGGGACGGTGAGGATTTTCCACCAGCCGGCAGAGTTATTGTCCTCGACCGAGCGCAGCGACGAGACGAAAAGGCCGATCGTGGGCAGGAGCCAGACCAGCGCGATAATTGTCAGCACGGCCTGCACGAAGGCGCTGCCGAGCCGGCCGACCGCCCTGGTCAGGAGATTGCGGTGCGGCCCGCCCGCGGCCGACCAGCTCGGGGCGGCCTTGACCGTGGTGCGGGAAGGGGGTGCCGTCGCGGCCGTCATCGTCGGAATCCTCCTCGGTCGGTGCGTACGCTCGCCATGCCGCGCGGCGCCGCGGTCACTGCTGCTCCCGCCGGAACCGGCGAATGTTGAAGATCATCGCCGGCAGGACCAGCACGAACAGGAAGATGCCCAGCGCGCTGCCCAGCCCATAGTTCTGCGCGCCGCCGAAGGAGACCCGCCACATCTCCAGGGCCAGCACGTTCGCCGAGGCCTGCGACGACGACGGGGCAAGGATCAGGATCAGGTCGAACACCTTGAGGACGTTGATCACCAGCGTGACGATGACGACCACGAGCACCGGCGCGAGCAGCGGCACCGTCACCCGGCGGAACACCTGCCACTCGGTGCCGCCGTCGACCCGGGCAGCCTCCAGCGCCTCCCGCGGTATCGCAGCTAGCCCAGCGGCGATGAGCACCATCGCGAAACCGGCCCAGATCCAGATGTACGCGCCGATGATCGCCCAGGTGGCCAGAGTCGGGCCGAGCCAGGTCGGCCCGGCGAACCTGGCAGCGAAGTTCCCGGCGGCAGCCGCAGCGTGTACGAGCCGGCGCCGAGGTTATAGAACGAAAACCGGCCGGTGCTGTCGGACTTCGCGCTCGCCACCACCTTGCCGTTCTGCAGGGCCTGGATGTCGATCCCCGGCAACGCCTTCTCACCCCGGTCGACGCTGCCGGGCGTGCCGCGACCGCCGCGGGAGAAGTCGAACCACACCGCGCCGTTCACCGCGCCCGACCGGGCGCTCGGCGCGATGGCGTCCTGCGCGTTCTTCGGCAGGTCGTCCGCGGCCACACCGACCAGCGGGAGCAGGATGGTGCCTCCCGGCGAGACGCTGGTCGTTGTCTGGTAGCCGCCGCCGGGTGCCGCGGTGAGCACCTGCGTGCCGCGCGGCCGGCCGCCGGGGTAGTGCGCGGCGGTGGAGAAGATGTCGTGTATTCCTGAGATGACCGCGTTGGCTAGGCCGCGGCTCGGGTCGGCGTCGTAGACGAGCCGGAAGATGATCCCGGTGGCGAGGAAAGAGATCGCCATCGGCATGAACACGACCGTCTTGAACGCGGTCGACCACTTCACGCGCTCGGTGAGCACCGCGAAGATCAGCCCCAGCGCCGTCACGACGATCGGCGCGACGAGCACCCAGATCGCGTTGTTCTTGATCGCGGTGCGGGTGTCGGGCGACGTGAACATGTCCCTGTAGTTCGACAGGCCGACGAAGTGGGTGCCGAGCGCGTCGAACATGCTTCGCTTGACCGAGTAGAGGATCGGGTAGAGCACCAGCACCGCGAGCAGGAGCAGCGCCGGGAACAGGAACGAGAACGCGATCCACGCCTTCGGCGCCAACTCGGTCCGGCGGCCGGGACGCGGGGCGGTGGGGGCGGCGGCGCCGCCTGTGCTCGGGACACCTCCGGCAGGCGCCGTGGTGGCGGGACTTGCGTCCTCGCCGGCAGTCAGGCTGTCTGCGTGGCCGGTGTCGGACCTCCGGCCTGGCGCCGCCGCCCCCTCGCCCGTTGTCACTTGGGATCACACCTCGGCTTTCTTGTCCGCGATGTCTTGCCGCTGGCCGGATTTACCTGTACTCGGTCACTTGTAGGCCTTGGCGGCATCGGCCTCGAGCTTCGCGGCCGTGCCGTTCACATTGGATGGGTTGGCTAGGAAGTCCTGGAGGTCCTTCCACTCACCCTTGCTGGGGGTGCCGCCAAAGGCCGCCGGCGTCTGGTCGGACATGTCGAACCGGAAGTTGTCCCCCGCGCTGACTAGCGCCTGCGCGATGGCCCTGGTCGTGTCGTCGGGGTAGTTCGACACGTTCAGGTTCTTGTTCGCCGACGTGTAGCCGCCCAGCTTGGCCCAGATCGCCGCGGCCTCGGGGCTTGCCAGATACCGCAGCAGCGCCTGGGCGCACGTGCCGCCCTTCATCGCAACCGCGACGTCGCCGCCGCCGACCACGGCCGGGGGCGAGTCGTTGATCGACGGGAAGCTGAAGAACTTCGCGTCCGTGCCGACCTTGGCCTTCGTCTCCGAGGAGATGACGCCCGCCACGAAGTCGCCCTCGTAGACGACCGCGCCCTTGGGGCTGGCCGAGAAGACCTGGGTGACCGAGGTCGGGAAGTCCGTCTGCAGCGGCTTCGCCACGATCAGGTTCTTGCTGCCCCACAGCTGGCCCAGCGTGGTCAGCGCGGCCTTCACCGACGGGTCGGTCCACGGGATCTTGTGCTCGGTGAGCTGGTCGTACTTGTCGGCGCCGGCCTGGCGCAGGTAGACGTTCTCGAACCAGTCGGTCAGCGTCCAGCCGTCGCCGCCGCCGATCGACAGCGGCACCGTGCCGGAGTCGGCGATCGTCTGCACGGCCTTGGTGAACTCGTCCCAGGTCTTGGGCTCCTGCACGCCGGCGTCGGAGAACGCCTTCGCCCGGTACCAGACCGTGGACTTGTTCGCGGCCTTGAAGAAAACGCCGTACAGCTTGCCGTCGACGGTGCCGAGCATCTTCCAGATCGGCGAGTAGTTCTTGTCGACCGCCGCCGCGACGTCCGCGCTGGCCTCGGTCAGTGCGCCCTGCGCGGCGAACTGCTTGAGCAGGCCCGGCTGCGGCAGGATCGCCACGTCCGGCGGCTGGCCGCCCTTGACCCGGGTGCCCAATACGGTGGCGATGTCGTCGCCGGTGGACGTGAACTTGGTGATCGCGTGCGTCTTCGCCTCGAACGCCGTAAGGACCTTGGCGAAGCTGGCCTGCTCGGCGCCGCTCCATACGGCAGCGCCCTCGCACGACTGGCCCGCCAGGTCGGGCAGGCTCACGTCGCCGGCTGCCGCGGAAGTCGTGCTTCCGCCGCCGCCCCCGCCGCCGCTGTTGCTGTTCCCGCAGGCAGTCAAGGCGAGGGCGAGGCAGGCGAACGCCGCCGCCACCCTCCTGATGTTCCCTCATGCGTTCCCCTTCTCCATAGCGGTGGTGACCCCGGACGGGGTCGATGCGGAGACCGGACCGGCCGTCCCGCCGTTGAAGATCGACAGGCCGGTCTCGGGGTCAAACACGTGCAACCTGTCGGCGTTGACGACTGCCTGGATGCGCTGGCCCTCCAAGGCGCGGGTGCGGGGGCCGAACCGGGCGACGACGACCGTCCGGTCCTGCGGCTGGGCCAGCCCTACCTCGCCTGGGTGGCCGACGTCCTTGGCCAGCTCCTTGGTGTCCTCGGTGACCACGCTCGGCGCGTCCAGGCCGAAGTGCACCAGCACCTCGGAGCCCATCGACTCGACCAGCTCGACGATGGACGACAGCGTCGGGACGTCCGCGGCGCCGCCGGGCACCAGCGCCGCGTCCTCGAGGTCCTCCGGCCTGATGCCGATCACGACGCGGCGCCCGACGTAGGACCGGATCGCCGGTCGGCGGGCCAGCAGCTCGGCGGTCACCGGGATCCACTGGCTGCCCAGCACGAACCGCGGGCCGCCGTCGGCCTCCTCGACCCTCCCCTCAAGCAGGTTCATTGCCGGCGAGCCGATGAACCCTGCCACGAACAGGTTGACCGGGTGCTCGTAGAGCAACTGCGGATCGTCGACCTGCTGCAGCACACCCTTCTTCATCACCGCCACCCGGTCACCGAGCGTCATCGCCTCGACCTGGTCGTGGGTGACGTAGATCGTCGTGGTGCCCAGATCACGCTGGATGCGGGCGACGTCCGCGCGCATCTGCACCCTCAGCTTGGCATCTAAATTGGACAGTGGCTCGTCCATCAGGAACGCCTGCGGCTCCCGGACGATCGCCCGGCCCATCGCGACCCGCTGCCGCTGCCCGCCGGACAGGTTGCGCGGTTTGCGCTGCAGGTGTTCCTCCAGCCCCAGCACCCGGGCCGTCTCGATCACCCGCCTGTCGATCTCTGCCTTCGGCAGCCGGCGCAGCTGCAGCCCGAACGCGATGTTGTCGTAGACCTTCAGGTGTGGGTAGAGCGCGTAGCTCTGGAAGACCATCGCGATGTCGCGGTCACGCGCCGGCACCCGGTTCACCAACCGATCGCCGATCTTGATCTCCCCCTCGCTGATCTCCTCCAGGCCGGCGACCATCCGCAGCGCGGTCGTCTTGCCGCAGCCAGACGGGCCGACCAGCACGAGGAACTCGCCGTCCGCGATGGCCAGACTCAGCCCGGTCACCGCGCGGGTGCCGTCGGCGTAGACCTTCCCGACGTCGATGAGTGCTACTTCGGCCACCGTGGCTCCCGGTCTGAACGCTGGATTGTTCGGTCGAATAGGGTCGGTCGGTGCGCGAAGACTTACTTCCATGGGGCGAGCCCAGAGCGCCGGCCGTCGGCCGGTGGCACGGTCCGGGTTGCGCGGGGGTCGACTGTGACGCCGCTTCGGGCTCGCACCGTCCGGCCGTCCTCGCGAATAAATTTCTGCTTCCCGACGCTGGGACGCGGGTTCGGTCGCTGGCGTCTTATGCGGAGGTGTTGGTCATGTCGGCTACTCCTCTCGTGCACTATTATGCGGGAGTCACCTCGTGCTGCCGTTGTCGATCTTCATATGGTTGGCTGCGGCGCGCAATGGGAGTTCTTCCTGGGACCACGTCGGGTCGCAGATAGGAGATGTTCCTACTTCGGACGGGAGGTTGTCACGAACCAACCGGCTCTGGCATTCTTGTAGGCTGTGGGTTTGCGGTTACTGACGATCGGGCCGCGGGGCGAGTTAGGGAGAGCAGCCCGCAGTAGCGTGTGGTCCTGGTCTGCTGGAGATGCCTGGGCTAAAGTGGCGCCGGGGCGGGGGCGGCAAGGGGAGG
>Ga0210378_10001609_pt1 | contig 11778 bp, 8 predicted proteins | sample PLM1_60_b1redo_FD_155465 | JGI IMG/M metagenome (GOLD analysis project Ga0210378, IMG submission 155465) | Groundwater sediment microbial communities from an aquifer in East River, Colorado, USA - PLM1_60_b1 redo | ecosystem: Environmental > Terrestrial > Soil > Riparian zone | place: USA: East...
TCGTGGCCAAGCAGGAGCTGGTCGTGGCCGGGATGGACGTGGCCTGGGCCGCCTTCCAGGCGCTGGACCCCGCGGCGAAATGGGAGCCCGAGGCCCGCGAGGGCGACCGCTTCTTCCCCGGAACCGTGATGGGGTCGGTGACGGGGCGGGCGCGTGCCCTCCTGACCGCGGAGCGCGTGGCCCTCAATTTCCTGCAGCGGATGTGCGGGGTCACCACCCTCACGCGGCGCTTCGTGGATGCGGTGGCCGGCACCCGCGCTCGCATCCGCGACACGCGCAAGACGACGCCGCTGCTGCGCTTCCTCGAGAAGTCCGCGGTAGAGGTCGGGGGCGGGGTGAGCCATCGGCCGGGCCTCGACGCGGCGATCCTGGTCAAGGAGAACCACATCCGCATCGCCGGCTCCGTCCGCCAGGCGACGTTGCGCGCGGTGGCGGGAGCGGAGGGCGGGGAGGTCGAGGTCGAGGTCGAGCGGATCGAGCAGATCGATGAAGCGATCCTGGCCGGCGCGCACATGCTCCTCCTCGACAACTTCACGCCGGGCGAGGTGAGGGCGGCGATGGAAGTGGTCGCGGCCCGAGTCCCGGTCGAGGTGTCGGGCGGCGTCCGGCTCGACAACGTGCGGGAGTACGCCGACGCCGGCCCGGATTACATCGCGGTCGGCGCGCTGACCCACTCCGCGCCCGCCGCGGACATCTCCCTCGACATCCAATAAGGGAAGGTGGGGAAACGCTGACACCAGCCCTCCCCTCCCCCTACGTGGGGACTGGAGGGGCCCAATGACGGGTGGGGGGTCGATGAAAGAGATGGAACACGAGGTACGGCGGCTCTTGGTCGCGCGCGGGCGCGAGTGGCCCGCGCCGATCCGGTGGCTCCAAAGCGTGGGCTCGACGAACGACCTCCTGAAGAAGCGCGCCCGTGAGGGAGCGCCCGAGTGGTCGGTCGTGGTCGCCGAGCGCCAGACCGGGGGCCGCGGCCGCGGAGGGCGCTCCTGGCTGTCGCCCGCAGGCAACCTTTACCTTTCCGTCCTCCTGCGGCCGCGGCTGCCACCCGACACCGCGGGAGTGCTGCCGCTGGCGGTGGGCGTCGCGGCCGCGGAGGCGGCGGGGGAGTGGGGCGTGGACGTTCGGCTCAAGTGGCCGAACGACCTTCTCGCCCGGGACCGGAAGCTCGGTGGCATGCTCCTCGAAGCCTCGGCCGGGGCCGAGGGCCTGGAGACGGTGGTGGTGGGCATCGGCGTGAACCTCGCCCTCGACCCCGCGGTCGTGCCCCCCGCACTCCAGGCCACCCTCACGTCGGTCAAAGCGGAGAGCGGCCGCGATCCCGGTGTCGCGGCCGCGGCGGCAACGGTCCTGGACCGCCTGGCCGTCTGGTATGATGCTCTCGCTCGCGACGGGCCCTCGTCGGCGCTGGCGGCGTGGCGGGCGCGTTCGGTGCCCTGGTGGGGGCGGGCGGTGGAAGCCCGCTCCGGCGATGCGGTCCTGCGGGGAGTGGCCCGCGGCCTGGACGGGCGGGGCGCCCTCATCCTCGACCTAGACGACGGCTCGCAGCGCACCGTTCTGTCCGGCGAGGTGCGCGAGCTGCGGCTCGAGAGCTGAATGCCCTATCTCCTGACCATCGACGCCGGGAACACCAACACCGTTCTCGGCATCCACCAGGGCGCGCAGCTGCAGGCGCACTGGCGCCTGACCACCCGGCGGGAGCAGACCGCCGACGAGTACGGCATCCTCGTCCGCAACCTCTTCTCCGCCTCCGGCATCGACCCCAAGGAGATTGGCGGCGTCGCGCTCGCCAGCGTCGTGCCTCCGCTGACCCCGGTCCTCGTCACGCTCTCGCGGCAGTATCTAAGCCAGGATCCGCTCGTCGTGGAGCCTGGCGTGCGCACCGGCATGCCGATCCTCTACGAGCCTCCGGGGGACGTGGGCGCCGACCGCATCGTCAACGGCGTCGCCGCTTTCGCCGCCTATGGCGGGCCCGTAATCGTGGTGGACTTCGGCACCGCGACCACGTTCGACGTGGTGACGAAGAAAGGCGAGTACCTCGGGGGCGTCATCTGTCCCGGCATCGGCATCAGCGCCGACGCCCTGTTCCAGCGGGCGGCGCGCCTGCCGCGGGTGGACGTGCGCAAGCCCGCGAGCGTCATCGGCCGCTCCACCGTGGGCTCCATGCAGTCCGGCCTCTACTTCGGCTACGCGAGCATGGTCGAGGGCACCATCGCGCGCATCCGCGCCGAGCTGGGGGAGCCGGCGCGGGCCGTGGCCACCGGCGGACTGGCCGAGAGCATGGCCGCCGACCTCCCGTCGATCGAAGCCGTGGACCCGGTGCTCACGCTGACCGGACTGCGCCTCATCTGGGAGCGTAACCGCGCCTCCGGAGGGCGCTAGGAGTCCGCCCCGATCAGCGGAGGGCGGACTCCTAAAGCGGCCCTGCAGGCCGCAGGAGAACGGAAGGTGATCGCTTTTCATGAGGTTCTCCTATTAGGAGCGTGGCCTCCGTGGTGACCGGGACACGCTCCTCCACCGCCGATCCGGAGGCCGCGTACTACCAGACGGTCGAGGAGTTTTTCGTCTCCCGGCGCGGCGATCCGCTCATCCTCTCCAACGCGGACTGGCTCCTCATCCGCAAGTGGCGGCGGGCGGGGCTGCCCTTGCGCATCGTGCTGCGGGGGATCACCGACGCGCTCGACAGCCATGCCCACTCCTGGAGCCGCGACCGCAAGGTCGGCAGCCTGGCGTATTGCGCCGCGGAGGTGGACGCGGCCGCGGAGAGGTGGCAGCGCGCTCTGGCGCTGGGAGAGGAAGAAGGCGTGAGCGCCGGGGATGCGCTGCGCGGCTTCGCCGACGCGCTCGACGCGGCGCCGTCGCTGGGCCCGCGGTCGGCGCCTCTGGCGCGGGACCTGGCCACCGAGCTCCGCGCCCGGGCGGAGGAAAGTGCCGTCCCGGGGGGTCTGGGGGGCGCGGAGTGCCCCGCCACTGAGCAGCGAGCGAGTGATTCACTCACGAGCGAGCGACATGGGGTGGAGCGCGAACGCGCGCGGGGGGGCGAATTCGGGACCTCGCCCCCCCGAACTGACGAACGAAGCACGGGATTCATTTCCGCGCGAGTGAAAGACCTGGAGCCCTGGCTGGTCGAGCGCGAAGCGTCGCTGAGGGCGGCGCTGGAGCAGGACATGGGGCGCGCGGCGGTCGACGCGATCGCGGCGGCGGTGGACCGCGACCTCGCGCCCTACCGCGACCGCATGCCGGCCCGCGTGCTCGAGCAGGTCCGCACGGAATCGCTCGCCCGCCGCGTGCTGGAGGCCCACGGCCTGCCCCGCCTCAGCCTCTTCCACTTGTGACCTCGCGGGAGGGGCGCGGCCTCCGGGCGGGCGACGTCGTCGAGGCCGTCGTCGAGAAAGGCGTGTACCGCGGGCTGGGCCTCGCCCGGCACGAGGGCCAGGTCGTCTTCATTCCGCGGGCGCTGCCCGGCGACCGGGTGCGGGCGCGGGTGCAGTCGACCACCTCGGGCTACGTGAAGGCGGAGGTCGAAGAGCGGCTGGAGCCGGGTCCCGCCCGTCGGCCCTCGCCGTGCCCTTTCTTTCCCCCCTGTGGAGGATGCTCCTACCAGGAGCTGGAATACCCGGCGCAGCTCGCGCTCAAGGAGCAGATCCTGCGCGAATCGCTGTCGCGCGCCGGAGTCGCGTGGGAGGGCGAGATCCGCATGAGCGGTTCGCCCGAGCAGGGCTGGCGAACGCGAGCGTCGTTCCATCTCGCCGAAGGACCCGACGGCTGGCGCCTGGGGCTCTACGCCGAAGGCACGCACCGCATCGTGGACCTGCCGTACTGCTTGCAGGTCTCCGAAGCGATGAACCGCACGCAGCGTGCGCTGCGGGCGGCGCTCGCCGAGCGTGCCCAATGGGCGCGTCGCGTGCGAGGCGTCGACCTGGCGGAATCGGGCGACGGCCGCCGTCTCGTCGCGGCGGTCGAGACGGCGATGGCGCCGGCGGGGGCGGTGAGCCTGTCCCCTCTGGCGGACGCGGTACCGTGGCTGACGGGGTTCGGGGTCGTCGCCGGCGACAACCGGCAGCGGCGGTTCCACCTGCTCCGCGGGGAGCCGTACGTCGAGAACGAGGTGGGCGGGCGGCGGCTGCGTACCCACATCGGCTCGTTTTTCCAGGGCAACCGTTTCCTCCTGGGCGACCTCGTGGCCGCCGTCGTCGATCTCACGCCCCGCGGGGGCAGCGTCCTCGACCTGTACGCGGGGGTCGGCCTCTTTGCGCTGGCGCTGGCGGACGGAGCGGCAGCGGTGGTGGGCGTGGAGCTGAACCCGATCGCGGTGGAGGATGGCCGCTACAACGCCGAGCGCGCGGGCCTCGCGCAGGTGCGCTTCCACCGAGGCGACGCGCTGGAGGGGCTGGCCTTGTGGCGCGTGAATCCGGACGAGCGAATCGTCCTCGACCCCCCGCGCACCGGCGCCGGGGCGGACCTCGTGCGAGCGATCGCCACGCGGCATCCCGCCGCCGTCATATACGTCTCGTGCGATCCTCCGACCCTGGGCCGCGACCTGAAGGCCTTCGCCGGCGAAGGCTACGTGCCCGACGCCGTGCGGGCCTTCGACCTGTTCCCGGACACGTTCCACATGGAGACGGTCGTCCGGCTGGTTCCCCGGTAGCCGTTTGCCCCCCCTCTCCCCGAAAGGGAGAGGGATGGGGTGAGGGTCGTTTCTCGGCGTGTGACGGTTCGGCCGCTGACCAGAGCCGCAACTTCGGCCGTCGCCGGCCACCTATCCTGTGCGGATGGCCGAGGCTCGCCCGCTCCTGCTGCTGGCCGTCCCGGTGGCGGTCGGCGCCCACGCGGGGGCCGGCGCGTCTTTGGCGGCCGCCTGGATGCTTGCCGGGCTGGCGGCGCTTCTCCTGGCCCTGGCGCTGGCCGCGCGGCGCACGATCCCGGCGGCCATGGCCCTCGCCGCCGCCGCCTTCGCCGTTGCGGCGGGCTCGGCCGCGGCGGAGGCGGCGCGTTACGAGGCGGCTCCGCTGCGGCGGTCGGTCCTCGCCCATGAGGACGCCGAGGAGCCCGTCTTCCTGCGCGGTGTCGCCGTCGCCGACGGCCGCGACACCGGCGACCGCCTCCAGATCGTCCTCGACGTGGAGGCGTTCCGCGAGCGCGGCCGCGAGCAGGCCTCGGCGGGCCGGGTCCGGCTCGACGTAGGCGGCGGGCCGTCGGACCTCGAAGTCATCGAGGGCGATCGTCTGGCGGCGTGGGCGCTGCTCAGGGTGCCGCACGGCTTCGGCACCCCCGGCGCGTACGACGCGGCGGCCCAGGCGCGGCGCGACGGAATCCACGCCTTTGGTCAGGTGAAGAGCCGCCGGCTCGTCGAGAAGGCGGGACGGGGAGCGGGCTGGATCCGCACGGCGGCCGCCCGCTCGCGGCACCGGGCGCGCGAGGCGCTCCTGGCCTACGTCCTTCCCGGTCCCGAGCAGGGGCTGGTGCGGGCGATGGTGCTCGGCGATCGCACCGGTGTCGAGCCTCAGACGGCCGAGGCCTTCCGGATCGCGGGCACGTACCACGTCCTCGCTCTGTCCGGTACGCAGGTGGCCCTCGTGGCCGGGCTCATCCTGTGGCTCACGAAGCGGCTCGAGGCGACACCGCTCGTGGCGACCGGCCTGGCCTCGTCGACACTCGTCTTCTACGCGGTCTTCGTGGGCGGCGACGTGCCGGTGGCACGGGCGACGGTCATGGCCCTCGTGCTCCTGGCCGGCCGCGTATTGGATCTGGACGGAGATCTCGCGAACCTGCTCGGCCTCGCCGCGATCCTGCTCCTCCTCCATCATCCCTCCTGGATCGGCGACGTCGGCTTCCAGCTCTCGTTCGCGGCGACGCTGGGGCTGCTCCTCCTGTCGTCGGCCGTGGCCGCGCGGCTGCCGCCGCTGAAGTGGGGGCTCGCGCGCGCGCTCGCCGCCTCCGTCGCCGCGCAGGCGGCCCTGGTCCCGCTCCTCCTCGTCCACTTCCATCGTCTCGCCATCGCGGCGCTGCTCCTGAACCTGGCGGCGGTGCCACTCTCGGGCGCCGTGCTCCTGACGGGTTTCGCGGTCGTGGCCGCATCCGCGGTGTCCGCGGCCCTTGCCACCTGCCTGGGCGATCTTGCCTGGATCTGTGCCCACGCGCTGCTCCGCTCGGGCGAGGTGGTGCGCCTGGCGCCGGCCCTGGACGTTCGCCTGCCCACGCCGCCGGCGTGGGCCGTGGCGATCTACCTCGGCGGGCTACTCGTGCTGTGCGCCACCCGACGGTTCCGCGCCGGTGCCGCCGTGACCGGCGTGGGATTCGCCGCCCTCGTCTTCGCGGCCCGGCCGGCTCCCGCCGACGGCCGCCTGTCGCTGATCGCCCTCGACGTCGGGCAAGGCGACTGCCTCGCCGTGCGCTCCCCCCGCGGAAGGCTGTGGATGGTCGACACGGGAGGGTCGTTCGACCCGCGGTTCGACGTCGGGGAAGCGGTGGTGGGTCCTTATCTATGGAGCCAGGGCTGGCGCCGTCTCGAGGCGCTCGTCCTCACCCACGCCCACCCCGACCATGTCGGAGGCGTGCCCTTCCTGCTGCGCGCCTTCGGCGCCGCGGAGGTGTGGGAGGGGCCGGCACCCCGCCGCGACCGCGGGTACGCCGTGCTCGACGCCGCGCTCGAAGCGGCGGGCGCCAGCCGGCGCACGGTGTTGCGGGGGGCCCGCGGCGATTGGGACGGTATCGCGGTGGAGGTCGTCGGCCCGCCCCCGCCGGTCCGGCCGCCCTGGACCACGCGCAACGACGACTCCCTGGTGCTGTCGCTGCGTTGGGGCGACGTCACCTTCCTGCTCACGGGGGACATCGAATCCGCGGGGGAGCAGGCCCTGGGAGAACCTGACGCCCAGGTCCTGAAGGTGCCGCATCACGGCAGCCGGTCGAGCAGCACCGCCCGCTTCGTCGCCGCGGTCGCGCCACGCGTCGCCGTCGTCTCCGTCGGACATCGCAACCGCTTCGGGCATCCCCACCCGGAAGTCGTGGACCGTTACCTGAGGGCGGGAGTGTGGCTGTTGCGCACGGACCGGGACGGGACGACCACGGTCTCCACCGACGGCGAGCGGGTCTTCGTGCGGACGTTCCGGAGCGGCCTGGAGCTGGCGTTGAGCGCGCCGCCCGCCTCGCAGAACCTTGAACCGGAAGGGGGTTGTGCTAACATCCCGGTTCTGCCGAGGAGCGTGTGTGTTCCTGCCGCTTCCCGCGGTCCGGAGCGCATCTCCGACGCGGCGAAGGTGGTTCCCCCAAGGTGACGGGCGTCGCGCTAAGGTCATGACCGAGGAAAAGAAGCCTTTCACCGTCAGCGATCGGCGCCACTTCACCGCGGAAGGCGAGGCGCGTCAGCAGGTGGCGGACGAGCCGGCGTCGACGCCGGAGAAAAAGGCCGACGCTGGGGGCCCCAGCACGGAGCAGCGAGCGAGCGATTCATTCGCGAGCGAGCGACTTGGGGGGGAGCGCGAACGCGCGCGGGGGGGTGCTGCCGTTGACTCAGTACCCCCCCGAGCTGACGAAGAACCTCCGCCGATGGATTTCATCGGCCTGCTGGTCTCTCTCGCCACCCAGGCCGGCTATTTGATGTCGCCCGAGCCGGGCAGCGGCGCCGCCCCCGACCTGGCCGGAGCCCGCGCGGTCATCAACCTGCTCGAGGTCCTCAAGGACAAGACCGAGGGACGGCGGACACCGGACGAAGACCGGGTGCTCGACGGTCTGCTGTACGAGCTCCGCATGGCCTTCGTGGCCCGAACGAGGGCGGACAAGGCGTGAGACGAGCCGCGGCAGCCAGCCTCCTGCTGCTCGTGCCTCTCGCGGCCGGGGCGCAGCCCGCCACGACGCCTTCCACGGACAAGGTCATCGACGTGCGGGCCGCCCGCCCTCCCGCCGGCAATACCTTCGAGGCGCTCTGGAGCGCGTACCGCAAGGCGGACCAGAAGGGCGACAGCGACGGTGCGCTGAAGGCGTGGCGGGAGATCCGGCGGGTCCGCATCGAGCGCAACATCCGTAGCGTGGAGACGGTGGCGATGGCGACCGTGGGTCTGGGCCTGGACCGCCTCGCCAAGGGGGAGCGCGAGCGGGCCGAGGACGACTTCCGCGGCGCGATGTCTCTCGATCCCCACCTGCCCGACGCCTTTTTCGCCCTCGCGCTGTCGGAGATGCAGAAGGTGCCGCTCGGGATCGTGCCCGCCCTGTCGGACACCGTCTCGGGGCTTATGGCCCGGCTGCCCACCATTCGCGGGCGGTACAACCTGCGCGCGCTGCTCGTGCCCGTGATCCTGCTGAGCTTGCTCGTGACGGTCACGGTGTTCGCGGCGGTCATGGTGTTCCGCCACGGTGGCCTCCTGCTGCACGACCTCGAAGAAACCCTCGGCCCCGAGCGGCGGTCGGTAGCGCTGGGACTGCTCGTCTTCATGCTCGTCCTGCCGCTGGCCGCCTTCCAGGGCTACGGGTGGCTCCCGCTGTGGTGGCTGGCCCTGTTCTTCCTGTACATGGAGGGTCTGGAGCGGGTGGCCGCGGCCACGCTCCTGATCGCGAGCCTGGCGGTGGTCCCCGCCATCAAAGACCTGGACGCGCGGGTCCTTGGCCAGCAGAACCCGTTGTTCCGGGCCGGCGTGTTGTCGGTGGACGACGGCGCGGATGCCCGTGCCATCGCCGAGCTCGAAGAGGCCACGGGAAAGAACCGCGACGACCGGGACCTCGTCTATCTCCTCGCCACCCAGCTCAAGAAGATCGGGCGCTACGACGATGCGGCCGCCCTTTACCGCGAGATCCTCCAGGCGGATCCACGCAACGCCATCGCGCTCAACAACCTGGCCAACCTCGAGTTCGCGAGCGCCGAGTTCGCGGCGGCCATCGCACGGTACAAGCAGGGGATCGAATCCCACCCGCCGGCACCGGTGGCGGCGACCTTCTACTACAACCTGTCGCTCGCCCACCTCCAGCGCTTCGAGTACCAACCTGCCCAGGAGGCGCGGTCCCAGGCCGACCGCCTCGCGGGCAGCCTCATACGGACCTACGACAGCATCTGGAAGTACGACAAGGGCGACTACGCGGTCGTGGACATGGGACTCGACGAAGACGACCTGTGGACGAAGTTCGCGGGCACGCCCACCGGCATCCGCCAGAAGAACGTGGCCGGCAAGGGGACGGGCGTGCCGACGTCGTCGCTCGTGACCGAGGCGATCTTCAACCGGTTCGCGGCGGCGCTCGGAGTGTTCGCCCTCGTCGCGCTGGTGCTCTGGAAGTGGCGGGGCTCGCGCGCCTTCACCAAGCGCTGCGTGAAGTGCGGGACGCCGTTCTGCAAGCACTGCCACCTCGGCACCGCGGCCGTCGGTCTGTGCAGCCAGTGCCACCACCTGTTCGTGGTGCGCGACGGGGTGTCGGGGCCGGCCCGGAACCGGAAGCTCCTGGAGGTGCAGAAGGAGGACGAGCGGCGCGACCGGGTCTTCCGCGTCCTGTCCCTCGTTACGCCCGGGGCGGGGCACCTCTACGCGCATAAGACGCTGCTGGGGCTGGTGCTGGTGTTCTTCTGGTCGCTGCTGCTCGTGCTGGCGCTGCTGGCGGGACGGGTCCTGCCCTACACCGAGGCCCCCTCGACCATCGAGAAGCCGTGGGGGCTGGGATTGATGGCGCTGCTGCTCGTCGCCATCTACATCGTCGCCAACCGTGCGCGGCCGGAGGCGGACGTGATGCTTCCGGCCCGCCGCGGCCCTTCGCCCGTCCGGCCGGGCCGGGCGGCGTGAGCTAGGCCGCCCCCGATGGCCCTCGAAGGCACGATCAAGGACTTCGGGCTTCCCGACATCTTCCAGCTCATCGGCCTGCAGCGCAAGACGGGCATCCTGACCCTCAACAACGAGAAGGACAACGTCACCGTAACCTTCGAGAACGGCATGGTGGTGATGGCGGACCAGATCTCCAAGCGCCTCGAGGACCGGCTCGGCAACGTCCTCGTGAAGCAGGGGAAGCTGAGCGCGGCGCGGCTCGACGAGGCCCTGCAGACCCAGAAGGCCACCCTCCAGCGGCTCGGCCACGTACTCGTGGCGCAGAACTACATCACCTCCAAGGACCTCAAGGACGCCATCCAGGTCCAGATCTCCCAGACCGTCTTCAAGGTCTTCCGCTGGCGCGACGGGGAGTACCACTTCGCCCCCGCCGACTCGGTGGATTGGGACCGGGACAGCTTCTCTCCCCTGAGCGCCGACTTCATCCTGATGGAAGGGATCCGGATGGTGGACGAGTGGCCCATCATCGAAAAGAAGATCCCGTCCATGGACATCGTGTTTCGTCCGGTCGTGGACTCCGGGATGATCGAGGTGGGCGTGAGCGCGAGCGAGGAGGGCGCCGCCAAGCAGCGCGCGGCCAGCTCCACGAACAAGATCCGCCTCACGCCCGAAGAGGAGCGCATCTTCCGCAAGGTGGACGGCACCCGGACCGTGCAGGGAATCATCGATGCCACCGGTCTCGGCGAGTTCGACACGTGCCGGATCCTGTTCGACCTCATGAACCGCAACCTCGTGACGACCGTCGGCCGCGGTGTCACGAAGGAGCTGGAGGTGAGCCCGGCGGCCCGCGTCGCTTCCGCCACCCCCGGCTACGTGCTGGCGGCCGTCGCCCTCGCCCTCGCCGCGGCCGGCCTGCTTGCCCAGAGGAGCAACCCCTTCGCCGTCACCGGCCGGCCGCCGCTGCTCGCGGGCTCGTACAACCTGCTCATGCGGGGGGTGAGCCACGTGCGTCTGGACCGTCTGGACCGCGCGATCCTGGCCCACCACCTCAACCATGGGGCCGTTCCCCACACCCTGGAGGAGCTGGTCACCGAAGGGCTGGTCGACCGTAGCTACTTGAAGGACCCCTGGGCGCGGCCCTTCCACTACGCCCTCACGGAGAGCGGGTACCTGCTGAGCGGCGTGGACGACGCCGGCCGCACCGTGCCCCCCGTGATCGAAAGGGTCCTTCCCCCCGAGAGACCGTAGGCCTCCTCGCGATGGAGGTGGTCCGCCTCGACAGCCTGGAAACCCGCGGCTGGCCGGAGGCCGCGCTCGCGGTGGGGAACTTCGACGGCGTGCATCGCGGGCATCAGGCCCTGGTGGCGCTGGCGGTGAGGGATGCGCGGGCGGCGGGAGGCACCTCGGTGGTGCTGACCTTCGATCCGCACCCGTCGCGGGTCCTCAGCCCCGACCGCGCGCCCGCCAGCCTGATGACGCTCGACCAGAAGGCGGAGACCCTCTCCGGCCTGGGCGTGGACCGGCTGGCGGTGCTGCCGTTCACGGTCGAGTTGTCGCGGCGCGAGCCCGAAGAGTTCGCGCGCCAGGTGCTGCAGCGCGCCCTGGGCGCGCGCGTCGTGGTCGTGGGATCCAGCTTCCGCTTCGGCCGCGGCCGGGCGGGGGATCTGGAAACGTTGAAACGGCTCGGCGCCGCGCTGGGCTTTCGCGTCCACGGCCTGCGCCCCGTGATCGCGCGCGGGGGGCCGATCAGCAGCACCCGCATCCGCGAGGCGCTTTCGCGCGGGGACGTGAACGCGGCCCGTGACTTCCTCGGCCGGCGTTTCTTCGTGGACGGGTTGGTCGTGAAAGGGGAGGGACGAGGGCGGCGGATCGGCGTCCCTACCGCCAACCTCCAAGTCCTCAACGAAATGGTGCCCGGCGGGGGGGTCTACGCGTGCTGGTGCCGGGTGCTCGGCGGGGGGTCTGGGGGGACCGGAGAGTCCCGGCCGGCCGCGGTGAACATCGGGCGACGGCCCACGTTCGGTGGCGGGTTCACGACGGT
>Ga0210378_10001610_pt1 | contig 11777 bp, 8 predicted proteins | sample PLM1_60_b1redo_FD_155465 | JGI IMG/M metagenome (GOLD analysis project Ga0210378, IMG submission 155465) | Groundwater sediment microbial communities from an aquifer in East River, Colorado, USA - PLM1_60_b1 redo | ecosystem: Environmental > Terrestrial > Soil > Riparian zone | place: USA: East...
GCGCTCGGCGTACGGCGCGAGCTTGGCCGGGTCGAGGTCGCACACCGCGGCCAGGGTGACCGCCGGGTCAGCCTCGATCGCACGCAGGAAGTACGGCGCGATAACGCCCAGCCCGACCACACCCAGCTTCATCGCGCCGCCGCCCCGTCTCGAGGCGAGGATGTGGAATTTCCCCACTCTAGCTGGGACGATGTCACATCCTCGCGGTTCGGGACGCGCAGACCGGCCGGGAGGGCCAGGCCGAGGTCGGTGGCGAGGGCGGCGAGGTCGGCGGCCACGGTGGGCGGCAGGGCCACGCCGTTGGCGGCGGAGTCGGCGGCGCGGGCGGCCTCCGGAGCTCCGGGGTAGGTGACGGTGCCGCCGTTCGCGGGTGGGCAGGCGGCGACGGTGGACAGCACCTCGTCCACGGCGTCGGCAAAGCTGCTCGCCCGGCCGAACGCCGCGGGGTCGATGGCCAGCGCTACGTGGCCGACGTCGCGGTCCTCGGCCTTGCCGCCGCCGTGGCCGTCGCCGGTGCCGCGGCCGCCGCCGGTACCGTTGTGGCCGTCGGCCAGCAGGGAACGCCGCGGGCCGTATGCGGCGCCGGCGAGGGGGCCGCACAGGAGGTCGACGAGCAGGGCGAGGCCGTAGCCCTTGGCGGCGCCGGTGGCCAGCCGGCCGCCCAGCCAGGCGACGTCCGCGGTCTCGTCGTAATAGGCGGCCGGGTCGGTGACGTCGCTGCCGTCGCGGCCGACCAGCCAGCCCGGTGGCACGGCGCGCCGCTCGGCACGGGCCGCGGCGAGCTTGCCGGTGGCGACCACGGTGGCGCTCATGTCGAGCACGAAAGGCGGCCAGGTCGCGGCCGGCACCGCGGCGGAGAGCGGGTTGGTGCCGAGCATGCGGACCGCGCCACCCAGCGGCGGCACGACGCCCTGCTGGCCGCAGTTGGTCATGGCCAGTCCGACAAGGCCGGCCCTTGCCAGCCGCAGCGAGTAGAAGCCGGCGCTGCCGAAGTGGCTGGAGCCGCGGACCAGGGCAAGGCCGACGCCGGACGTGCGAGCCAGCCCGGCGGCGGCGTCCACGGCGTCGGTCATGGCCAGCAGCCCGAGGCCGTTGTGCGCGTCCAGCACGACGCCGGCCGGGGCGCGGCGCACCACGGTGGTCCGCGCGTGCGCGTCGATCCGACCGTCCAGCAGCCGCGGCGCGTAGATGTTGACCAGCGCGTTGCAGCCGTGCGTGGTGAACCCGTGCTCGTCGGCGTAGCACACCACGTCGGCGGCCGGCGCGGCGCTGCCGGCGTCCAGCCCGCACCGCAGGAAGATCGCGGTGACGAGGGCGCGCAGCTCACCGAGGTCGACGCGGGCGGTCATGGTCGGGCTCCCCCGTCGGCGACGTCGGCGACGTCGGTGGCGTCGGTGGCTCGCTGGTGGTCGGCGAAGGCGAAGACGAGGTCCCGGATGTGCGTGGCGTAACGGTCCAGCTCGTCCAGCTCGACGAACTCGTACGGCGTGTGCGCGCCGTTGCGGTCGAGGCTGCCCGGCCCGCACACGGCCACGTACCGGTCGGGGCCGCCGGCCCAGATCGCGTCGCAGGTGAACGCGGTTCCGTCGGCGACGCCGTCGTGCCGTGCCAGGCCGACGCCGGCGAGCAGTGCCTCCATGGCCGGGTCGCGGTTGGCCAGCGGCGGCAGCCCGCGCTTAAGCCAGCGCAGCCGGACGACGTGCTCCCAGTCCGCGGCGAGCCGGGCGGCAACCGGGTTGCCGGCGTAGCGGCTGACCAGCTCGGCCCGCGCGGAGTCGGCCACCCGCTCGACCGCCCGCTCCAGCCGCCGCGCCGTCCTCGCGTCGTAGTAGGCCAGGTTGCAGCGCAGCTCACCGGCGCCGTACACCCGGTTGTGCGCGTCGCCGGTATGCACGCCGGCCAGGCAGAACTTCGCGCCGAGCCGGCTGGCCAGCGGGCCGAGCTCGTCGGCCAGCCTGGTGGCAAGGAAACCCAGCGCGAGGGTGGAATTGTGCCCGTCGTAGGGATGGTCGTCGGTGCAGTCCTGACCGTGCACCGAGAACAGCGGGGTCATGGCCGCGCTGCAGGCGTCGAGCACGCGGCACCCCGTCGGCTCGGCGAAGATCATCAGCCGGCCCACCGTGCCGGACTCGACGAGCCAACGGGTGCCGTAGCTGCCCATCGCGCCGCCCTCCTCGCCAGGCACGCTGGCCAGGAGTACCTCGATCAGCTCGGCGAGCTCCGGCCGTGCGGCGAACGCCGCGGCGGCGCCGACCATGGCGGCGAACCCGGGCCCCTTGTCATCTACCGCGCCGCGACCGCGCAGCGTGCGGCCGTCCAACCGCGGCGGCAGGTGCGGGCCGACCGTGTCGACGTGGAAGTTGATCACGAGGCGGCGGTGTGGCGGCTGCGGGTCGCCGAGCCCGACCACGACGGACGGCTGGGTGGTCAGGAAGCCGGCCGGATCCTCGCCGGCGGCCTCGCGGACGGACAGCGGCACGCCGGCCCTGTCCAGGTCGCCGGCCGGCGGGCTGTCCCATCGCCGCGGCACGAACCCGCGGATGGCCGCACCGTGCAGGAAGAACCGCTGCGCCTCGACCGTGTCGTATGGGTCGGCGTCCGGGTCCTCCAGCGGGCTGACGCTGGGCCGCGACAGGAACTCGACCAGCCACCGCACGTCCCCCTCGCTCAGCCGGACCCCCCCGCCGCCGCGGCGGCCCCCCACAGCGCGATACGCGGGCTTATCGCGCGTTTCGGGCACGCCCGATGCGCGATACGCGGGCTTATCGCGGTTTTCGGCGGCACCAGACGCGCGATACGCGGGCTTATCGCGGTTCGGGGAGCGCCCCGCGGGCAGGGTGGTGAGGAGGGTCAGGAAGGTCTGGACGTAGGTGCGGTAGGCGGGCTCCTGGAGCGCGGGGTCGGCGCGGACGTCTAGGTGCGGGATGAGGGTGACATGCGGCTCCACGCTGTACCAGCCGTGATAGCCGTGCCGCTCCAGCAGCGCGATGCAGTCGGCGAGGCGCGCGGAGCCCTGCCCCGGCATGCCGAACACGGCCTCGCCGGTCGGTCCGGCCACCCCGTCCTTGACGTGCACGTGCTCGACGAGGGGCAGCACGGCGTGCAGGAACGCCAGCGGCTGGTAGCCGTGGGCGACCCCGTTGCCGACGTCGAACAGCAGCCGCAACGCCGGGCTGTCCACCTCGGCCACCAGCTCGAGGCTGTGCGCCGCGCTCTGGCTCGCCCAGCCGTGGCAGTTCTCGTGCAGCAGCACCACGCCGAGGTCCTGCGCCACGGCCGTGAGCACCCGCATGCGGCGCATCGCTTCGGCGCGCCAGGCCCGCTCGTCGCGCCCGTCGTTCGGGTAGGACATCACCCGCAGCCGCCGGCAGCCGAACCACGCCGCGGCCAGCGCGCTGCGGGTCAGCACCTCGATCTCGGCGGACAGGTCGGTGGCCACCGTGGTCGCCCAGTTGCCGACCGGGGTGTCCACCACCGGCACGGTCATCCCAGCGTCACGCACCGCGGCCGCGAGCGTGCGGCCGTCCCGTTCGGCCAGCTCGTGCACGCCGCGGCCGTCCACCGTGCGCAGCTCCAGCCCGCGCAGGCCCAGCGACTCGTGCACGGCCACCTGAGCCAACCCGCCGGCAGCGGCCTCGTCGCCGATGCCACACACTCGTGAGTGGAAAAGGGCGCTGGGACGCCCGTTACCACTCACGAGTACCACTCCGCGATGGCGTCGCAGACCCGGTCGACCTCCGACGGCGTGAGGCCGGGGTACAGGGGCAGCGCCAGGCTGGTGGCGGCGAGCCGCTCGGCGACGGGGAACGCGCCGGCCCGGTACCCGAGGGAGGCGAACACGGGCTGCAGGTGCAGCGGCCTCGGGTAGTAGACGGCGGTCTGCACGCCGCGCCGCAGCAGGTGGGCCCGCAGCCGTTCGCGGTCGGCGGCGCGGACCACGTAGCTGTACACCGAGCGGCCATCGAAGCGGCCACCGAACCCGGCCGGCGGCGGCACCACGGCGGGGGCCAGCGGCCGCAGCCGCGACTCGTACCGAGACGCCAGCGCGCGCCGCGACGCCAGGGCACCGTCCAGCCGCGGCAGCGCGCGCAGCAGGTAGCCGGCGACCAGCTCGTCCATCCGGCAGTTGAAGCCGACGCGGTGGTGCAGGAAGCGCACGGCGAGGTCCTGGCCGTGGTTGCGCAGCATCCGCACGGCGGTCGCCAGCGGCTCGGAGTCGGTGATCACCATGCCGCCGTCGCCGATGCCGCCGAGCGGCTTGCCAGGGTAGAAGGAGAACACCCCGGCGTCGCCGTGCCGGCCGGCGGCCCGACCGTCGACGAGCGCGCCGAGGCTGACCGCGCTGTCCTCGACCAGCGCGAGGCCGTGCCGGTCGGCGAGCGCGCGCAGCGACGCCATCGGTGCGGCGCAGGAGAAAAGGTGCGCCGGCAGCACCGCGCGGGTCCGCACGGTGACCGCGGCCGCCGCCGCGGCCGGGTCGAGCGTCGCGGTGTCCTCGTCGACGTCGGCGAACACCGGCTTCGCCCCGACCAGCGCGATCGGGCTGGCCGAGGCAACGAACGAGAACGCCGGGGTGATGACCTCCTCGCCAGGCCCGATGCCGAGCGCGGTCAGCACCAGGGTCAGCGCGCCGGTGCCGCTGGCGCACGCCACCGCATGCGCGGCACCCGTCCGGGCGGCGATCGCCGTTTCCAGGGCCAGCGCCCGCGACTTGAGGATGAACTCGTCGGACTCGGCCACCTCGCGGACGACGGCCAGCACCTCATCGGCCGCGGCGGCGCCGTAGCGGCGGTCCCACCCGTGATAGGTCAGCGTGGCGGTCATGACGCAGCACTCCCCCTGGACGCGCCGTGGAACGCGGCCACCAGGTCACACACCCGGTCCACCTGCTCGTGGGTCAGGTCGGGGTAGAGCGGCAGCGCCACCGCATGCGCGCTCGCCGCCTCGGCCACCGGAACGGGCTGCGACGCACCCGGCAGCGATCGCAGGCACGGCTGGCGCGACAGCGGCCTCGGGTAGTACACCTCGGTGCCGACGCCGTGCTCGGCGAGGTGGGCGACCAGCTCGTCGCGCCGGTCGGTCTCGATCAGGTAGACGTACCAGACCAGGTTGCTCTGCCGCTTGGCCGGTGCTTGCCACGGCGTGGCCACCGCCGGCCCGACCGACGCCAGCCGCGCGTTGTACAGCTCGACAAGGGCGGCCCGCCGTGCGATGTCCTCGTCAAGGCGCGCCAGCCTGGTGAGCAGCACGGCGGCCTGCAGCTCGTCGCAACGGCTGTTCCACCCGAGCTCCTGCCAGTGGTACGCGCCGCCGTCGCCGTGCACCCGCATCCGGCGCACCGCGGCGGCCAGCGACTCGTCGTCGGTGAGCACCATGCCGGCGTCCCCCAGTGCCCCCAGCGTCTTGGTCGGGAAGAACGACAGCACGCCAGCGCGGCCCCACAGCCCGGCATGACGGTGCCCTCCCCCCGGGCGTTCCACCCGCATGCCGATGGCCTCTGCGCTGTCCTCGATCACCTGCAGCCCGTAGGCGTCGGCCAGCTCGCACAGCGCCACCAGGTCGGCGGTCTGGCTGAACAGGTGCACCGGCATGATCGCCCTGGTGCGTGGCGTGATCGCCGCGGCGGCCCGCTCGACGTCCATCGCGTACGAGCCGGGCAGGACGTCCACCAGCACCGGCTGCGCGCCGGCGTGCAGCACGCAGGACGCGCTGGCGAAGAACGAGTATGCCGGCACGATCACCTCGTCGCCGGGTCCGATGCCGGCGGCGCGCAGCGTGAGTATCAGCGCGTCGGTGCCGTTGTTGCAGGCCACCGCCTGCCGCGCGCCCGTGTAGGCGCCGACCGCCGCCTCCAGCTCGGCCACCACCGGGCCGCAGGTGAACACCCCGCGCGCCGTGATCTCCCTGATCCGCGGCTCCAGCTCGGCCCAGTCGCGGCGGATGGACGCCGCGCCGGAGAAGAACGGCACCGTGGGCTCTCGAGCGGACATCACCCCACCTCCCGCAGCGCCTGCCCGGCCGCGGTCTCGATCAGCTCGATCGCCGCGACGTGGCTGTCCAGCCCGCACGCCGGCTCGGGGCCGTCACCGGTCAGGTACGCGTAGGCGCCGGCGAGGAACGCGGTCAACGGCGCGTCCGCGACCACCTGCCGGTCCCGCTCGCCGCTGACCCACACCTGCCCGAAGTCGTCCTCCGCGCTGATCGGGTAGTCGGCGACGATCGCGCCGTCGGTGCCGGCGATCCGCAGCCGCCGCAGCCGGATCGGCGAGGTGAGGTCGGTGACCAGCGTGCTGAGCAGGCCGTTGGCGTGCCGCATCCGCACCCTCGCGCCGCCCATGCCGTGCAGCTCGCCCGCCGGCAGCAGCATCCGCCAGCCGCTGGACTCCAGCACCTGCTCCACAGGGCCGGCCCGCAGCACCTCGGCGAGGTACAAGGCCAGCAGCACCTGGTGCGGCATTTCGACCTCGAACGCGCTGCGGTGACCCCAGCTCGCGTTGATGTCGGCGACGCTGCGCCTGAACCGTGGCTTGCTCTGCTCCATGCTGATCGCCCGCGGCGTGCCGATCCGGCCGCTGGCCAGCACCTCGACCACCCGCGCGGTGACCTCGCTGACCGGCCACACGCTGACCGGCACCACCTTGGCGCCGGCCGCGCCGGTGTCGGCGGCGATCCGCCTAGCCTGCGCGCCGGTGCGGGCCACCGGCTTCTCGACGATGATCCTGGTGGCACCCGCGCGCAGCAGCGCGGTGATCACCGGGGCGTGCTCGCCGACCGGGGTGGTCACGTGGAAGACCGCGGCGTCCGGGCTCGGCAGGGCCTCCAGCGCGTCGTCAAGGCACGGCAGCCAGCGGGTGTCGGCGGCCAGCTCGTACGGCCGCACCGGGTCGACCGCGAGCACCGGGCCAACCGCGAGCGCTGGGTCGACCGCGAGCACCGGGCCGGCCGGGATCACCCCGCGCCCGGCGAGGTCACGCAGGCAGCGGTGGTGCAGGTCGCAGCCGGCGTGGCCGTAGCCGACGATCACGGACGTCAGCTCGTTCATAGGTGCGCCACCCCGTCGCCGGGCGGCAGCAGGTTCCAGGCGTCGAGCAACAGCGGCGCCGAGTACCAGAGCTGCCGGTTCATGATCGCCTCGTGCGGGGTGACCAGCACAAGGCAGTCGTGCGCAGCCACCCCGGCGCGCTCCCAGTCCACCCGCGGCACCACCTCGCCGTCGACAACCAGCCCGTCAACCAGCGGATCGCAGTAGGACGGCTTGGCGTCCCTTCGGCGCAGCTCGCGGATGATGTCCATCGCGGGGGCGTTGCGGATGTCGGCGACCTCCGGCTTGTACGCAACGCCGACCACCAGCACCCTGCTGCCGGCGAGGTCGTTGCCGGCGTCGCGCAGCACCTGCTCCAGCCGGTCGACCACGCGGCCGGGGCGGGCGAGGATCCGCTGGTAGGCGGCGTCCAGCAGGGGCAGCGCCGCCCCGATCCGCGGCGCGATCGAGCGCAGGAACAGCGGATCGACGGCGATGCACTCGCCGCCGACGCCCGGCCCCGGCCAGTGCGGCAGGAACCCGTACGGCTTGCTCGCCGCCGCGCCGATCACCTCGCGGACCGGGATGTTCAAGCCGCCGCAGAGGTCAGCCAGCTCGTAGGACAGCGCGATGTTCACCATCCGGAAGGTGTTCTCGAACACCTTCGCGGTCTCGGCGACCTCCAGGCTCGACACCGGCACGACGTGCCGGCAGACCAGCTCGAACAGCGCGACGGCGCGCGCCGTGCTCTCCCGGTTGATGCCGCCGACCAGCTTCGGCGTGTTCGCCAGCGTCCACCCGTCCCGGTTGGCCGGGTCGATCCGCTCCGGCGCGGTGGCCACCAGCAGGTCGACCCCGAGCCGCAGGCCGCTGCGCTCGGCGAGGCGGCGGCCCGTCGCGGCCGTCGTGCCCGGCGGCACCGTGGACTGCAGCACCACCAGGGTGCCTTGGCGCAGCCGCGGCGCCAGGGTGTCCGCGGCGGCGTTGACGTAGCGCAGGTCCGGCTCGCCCTCGGCGGTGGCCGGGGTCGGCACGCAGATCACCACGGCGTCCGCGGTGGACAGCTCGGCGGCGTCGGTGCTGGCCTGCAGCCGATCGGCCACCGTGGCCAGCTCGTCGCCGCTGACGTCGGGCAGGTAGGACCGTGCCGTGTTCACCGACTCGACCTTGAACGGGTCGACGTCGTGGCACACCACCGGGCAGCCGGCCGCGGCGAACCCGACGGCCAGCGGCAGCCCGGCGTAGCCGATGCCGATGATGCCGACCTTGGGCTGGTACGGGTCGGGCGTGGTGGCGGTCTCGGGCACGCTGGAAGGATCAGCTCGGCCCGTACCTCGTCACCAGACCAGGTGGTCGACGCCGCGACGGTCCAGACCTCCGCCGGCACGGCCGTCCTGTCGGTGCTGTCCGTCTCGCCGTCTCGCCGTCTCGGCCACGAACTCGACAGCAGCGGGATTTTCGCAAGATCGAACCCCTGTGACGTCGAGTTCGTGGACAGAGCACCGACCGGCGCCACTCGGGTGGCCTTCAAGTACCACCAACCCCCCGGTTGGTGGTACTTGAAGTACCACCATCACCAGCCGGTGGAGGGTAGGCCGGCGATGACGGCGCCGAGCTTGTCGATCGCCGCATCGGACAGCGACGCGAAGCCGATGACGACACCGCCGCGGCCGCCGCGCTCGGGGCGGGCGGGGCCGGGGACGCCGCCGCTGGCGCCGCGCTCGGGGGCGGCGCCGGGGTCGGAGGAGCCGCCGCCGGCCGCGGCGTGGCAGTCGGCCAGGCCCTGAACGTCGAAGCCGGCCTCGCGCAGCGCTGCGCACACCGCGGTCTCGGCCGCGGCGGCCGGCACCTCGGCGAGCACGTGCAGCCCGCTCGGCGCGCCGCGCACCGCCAGCCACGGCACCTCGGTGAGCGCGGCCACCAGCCGCTGCCGCCGGCGCAGGTACAGCCGCCGCATCCGGCGCACGTGCCGGTCGTAGAAGCCGGACTCCATGAGGTGCGCGAACGCGAGCTGGTCGATGGTGGGGCCGGCCAGGTCGGTGACGCTGCGGCGCCGCATCAGCGGCAGCACCCAGTCCGGCGGCGCGATCAGCCAGCCGATCCGCAGCGACGGCGCCAGGGTCTTGCTCACCGAGCCGAGCAGCACGGTCACGTCGGGGGCCAGCCCCTGCACGCAGCCGACGGCGTTGCGGCCGTAGTGGAACGAGCCGTCGTAGTCGTCCTCGACCAGCAGCAGCCCGCGCTCGCGGGCCAGCGCGATCAGCGCGCGCCGGCGCGCCGCCGAGAGCAGCGCGCCGGTCGGGTACTGGTGCGCCGGGGTGAGCACCACGGCGGCGACGTCCACCCCGGCCAGCTCGGACGGCCGGATGCCGTCGGCGTCCACCGGCACGGGCACGAGCTCGACGCCGCGCCGGCGCAGCAGCTCGCAGGTGCCGGGGCTGGCCGGGTCCTCCACCGCCACCCGACGCCGCCCGGCGGCGATCAGCACGTCGGCCAGCAGCGCCAGCGCGAGCGCGACGCCGCCGACGGCGAGCACGTTGTCCGGCTCGACCACGGCGGCTCGGGTCCTGGCCAGGTGGGCGGCCAGCTCGACCCGCAGCCGCGGGTGCCCGCGTGGGTCGCCGTACCCGATGTCCGCCGTGGACGCCTCGGCCAGCGCCGCTCGGTACGCCGCCAGCCAGCGGGCCCGCGGGAACGCGCCGAGGTCGGGCAGCCCCGGCCTGGCGTGCGGCGGCGGCAGGCTCAGCGGCACCCTGGTGGCCGGGCCGGCCGCCGTGCCGCCGGCCACGTACGTGCCGGAGCCCTGCCGCGCCGCAAGGAAGCCCTCGGCGAGCAGCTGCTCGTACGCCGAGACCACCACGCCGCGGGACACGCACAGCGCCGCACCCAGCGCGCGGCTCGCCGGCAGCTGCGCGCCGTACCCCAGCACCCCGTCACGCACCAGCTCGCGGATCCGCTCCGCCAGCCAGTACGACCACCGCCGCGACGGCGCACCCTCCGCCGGGCGTCCCATGGCCAGCGCCAGGTCCTCCCCGGACCACCGTTCGAGTGGTCCCGACGCCTGGCCGTGCTGGGGGCCGTCGGCGTGTACCACCCGGTCAACGTACCGCTCGCCCGTTCGGCGACGATGTGACGTCGTGACGTTCTCAGTGGGAAAATGTCACATCGTCGCAAAACGAGGCGCCTCAGGCCGCCGCGTCGGGGATGTCGGGCAGCGAGGTGAGGGCCCGCTCGATGTTGGCGTCCTGCGGCTCGTAGTCCTCGAGTCGGCCGGCAAGGTAGGCGTCGAACGCGCCGAGGTCGAAGTGGCCGATGCCGGAGAGGTTGAACAGGATGGTGCGTGCCTCGCCGGCCTCACGGGCGGCAAGGGCCTCCTCGACCGCGGCGCGCAGCGCGTGCGACGACTCCGGCGCCATCAGGAAGCCCTCGGTGCGGGCGAATCGCACCGCCTCGCTGAACACGGCGGTCTGCGAGTAGGCCCGCGACTCGATGTGCCCGTGCGCGGCGAGCAGGCACAGCGACGGCGCGTCGGAGTGGTGCCGCAGCCCGCCGGCGTGGATGGGCGGCGGCATGAACGTGTTGCCGACGGTGTGCATCATCATCACCGGCGAGGTCCGCGCGGTGTCCGGGTAGTCGTAGGCGTACTTGCCGCGGGTCAGCGTCGGGCAGGCGTCCGGCTCGGCGGCCACGAACCGGGTGTGCGGGTGCGAGCCGTTCAGCCGGTCGTGCAGGAACGGGTAGGTGAAGCCGCCGAAGTTGGACCCGCCGCCGACGCAGGCGATCACCACGTCGGGGTAGGCGCCGGCGAGCTCCATCTGCCTGCGGGCCTCCAGCCCGATCACGGTCTGGTGCATCAGCACGAAGTTCGCCACCGAGCCCGGTGCGAACTTGGTGTCGTCGCGGTGCGCGGCGTCCTCGGTGGCCTCACTGATCGACATGGCCAGGCTGCCGGGGCTGTCGGGGTCCTGCGCCAGGATGGCCCGACCGGCAGCGGTGCGGCCGGTCGGCGAGGCGTACACCGACGCGCCCCACGTCTCCATCATCACCCGGCGGTACGGCTTCTGGTGGAACGAGGACTTGACCATGTAGACGGCCACCTCGATGCCGAACAGGCTGCCGGCCATGGACAGCGCCGAGCCCCACTGACCGGCGCCGGTCTCGGTGGTCAGCCGCTTCGTACCCTCGAGCTTGTTGTAATACGCCTGGGCCAGCGCCGTGTTGGGCTTATGCGAGCCCGCCGGGGACAGGCCCTCGAACTTGTAGTAGATCCTGGCCGGGGTGTCCAGGGCCTTCTCCAGCCGGTCGGCGCGGATCAGCGGCGACGGCCGGTACATCGAGTACAGCTCGCGCACCTCGTCGGGGATCTGCACCCAACGCTCGCGGGAGAACTCCTGCTGGATCAGCGCCTTCGGCCACAGCGGCTCGAAGTACTCCGGCGGCAGCGGCTCGAACGTCACCGGGTGCAGCGCCGGCGGGATGGTCGCCGGAAGGTCGGCGACGATGTTGTACCAGCTGTCCGGCAGCTCGCTCTGGGGCAGCGTGATGCGCTTCATGGCAGATCAGGCCTCTCGTTGTCTGACGTGTGCGACGGCGGCCGCGGGAACCGGCCGCGGCGGGTCCTTGGTGACGGCCCGCACCGGCCCGGCCGGTGGCCCAGGCGTTGGCGCGGCCGGTGGCCCGGGCGCCGGCGCAGATGCAGTGAGCCCGAGCAGCAGGCCGGCGCCGACCAGCAGCGCGCCGGCCAGGTGCGCCGGCG
>Ga0210378_10001611_pt1 | contig 11773 bp, 9 predicted proteins | sample PLM1_60_b1redo_FD_155465 | JGI IMG/M metagenome (GOLD analysis project Ga0210378, IMG submission 155465) | Groundwater sediment microbial communities from an aquifer in East River, Colorado, USA - PLM1_60_b1 redo | ecosystem: Environmental > Terrestrial > Soil > Riparian zone | place: USA: East...
CCGGCTGGACGACCTTGGACAACGAATGGGAGGGAATCCCGTTCCTGCTACTGGCCGAGAGGGCGAGGCCCAAGCCCGAAGCGCATTGGGTCATCACCCACTGCGAATACGGGTACACCTCGAACCTCTCGCTCCAGGCCATGATGGACGACGACGTCCTGGTCGCGTGGGCGAATCGAGGCGAGCCGCTCGAGCCCCAGCACGGCTATCCGCTCCGGCTCGTGGTACCGAAACGCTATGCCTGGAAGAGCGCGAAGTGGCTGAGGGGCCTCGAGTTCACGGACCGCAACGAGCGCGGATTCTGGGAGGTTCGCGGTTACCACACACACGCGGACCCCTGGCGAGAGGAACGATATTCCTACGAGGAGTCCAGGGAGTCGGAGTCCGAAGCCTGAGGCGTCTTAGCCCTGGCTGACGTAGATCGTGACGTGATCCCCTTCGTGGATTGTCTTGCCGTCGGTGGGGGCCTGCAGGACCACAACCCCAACCTCGCCCGGGTAGGGGACCGTCACGACGTCCACAAGCAGGTTGAGGCCTTCGAGCTTTGCCCGGGCCTGGGCCTCGGTCATTCCGACGACGTTTGGCATGACGACTGGCTTCGGGCCCTTCGAGATGACGAGCGTGACCGTTGAGCCCTTCTGGACACTCGTGCCGGCAGCCGGCTGGGTGTTGATCACGTCGCCTTCCGCCACCGTCAAGGAGTACTCCTCTATAACCTTGAACTTGAAGTCGAGGTTTGAGAGTATCTCCTTCGCGTCGGCCTTCGACCTGTTGCTCAGGTCCGGGACCTCGACCAGAGGTGGCCCGCGACTGACCGTGATCGTTACCTTCGTGCCTTGCTCGACGTTGGTATCAGGCTGGGGGTTCTGGCCGATGACCCTGTCCTTGTCGAAGAACTCATTGAATGCCCTCACAACGACCACGTTGAACCCAGCGTCCTTGAGGATCCTCGTGGCCGCCTCCTCAGTCTGCCCCGTGACGTTTGGCACCGGGATGAGCACCGGCCCCAACGAGGGCGTCAGCAAGACCGCGTCGCCTTTGCGGAGCTTGGTGCCAGGGGGAGGCTTCACGTCGATCACGACGCCGATCCCGACAGTGGTCGAGTGCTGCCCCGGGCCGATCCGAACCGAGAGGCCGGCGGCACGCAGACGAGCGGAGGCATCCTCCTCCGGGAGCCCGACGACTCTGGGCACGTGAGTGTAGTGAGGTATCGCGTAGGTCCACGCCGTCCAGGCGCCTAGCCCCAGCAGTGCGAGCACCCCGAGGATGGTGGCGATGAGCCTGAGTCGGCGCGCGCGCCGCTCCCGCGGCGAGATCGCTCGCGGGAAGGTGACCGTCGCGGCATGCTCGCGCGACTCCGCCTCCGTGGCGGGCACCTGGGCCGCGAGCTTCGCCAAGCGCGGAGCCTTCGGGATCTCGCCGGCCGCGCGAGCAAGGTCGCGAGCGATCGTACGTGCGGAGTCCTGGCGCTCCTCGCGATCCCGCGCCGTCGCCCGTAGAACTATCTGGTCCAGTGCCCTGGGGACCTCCGGGACGATCGAAGAGGGGGCGGCGACGTGCCCTGACAGATGCTGGTACGCAATTGAGAGGGCGGTCTCCCCAGTGAACGGCGGTTGCCCGCTCAAGAGTTCGAACATCACAACGCCGAGCGCGTAAAGGTCCGTACGGGGATCCGCGGGAGCCCCCTGGATCTGCTCGGGCGCCAGGTACTGAACGGTCCCCGTGACAGTTCCCTCCGTCTGGCTGATATGCGCCTCGGCATAGGCCCGGGCCAGGCCGAAATCGGCCACCTTCACCGTGCCGTCGCGCGCGATGAGGATGTTCTCCGGCTTCACGTCTCTGTGGACTATGCCGTGGTGGTGCGCATGGTCGAGGGCCGCGAGAACCTGCATGGAGACCTCGACCACCTGGGAAGGCTCAAGGCGGCCCTGCTGAAGCAGGAGCGTCCGGAGGTTCATGCCCTGGACGAACTCCATCACCATGAAGTAGGTGTCGCCCGTCGAACCCCAGTCGTAGACACCGACGATGTTTGGGTGGTTCAGGATGGCCGCCGCCCGCGCCTCCCGGCGGAACCGGTCGACGAACCCGTGGTCGCCGGCCAGCTGCGTGTGCAGGAGCTTGACTGCCACGTCTCGGGCCAGGACAGCGTCATGCGCGAGGAAGACCTCGCCCATTCCGCCCGTAGCGATCCGGGCGATGAGCTCGTAACGACCTTCGATTGTCGACAATGTCAAGGACATGCGCATTCTCGCTCAACTCAAAAGAGCGATCCCGATCCATTCTAGGGTGGCTCCGCGGCCGTGCGTGGAAGCGGGGATGTCTCGATCAAGGAGGGGTTCGGGATGAATGGGACACGATGTCACGCTCCGGGTTACGCGAAAAGTGCTCGGGAGAGATGAACCGAGCGGTGGGCCCGTCCTGCGCCTAGGCAGAGGCACGGCGGGCCGCGAGCGACTTACCGGAACGTGTTCCGCATCGGGCCCGAGTTTATCAGGGACCTTGACTGCGGCTCCGTATAATCGAATATGAGACGTTGATGGCCGGGGAGCTCGGGTAAACCGAGCTGAGAGGCCGGATGGCTCCGAAGGAGCGGCGCCGGCGACCCGTGAACCTGATCCGGATAACGCCGGCGAAGGGAGATGACGCGGGATTCACAGCGACCAAGCCGATGAACTCGTCATCGCGGGACGTCAGTTCGGTTCACGACTGATCCTCGGGACGGGCAAGTTCGGTTCTTACGACGTAATGCGGTCGGCCATCACGGCCTCCGGCACGGAGATCGTCACGGTCGCGCTGCGACGGGTCGATCTGGAAGCAACAGGTGGCCCCGACATCCTGGAGTTCATCGACCGGGAACGAGTCCTGCTGCTGCCCAACACTTCGGGCGCGCTGGACGCGGAGGAGGCCGTTCGGCTGGCGCGACTGGCGCGAGCCGCGGGACTGCCGACGTGGGTGAAGCTCGAGGTCACTCCGGAACCGCGGTACCTGCTTCCCGATCCCGTCGAGACGCTCAGGGCCGCCGAGGCTCTCGTGGCGGAGGGGTTCACGGTTCTTCCGTACATCAACGCGGATCCGCTTTTGGCCAAGCGCCTGGAAGACGTGGGGTGTGCAACCGTGATGCCCCTCGGATCGTGGATCGGTTCCAACATGGGCATCCGGACGAGAGATGCGGTCCGGATCATCGTGGAGCAGGCGACCGTGCCGGTCATTGTGGATGCTGGGCTCGGCGCCCCTTCCCACGCGTCAGAGGCACTGGAGTTGGGGGCGGACGCAGTCCTGGTGAACACAGCGATCGCCGTCGCGCAGGACCCGGTTCGGATGGCCGGCGCCTTCCGGTTGGCTGTAGAGGCCGGCCGCCTGGCCTTTCTCGCAGGACTCGGCCCGGAGCGCGAGTCCGCAGAAGCCTCCAGCCCCCTCACCGGGTTCCTCGAGAAGCTGCACACCTCTCAGGCAGACCCGGCGGTGACCCAGCCGTGACCGCTTCGGCGAAAAGCGGGTTCATCGCTCCAGAGCCGGGAGGGACCTTCGCTGAGGCTCTTGCCCGGCTCCCGTTGGGGCGTCTGCTAGAGGTGTCCCGTAACGCGACCGCCGCCGGGGTCGAACGGGCGCTTGCCACTCCGCCGCTGGATCGGACGCTTTCCGACTTCGCGACGCTGCTGTCCCGCGCGGCGAGCGAGCGGCTCGAGAACCTGGCGCAGGCTTCCCGGCGGCTCACCTTGGCCCAGTTCGGACGGACCATGCATATGTACGCACCCCTCTACCCGTCGAACGAGTGCCTGACGACATGTGTCTACTGCGGCTTCGCGCGGCGAGCTCCCTATCGCGCGCAAGACCCTGACGCCGGATGAGACGCTGGCGGAGGCCCGGTACCTCCTTAAGCAAGGGTTCCGTTCCATCCTGCTGCTGACCGGCGAGCACGAAAGGCTCACGGGCGTGCAGTTCCTCGAGGACCGGATCCGATTGCTCGCGAGTGAGGTCCCGTCGCTCGCCGTCGAGGTCCAGGTGTGGAGCGAGGAAGAATACCGTCGCCTGGCCGCGGCTGGATGCGACGCCGTTGTGATCTACCAGGAGACCTACCATCCGGAGACCTATTCGAAGGTTCACATCGCAGGACGCAAGCGCCATTTCGAGTGGCGGCTCCTTGGCCCGGAACGCGCAGCCAGGGCGGGCATGCGCCGCGTCGGCATCGGCGCCCTCCTGGGGCTGCACGAGGACTGGCGGTACGAGGCGCTCGCGACAGCGGCGCACGCACGTTTCCTAATGAAGCGGTACTGGAGGACGCAGGTTACGGTGAGCGTCCCCCGGATCCGGCCATCGGCATCCGGGTATCAACCCAAGGATCAGATCTCGGACGACGAGCTTGTGCAGCTCGTCTGCGCTCTCAGGCTGCTGCTGCCGGACGCCGGGCTCGTGATCTCGGCGAGGGAGGCCCCAGCCCTCCGTGACGGGCTGTTCCGGGTAGGGATCACGCACACGAGCGCTGGCTCGCATGCGGGCCCGGTGGCTACAACAAGCCCAAGGAGGCGACGGAGCAGTTCGAGGTTGCTGACCTGCGATCGCCGGGTGAGGTGGCCACGCGCCTGCGTGAACTCGGCTGCGAGCCAATATGGGGAGACTGGGGGGCGGTGCTTCCAGCCACCGAGTTCATGCTCGCCGGGTCCTCGCGTTTTGACCCGGTCCCTGCCGCCGAACCATAATCCAAGATCCGCCTTGGGGAGGTGAGGCCCGGTCCACGCATAACTCGGCCATCTGTTCTGCAAGTTCTTCGAGACGCAAAGAGGGAGGGGATCGTGATTTCGAGACTCACTAGGATTCTCGCACGACTGACCGTTTTGACCCTTTTGGTTGGATTGATCACCACTCTTCCCGCATCAGGGAAGCCGGCCCGGAAAGTGGGAGCCTCAACGCTTGCCCAAATGTCCGGGTCGGTGGCGACGCGCTATTACCTGGCGAACCCCGAGCAGGCGCCCGCACAGCTGCAGGCTCGCTTCCAGGGACTCCAGCAGGCGATCGCGCAAGCAGGGAAAGTCGATCTGTCCGGCTCTCCGCTGAACCCACCGGTCGGTGACCGGCTCAATCTGGACCAGGTCGGGTTCCCGCAGAACGAGGAGTCCGTCGCGGTCTGCAGCAGCGACAAGGACAACGTGCTTGAAGGGACCAACGATTACAGAGGCCTTCTCAATCTGAGCGGCGACTTCACCGGGTGGCATTTCTCAAACGACCGTGGGGGCAGCGTGGCGAACGAAGGCTTCCTGCCGGGCGTCGAGCTCTCCGGCGGCGAGGTTCGCCCATCCGGCGGGGACCCGGTGGACTTCTGCCAGACCGTCGATGGGGACCCGACCCTGTACGCGGCGAGCCTGAACTATGACCCGGTCGACCCCTTCGGGCTGTCGAATGCCATTGGCGGATACATGACGACTCCGGCTACGCTGGCGAGCTGCCCCGGCGGGGACGACGCCAGCTGCTGGCCCACGGCCGTGACGGTCGCCGAGTCCGCCCCCGGGCACTTCCTGGACAAGGAGTGGATGACCGCCGGCGACACGGGCGACGGTATCCATGTCTGGTTCACCTGGTCGGATTTCGATCTCACCCTGCCGTGCTGCTACGCCGACATCATGGCCGCTCGTTGCTTGGCCGACCTGAGCAGCTGCTCGGCTCCGATCCAGATCGACGACCCGGTCATCGACCAAGACATCCAGTTCAGCGACGTCTCGATCGGACATGACGGAAGGACCTACATCACCTACGCCCGGGTCATCGGCGAGATAGAAGGAACGGCCCAAACCTTCGTGGTGAAATCGCGCATCGCGGACGTCGGGTGCGAGGACATCAGCTGCTTCGGGCCGATCCAGACGGTGGACTCGGTCGACCTGGCCCTGCCGTTCGGCGGTTTCCTCCAGGGCAACGACTTCCGTATCGCCACCGTGCCGAAGAACATCGTGAAGACGGTGAACGGCAGCCCGCGGTTCTTCGTCGTATTCGACGAGTGCGGGTACCGTCTCTTCGACGTCGTCTGCGAGCATCCGAAGATCAAGCTCCGGTATTCGGACGACGACGGCGCCACTTGGAGCACGATCAATGTGGTGTCCAGGGACGCCGTGAACTACTTCCCGTCGATCGCAAACGACTCGAGCGATGGGAAGATCGTGGTGGCGTATTTCACGCATCGATTCGACCACTATCAGAACGCGCAGGACGTCGAGCTGGTGACGCTCGATGCCTCAACGCTGGCTGTCCTGCACCGCCAGCGAGTCACCAGCGACGCCCTGATGCCGAACGAGTCCGAGGCCGACCCCCTGTTGGGCGGCTTCTTCATCGGTGACTACATCGAGGTGGCCGCCGTAGGAGGGAAGGCCTATGTCGGCTACAACATGAACATCAGGAACGTCGCCATCCTGGGGTTGGGCGTGGAGGTGACGCAGCAGGACAACTTCCTGACGGTGATCGGGGAGTAGTCGCAAGCGGCTCGGTACTCCAGGGGCCCCGTCCTTTTAGGGCGGGGCCCCTGCGTTTAGGTAGGCTGAGGTCGGTCATGCGGATAACGGCCAACGGCAAGCCGTTCGACCTGGAGCCGGGCTTCTCGGTCGCAGCCTTCGTCCGTTCGCGGGGACTGGACCCGGCCCTGGTGGTGGTTGAGGTGAACGGAGAGCCGCTGGAGCGCTCTCGTTACGAGGAGGTCATGCTCGCAGAGGGCGACAGGCGGGAGCTTGTTCGCGCGGTGGCGGGGGGCTGAGGAGCGTGCCCAGCCTTCCCCTGGGCATTGGTCGGCGGGAGCGCCTGGCCCGGTCTCGTCTGTATGTCGTCTCGGACGCCAGGCAAGGGAAGGGCGACCTAGAGACCTTTCTGGATGCGATCCTGGCTGCCGGCGTAGATATCGTGCAGCTCAGGGAGAAGGAGGCCGAGGCGGGGGACCTGCTCAAGTGGGGTCAGGTCTTTCGGGAGGCCGCCGCCAGGCATGGGGCGCTCTTCGTGGTCAACGACAGACCGGATGTGGCGGTGGCCCTGGGCGCCGACGGGGTCCACTTGGGGCAGAACGATCTGCCCGTGGACCTCACCCGCAGGCTCGTAGGACTCGAACTGATCGTGGGGCTCTCCACTCACGGTGAGGACCAGCTCCGTGCGGCGTCCGGGCAGGCTGACTATGTGTGCGTGGGCCCGGTGCACGAGACCCCCACCAAGCCGGGTCGGTTGGCGGTGGGGCTCGAGCTGGTCCGAGTGGCCGCCTCGCGGGAGCGTCGACCGTGGTTCGCGATCGGGGGTATCGATCCGGCGAACCTGTCCGCTGTCGTGGACGCCGGCGCCCGCCGCATCGTCGTAGTCAGGGCAGTGACTTCGTCGGAGGATCCTGCCGCCGCGGTTCGAAGGCTGCTGGCCGGGCTCCCCGGATGAGGCCCAGGTCGCACAGCTGGCTGATCCCTCTGGCGGCCTATGGACTGGGTGTCTCGATCTTCATGTTCTACTTCCTGGTCTACCCCCTGCGACACGAGTCCTTGCCGCTGGGGTTCGACCCCGCCTGGTACGTCTGGCGGGCGGCGCGTCTCGCCACCCAGGGCGTCGGTTCAGGTCAGATCGCAGCGCGCCCCGGGTACTCGATCCTGTCGGCGCAGATCGGGGCGCTGACGGGACTCTCGGAGCTGCGGCTGGTCGTGGTGCTGTCACTCGTGCTCGTGCCCATGCTCGCTCTGGCCGCCGGATCGTTCTTCGCCCTGTTGGATCGCAGCCGGTGGGGATGGGCCATCGCGGTGGCCGCCGCGGGGATCATCCTGGGGCCGACTCACCTGGTTGGCGAAAATCTGTCGAACACACTAAACCTGGCGCTGGCTGTGGCCGGGCTCCTGGCCCTGACGACCGGTGCATCGAGTCGGTCCGGTGCTAGGGGCCGGGCGCTGGCGGGGGCTGTCGGGCTATTGGTCGCCGGTGGGCTGGCGCACTGGGACATCCTGGTCGTGATCGGGTGCGTCCTTGCGCTCGGGTTCCTGCTCTCGTTGAGGCAGTCCCGCCGCGACGCGATCTACGGCGTGCCGGTGCTCGAGACCGAGGCTGGCACCATCGCCACGGTCGGCGCCGCGACCACGGCGCTGATGGCCGCTCTGATCCTGGGCGTCCTGCGAGCACCGGTAAACACGATCGAGGGCGGCAGGGACGAGGTGCTCTACAAGCGGAAGTTCCGGACCGATTTGGCCCGGACCTGGCCCCAGGCGGCGGCGGGTCTCCTGGCGCCGTCCCTGCTGCGGATCCCCGCCGAGGAAACCGCCCGAGCCGGAGCGCCGACGCGCCGTCGTGCCTTCGCGGTGAGGCTCTTGAACGCCTGGGCCATCATCATGGCCGCCGGCATCGTCTACGGTGTCCTAACCCTGGACATCCCTCCTGGGCGTTTCGTGGCGATGCTTGTGGCACTGCCCGGGGCGGTCGGTGTGGCGGCGGCGCTGGTCTGGGTCGCCAGCCGGATGGGGAGGGCTCGCGCCGGGCTGGCGGTTATGGTGGCGCTCGGGGCGCTGGCGGCGCCCGCAAGCCTCCGATGGTTCCGATACCCGGAGCTAATGGACCCGGACCTCATCATCGAGGCCAGGTCCGCGGACGCATACATGCGCACCCTGCCGCAACACGCTCAGGTCGTTTTCGTATTGAGCCTCGACGGATCCGCCGGAGTCTATTCGCCGGTGCTGGAAGAACGAACCATCCGCATCGGCCTGGCCCCCGAACGATCCGTTGACGCCCACTTCTTCGTCGGCGATGCCGAGGACCTCCTGGCGGGCCGCCGAAGTCCGGCGCCCGACGCGAGGACCGAGGTTGTTACCCGGCCCTACTGGGAGGACGTGGATGGCCTGCTCCCAGAGCGCCCTCCGCTCCTGATCCTCCAGGCCGCCGCCCCGCGGCAGTTCGACGCCGCCAGAGGGCTCGGGGCTCCCGTCATCGCCCCCGGTGTGTCGCTGCTGGAGGGGCCTCCTCCGATAGGCCCGCTGGCTCTTCCGGAACCCCTCCCCGGACCGCCGTCGATCGCGTGGGGGTTGGTGTGGGGGGCTTCCGTGCTGGCGCTCTTGAGCGCGGCGGGAGCGGGCTGGGCCAGGGTCATCCTGGGGCCAGGGGCCGACCCTCGCATGGTGGCGTGCGCGGCCCCCGCGGCCGGCGCAGGAGCGATGATCCTGGGCGGCCTGATCACCGCCGAGACCGGGTTGCGGCTTGGTGGCGCTGGGGGGGTCATCTCCTATGTTGCAGTGGCCCTGGGGGGCCTGGCTCTCGCCCTCGCCTACCGGAGATCCGCGTAAGTCGACGAAGCTGCGCGCAGGATTCCGGGCTATCGTCGTGAGAACCCGGCCGCGCGCCGGATGACTCGCATGGTCTCCTTTGCCGTCGCCTCCCATCGGAAGCGGGCGGCTCGTTCTCTGCCGGCCAGGGACAGCCGGGCTCTGCGGTCGCCATCGGCCAGGATTGTCTCCAACCCACCCGAGATCGATGAGACGTCGTATGGGTCGACCAGCACGGCGGCCTCTCCAGCGACCTCAGGGATGGCCGAAGCGTTTGAGGCAACGACTGGAGTTCCCACCGACATCGCCTCGAGCACAGGCATGCCGAACCCTTCGTACAGGGACGGATATGCCAGTGCGGACGCTCCGGTGAGGAGCGCGACCTTGTCCGGCTCCGATACGTAACCGGTAAGCACGATGCGCTTCCTGACCGCGACGGGTAACGTGTCCATCACGGGGCGGAGCCCGGCCCAACCCTCCGGATTCCAGGCCACGCCCGCTCCCGCGATCACCAGGCTCGCGCCAGGAGCTCCTCCGATCTGGGAGAAAGCCTCGACGAGCCGGGGCAGGTTCTTGCGGGGTTCGATCCCGCCCAGGTAGAGCAGGTAAGGCGGTTTGATCCCCAGGCGAGACAGGGCTTCTCGCAAGGTCTCCTGTGGCACTGGCCGGAAGGCTTCGTGATCCACGCCGTGGGGGATTACATCGATTCGCTCAAGGGGGACGTGGTAGAGCTCGGCAAGGTCGCGGCGCGTGCACTCGGACACCGCGATGATCGCGGCAGCCCGCTCGAGAGCCTCGTCCAACCTGCGGAGCCATCGTCGAGTGGCCTGAGGCGCGGTCACCGGGAACCTACGGAAAGCGAGATCGTGGATCGTGAGTACCACCCTCCCGCTTCGAGTCGGAGGAGGCACAAAGTTCGGGGCGAAGAGGACGTCGAACCGGGCCAGCCACTCCACGCGAGGAAGATCGAACCGCTCCGAGAGCTGCTCGAAGATGCGCGAGGGGATGCGAGTCCGGCGGATATCCAGGTTCGGGGCTGCGACCGGCCCGAAGGGATCCCCCCGCGTGACCTCCCCGAGAGCATCGAGGTACCAGGCGATGAAGCGATCCTCAGTCGCCACACGGGGGAGCCAACGAATGAGCTCCATCGTGTAGTGCCCGATGCCGGTCTTCAGGGGGAAGGATGCTGGCCGAGCGTCGACGACGATATGCACCGGTGGGCGTGTCAGTAGCTGGGACGAATCGAGCGGGCAGGCTTGATCAACGGCCGAACCAACTCAGGCCCTGTCTGCGGAGGCGGCGGGCTCCGCAGATCAGCCCGATCATCGCCGTGAGGGGAGGGACGAGAGCGCCCCCCGTTCCACCGAGTCTGATGCCCGCCCTGTCGACCAGGGTGCCGGAAAGAATCAGAGCCGCGATGCCGAACGGGATCGCGAGGGAGAGGACCTCGAACGGCCGCAGGCCTCCGGGCATGAGGGCCACGACCCATCCCAGGCCGATGAGCGTCAATATCGCCAGCGTGCCGGCACCGAAGATGAGGATCTGGACTGGTCCTCGCGGGGCGGTGGGATGCCGAGCGACGTCGATCTGCTGAGCAGGGCGCGGGCCGTTCAACGCCACGATGTTCTGAGCGACGACCCATTCCGGATGGGCTAGGGAGACCTCCTTGAATGCGGGGTTGAGGGAGGAGAGAAGGAGCGCAACCGGCCTCTGGGGAACCACCGGCTCAACGGACTGCCAGAAGCGGGTGGATACCTTGTTGAACCCCCGAGTGTCGCCGGGGATGAGCGTGAGGCGTCCGGCCAGGTAGTTCTCCGGTGTCCCCACATAGAAGTACACATGCGGGATGCGTGCGGCCGGCAACACGGATCGGACCACGTGCGCTTGCTCCGGGACGATCAGCCGTGGATGAGGACCGATGTCAGTGATCACGAATACGACCGGCGCGTCTAGAGGTACGCCTGTCCGATCGAGGTACGCAACAGCCGTCAAGGTCTCGGTGACCTTCCCGACGTCGATGTACTCCAGGTTTCGATGATCCAACGTGCGGTAGGTGCGGTATCCGAGGTACCCGAACCCAGCGACGCCGAGGATGGCCACACCCACTCCCAGGACCACGAAGCCCCGTGCGCGGACGAGCCGCCCCGCGCTGAGGACAGCCAGCGCCAAGAGGATGGGGAAGGGTAGTAGGAACGCCAGGAATCGGTGGGCCGGCCACTTCTTGCCCAAGTAGAACCCCAGAATGCCGATGGCAGCCACCACGATCCAGCAAAGCATGATGGTCAGTACGAATCTATCCGCAAAACCGTCCGATCCATTGGGGGCTCGTGCCGACCTTTCCTGTCCGGCCGATCGTGGTCTCGATCGCCGGATCACCGCGTGAGCCAGGTCGCCCAGTCCGACGGCTGCCACCGGGACCGTGAAGGCCAGCCGGTAGAGCGGTAGGTCCTGCCTGAGCTTGCCGGCGAACTCCTTTCTGCTGAGCCCCGGTGTGTCCGGGGCAGAGCCAAGGAGGCCGTAGATGCCGA
>Ga0210378_10001612_pt1 | contig 11767 bp, 12 predicted proteins | sample PLM1_60_b1redo_FD_155465 | JGI IMG/M metagenome (GOLD analysis project Ga0210378, IMG submission 155465) | Groundwater sediment microbial communities from an aquifer in East River, Colorado, USA - PLM1_60_b1 redo | ecosystem: Environmental > Terrestrial > Soil > Riparian zone | place: USA: East...
CGGCCGCTCGACCCCGAAGATCCGTTCGAGGACGTTCATCGTGGCGCCGGCACCTCCAGGGGAGGTGTCCGGATCACCTGGCCGGTGTCGCGGTTGAAGAAGTGGAAGCGCGCCGGGTTCACCGAGAGGCGGACGCGGTTGCCGGTCCGGGCGGCGGTGCGGGCGTCGACCGCCGCCGTGAAGACGCTGGTGCCCTCGGCCGCGACCAGTGGGATCGGCGTGCCCGCCTCCGGGTCCTCGGCGACGCCCTCGACCTGCACCGGCGGCGCCTCCACCGTGAACAGCACGAGCGCCTCGGAGCCGAGGTCCTCGACCACGTCGGCGGTCACCTCCATGACCGGGCGTCGCTCGTCGTGCCAGACGTCGGCGTCCTCGAAGTCCGACGGGCGGATCCCGAGGATCACCGACCGGTCCTTGTAGCCGTCCAGCTTGCCCTTGGGCGGGAGGCGCAGGCGGTGGCCGCCGAACTCGAGCTCGTCGCCGGCGACGGTGGCCTCGACCAGGTTCATCGCCGGCGAGCCGATGAACCCGGCCACGAACAGGTTGGCCGGGTCGTGGAAGAGCACCTGCGGGGTGTCGACCTGCTGGAGCACGCCGTCGCGCAGCACCGCGACCCGGTCGCCGAGGGTCATCGCCTCGACCTGGTCGTGGGTGACGTACACGATCGTGGTGCCGAGCTGCTCGTGCAGCCGCGCCAGCTCGGCGCGCATCTGCACCCGCAGCTTGGCGTCCAGGTTCGAGAGCGGCTCGTCCATCAGGAAGGCCTGCGGCTCCCGGACCATCGCCCGTCCGATCGCCACCCGCTGGCGCTGGCCGCCGGACAGGTCGGCCGGCTTGCGGCCGAGGTAGTCGAACAGCGCCAGCACCCGCGCCGCCTCGCCCACGCGCTGCTTCACCTCCGGCTTCGGGGTCCGGCGCAGGCGCATGCCGAAGCCGATGTTCTGCTCGACGTTCATGTGCGGGTACAGGGCGTAGTTCTGGAAGACCATGGCGATGTCGCGGTCCTTGGGCTTCTCGTCGGTGACCACCCGGTCGCCGATGACGACCTCGCCGCCGGTGACCTCCTCCAGGCCGGCGATCATCCGCAGGATCGTGGTCTTGCCGCAGCCGGACGGCCCGACCAGCACCATGAACTCGCCGTTGGCGATCTCCAGGGAGACGTCGCGCACGGCCTGCACGCCGCCGGGGAACTCCTTGCTCACGTGCTCCAGAACGATCCTGCCCATCGATGCCCTCCTCAGCGGTTCGAGGCCGCGGCCCGTTGGAGTGGTTGCAGACGGTCGTGGGTGAGGGCGGCGCGGAGGCGTTCGGCGGCCGCGGGGCCGGCCCCCAGCCGGTCGAGGCCGAGCAGGGCGGCTCCGACCACCGGCGGCGCCGTGGCCTGCCGCACCGTGGCGGCCGGCGCGACCTTCGCGATCCCGGCGCGGATCCGCTCGAGGAAGGCCGGGTCGTCGCGCCGGAACACGCCGCCTCCGAGCACCACGTCGACGTCCTCGCCGGTGAGGCCGAGCCGGCGGATCGCGGTCCCCGCCATCGTCACCACCTCGTCCGCCTGCCGCGCGACGATCTGCGTCGCCACAGGATCGTCCGCCTCGGCGGCCGCGAACACCAGCGGGGACAGCTCCAGGACGCGGTCGCGGCCGATCCGTCCGAGGTGGATCGCCTCCACCACCGCCAGCGCCGAGTGCCGCCCGAAGTGCTCGGCGACCAGCCGCTGGAGCGCCGTCCGCGGCCCGCGGCCGTCCTCGCCGCGCAACGCGGCGCCCACGGCGGCGATCCCGATGTCGCGGCCGCCGCCCCAGTCGCCGGAGAGCTCGCCGAGCGCCGGAAAGCGCACCTGTCGCCTGTCGGGCGCGACCCCGGCGCAGTTGGTGCCGGATCCCACCACCACGCCGACCCCCCACGTCCGCTCGCTGCCCGCCCGCAGCACCGCGAAGACGTCGTTGTGCAGCAGGTCCTCGCGCGCCCAGCGGCGCGCGGCGATCGCCGGCGCGAGCGCCTCGTCGTCGTCGGGCAGGTCCAGGCCCGCGAGGCACCACACGCCGACCTCGGCGAGCGGGCGCTCCGCCGGGCGCAGGCCGCCATCGCGGCAGGCCGCGTCGATCAGCGCCTCCAGCGTCGTCATGGCGGCCTCGACGCCGAGCTTGTGGTGGGAGGCGCCCGGTCCCCTGGCCGCCCCCAGCACCGTTCCGTCGTCGCCGACCAGGGCGACCTCGGTCTTGGAGTTGCCGCCGTCGACCGCCAGGATCGCCGCCGCGGTCATCTTCGTATAGAGTAAGGAAACTTGCCTAACCAACTCATGATGGCTGAACAATAGCAGCCGGGCGGACGAGCGAGAAGGGCGGGCATGAGCCTCAAGATCGCGGTGGTCGGCGGCGGCAGCACCTACACCCCCGAGCTGGTGCAGGGCTTCGCCACCCGGGAGGACCGCCTGCCGGTGGAGGAGCTGGTCCTGTTCGACGTCGACCGGGAGCGGCTGGAGGTGGTCGGCGGCCTCGCCGGACGCATGCTCGAGCGGGCGGGCTGGAGCGGGCGCCTGGCGCTCACCGGCCGGCGCGAGGAGGCGCTCGACGGCGCCAGCTTCGTGGTCGTCCAGCTTCGGGTGGGCGGGCAGGCGATGCGCCTGGCCGACGAGACCCTGCCGCTCGAGTTCGGCTGCATCGGCCAGGAGACCACCGGGCCCGGCGGCTTCGCCAAGGCCCTGCGCACCGTCCCGGTCGTGCTCGAGCTGGCCGAGGAGACCGCCCGCCGCGCGGCGCCCGGTGCCTGGTTCGTCGACTTCACCAACCCTGTCGGGATCGTCACCCAGGCGCTGCTGGACCAGGGTCACCGCGCCATCGGGCTGTGCAACTCGGCCATCGGCTTCCAGCGCCGCTTCGCCGCCCACTTCGGCGTCGCCCCCGAGCGGGTCGAGCTGGAGCACGTCGGCCTCAACCACCTCACCTGGGAGCGAGCGGTCAAGGTCGACGGGGTCGACCGCCTGCCCGAGCTGCTCGACGGGCAGGCGGGCTGGATCGCCGCCGACATCGGCCTGCCCGCCGGGCTGCTCCGCACCCTGCGGGCCGTCCCCTCCCACTACCTGCGCTACTACTACGTCACCTCCCGGGTGCTCGACGAGCAGCGGCGCCGCCCCTCACGCGCCGAGCAGGTCATGGCCATCGAGCGCGAGCTGCTGGAGCTGTACCGCGACCCCACCCTGGACACCAAGCCCGACCTCCTGGAGCGGCGCGGCGGCGCCTTCTACAGCGAGGCAGCCGCCGCCCTGATCGCCTCCCTCCACGCCGGCACCGGAGACGTGCAGGTCGTCGACGTCCGCAACCAGGGCGCCCTCCCCGACCTCCCCGACGACGCGGTCGTCGAGGTCCCCGCCCGCATCGACACCGGCGGCGCCCGGCCGCTGCCGCTGGACCCGCTCGCCCCCGAGCTCCTCGGGCTGGTCCAGCAGGCCAAGGCGTACGAGCGCCTGGCCGTCCGGGCCGCCCTGAGCGGCGACCGGGCCGTCGCGCTCAAGGCGCTGCTCGCCAATCCCCTGGTCCGCGAGTACCAGGTCGCCGTCCCGCTACTGGACGCGCTCCTGGACAAGAGCCGCCCCTACCTGCCGAGGTTCTTCCCGGGCTAGGACCCGGCCAGCTCCTCCGCGTGGCGCTGCACCTTGGCGATCGCCTCGACCGCGTCCTCGACCCCGCGCTGTCCCGCCCGGAAGACGTTCTCGTCCAGGTACACCGTCTGCCGCAGCGCGGCCCGCTCGGCCACCGGGAACGACATCGCCGCCGGGTCCAGCCGGTCCGCGTGCTCGACCGCCACCGGCAGGCGCGACAGCGCCGGCTGGAACAGGTCGTAGCGGCTCATCGGCGGGTAGCCCTCCCAGCAGCCCACCCCCTCGGCCTCCAGGGCCTCGCAGACCCGCAGGTTGGTGGCACCGGCGAACGCCTCCGGCTCGATCAGCAGCACGTAGCAGTAGAAGCTCCAGCGGCTGATGCGCGGGTCGGGGGGGAGCAGCCGCACGCCGGGGATCTCCGCGGCCAGCTCCTGGAAGCGCCGGCCGGCCACGGCCCGCTCGGCCTGCTGGGCGGGGAAGCGCTCCAGCGCCACCAGCAGCAGCGCGGCGTGCAGCTCGCCCAGCCGGTAGTTGGCGCCGAAGGTGTAGTGCTTCTCGTCGGGGTCCTTCGGCCGGCCACAGTCGATCAGCGAGTGGGCGCGGCGGGCGAGCTGCTCGTCGTCGGTGAGCAGGCTGCCGCCCTCGCCGGCCGTGAGGAGCTTGAGCGACTGGTGGCTGAAGGAGCCGAGCTCGCCGAACGAGCCGGCGCCCCGGTCGCGCCAGCGCTGCCCGTGGGCGTGGGCGCAGTCCTCCACCACCGCCAGCGAGTGGCGCCGCGCGACCTCCATGATCCGGTCCATGTCGGCCATCTGGTGGCCGAGGTGGACCGGCATGATCGCGCGGGTCCGCGACGTGACCGCCGCCTCGACCTGGTCGGGGTCGATGGTGAGGGTCTCGGGGGCGACGTCGCAGAACACCGGCAGCGCGCCGGCGGCCATGGCGGCGTACGGGGTGGCCGAGAAGGTCAGCGCCGGGACGAGCACCTCGTCGCCCCAGCCGATCCCGAGCGCCTTCAGCGCCACCTCCATGGTGACGGTCCCGTTGGCCATCACCACGCCATGGCCGCTGCCCTGGTAGGCCGCGAAACGGGCGCCGAACTCGGCGGCCAGGGGCCCGGGCTCCGGGAAGCCGCCCCAGCGGCCGCTGCGGACCACCCTGGTCACGGCCTCCACATCGCGCTCGTCGTGCACCGGCCATCGCGGGTAGCCCTGGGGCCGGACCGGCGTCCCGCCTCGCGCCGCAAGCTCCGCCATGTCGCTCCTCTCGCGGGGTTGACTTCCCCGCCCCGCCAACAATAATGGGGGGCAGGAAGGTTTCCTAACTATACAGGGGTTGGTGCCGTGCCGGAACGGCCGCTCACTGGCACACCCAGCCTGCTGCGCGCGATCAACGCCCGCACCATCCTCGAGCTGATCCAGCGCGGCAGCCCCGTGTCACGGGCCCAGGTGGCCCGCGACAGCGGCCTGTCCAAGCCGACCGTGTCGCTCGGCCTCGCCGCGCTGCTGGAGGCGGGGCTGGTGCGCGAGGTGGGGCGCTCCAGCGGCGGCCGCGGCCCCAGCGCGGTGCTCTACGAGCTGAACCCGGAGGCCGGCTGGGTGGCCGGCATCGACGTCGGCCGCCGCTGGGTCCGGGCGGCCATCGCCGACATCACCGGCACGATCGTGGCCCGCCGCCACGAGCGCGCGAAGGTCTCGAGCGCCCGCGCCCTCATCGGCCAGATCGGCGCGATCGCCCGCGGTCTGGCCGGCGACGCCGGCATCGGCTGGGACCAGGTCGTCCACGCGACCGTCGGCAGCCCCGGCGTGTTCGAGCCGACCCGGGGCGCGGTCACCCTCGCCCCCAACCTGCCCGGTTGGGGGCGCCACGGCCTGGTCGAGGCGCTGGTCGGCGAGCTCGGCACCCAGGTCGGCGTGGAGAACGACGTCAACCTGGCCGCGGTCGGCGAGCGCTGGAAGGGCCTCGGCCAAGGCGTGCGCGACTTCGGTTTCCTGTCGATCGGCACCGGCGTCGGCATGGGCCTGGTCCTCGGCGGCGAGCTGTACCGCGGCAGCCGCGGCGCGGCCGGCGAGGTCGGCTACCTGCCCGTCGGCAGCGACCCGCACGACCCCCACGTGCGGCGCCGCGGCGCCTTCGAGGAGGCCACCAACGCGGCCGGGGTGGTGCGGACCGCACGCGAGGCCGGCATGAGCGGCCCGCTGACGCCACAGAAGGTGTTCGCCCTCGCGCGCCGGGGCGACCCGACCGCCTGCGAAGTGGTCGCGACCGAGGCGCGGCGCCTGGCGCTCGGCCTGGCCGTGGTGGTCGCTGTGGTCGACCTCGAGCTGGTGATCCTCGGCGGCGGCATCGGCGGCAACGCCGACCTGCTGCTCGAGCCGGTCGAGCGGGAGCTGCGCGCGCTGTCGCCGCTGCGGCCGCGGCTGGCGGTCTCGGCGCTCGGCGAGGACGCCGTGCTGCAGGGCGCGGTCGCGACCGCGCTGGCCGCGGCCCAGGACTGGCTCTTCGACCCTGCCCGCATGCTCGATCGGAAGGAGCTCGTGGTCTAAGCGTCCAAGCGGGAGAACCCCTCGTCCGAAGGGAGTCGCAAGTGAGACGACGACTGGTGGGCTTCGTCGCCCTCGCGCTGCTCGTCGCCGCCTGTACGGCAGGTGGTGGCGATACGTCCACGCCGGCAGAGACGATTGATCCCAATGCCCAGCACGAGCCGATGACGCTCACGGTGTGGAGCAACTTCTCCGCCGCCCACGAGTACAAGTTGGTCACCCGCGTCCTCGACACCGCCAAGCAGAAGTACCCGTGGATGACGATCAAGCACGTCGGCGGCAAGGACGACGCGGCGATCCAGCGGGCGATCAACGGTGGGACCCCGCCGGACATGGCGGTCTCGTTCACGCCCTCGTTCGCCGCCAGGTACTGCCAGACCGGCGCCTTCCAGGACCTCAACCCGTTCCTGCAGGCCGACAACATCGACAAGACGGCGGTGTGGCCGGCCGGCATGTTCAGCCACACCTCGTACAACAACAAGCAGTGCGCGCTGCCGATGCTCACCGACGCCTACGGCCTGTACTACAACATCGACCTGCTCGAGAAGAAGGGCTTCAGCGCGCCGCCGAAGACCCTCAGCGAGCTGGCCGACATGGCCAAGAAGCTGACCGAGTACAACGCCGACGGCAGCATCAAGGTGGCCGGCTTCATGCCGATCCTCGGCTTCTACAGCGGCAACACCGTGAACACCTACGGCCACGCCTACGGCGCGCAGTGGTACGACAGCGCCGGCAAGCCCTCGCTCAGCACCGACCCGGGCTGGGCGGCGATGCTGCAGTGGCAGAAGTCCCTGGTCGACGCGCTCGGCTACGACAAGCTGCAGAAGTTCGCCGCCAAGCTGGGCGGAGGCGACTCGGAGTGGTCGGCCTCGCACGGCTTCGAGCGGGGCAAGATCGCGATGATGCTCGACGGCGAGTGGCGGACGGCGTTCATCGAGGTCGACAAGTCGAAGGTCAACTACGCCACCGCGTTCCCCCCGACCGCCGACGACCACACCGACCTGTACGGCGCCGGGCAGGTCGGCGGCACCATCATCGGCATCCCCAAGGGCGCGAAGCACCCGGCCGAGTCCTGGCTGCTGGTCAAGTACATGGCGACCGACTCGGACGCGCTGAACACCCTGGCCAAGGGTCTCAAGAACGTGCCCTCCACCAACGAGGCGCTGGCGAACACGGAGCTGGCCTCGGACGCGCGCTTCAAGACCTTCATCGACATGGTCAAGAACCCCAAGTCGACCTACAAGCCGCTGGTCCCCATCGGCGACGTCGACGAGCAGATGTTCGGCACCTTCGGCGAGAAGTGGCAGGCGGGCAATGTGCCCGACCTGCAGGCCGGGCTGAAGCGGCTCGACTCCCAGATCGCCAAGCAGCTGCAGCTCGGATAGGGAAGCCGACGCATGGCCACCGTCGCGGAGCGGCCGTCGGCCGCTCCGGAGCAGGCCCGCCTCGCCGAGCGCCGCCGCCGGCGGCGGCGCTCGGCCCTGCGCCGTCAGGGGATCGCGCTGCTGTTCATGGCGCCGTGGATCATCGGCTTCAGCGCCTTCTACGTGTACCCGATGGCCGCGAGCCTGTACTTCTCCTTCACCAAGTACGACATCCTCAGCCAGCCGGTCTGGGTCGGCCTGTCGAACTACCAGTTCATGTTCACCGGCGACGCGCTGTTCTGGCAGTCGGTCCGCAACACCATGTGGATCATCGCGTTCCTGGTGCCGTTGCAGGTCGCCTTCGGGATCGGCACCGCCATGGTGCTGACCAGGATCAAGCGGGGGGTCTCGGTCTACCGGACGATCTTCTTCCTGCCGACCATGGTGCCGCTGGTGGCGGCCGCCCTCGGGTGGCTGTTCCTGCTCAACCCGGCGGGACCGATCAACCGCATCCTGCACCTGCTGCACCTGCCGGAGCCGTTGTGGTTCTACGACCCGCACTGGACCAAGACGGGGCTGCTCCTGCTCGGGCTGTGGATGGTCGGCCAGACGATGATCCTGTTCCTGGCCGCCCTGCTGGACGTGCCCACCCAGCTCTACGAAGCGGCCGAGATCGAGGGCGCCAGCCCCTTGCAGCGGTTCCGGCACGTGACCCTGCCGATGATCTCCCCGGTGATCTTCTTCTGCGTGGTCATCGGCGTGATCAACGGCTTCAAGTACTTCACCGAGGCGTTCGTCATCTCCCAGTCGGGCGACCAGACCGGCCTCGACAACCCGATCGGCTACCCGCAGGACTCGCTGCGGTTCTTCACCAGCCACCTCTACCAGCAGGGCTTCGAGGCCTTCCACATGGGCTATGCCGCGGCCCTCTCCTGGATCCTGTTCCTGGTGATCATGGCCTGCACGCTGGTGCTGATCCGCGGTTCGCGCCGGTGGGTGCACTATCAAGGAGGGTTCCGATAGCCGCCATCTCCGCCCCCCGGGCGGCCGGCGGCGCGGTGGCGCGCCGGCCGGTGCCGCCCGCGATCCGGCGCCGCCGGATCCTGCTGTCGGTCGCCAACCACTCGGTCGCGATCGCGCTGTCGATCGCCTTCCTGATCCCGTTAGCGTTCATTCTGGTGACCGCGCTCATGACCAACCAGCAGGCGCTCTCGGCGAACCTCTGGCCGGACCCGTTCCGGTGGTCCAACTTCGGCGAGGTGTTCCGCGCCTTCCCGTTCGTCCGCTACACGCTGAACTCGTTCACCTACGCCGGGCTCGCCACCGTCGGCGTGGTGCTCTCCTGCGTGCCCGTGGCCTACGCGCTGTCGCGCATGCGCTGGCGCGGCCGCCAGGCCGCGTTCGTGCTGGTGCTCTCGACCCTGATGCTTCCGCCCCAGGTCACGATCGTGCCGCTGTACACGATCTTCGTGCGGCTGCACTGGATCGGCTCGCTCAAGCCGCTGATCATCCCGCTGTTCTTCGGCGACGCCTTCACCATCTTCCTGCTGCGCCAGTTCTTCATGACGATCCCGCAGGAGCTGTCCGACGCCGCTCGCGTAGACGGCGCCAGCGAGTTCCAGATCCTCACCCGGGTGATCGTGCCGCTCGCCAAGCCGGCGATCGCCGCGGTGGCGCTGTTCCAGTTCCTCTACTCCTGGAACGACTTCTTCAACCCGCTGCTGTACGCCGGCAACAACCCCGACAGCTGGACGCTGGCGGTGGCGCTGACGCAGCTCACCACCATGTCGCGGGGCGTGCTGTGGAACCTGCAGATGGCCGGCGCCCTGCTGTTCACGCTCCCGGTGATCGTCCTGTTCTTCTTCGCGCAGAAGGTCTTCGTCCAGGGAGTCACCTTGACCGGGGTCAAGGGATGACGGTGGCGTCCCCGACCCCGCTGCGGGTCGCGTTGCTCGGCACGGGCTGGATCATGGACTTCCATGCCCGTGCGGCGCGGGAGCATCCGGACGCCGAGCCGGTGGCGGCGGCCAACTGGCGCGAGCCGTCCCTCGCCAAGCTGGCCGAGCGCTACGGCATCCCGCGGACCACCACCGACTGGCGCACGCTGGTCGCCGACCCGACGGTGGACGCCGCGGTGATCGGAACGCCCAACGCGCTCCATGCCGAGCAGGCCATCGCCTTCCTGGAGGCCGGCAAGCACGTGCTGGTCGAGAAGCCGATGGCCCGCGCCCTCGCGGAGGCCGACGCGATGGTGCAGGCCGCCCGCGGCTCCGGCGCGTGGCTGATGGTCGCCCACTGCTGGCGCTTCCACCCGGAGGTCCGCGGCGTCCGCGCCAGGATCGAGGCCGGCGAGCTGGGCGAGATCGTCAAGACCCGCAGCTACGGCGTGCACGCCCGCTGGGGCCCGGCCGGCTGGTTCACCGACCCGGTGCTGGCGGGTGGCGGCGCCCTGCTCGACATGGGTGTGCACGCCATCGACACCACCCGCTACCTGCTCGGCGACCCGGAGCCGGTGAGCGTCTGCGCCGCCATCGGCACCCGCTACGGCAGCTACGCCGTCGACGACGACGCGATCCTGCTGGTGACATGGTCCAACGGCAGCAACTCGATCGTCGAGGCCGGGTGGTGGCAGCCGCACCTCGGCGGCCTGGAGGCCGACACCGAGCTGTACGGCACCGGCGGGTACACGAGGGTGTGGGGCTTCACCGAGCCACCGGAGGGCTACGAGCACTGCAACCAGCCGATGTACTCGGCGCAGTTCGCCGAGTTCGTCGGCGCCGTCGCGGCCGGTCGCCAGCCGCGTCCGAGCGGCGAGGACGGCAGGGTCGTCATGCAGGTCGTCGAGCGGGCCTATGCCGCCGCCGGAGGAAGGGTACGGCTGTGAGGCTGGTCCTCGGGGTCGACGGCGGCGGCTCGAAGACCCACGCGCTGGTCGCCGACGAGCACGGCCAGACGCTCGGCTTCGCCTCCAGCGGGCGGTCCAACTGGGAGGACGCCGGGCTCGAAGGGGCCGGCGCCGCCCTTGGGGAGGCGATCGCCGGCGCGCTGGCTGCCGCCGGGGCAAGGGCCGACGACCTCGCCGCCAGCGCCTTCGGCCTGGCCGGGCTCGACTGGGACAACGACAGGCCGATGCTCGCCACGCTCGTCGACCCGCTGGGGCTCGGCGGGCCGAGGAAGCTCGACAACGACTCCTTCATCGCGCTGCGCGCCGGCACCAGCCAGCCGTTCGGGGTGGTGGTGATCGCTGGGACCGGCACGGTCGCCGCCGGCCGCGGCCCCGACGGCCGGACCTTTCGCACGTTCGGCCTGGGCCCGATGTACGGCGACTTCGGCAGCGCCACCGACGTGGCGGAGGAGGCGATCCACGCGGTCGCCGACGCCTACACCGGCCGCGGACCGGCCACGACCCTGAGCGAGCTGCTGCCGCCGCTGGCCGGCTGCTCGTCCCCCGTCGAGCTGCTGCAGCGGGTCAGCCGCGGCGTGACCCCCCTACCGCCGGCCGCGCCGCTGGTGCTCCAGGAGGCCGCCGCCGGCGACCCGGCCTGCCGCGCGATCGTCATCCGCGCCGGGACCGCGCTCGGGGAGTCCGGCGCGCTGGTGACCCGCAGGCTCGGCATGGAGCACCAAGCATTCGAGATGGTCATGGCCGGCGGCCTGTTCCGCGGCGAGAGCCGCCTGCTGGAGACTACCCTGACGGGTGCGCTCCACCGGGTCGCGCCCCGGGCGCTTCCGGTCCGCCTGGCGTGCAAGCCGGTGGTCGGGGCGGTCATCGAGGCGCTGGAGCTCGCCGGAGCCGACACTGGCGCGGAGGTCCGCGAGCGGCTGGTCGCGTCCTTCCCAGGGGACGGCGACTGGGACCTCCTCACGGCGGAGGTCATGAACCGCAAGAGCTGAACCTCTCGAGGGGGAGCCATGGCCGCCAGCGGGCCGACGACGGGCCGCCTGCTGGTCGGTGCGTGGACCGGGATCGTCATGCTGATGGCCGGGCAGGTCCTGCCGCCGGCCACGTGCTGATCGACGTCTGGCACTTCTGGGAGCACTACAACCTCCGCGACCCGGTGGTCGCCCACACGCTCCTGGCGTTGTTGAAGGCCGTGATGCTGGCCGGGGTGATCACGGCGACGCCGACCACCACGACCGACATCACCATCTGGCGCCGGTAGCCCCTAAATGCTTCCTGAGAGTGGTTGCGCGTCCTGGTTGAAAAGGGGCATGGTCGAGTCTCCTGATCGCAAGGGGGACGAACATGGCTGCGCCGCTGCGCG
>Ga0210378_10001614_pt1 | contig 11754 bp, 15 predicted proteins | sample PLM1_60_b1redo_FD_155465 | JGI IMG/M metagenome (GOLD analysis project Ga0210378, IMG submission 155465) | Groundwater sediment microbial communities from an aquifer in East River, Colorado, USA - PLM1_60_b1 redo | ecosystem: Environmental > Terrestrial > Soil > Riparian zone | place: USA: East...
GCCGGCCGGCGCCAGACGGCTGCGTCGCCACCCGGGCGCGGCAGGTGCTGGCGGAGGCGGTCGACCTGCTCGGGAAGGTTGCCACCGACGGCCTGCTGCGGGCCATCGCCGAGGGCACCTTCGGCGTCACCAGGCGGCCGGCGGACGGCGGCAAGGGGCTCGACGGGGTGTTCCGGCGCGCCGACGGCTACCGCAACCCCGCCGTCGACCTGCTGGAGGAGGGGATGGCCCGATGACCGCGATCCAGGAGCCAGCGTCCACTGTGGACGCCTCTGGCCGCCCGCCGCCCAGCCTCGTGCGGCCGTACGGGGACACGACCGGCGACGGGATGGTGCAGCTGTCCTTCACGCTGCCCGTTCCGCACGACGCCCGCGCCGAGGGAGCCGCGCTCCAGTTGGCCGCCAAGATGGGCCTGGAACCGGCGATGGTCGTGCACGCCAAGGGGATGGGACCGGTGTTCACGTTCTTCGTCGTCTACGGCCGGGTCAACCACCTGGTGGACCTGTCCACTGTGGAGGTCGTGGAGCGCGAATACCCGCTGCTGCCGGCGAAGGAGGTCAACCTGGCGATCCGGCAGGTGCTGCGGCGCAAGCTGGTCGTGCTCGGCGCCTGCATCGGCACCGACGCGCACACGGTCGGCATCGACGCGATCCTCAACGTCAAGGGGTTCGCCGGCGAGAAGGGCCTCGAGTACTACCGCGAGGTGAAGGTGGTCAACCTCGGCGCCCAGGTGCTGGTGCCCGAGCTGGTCGCCCGGGCCAGGGCGGAGAAGGCGGACGCGGTCCTGGTGTCGCAGGTGGTCACCCAGAAGGACGCGCACCTGCACAACACCCGCGAGCTCGCCGCCGCCGTGCGCACCGCCTCGTGGCCGGAGCCCGGCCGTCCGCTGCTGGTCGTCGGCGGCCCGCGCTTCGACGTGTCGGCCGCCGCCGAGCTCGGGGTCGACCGGGTCTTCGGCAAGGGCACCACCCCGTCCGAGGTCGCCTCCTACCTGGCGCACGCGCTGCGCACCGGGTGGGACCGGTGAGCGGCGCCGAGGTCGGGCTGACGGTGACGCACCGCCGGTACGTCCCGCACTCGCACGCCCACTACGGGGGATCGCTGGTGGACGGGGCGTACGTGCTCGGGCTCTTCGGCGACGTCGCGACCGAGCTGTGCATCCGCTCGGACGGCGACGAGGGCCTCTTCGCCGGCTACGACGAGGTGTCCTTCGCGGCGCCGGTGCGGGCCGGCGACGTGCTGGAGGCGACGGCCGTGCTCACCCGGGTCGGGCGGCGCAGCCGGGGGGTCGACTTCATCGCCCGGGTGGTCTGCCGGGCCGCCCCCGGGCGGTCTCCCTCGGCGGCCGACGTGCTGACCGAGCCGCTCGTCGCGGTCCGCGCCAGGGGCACTGTCGTCGTCCCCTGACCGGCTGACCGAGACGGTTCGGCGTGTCGGTGGCGGACACGCCGGGCGCCGAATTCCGGACATCGGGACTGCCCTGCCGGGCCTGGCTCCTGACCTGCGTCTTCGGGTGTCTGCGCAGGTCAGGGCGGCATTGACAGCGCTCGGCAGGGCACCGTTATCGTTCGCCGTCACCTGTCGAGGAGCGACCTGTCACGTCGTCCAGCGTCGGTGCTCGCCGTAGCGGCGGGTCGGGTGGGGGAAGACCCGCCGGCCAGGCCCGAGCGCGACGGCGAACGCGGGGCTGCGTGTCGGGACGGTGTGCGGTGACGCGGCTGTAGGGGTGTGTCCGCCGCCGGGGGCAGGGAGGAGTACGGGGGCCAGTAGACAACGGCGCGGGTGTCCGCATCCAGCGGTGCGCCGGTCGGTCCGAAGGTCGCCTCGTCCACCCGCCCCGGCCCGCCTCCCCGACATGATGTGGGCGTGAGGGCGCGGGGACCCGTCGTCAGCGGCGGGTTCCCCGCCCTCGCTGCGTCCCCGGCCCGGATTCCGTCGGAGGGTGCTGGGACGCTCCGGGCATGGACATTCCCGCGCACCTCGCCGCGCTGCGGCGCGACGGCGAGCTGCTCGCCGACGCCGCCGGCCGGATCGACCACGGCGCCCGCCCGCCGGGCTGCCCCGCCTGGCAGGTCGCCGACGTGATCCGCCACCTCGGCCTGGTGCACCGCTGGGCGGCGGCGGCCGTCCGCGACGGGCGTGCGGACTCGGCCGTGAGCACGACCGACGACGGCTCCGGCGTCGAGGGTGCGGCGCTGGTCGACTGGTTCCGCACCGGGCACGCCGCCCTGGTGCGCACGCTGGCCGAGGCCGACCCGGCCGTGCGGTGCTTCACCTTCCTGCCGGCGCCCTCGCCGCTCGCCTTCTGGGCCCGGCGGCAGGCCCACGAGACCGGCATCCACCGGGCCGACGTGGAGGCGGCGGGCGGTCCCGTCACCCCGTTCCCGGTGGAGGTCGCGCTCGACGGGATCGACGAGATGGTCGGTGGGTTCGCCGCCCGGCGGTCACGGCGGCCGCGGCCGCCGTCGGGGGAGCCGGAGCGCACCCTCGGCCTGCTGCCCACCGACGCCGACGAGGGGTGGCTGGCGCACGTCGGTGCGGACGGGTCACATCCGGTGCGCGGCGTCGAGCCGGCCGCGGCCGCCGAGTGCGTGCTGCGGGGGAGCGCGTCCGACCTGCACCTGCTGCTGTGGAACCGGCTCGAAACCCGAGCGCTGGAGGTGACCGGCGACGCCGAGGTGCTGCAGCGGTGGCGGAAGCAGGTGCGGGTCCGGTGGGGAGGGCCGGGACCGCGGCGTGCCCGCCCTGTCCGGCAGGGCTGACCGGCGGCTCACCCGGCCGGCCTGCGCCCGCGTGGGATCATCGCCTGGTGCGCTCGTCGACCGGTCCGCCGCCCACCGGTCCAGTCGCTGGTGGGGCCGCCGGAGCGGGCGAGGCGGTGCCGCCGGAGGCCGGGCGGGCGCCCCACCGGGCCGCCGGGTCGGGCGAGGGTGTGTCGGGGACCGGGCCTGCGCCGCCCGGAGCCGCCCCTGGGCCGGCCGGCCCGCCAGGCGCCGGTGGCGGCGATGGTCGGGCGACGCATGCCGGCGGCGGGCGGCGCCGCTCCGCGGGCTGGCGGCGGCCGGGCCGGTGGGCGGGCATGGTCGGTGCGGCGGCCGCCGGCGGGGCCTGCGTGCTGGCCTTCCCGCCGTACGACGGGTGGCCGCTGGCGGTGCTCGGCGTGGCCGGCCTGGCGCTGCTCACCCGGGGGGTGCCCGCCCGGCGTGGTGCGCTGCTCGGCCTGGTCTTCGGCGTCGCGTTCTTCACCCCGCTGCTGAGCTGGAGCGGCCTCTTCGTCGGCCCGGCGCCGTGGCTGCTGCTCGCCGCGTCGCAGGCGGCGTTCACGGCCGGTCTCGGCGCCGGCCTCGCCGTGGTGTCGCGGCTGCCGGCCTGGCCGGTCTGGGCCGCCATGCTGTGGGTGGCCGAGGAGGCGGCCCGCTCGCGGCTGCCGTTCGGGGGCTTCCCGTGGGGCCGGCTCGCCTTCTCCCAGGCCGACTCGCCGCTGTCCTGGCTGGCCGGGTACGGCGGCGCCCCGCTGGTCACGCTCGCCGTCGCGCTGGCCGGCACCCTGCTCGCGGCCCTCGCGGCGGCGGCGGCCCTCCCGCGCCGGTCGTCCCCGCCGCGGGATGGACGCGGTTTCGGGCAGGTGGGGCCGGCGCTGGCGGGGCTGGTCGGCGTGGCGGCCGCCGCCGGCGCGGCCTCGGCTGCGGGCGACTGGCAGACGGCGCCCGCCCGGACCGTGACGGTCGCGGTGGTCCAGGGCAACGTTCCCCGGCTCGGCCTGGACTTCAACGCGCAACGCCAGGCGGTGCTGCGCAACCACGTCGACGCGACCGCCCGGCTGGCCGCGGACGTCACCGCCGGCCGGGCGCCGCGCCCGGACCTGGTCCTGTGGCCGGAGAACGCCTCCGACATCGACCCGCTCCGCAGCCCGGACGCCCGCGCCCTCATCGACGGGGCGGCGCGCGCGGTCGGCGTGCCGATCCTGGTCGGCACCCTGGCTGACGGTCCTACTCCCGACACCATCCGCAACGTCGGCATCGTCTGGGACCCGGTGACCGGCCCGGGGGAGCGGTACGTCAAGCGCCACCCGGTGCCGTTCGGCGAGTACATCCCGCTGCGGCCGATCGCCCGGCTGGTGAGCAGGGAGGTGGACCGGGTCGGGCGGGACTTCGTCGGCGGTGACCGGCCCGGCCGGCTCACCGTCGGCCCGGTCACCGTCGGGGACGCCATCTGCTTCGAGGTCGCGTACGACGGGCTGGTCCGGGACGTGGCCGGCTCCGACCTGCTGGTGGTGCAGACCAACAACGCCACCTTCGGCCGCGGTGCCGAGACGTGGCAGCAGCTCGCGATGGGCCGGCTGCGGGCGATCGAGCACGGCCGGACCGTCCTGGTCGCCGCGACCAGCGGTGTGAGCGCGGTCATCGGTCCGGACGGGCACGTCCCGGCCCGCTCGGACGTCTTCACGGCAGACGTCCTCGTCCGCGCGGTCGAGGTGCGCGGGGGGTCTACCCTCGCGACGCGCCTCGGCGCCGGGCCGGAGTGGGTGGCGGTGGCCGCGGCGCTCGGGGCGCTGGTCGCCGCGGCGACCGGCACCCGGCGCCGCCGCACGGGCCGCACGGAGAAGGAGAGCGGGCATGAGTGACCGCGAGGGCTCGCAGCGCGAGCGGGGAGCGAGGAGGGCGGTCCGGCCGGCTGCCCCGCGCGGAGGCGCGGGCATGGGCATTGCGCCTGCCGGGCCGGCCGGGGAGTGGGCGTGAGCTTCGCGGACCTCGGGCGGGTCCTGGTGGTGATCCCGACGTACGACGAGGCCGAGAACCTGGAGCCGGTGCTGACCCGGCTGCGTGCCGCGGTGCCGGAGGCGGACGCACTGGTCGTCGACGACGACAGCCCCGACGGCACCGGCGAGATCGCCGACCGGCTGGCGGCCGCCGACAGCGCCGTGCGCGTGCTGCACCGGACCGAGAAGACGGGCCTCGGCGCCGCGTACATCGCCGGCTTCCGCCGGGCGCTGGCCGAGGGCTACGACGTCGTGGTCGAGATGGACGCCGACGGGTCGCACGCGCCGGAGGAGCTGCCCCGGCTGCTCGCCGGGCTGCGCGACGCCGACCTGGTGATCGGCAGCCGCTGGGTGCCCGGAGGGCAGGTGCGCAACTGGCCGGCCTCCCGGCAGGTCATCTCCCGCGGCGGCAACACGTACGCGCGGCTGCTGCTGCGCTTCCCGGTCCGGGACGCGACCGCGGGCTACCGGGCGTACCGGCGGGCCGTGCTGGAGGACCTCACGCTGGACGAGGTCGCCTCGCAGGGCTACTGCTTCCAGATCGATCTGGCCTGGAAGACATGGCGGGCAGGTTTCCGGGTGCTGGAGGTGCCGATCACCTTCACCGAGCGCGAGGTCGGGCAGAGCAAGATGAGCCGTTCGATCGTGACCGAGGCGCTGTGGCGGGTGGCCCTGTGGGGCCTGACCTCGCGCAGCCGCTCGGCGCGGGCGAAGGCGCTGGCGGCGCGGGGCTGAGTCGTGCCGGTGCTGCTGGGCCTCGTCCTGCTCCTCGTCGTCGAGGTGGCGGTGGTGGCGGCCGTCTCGTCCTGGATCGGCTTCGGCTGGACGGTGCTGGCGCTGCTGGTCACCAGCCTGCTCGGCGGCTGGCTGGTGCGGCGGGAGGGCGCCCGCGCCTGGCGCTCGTTCAGCGCCGCGGTGGCGGAGGGCCGGTCGCCCGGCCGGGAGGCGCTCGACGGGGTGTTGATCCTGCTCGGCGGGCTGCTGGTCCTGCTGCCCGGCTTCGTCAGCGACGTGCTCGGCCTGCTGTGCCTGCTGCCGCCGACCCGGCGGCTGCTCGGCCGGGCGCTGGTCGGCTGGGCGCTGACCCGCGGCCGGGCCACCGTCGTCCGGGTCCGGTCCACCCGTGGCCCCACCGGTCCGGTCGGTCCGGCCGGACCCGCCGGCCCGCCGCCGCCCGCCCCGGGCCGGGGACGGGTCATCGAGGGCGAGATCGAGCCGCCCCCGGACGAGCCCCGACCATGACGGAAGGGCCGCGATCGGCGAGGATCGCGGCCCTTCGCGTCGTACGACAGGTGCTAGGCGGACTTGCTGCGGCGGCCCCGCAGGACCTCCAGCCGCTCGGCCAGGACCTCCTCGAGGTCGGCGATGGTGCGGCGCTCCATCAGCATGTCCCAGTGGGTGCGGGCCGGCTTGACCTTCTTCGCCTCCGGCTCCTCACCGTCGATGAGGCGGGCGACGGAACCGTCGAACTTGCACTCCCAGACCAGCGGGATCTCCGCGTCGTCGGCGAACGGGACGCCGAAGACGTGGCCCTTGGGGCACTGGTACTCAGCCGGCTTGCGCGGGGCGAGCTCGGCGTTGCGGTCGGTCTCGTAGCTGACGGCCCCGAGCCGGCTGCCGCGCAAGGTGCGCTCGGCCATCTGTTCCCTCCTCGGGGTAGTGTCGCGAACGCGTCGCACGACGTTCGGTCGCCGACGTCCTTCGGTTGCCCAACGAACGGGCGGTCGGGAGGATTCCCCCGGCGCCCGGCGGTGGAGTCGTTCCCGCCCGGGTCCGACCGCACACCTGTCAGAGGAGACGCAGTTGGCGGCTGATCGGTTGCGCGGCCGGCGGATGTCACGCGCAGTGACCGCCGGGATCGGGGTCGGTCGGGTCGCGCTGAGTGCCGCCGTCCTGGTCCGTCCGGCGTCACTGCCGGCGGCGCTCGGCGTGGACAGCGTCACGGCCCGGCGGACGGGCTGGGTGGTGCGGATGTTCGCCGCCCGGGACGCGGCGCTCGGGCTGGGCGCGGTCTGGGCGGTGGCGACCGGGGAGCGGGTCCGGCCGTGGCTGGTCGCGCAGGCGATCGGGGACGCCACCGACGCGGCGGTCTTCGCGCTCGCCGCGCGGGAGCGGCACGTCTCGCCGGCCCGAGGGCTGGCGCTGTCCGCCCTCGCCGCGTCCGGCGTCGTCGGCGGCCTGGCCGCCGCCCGCGACGCCGACCTCCCCAGCTGACCCGCGGTCAGGCGAGGGTGAGCACTGTGGACGTCACAGCACCACCGGCTGCTCGCCGCGCGCCTCGACCACCGCCCGGCGTACGTCCACCCGGGACAGCACCAGGCCGCCGGCCACGAAGAACACCACCAGGGAGACGATCGCGATCCGGTACGAGTCGGTCAGCTGCAGCGCGAGTCCGAACAGGAACGTGCCGAGCCAGCTGGTGCCCTTGTCGCTGATCTCGTACAGGCCGAAGTACTCGGCCTCCTTGCCGCGCGGCACCATCTGCGCGAACAGCGACCGGGACAGCGCCTGGGTGCCGCCGAGCACCACCCCGATCGCCGCGCCGAGCGCGTAGAACTGGGCCGCGCTGCCGCGCTGCAGCGAGAAGGCCGCGCACAGGACCACGATCCACACCGCGAGACTCGCCAGCACCGTCCGCTTCGCGCCGTACCGCAGGGCGACCCGACCCAGCGCCAGCGCCCCGCCGAAGGCGACGAACTGCACCAGCAGGATGGTCGAGATCAGCACGGTCTGGCTGAGTCCGAGCTCGCGGTCGCCGTACTGCGCGGACAGCGCGATGACGGTCTGGATGCCGTCGTTGTAGAGCAGGAAGCCGACCAGGAACAGCAGCGTCTGCGGGTACCCGCGCAGCGAGCGGAGGGTGACGCCGAGCTGGCGGAAGCCGGCGGTCAGCGCGCCGGCGCCGCGCTCGGAGCCCTGCGCCGGCTGGTGCTGGCGCAGCCGGCGCAGCGGGATCACGGTGAAGCCGGCCCACCACACCCCGGCCGAGAGCAGGCAGATCCGCACCGCCTCGCCGTCGCTCAGCCCGAGGCTGTCGGCCTGCAGGAAGAGCGCGAGGTTGAGCGCCAGCAGCAGGCCGCCTCCCAGGTACCCGAAGGCCCAGCCGCGGGAGGACACCGCGTCCCGTTCGTCCGGCCCGGCGATCTCCGGCAGGAACGAGTTGGAGATCACGAACGCGGCGCCGAAGGCGACGTTGGCGACCAGGAACAGGCCGGCGCCGAGCAGGTAGCGGCCGTTCTCGACGAGCGCGAGCGCCGCGGTCGCCAACGCCCCGACGTACGCGAAGACCCCGAGCAGCGTGCGCTTGCGCTGGGTCCGGTCCGCGACCGCGCCGACCACCGGCAGCACCAGCACCTGCAGCAGGACCGACAGCGACACCACGTACGGGAACAGCGAGTCGGGGTCGATCGGGATGCCCAGCGGGCGCAGCGTGCCGTCCGGGCCGCCGGCCGCGGTCTCCGCCACGTCGGTCAGGTACGGCCCGAGGAAGACCGTGACCACGCTGGTGGTGAAGACGGAGTTCGCCCAGTCGTACCAGTACCAGCCGCGCCGCTCGCGCCGCCGGGACGCCTCCTCGGCCCGCAGCTCGGTGGTCACGGTGTCCACTCGCTCGGCAGGCCGCCGGGCGCAGGCGCCGGGGGGCCGGCCGACCTCGCTCCCGCGCTCGCGCTGCGAGCCCTCGCGCTCACGCCGCCCGCCCGCCGCTCCAGGCGTCCCGCGCGACCAGCACGTCGCGCAGCACCTCCGCCTCGTCGGACATCAGCCCGTCGACGCCGAGGTCGAGCAGCCGGTGCATCTCGGCGGCGTCGTTCACCGTCCACACGTGCAGCCGGACCCCGCGGCGGTGGGCGGCGTCGACGAGCCGGCGGTCCACCACCCGCAGCGCGCCGGCCCGCGCCGGGACCTGCGCGCACGGGGCGACCGGCAGCATGCCCACTGCGCCGGTGGGCGACCGCAGCGACGCCAGCCGCAGCGCGACGACGCCGCGGGTGCCGAGGGCGGTGCACAGCCGGGGGCCGAGCCGGGCCCGGGCGGCGGCGACGTACCCGTCCTGGAAGGCGGCCGCACACACCCGGTCGAGCGCGCCGGCCCGCCGGACCGCCTCGACCATCGGGCCGATCGCGGCGGCGGTCTTGATGTGCAGGTTGACCCGCAGCTCCGGGAACGAGCCGAGCAGCTCGTCCAGCCGCGGGACCGGCTCCCGCCCGCCGACCCGCGCCTGCGCGATCCGGGCCCAGGGCAGCTCGTGCACCCGCCCGGAGTGGTCCGTGGTCCGGTGCAGCGTGGGGTCGTGCATCAGCAATGCGACGCCATCGCCACTGACCCGGATATCCGTCTCCAGATAACCGAAGCCGAGCCGGACCACCCGCTCGACCGCAGCCAGCGTGTTCTCCAGCCCGTCCTGGGACGACCCGCGGTGGGCGAAGGCGATCGGCCCGGGGGAGTCCAGGAACGGAAAGCGCGCCGGCACCCGCCCAGCATGCCGGACGCCGGGCTCCCGCAGCTCGCCGACTTGGTCGACAAAGACCGGCGGCGGAGGGGGTACCACAGCCGGTCGGGTCGTGTCGGCTGCTGGCCGGGCACCCGAGGTGGGGTGAGCACCGGTCCACCGCGCCGGCGGCGTCGAGCGCCGCCGGCCGCGAGGCGAGGTCCGGACCGCCGGCGCCGGGCAGGCCCGGCCCGCCTCCGGCGTCAGCGGTCCGCCGTCGCGGCCAGCGCCGCGGCCAGGTCCTCGACCCGGTCCCGCCACGCCCGTAGGGACGCGTCGGGGTCGGCCGCGCCGGTGTGGGTCAGGGTCAGGCGGGCGCCGTGGCCGGTGCCCTCGCCCAGCTCCCAGCGCACCAGCCCGGCCGGTCCCTCGTACTCCAGCAGCCGGGCGCGGTCGACCGCGGTGACCGGTCCGGCCGGCGCGGCGCCGGTCGTGGCCGGAGCGGGCGCGGGATCGCCGGGGACGGGGTCGGCGTCGCCGGTCAGCGCCGACCACGCCGCCTGCGCCGGCACGGTGAGCTGCCGCTCGAAGCGCACCCGCCAGCCGTCGACGGTGCCCTCCGCCTGGCCGGCATCGAGGCCGAGGCTCCGCACGTACGCCTCGTGCTCGGCGACGCGTCGGGACCGGGGCGGGACGGGCGTGCCGGCGAGCACGTGGTCGAGAGCCTCCAGGCAGCCCTGCCAGCCGGCGGCGAAGCTGGCCGCGCCGGACCGGTCGGCGAAGGTCTGGGTCAGCACCAGCCTGGTGCCGGCGCCGTCCGGCCGGAGCTCCCAGCGGAGGTGGTCTTCCCCCCACGTGTACGCGACGAGGCGGGGCGGGTCCAGGTCGGTGACCACACCGTCCGGGGGCGGGCCCTCGCCATCGCCGAAGACGAAGCGGACCTTGCCGCCGACGGTGAGGTCGATGTCCACATCGGACGGGAACCAGGCGGCGAGGTGCGCCGGCTCGGTGATCGCCCGCCAGACCTTCTCCGGCGGGTGGGCGGAGCCGGCGCTCCATCCTCAGGACCGACCGGCCGTCACGGGTACGCAGGGTCACGGTCACTGATCCTCCTGGTGCGGCTCGTCGGGCATCCGGTCCAGGTGCTCCTCCAGGGCGTCCAGTCGCTCCGTCCACAGGCGACGGTACGGTGCGAGCCACGCGTCCAGCTCGGCCAGCGGCTCGGGGCGCACCTCGTACCAGCGGCGCTGGGCGTCCGGGCGGACCCGGACCAGGCCGGCGTCGCGGAGCACGCGCAGGTGCTTGGACGTGCCGGGCTGGGTCAGTCCCAGCCGCTCGGTGAGCTCGCCGACCGGGCGGGGACGCTCCAGGAGCAGGTCCAGGATGCGTCGCCGGGTCGGCTCCGCGAGCACCTCGAACGGCAGCGCCACCCCGGCGAGTATACCTTGACAGGCATATACGGGCAAGGGCATGCAGGGGAGTTTCGCGGGAGCCACCGTGGCGAGTCCCTGGCGGATGATCCTCAGCGTCGTCGACGTCGACCGCGTGCACGACGACCGCGCCGTCCAGCGGGCTCGGCGGCTCGCCGGACTCGACGCCGACATCGCCTGCGTCGGTCAGGCGCCCCCGGAGTGATCGCCCCGATCGCTCCCCTCCACTCGGTCCACACCAACCGGTAATGGGGCGTGTTCGACAGGGGCGAGTGGCTCCATCCGTTGGAACTGCATTTGCTGGGCATTTGCTGGGCGAAGGAGGCGTACCCAGTGCACTTCCGGCGCGACGTGGCACGATCTCGCAGGTGACCAGCAGACCCGCCACGGCGCAGCACCTGCGCGACCTCGCGCGGCTGCGCCGCGTCCGCGACCGGATCGACCGGGAGTACGCGCAGCCGCTGGACGTCGAGGCGCTCGCCCGCCGCGCGCACGTGTCGGCCGGGCACCTCAGCCGCGAGTTCCGGCTCGCCTACGGCGAGTCGCCGTACGGCTACCTGATGACGCGGCGGATCGAGCGCGCGATGGCGCTGCTGCGTCGTGGCGACCTCAGCGTCACCGAGGTCTGTTTCGCGGTCGGCTGCTCGTCGCTGGGCACCTTCAGCAGTCGCTTCACCGATCTGGTCGGTATGCCGCCCAGCACCTACCGGCGCCATGCGGCGCGCGCGACGGCGGGGATGCCGTCGTGCGTGGCGAAACAGGTGACCAGACTGATCAGGAATCGAGAAGCGCCGGTCACCGAGCCGCAGCTAGCGTGACCGCCATGGACATCACCATTCACGCGACCTTCCTCCCGCATGACGACCCGGACGCATCCCTGGCCTTCTATCGCGACACCCTCGGCTTCGAGGTCCGCAACGACGTCGGATACGGCGGGATGCGCTGGATCACGGTCGGCCCCGCCGACCAGCCCGGCAAGTCGATTTCCGGGCTTCCCGTTCGTCTTTGAGCTCGACAAGACACACCGGGTCGATGTGACCCACGACTTCAGGAGTGACCATGACCGGCTCTTCCACCCAGGGAATCAAGACCGTGCTGCATCCCGTGTCCGACCTGGCGACGGCCAAGGCGGTGTA
>Ga0210378_10001615_pt1 | contig 11754 bp, 9 predicted proteins | sample PLM1_60_b1redo_FD_155465 | JGI IMG/M metagenome (GOLD analysis project Ga0210378, IMG submission 155465) | Groundwater sediment microbial communities from an aquifer in East River, Colorado, USA - PLM1_60_b1 redo | ecosystem: Environmental > Terrestrial > Soil > Riparian zone | place: USA: East...
TGCCCAGCTTCTTGCCGCTATAAGTATCGAGCAGGTAACTTTTCAATTCGCCTTTCTCAACGACTGTTTTTTTCTGCGTCGGTAGTCCCTCGCCGTCAAACGGCCGCGATCCCAGCGCGCCGGAAATGGTCCCATCATCGATCACCGTCAGCAAATCCGAGCCGATTTTCGTTCCCAGCTTGCCCATCAAGAAAGATGCGCCCTTGTACAACGAATAACCGGATAACCCGGAGGCCAAATTTCGCAGCAACGATGCGGCCATTTCCGGGTCGAAAACAACGGGGACTTCACAGGTTTTGATTTTTCGCCCGCCGAGGCGCCTGAGGACGCGCTGCGCCGCTTTCTCGCCGACGCTCTTGGACGATTCCAATTTTGCGAACTTACGGTTCGAGGAATACCAATAGTCGCGTTGCATCGCGCCGTTCTGCGCGGCCACCGGTGACACGGAGTGGCCGAAAGTGGAACCCAAATATTCTCCTGAAAAATCGTGGCTGCTGGCGTAAATCACCCGGCCGAATTGATTGGAAAACTCGGCGCCTTCAGAATTAGTAATGCGCGAATCGTAACCCAGAGCATTTTTCTCGGTTTCCAAAGCGATTTGAATTTTTTCGTCCACCGAAACCGTGCGAGCTGCCTCATCGATCAAATCGAGTTGCGGCAGATTGCGCGCGAGAGTGGCCGCCTCGGGCAATCCGCCCTGTGGGTCTTGGGCGGTGACTTTGGCCATTTTCGAGGTATCGTCGACCAACTTTTCGATGGAGTCCTTCGAGATATCCGAAGTCGACGCGGAAGCCGAGCTATTGCCGAAAAACAGCCGCAGGCCCAAACGTTTCTCACCCGCCTGACTGACCTTTTCCACCTCACCCATGCGCACCGTAACGAAAAACGATTCGCTTTCGGCCATGACGACATCGCCCTGGGATGCGCCTCTCGCCTTGGCCTTGTCGAGTACGTCGCGCGCCAGTTCTTGGCTTAGCTCCAATCGTTCCATTCTTGCTCCTAAGTTCAAGCCGTTCCAATGTTCCAGCCGTTAGAAACATCCCGATCTCAACGCTTTGAACGGATTGAACGGTTTGAACGTCTTGAACGAGTTTTTTACGCCTTGGTTCCGCCGACCGTCAAACCATCGATCTTGATCGTCGGCAAGCCCACGCCCACCGGCACCGATTGTCCGTCCTTGCCACAGGTGCCGACTCCCTCATCCAGCTTTAGGTCGGAACCGACCATCGAGACACGCGTAAGCACGTCCGGGCCATTGCCGATCAACGTCGCTCCCTTCACTGGCCGGGTGGCTTCACCGTCTTCGATCAAGTAGGCTTCGCTCGCCGAGAAAACGAACTTGCCGCTGGTGATATCCACCTGGCCGCCGCCGAAGGAAACTGCATAGAGACCTTTTTTCACCGAACGAAGAATATCATCCGGCGCCGACTCTCCGGCAAGCATGAACGTGTTTGTCATGCGCGGCATCGGAATACTCGCGTAACTCTCGCGCCGGCCGTTTCCGGTCAGCGGCATCTTCATCAGACCGGCGTTTAGCTTGTCCTGGAGGTAGCCCTTGAGAACACCTTTCTCGATGAGCACATTTCGCTGCGTCGGCGTACCTTCGTCGTCGACATTGAGTGAGCCGCGGCGAGATGGGATCGTGCCATCGTCGACCACGGTGCAAAGCTCGGAGGCGACTTTCTCGCCGAGGCGATCCGAAAATGCCGAAGTTTTTTTGCGATTGAAATCACCCTCGAGCCCGTGCCCAATCGCCTCGTGCAGCAAAATCCCCGGCCAGCCGGGTCCCAAAACCACATCCATAGTGCCGGCGGGAGCATCGATGGCGCTCAGATTAAGGATCGCTTGTCGCACCGCCTCGCGCGCGTAGCGCTCGTAGTCTTTGCTGTCGATGAAGAAGCCAAACTCTACCCGGCCGCCGCCGCCGAAGCTGCCGATTTGCCGGTTGCCCTGCTCTTCTACGATGCAAGTGACATTGAGCCGCGTCAGCGGTTGTATATCACCTACGACTTTGCCTTGAGATGTCGCTACTAAGACCACTTTGTATTCGCTGCCAAGGGAGACGAAGACGTTTTTGACCCGAGCGTCAAGGCCACGTGCGAATCGGTCGATCCCGTAAAGAAGCTCGACTTTCTTTTCCAGTGCGATGTCATTGACGGAGGTCTGGATCGGATACAAATCATGGCTCACACCATGCGGTTGGCCGATCGCCGCCGGCAATTGGGACGATCGGTTTTGTGCGATGTACTGTGCCGTGCGCGCGGCGATCTCTAGATTTTCAATGGTGATATCGTCGGTGTAAGCGTAGCCCGTCTTGGTGTCGGCGAGCACGCGCACGCCGACGCCATTGGCCGTCGACTGGGAGCAGTTTTTCACCAGTCCCTCCTCGAGACTGACGCCTTCGTTTCTGCGGTATTCGAAATAAAGATCGGCGTAGTCGGCTTTTTTGCCCAGAGCTGCGTCAAGGACTTTATCCAAATCGCCGGTTCCGATCCCGAAATTGTCGCTGAAAAACGCTACGGGCAGATTTTCTTGTGTCATAGCGCCTCCCTCTTGTACTTCTTAACATACTAGCGCGGGCCGTTTAAGTAAGCGCGGAGTAAAATACCCGCTCACCTTGGAACCTCAATGATGACGAATTGGATCAAAAATGTGTTGAACGTTCAGTGGCATTGGGCTAGTATTCCGTATCTAAATCAAAAGGGTGGAGACCATGGCTGAGAAAAAAATTGTCCACATTGTGGGTACCGGCACAATCGGCGAACCGCTTGTTGGCATACTCTCCACTTTCAAAGAGCAGTTCGGTATCGACGAAGTGACATTTCACAAGCGCACGCCGCTCTTAACCGATCGGTCGAAAGTCGTAGCTTCCTGCAGGGACGGCGCGAAGCTGGCCGTCGACAAAGAGCGCTGGCAGAAGTTTGTCGAGATGGGCATGGCGCCTAGCTACGAGGCCGAGGAAGCCATCGAGCGCGCCAATGTGATCATCGACTGCACGCCGGTGGGCAACGAAAACAAGGAAAAACTTTATAACAAGTTTGCCCGCAACGGCCGAGGTTTTATCGCCCAAGGTAGTGAAGACGGCTTCGGTAAAAAGTACGCCCGCGGCATCAATGACAAAGCCCTGATCAAAGGTCAGGATCAATTTATCCAAGTCGTCAGCTGCAATACGCACAACCTGGCGGTGCTGATCGATACCATCGCCTTGGGTCCGGAAAAAGAAGACAACCTCGCAGAAAGCCGCTTCGTCTGCATGCGCCGAGCCAACGATCTAAGCCAGGAAGGTGATTTCATTCCGGCGCCTGAAGCCGGCAAACACGACGACCCCCAGTTCGGCACACATCAGGGTCGCGATGCCCATTACCTTTTCAAAACCCTCGGCTTGGATCTCGATATTTATTCCTCGGCATTGAAATTGAACACGCAGTATATGCACACGATCCACTTCAATCTGAAGCTGCGACGGGGCATCAACAAAGATGAATTGATGCGCCGGCTACAGGGGAACGCAAGAGTAGCGTTGACCAACAAGAAGTCTTCCGCCTCGGTGTTTTCGTTTGGGCGTGACCATGGAATGTTCGGGAGAATTTTGAACCAGACAGTGATTGTAACCCAGAGCCTGGCGATGCGGGGCGACAAGGAAATCGTCGGCACTTGCTTCACACCGCAAGACGGCAACTCGCTGCTGAGCAGCATCGCTGCATCCTTGTGGTTTATGTATCCCGATTCCTATGAGGAAAGACTGGCGGCGGTGAGGCCCTACTTTTTCAGCGAGATTTAGACAGTCGTGATCGTCGTTATGAGGGATCAAGAGCAACGCGCTTTTGAGCCCTTTTTTATTCTCTAACGGCTTCCGGTTGAATTCCGTCGAAGCGGACCGTGTCTCCAGCCTGGATGCCATAACGCTTGGCCAAACCGCCGGCGATTTCTAAAACATACTGACTCGGACCATTGACCGAGCGCGGCTCTAAAGTAAAAGGTACTGCCTGTTCGACGATGCCGACGATCCTGCGGGCGCGGTTGATGAAAATCATATCTAAGGGGATAGGCGTGTTTTTCATCCAAAAAGTTTGCTGTGACTCAACCGGGAACAAGAAAATCATGCCGCGTTCGGTCGCCAGTTCCTTCCGGTACTGAAGACCAAGTTCTCGCTTAGCTGGAGTGTCGGCGATCTCGACGTGGAAGATCACCTCCTGACCTTTTCTAGTCGATATCACAATCTTTGGCTCTGCTTGGCACGCCGCGCTCTGCAGCATAATGAAAAGAAATAACCCGAACCACGCTTGGACAAACCGCATGCTACTTTCGGAGATTCCGTGCGACGATTTCCGCGACATCCAAAACTTCCATGGCGATTTCGGGCTCTTCTTTCGCCGTCTCCTCGGTGATCATGCGCATGCAAAACGGGCAGCCGGTTGCCACGGTTTTCGCGCCAGTCTGTTTCAGTTCGCGGTAGCGGTTGGTGCTCACGCGCTCCGTACCTTTTTCCTCGTCTTTCCAAAACTGCCCGCCGCCCGCGCCGCAGCAGAAGCTGTTGCTGCGATTGCGGCTTGGCTCCGTCAGCATTGCTCCCGTGGACTCGATCAACGCGCGGGGCTGGTCAAAGACGCCATTATGCCGACCGAGATAACAAGGGTCGTGATAGGTCACCGCGCCATTTCCAGCGGCGGTGAGCTTGATCTTGCCCGCCCGAAGCAGTTCGTCGATGAATTCCGTGTGGTGCTTGACCACGTAGTTGCCGCCGAACTGCGGATATTCGTTGCCGATCGTGTGAAAGCAATGGGGGCATGTGGTGACGATCGTCTTAGGCTTGATCTCGTTTAGCACGGCAACATTTTCCTGCGCCATTTGTGCGAAGAGATACTCGTTACCCGTTCGGCGCGCTGTGTCTCCGGTGCACTTTTCATCCTTGCCGATCACCGCCCAGTCGACCCCCGCTAAGTGCAGCAGCTCGGCCATGCTGCGCGCGATTTTTTGCGCGCGTGGATCGAAGGCCACGGCGCAGCCAACCCAGTAGAGTACTTCAGGATTGGATTTCTCTTCTAGAGTCGGAACCGGAAAAGGCAAGTCCTTCGCCCACACAAGCCGATCAGCGGCGGGCATACCCCACGGATTGCCGGCGCGTTCCATATGATTGAACGTGTTTTGCAGCCCCTTGGGAAATTCCGCCGCGGTGAGAACCCGCTCACGGCGCACGTCGATAATATGGAGCATCTGTTCGTTTCCCACCGGACAGACTTCGATACAAGCGTTGCAGGTCGTGCATGCCCACGCCGCTTCTTCGTTCAAAGCAAAGTCGAGCAGCGGTCGAGGACTTTCTTGCCCCGCGGAAAAGGCCGGAAAAATTTTATTCAGCTCGTATCGTTCGTTGATAAGAATCGCCGCGGGACTGAGCGCTTTTCCGGTGTTCGTAGCGGGACAAACGTCCTGACATCGATTGCACATGATACAGCTGTAAGCATCCAAAAGCCGCGGCCAGGCGAAGTCTTCGAGTTTCACCGCGCCAAAGACTTCTTCTTTCTCGAAGTCCATGGTTTGCAGGACGCCCGGTTTATCTTTTTTCAGCGCCAGGTTAATCGGCGCGAGAAAAATATGAATATGTTTGGAATGCGGAAAATAGGGAATGAATATGAGAATCGACCCGAGGGCGCCCCACCAAAAAAAATGATTCAGCCCCTCCAGCGCGCCGGGCGAGGCACTGGCGTAGAGGCTGGCAAACAAGGATCCAACCGGTTGAAAAATGTCACCGCCTTCGCGCGCCAGCTGAGTCGCCTTGAAAAAAAGCCGGCAGCCGACGTGAAATAAGATAAATCCCGCCACAATGGTTGAATCGCGAAAAATTCCTGCCCGTACTTCCGGCTGAACCGGAACATTCGGAGCAAAGTCAAAGTCTTTGGGTCGCACAAACCAACGGCGAACCAGCATACCGATGATGCCGGTCAAAACGCTGGTTGTCAGTAAATCAGCTGCCAAGTTAAAAACGTTCCAAACTCCGCCGCGCGCATAGATACCGAAGAAACCTTCGAGGACATCGACCAGATTTACCAAAAAATAAAAAACAAACCCGTAGAAAATTAGCGCGTGCAAGAACGAAACGATCGGTCGCTTCTTAAAAACCGATTGCTGGGTCAAAACGATCCAAAGCGCTCGCCTAATCCGTTCAGGGAAATGATCAAGCCGAGCGTCCGGCTTGCCGCGCGCGATCGCCCGGTAGACGTCATAGAGTTTCTTACCGCCGTAGTAGAGCGAGCTTAACGCGAGTAGTATAAAGAAAATTTTCTCGATCGGTGTCAGCATAGCGGTCGCACGAACCTCCGTTTCACTCCCTTTCTTATCTCTTATCTTTGCCGGAAACAGTTTGTCAAAATAGTCGGGGATTCAATCGTCTACGAGGAGGGTCGTTGTTTGCCTCAAGCCTATTGAAAACACATTGTTTCGATGGGTGCTATTCGATTCGAAGCGGCAATTCGCGGCAATCTTCAATTGGCGTGCATCACGGGCGCACGGATATCTGAGTTCGCTGATTTCTTGCTCATGATACCTTACCCGGGAAAGCCCAATCGTTTGGAGAGCTCAGCTCCTGCCTTGAGCAGAGCCGGCGCGATATCGTGATTGATTCGGTCGTCAGTCAAGCGATGCTCGGGCCCAACGACCGCCAATGTGCCAATGAGCGACCGGGTGTAGTCGCGCACCGGCACAGCCACCGCATTGACGTCTTCAACGAATTCGCCCCGTTCGACGGCGTAGCCTGACTCCCCGATCATGGTCACTTGTTCGCGCAAGCTGCTGCGATCAACCACCGTCTTGTCCGTGTAACGCTCCAACCGTTCGGGAAGATTTTGCCCTGCGGCACCCTCGGCTTCGAAAACTAGATGCACCTTGCCCGCAGCGGTACAGTGAAGCGGCAGGACGGTTCCTAGAAACGATACCACCCGCACGGTTCGCGCCGGCTCGACGAAATCCAGTGGAATTATTGCGCTCCCTTTTCGAATTGCAACGTAAGCGCTTTCTTTGATCGCTTTCGATAAATCCTCAAGGACGGCTCTTGACTGGAGTAACAATCCCATTTGGTGGATAAACGTCTGTCCGAGCTGAAGACATTTGAGACCCAATCGATAGTTTTCTGTGACTTTGTTTTGTTCAATGTAACCGCGCGCTTCCAACGTCGCCAACAGCCTGAAGACGTTGTTTTTATGCAGCTTCAAGCGCTTGCTTAGCTCAGTCACACCGATTTCATCGACATTGCCATGGAACTGCTCCAACACATCGAGGGAATGGGAAACAGATTGAATAACATAATTGGATTTCTCGCGCCGAACCATGTTTCCTCCCTGATGGATTATCGCCGAGCAAGCGGCTCTTATTCAAATAGATTTCGATTCATTCCAAAAAAGCGTTTTAACCTAACCCAGTGGTACTTGGTTGTCAAACCGCTATCGACGCTCTCGGCAACTGGCCAAACGCAGTATTTTGGCATGACGCTGACCATGGAGTTGTAAGAAAACCAATCCACACCGCACCTTTTTCGGCCGAGCGCGCCAATAGTAGTCTTACAAACATTCTCGACGCTTTCGGAAATTTTTTGTCAATCCTATGTCGAGATATTTCCTCGACTCGCCCATTTAATGCGTAAAGTTTTTTTGTCTCCCAAGCTGATCGATCGATCGCAAACCGGTGAAATTCACGCGGATGCTTGACCGGCAGAACACAATGCGGCAATATAGAACCATGATTGAACGGCTGGGAACCATGCAGTCAGTGAAATGGTGGCGCTGGCGAGTGCGACTGCGTCTTCACCATGGCTGACGTTCCCATATAAAAAGTGATTTCAAAAAGGGCCGTAGGTGATCCACCTATGGCCCTTTTTATTTTTAGACCATGATTCAACCAAGCTTTAAGGAATTCTGTCAGTTCGCCAAACAAGGCAATCTGATACCCGTATATCAAGAGTTGCTGATGGATTTGGAAACACCGTTGTCGTTCTTTAAACGCCTCGAGCGGGATCGTTACTCTTTTCTTCTTGAAAGCGTGGAGGGTAGCGAACGTTGGGCGCGCTATTCATTCTTGGGAACCGCGCCGTACCGCGTCTTCAAAGCCCGCGGCGATGAAGTTGAGATCATCGAGCACGACAAATCGCGAAAACTGATATCGGCAACGCCGCTCGACGTACTAAAAGAGCTTCTCGCCGGCTGTCAGCCAGTGCCGGTGCCGGGGGTTCCGCCGTTTTTCGGCGGGGCGCTCGGCTATGTGTCCTATAACGCCGTGCAACAATTTCATGAAATCGCCAGTAGCAAGAATGACCCGCTCGGCATGCCGGAGATTTTTTTTGTGTTCGTGCAAACGCTGGTCGCCTTCGACAATCTAAAGCACACGATCAAAGTCATCGACAACGTTCAGGTCGGCGAGAAAACCAATCTACGGCGGGTTTATGCCGCGTCGGTGAGGAGAATTCGTCGGGTCATCTCGAGCTTGCAGAAAAAACCGCGCGGCATCGAACCGCGAGAATTAAACCAAGGCAATGGCAAGCAGAAATTTAGATCCAATTTGACACAAGCCGGCTTCGAGAGTGCCGTCGCGCGAGCCAAGGAATACATCAAGGCGGGCGACGTGATTCAAGTAGTGCTTTGCCAAAGGCTTGAAACCGAGACGGCGACCGACCCGTTTGAAATTTATCGAGCCCTACGGTTCATTAACCCGTCCCCTTACATGTTCTACCTAGAACTGGAAGATCTACGCGTCATCGGCTCATCGCCGGAGACCATGGTTCGGCTCACCGGCGATACCATCGAGCTCCGCCCGATCGCCGGCACGCGGCGGCGCGGCGCGACCCCTGAAGAAGAGCGGGAACTCGAGGCCGATTTGCTTGCCGACCCTAAGGAACGTGCCGAGCATATCATGCTGGTCGATCTCGGACGCAACGATGTCGGACGCGTCGCTCAAATCGGCACCGTTGAAGTCAATGAGCTGATGGGCATCGAACGTTACTCTCACGTGATTCACATCGTATCCAATGTGCGCGGCAAGCTGGCGTCGGACAAGACGTCTTTCGATCTCTTTGTGTCGGCGTTCCCTGCCGGCACCGTATCCGGAGCACCGAAAATTCGCGCCATGCAAATCATCAGTGAGCTCGAACCGCAGAAGCGCGGCCTTTACGCAGGCGCGATCGGTTATTTCGGCTATAACGGCAATCTCGACACTTGCATCGTCATTCGCACCATCATCATGAAAGGCAAGAAGGTTTACATCACGGCCGGCGCCGGGATCGTCGCTGACTCCGATCCCCGACTGGAATATCAAGAAACGCTCAATAAGGCGCGCGCCATGTTGAAAGCGGTTGAGCTTGCCGAACAGTGGAGAAAGCGATGATTTTGCTGATCGATAATTACGACTCCTTTACCTATAATTTGTATCACTATTTGGGTGAACTAGGCGCCGCCGTGAGCGTGTATCGAAACAACAAGATCAACCTGGAGGAAATCGAAGCGCTGCGACCGGAAAAGATCGTCATTTCGCCGGGTCCTTGCACGCCCAAAGAAGCCGGTATTTCATGCGATACGATAATGCGCTTCGGTGAGCGTATTCCAATCCTTGGAGTCTGCCTCGGCCATCAATCGATCGGCGCCGCCTACGGCGGCGAGGTTGTTCGCGCGCCATCGATCATGCACGGCAAGCTCTCCGATGTAAGCCACGATTCACTGACAATTTTCCAAAAAATCAAAAATCCGTTTGCCGCCATGCGCTACCATTCATTGGTGATCGATCCAAAAAGCTTGCCGGACGAGTTGACGGTAAGCGCACAGACGAGTGACGGGGTGATCATGGCGGTTCGTCACAAGACGTTTCCCGTGGAAGGAGTGCAGTTTCATCCTGAATCGATTTTCGCGGAAGACGGCAAGAAGCTGCTAAAAAATTTCCTCGATTACTATTGAGTTGGGCCGGCAATGAAGCTTCTGTGCTTTCAGGCCAAGCGCTTTCGCTGGAAAAGCTATTCCAAAACTCTTGCCGATGTTGCTGATTACGACATCGACGAAGAAGTTGCTGAAACAATCGTCGTCTTCATCCACGCCGAAGCTTCAGACTCTGAGGAAGCGCGCCGCGTATCGGTCTTGCGCCAATCGCTTAAACACTTGAAATGGCTCGCCAACAAGCGCGCGTTTAGGAATATCGTTTTCCACTCTTTTGCCCATCTCGGTGGCGAAACGGCCGAGCCGGCATTTGCCGAATCGTTCATCAACAATGCCGCCGAGCGCCTGCGCGAGGCCGGCTATGGAGTCTGGACCACGCCGTTCGGCTACTTCTGTGAATGGGATCTGAGCGTCTACGGTGAAAGCTTGGCGAAGGTATGGAAAGAAATTCACTGATCAATGTTGAAAGCCTTCTCAATTTCTTCAGAAAAGGCTGATACGATAAATAAAGTTTTAATGACATGGAATTATTGACACGATTCAGTAAAGCATTGGAGGCCCGCCATGATTCAATTTATTCGTAATGCAAGTGCTTGGTTATTGATATTGTCGATGCTGCTGACCGCGGCGGCGTGTAAGGACAAAGAAAAGCCGCCACAGTTGAAAGACCTCCCGGATCTGAATGCGCAAACTCGCATTTATATCACGACCGAAAATACCAAGGTTCGCACCGGCCCTGGGCCGCAATTTCGCGCCATAGCCGATATCGGCCGTGATGCCAAGGTGAACGTTGTCGGTAAAGACGGCGAATGGGTGCTGATCGTTTCGAAGAAAGGTAACGCGCCGGGATTTATTGAAATGGCTTCGGTAACGGCTTGGGAAGGCGGCAGTGAAACCAAAGAATCGGTCAACCCACAGTCGCAGGTCGAAGGCAGATACGAAGCGGTCGCCGACACTCAGGTACGAAGCGGGCCTGGACTCCACTATCCGGTCGTTGCAAACATCACGAAAGGGACCAAGCTAAACGTCGTCGAAGAAGAAAAAGGCTGGCTCAAGGTCGAATCCAAACGCGGCAACAAACCGGGGTATGTTGACGCGAGCTTGGCAAAAGCGGCGGCGGGACAGTAGCACTCTTCCTTGAATCGTACTGTCGAATTCGCATCTCGATGCGTGGCATCCGCGTGACTAGATCCACGCATCAGAGAATGTCGTGAGCGTTGAAGTGGTGGGCCACGCTTAATTGAATTTCATCAATTGCGCCGCGGTTCCACCTAGCATCTTATCTTTAGTGGTTTCATCGAGGGGCAAGCTGCGAATCGCTTCGATGTAATTTTTTAACTCCATCATTCCCTTGCCTGTGTCCGTATTCACGCCTGTAAAATCCTGCGGATAGTCGCTTGCAAACACGAGCCGTTCGGGGTGAATGCCTTGGAGCCCGCAATTGAGCGCCGTCGCGCCTCCTTCAAATCCGGCCATGTCGAAATAAATCATTTCGTAGTAGTCGCCGAACGGTTTCTTGAGTGTGCCGAACCGATATCCCTTTGCAATCAAGCGATCCTTGACCGCGGCGATACCCCCGCCGAAGTGAGCCATGACGATCTTTAGATCTGGAAATCGATCGAAGATACCGCCGGCGATCAATCTGGTTGTGGCGACGGTGAGATCGATTTCGCGTCCCAACACGCGCGGCAAGTCGTAGTCATTCAAGTGCGCGTAACCCGTCGGCACCAACGCTGGATGAACGAAGACTGGAACATCGAGCGCGCAAACCGTTTGATAAAAGTCATAAAGCTTCGGCGAGTCGAGAGACAATCCGCCAACCTGTGAAGTGATCGTTACACCGTGCAGC
>Ga0210378_10001616_pt1 | contig 11753 bp, 9 predicted proteins | sample PLM1_60_b1redo_FD_155465 | JGI IMG/M metagenome (GOLD analysis project Ga0210378, IMG submission 155465) | Groundwater sediment microbial communities from an aquifer in East River, Colorado, USA - PLM1_60_b1 redo | ecosystem: Environmental > Terrestrial > Soil > Riparian zone | place: USA: East...
CAGATCGTCACCGGTCCACTCGCGCTTGTGGTCGGAGACCGGTCTGAGAATCCAGTAGCCCACTACGACCATGAGGAGCAGCGTGAGGATGCCGACCGGCTGGCCGATTTCGGGCCGGCCCTCGAAGAGGATCCCCACCACGAGTCCCCAGAGGAACGGGCCCGTCACCGCGGAGAAGCGCCCCACCATCCCGTAGAGGCCATAGAACTCTCCGATCCGAGCGGGCGGAGAGAGGCGCAGCATGTAGGGCCGGTCCGCCGCCCAGGTCCCGCCCATGGCCAGCCCGGCGCCGATCGTGATGAAGTAGAAGAACCAGAGCGGCAGCCCCAGCAGGCCCGTGAGCGACGCCGCGAGAAAGACGGCGATCCACAGGAACAGGACGATGTCCAGCGTCTTCTTCGGGCCCAGACGGTCGGCGATCCTGCCCCAAACGAAACCGCCCACGACGGCGCAGGCGACGGCCACGAGGAGGATCACCTGGGCTACGCGCTCCCCCTCGTCCGGTCCGAGACCCGAACGGATGGCGAGGTTGGTGACGTAGAGCCCCATGATCGAGATCACGGTGTTCACCGCGTCGGTGTAGAAGACGCGCCCGATGAGGAAGCGGAAGAGCCCGGGATAGCGGTACGACTGGCGCAGCGTCTCGACCACCTGGTCGAGCGCCTGGCGCACCGAGGCCCAGGTGAAGGGCTCGGCGCGGGGGTTGCCGCGCTCCCGGACCCAGACGAAGGCCGGCCACGCGAACAGCAGGAAGAGGAGCGCGGTCACCTGGAACAGCGCCACCTTGCTCGTGTGCAGCACCTGGAGCATCAGGAGTCCCGTTCCGATCCCGATGAAGGAGCCCATATACCCGATGCCGACGCCGATCCCGCCGATCCACCCGCGGTTCTCCTCCGTGCTGACGTCGGCGAGGAGGGCGTCGTAGAACTGGAGGCCGGCTTGGTAGGCCGCGTTGGCGATGGCGAAGAAGACCAGCGAGGGTCCGAGCCCTCCCTGCCCCAGGAGCGCCGTGAAGCCCACGCAGATCAGGGTCGAGACCGTGAGGAAGGGAATACGGCGCGGCGCCTTGTCGGTGAAGGCCCCGAGAACGGGCGACAGCAGGAAGATCATCCCCATGGAGACCGCCGTCGTGAAGCCGTAGATGCGGTCGGCCTTCTCGGGGCCGGCGACGTCGCGGATGTGCTCACTTCACCGGGGGCACATCGACCACGCCGTAGGATCCCAATCGGGGAAGCGTGAACTCGGTCGCGCCGTCCACGACCGTGCGCTCCGGCAAGGCGACACGGCCGGTGCCGGCCACGTGAGCCTCGCCCCCGGGCCGCTCGCCGCGGATCCAGATGCGCAGGCCCTCGATGTCGCGCCCGCCGTAGTTCAGCAGGTGCACGCGGAGGCGGGTGTCGTCGCCGGTGACGCGGGCGATCACCACCTCGCTGCCGAAGATGCGCAGCGTCCTCTGCTCGTCCGTGAGCTGGCGGCGGATCTTGAGCGCCAGCGCGCTCGGCTCGCCGGCCTCCTTCATCGGATACTCCTTCGTGCCGAGCTGCACGTTGACTCGAAAGTTGGGGTCGGGAGCCTTGACGATGCGGAAGAGCAGGTTCCGGCGGACGAGCAGGTTCAGCACCTCGCCGAGCGGCCCGGAGCCGTCGTCGACGACGGCCAGATCCGCCACGTCGGGCAGCTCGTTCGCGGGGAGCTGCGCGAGGAACGCCATCATCTTGCCCAGGCCCTCGAGGTCCGCGGGATCGATCTTCAGGACCGCGTCGGCTCCGTAGGCGTACGCTTCGGCCGCCGCCAGGGCGGCCCGCCCTGCGGGCAGGTCGTCATAGACGTATTGGCCCTCGGGATGGCGCACGAACCGCCATCCGTTCGCGTCCACCCAGGGGCTGCGCGTGGCCGAGGCCCGATCGGTCCGCGGCTTGATGCCGGGGGGGAGCAGCGGGTCGCGCACGGCCAGGTCCCCCTCGCTCACGGCCACCGGCGAGAAGCCGGCCTTGCGCCACTCGTCCGCGCGCTCGGAGGGGACGCACAGCCGCTCGATGCCGGCCGTCTTCAGCGACGGGGCGCTGTCGGCCCCCTGCGTCCAGTACAGGCACGGCAGGGCCGCCAGCCAGAGGAGGAGGGTCATACCTCGACGTCCTGCACCTTGATCTGCGCCAGGTCGGCCACGCCGAGGCCGAGCTTGGCCGCGTACTCCACGTGCCCGGGCTCGCGGATGATGACGTTGACGTTGGGGTCGGCGTCGCGCGCGGCCGAGTCGTCCACCTTCAGGTAGCGCGGGGAGCGGTCGTAGATCGAGATCGCGCCTTCGGCCTTGCGCTTCTCGTCGATGATGTCGAGCAGGAGACGGTCGATCGCGACCGGGTCGGTGCCAAAGAAGATCTTCTTCGGATAGAAGACGTAGCGGCGCGTGCGGGCGAAGGGCCCGGCGTGCCAGACGCCGCGCAGGCCGTCCATGATCTGCAGCACCGTCCGGGAGCGCAACGGCTCGACCGATGCGAGGGTCCCGACGAACGAGAGCGTGTGGGACTTGCCGCGGTAGTGCGTGCGGGCCACGTTGGAGAAGCTGCCGTAGGCGATGTTCTTCAGGCACCCGGTGGCGCCCGTGGCGCCGTGGTCCTTCACGTTGGGGATGTTGATGATCTTGGTCAGGCGCTGGGTGACGAGCCGCATCATGTTGGAGCGCGTATCCTCCTCCCCGAAGAGGTCGGCCTCCACGTAGGTCGCGGGGTCGTAGCCGCGGTTGTCGGCGCGCCGGTTCGCGGTCTCGGCGGCGACGATCTGCACGCCCTTGGGCACGTGGGGCGCGTAGTTCACGGCGTCCATCTGGTTCTGGAAGCGCTCGTAGATGTAGATCTGCGTCGGCGGGATCCCCACGCCCATGAGCTGGCGGATGACCTCGGCCACGATCTCGTACGCGGAGACGACCCACGGATGGCCGCCGCAGTTGACCTTCAGGCCGACGATGTCGGCGGGCACGAAGAATCGCCGCCAGGCCTCGGGGGCGGTGCGGTCGCCCGTCAGCGCGCACATGCCGCGCGTCATCATCTCGCGCACGACGTCGGCGTTGGCGGCGCTGGTCACGGTGTCGACGCACTTCTCGGACTTGACCGCGATCACGCGGCCGGGATGGGGGCCGGGCATGCCCGGCCGGGCGGCCGGCGGGTAGCTCGTGACGATGCGAAGCTTGGGTGCCGCTTCGTCGGGCGCGGCGGGAACGAAGGGAGCGGCCGCCAGCAGGCGGACGAAAGATCTGCGGTCCATGGGCCGAGGTTACTTCCAGGCCCGGCGTCAGGTCAAAATGGGGAGGCTGATCTCAGGAGGAGGGAAAGAGTGAAGAAGACTGCTCTGGCCGTATTGCTGCTCGCGACGCCGCTCCTCGCGGCGGACCCTCCGGGGTTCGTCATCTGGAGGGATGCCGACCTCAAGGGCTACGGCAAGAAGCTGGCCCCCAAGATGAGCGAGAAGAAGGTGGCCAGCGAGCGCCTGGCGTCGTTCGGCAACCACCTCGCCATGATCGCCCACCGCGAGGCCGACGGCGAGGCCGAAGTGCACGAGACGCAGGCCGATCTCTTCGTGGTCCAGGGCGGAGCGGCCACCCTCGTCGTCGGCGGCGAGATGGTGGACGGCAAGACCACCGCGCCCGGCGAGGTGCGCGGACCCTCCATCAAGGGCGGAGAGCGGAAGGCGCTGGCACCGGGCGACGTCGTTCACATCCCGGCCAAGGTCCCGCACCAGCTCCTCATGCCCACGGGCACGCCGTTCACCTACTTCGTGGTGAAGGTCGACACTCCCTGAGGCAAGGCACGAGCGGAGCGCGATTCATTCGCGCGCAGCGAGGGGGGGTCTGGGGGGCGCGCCGCTAGCGCCCCCCGGCTTGGAGAAGCCCGGGCAGGCCCAGCGCGCGGGCGGGGTTGTCCACGAGCAGCGTTCGCACGTCGGCGTCGGCGAGGCCTGCTCGGCGCAGCGCGGGAACGAAGCCGTCGAACAGGAACGTGTACGGCCGGAAACGGCCCCCGGCCGGCTCGCCCACGCGGTACCAGCCGGCATCCTGCGAGACGAGCACGCGCTTCAGATGGCCCTTGCGCGCCAGGTCCACCGCTGCGCCGACGTGCGCGTCCAGCGACTCTTCGGCGACACCGTCCAGCTCGATCCAGGCTCCCGCGGCGGCGGCGCGCAGATGGAGCGCCCGGTCCTTCTCGTTCTGCGCGTGCACCCAGACATAGGCCGAGGGAGACACGCGCTGCGCGCCGAGGACGGACAGGATGTCCATGGCCGCGCGGCCGTCGCCGGTGTGGCAGTGGATGCGCAGGCCGGTCTGCCGATGGCAGAGCGCGGCGGCCACGATCAGCTTGCGATCCACCGGTGACAAAGGGCCGGAATCGACGCCGGTCTTGATGAACCCGGGCCGGATGCTCGTACCGTCGATCCCGTCGCGCCACTCGGCCGTCCACCGCTCCGCCAACCGCTCCGCGTTCTCCTCGAACGCATGCGCAGGGACGTACTTGTCGTGGGCCGCCCCGTAGTAGCCCGTATTGGTGACGATGTGCAGCCCGCTCGCTTCCGACAGCCTTCGCAGGAGCATGGGGTCGCGCCCGAGCCAGGCGGGTGTGCACTCGACGAGAGCGCGGGCGCCTCGTTCCTTCACGGCGAGGAGGTGGGGAAGCACGGTGCGGAAGGCCTCGTCCGCGTCGTAACGCTGGCGGCTCACCTTGTCGGCGCCCACGAAGTCCACGAGCACATGCTCGTGGACGAGCGTCGTCCCGAGATCGGCCGCCGCCACCGGGCCTTTTACGGTGAGCACCCGTTGCGGCGGGCGCGCGGCGAGCGACGGCCGGACGGCGGCCAGCGCGGGCAGGCCGGCGAGGAAGACCCGGCGCCGCGTCTCAGAGCCCCTTGATCGAGATGCGCCGGAACTGCACCAGCGCCGGCGGCGAGTTCCACTGGCCGTCCTTCTTGGAGCCGTGGTGCTGCAGGGCGATGCGTCCGTGCGGGGGAAGTTCCGGGAGCTCGGCGTTCTCGATCACGCGCTCGCCGTTCAGGACCACGGTGAGCCGGTTGCCCTTCACGGTGATCTCGAACGTGTTCCACTCGCCGATGTTGCGGTCGGCCAGCTTCTTCGGCGTGACGCCGGCGCGCACGGCGGCCCGCATCTTCTCGTCGGTGCGGTAGCCGTACACCTCGCCCGAGCCCACCGGCCAGCACCAGATGTTCACCTGCGCCTTGTCCTTCCCCCGCAGGTAGATGCCGGAGTCCGAGTCCGGCACGGCCATGAGGACCGGCTTGCCGCCCGCGTCGAGCTTCGACGTGCCGTCGGGCTTCACGATGTGGACGTTGGGGTTCGTGTAGGGCGTTTCCTTGATCCGCCAGTCCACGCGAAGGGTGAAGTCGCCGAACTCGCGCTCGGTCCAGAGGGCCTTGTCGCCGGCCGCCTCGCTCTGAGCGTCGTAGTCGATGACTCCGCCCACCACGCGCCAGTGCCCGTTGTCGCCCGCAGGCACCCGCCATCCCGTCAGGTCCTTGCCGTTGAACAGCGACTCGAAGCCGGCCGGCGGCGCGTCCTGAGCCGTCAGGGGTGCGACGCAGACGACCAGAACCAGCAGCAGGGTGTGCTCGAGCTTCCTTGTCATGGCATCTCCCTCCCCGGAGCGCTCGCCGGCGGCGCCTTGCGAGACGTGAATAGTAGTACGCTGCGAGCGATGCTGCAGTCCATCCGGCGGTTCTTCCAGGACCGCGTCGCGGCCGGCGTGAACGAGCCCGCCCCGGAGGCGCGCGAGCACGCGCTGCGCCTCGCCGCCGCCGCGCTCCTGTTCGAGGTGGCGCGCGCGGACGCCAAGGTCAAGGAAGAGGAGCGCGTCGTTCTGCGTGCGGCCGTTCACGACGTCTTTGGCATCACGGGGTCGGAGGCGGAGGAGCTGCTCGCGCTGGCGGAGGAGGAATCCCGGGCGGCCTCCTCGCTCTACGAGTTCACGCGCCTGGTGGACACCGGCTTCAGCCCCGAGCAGAAGACGCGGCTCGTCGAGCTGCTGTGGTCGATCGGCTTCGCCGACCACGAGAAGGACGCGCACGAGGAGCACCTGGTGCGAAGGATCGCCGACCTGCTGCACGTGTCCCACGGCGATTTCATCGCGGCCAAGATCAAGGCCCGTGGCCCGACCCCCGCTTGACTCCGCCCGCGGGAGGTCTAGGATTGGCCATTCCCTGGAGGCGATTAATGCCGAATTCGCGTACTCGTGCCCTGGGCCTGTGGCTCGCGCTGATCTTCGTCCTTGGCTTGAATGAAAGCGCCTTCGCGCAGACGGGCGCGGCGTCGATCACCGGCCTCCTGACCGACCAGAGTGGCGCCGCCGCGCCAGGCGTCACCGTCACGGCCATCAATCAGGACACCAACGTCCCCTATACCGCCGTCTCCAACGACGCCGGGAACTACACGATCACGTCGGTGCCCGTGGGGACGTACGTGGTCAAGGCCGAGCTTTCAGGCTTCAAGACGCCGACGACCAGGCCGATCAAGCTCGAGGCGAAGCAGATCGCGCGGCTCGACTTCAGGCTGGAGGTCGGCTCGCTCGAGGACACGGTCGAAGTGACCGCGGAGGCCGCCGTCCTCCAGACCGAGTCGGCCACGGTGGGCGAGGTCATCTCCGGCGAGACGCTCCAGTCGCTTCCGCTCAACGGGCGCAATGCCGGCCAGCTCGCCCTGCTGGTGCCGGGAGCGCTCACGGTCAACCCGCGCGGGTTCACCACCATCGGCAGCGTGACCCTGAGTCGCCCGTTCGTGAATGGCCACCGCGAGCAGACGAACAACTACCTCATGGACGGCCTGGACGTGAACGAGACGATCGACAATCGGATCTCCTACCAGCCCAGTCCGGACGCCCTGGCCGAGATGAGCGTGGAGACGAACAACTACGCGGCCGATGTGGGCAACGTCGCGGGGGCCGTCATCAGCAACGTGCTGAAGTCCGGCGCGAACAACCTCCGCGGGAACGTGTTCGAGTTCTACCGGAACAGCGACTTCGACGCCAACACGTGGGAAAACAACCGGTCCGGCGCGCCCCGCCAGGAGCGCAAGCAGCACATCTTCGGCGCCACCCTGGGCGGGCCCCTCGTGAAGAACACGCTCTTCTTCTTCGCCAACTACCAGGGATCGCGCCACGACGCGCCGGGCTTCATGACCGCATCGGTGGCCCCCGAGGCCTGGAGACGCGGAGACCTGTCGGGCGTCACCACGCGGATCACCGATCCCCTCACGGGCCAGCCCTTCCCGAACAACCAGATCCCCCTGAGCCGCATCAGTCCCATCGCCCGCGCGATCCTCGACAATACGACGAACTACCCCCTCCCGAACCGCACGGTGGCCGGAGGGATCGTTGGAAACTTCGTGGGGGAGACCCTCTTCACCGCTCGCGCCCATCAGGGAGACCTGCGCCTCGACTGGAATGCTTCGCCGAACGACAAGCTCTTTGGCCGCTTCTCCTTCGCCACCTACCAGGATCAGAGGGAGGTGCAGCCCTTCCCCCTGTTCCTGGCCACGCGGAACGATCAGCCTTTCCGGAACTTCGGCCTCAACTGGAACCACGTGTTCGGGCCGACCCTCGTCAACGAGCTGCTCGTCGGCTACAGCAAGACCACGGTCATCGGGGAGACGCTCGACTGGGCCGGCATCGGGAACGGCAACGCATCGTATGGGATCGCCGGCGGCCAGCCGATCGCCGGCTTGAGCCAGATCCAGTGGGGCTCCGCCGTGTTGACCCTCCCCGGGGCCATCGCAACGGACTCCGATACCCTCGCCAAGACGTACCAGCTCAACGAGAAGCTGACGTGGCTCCGGGGCCGGCACGCCCTCAAGTTCGGCGGGCAATTCCTGCGCTACGACCAGCGGCGCTTCTACGCCGGGAACAACGGCCTCCTCGGCTTCATCAACTACAGCGGGGCCTTCACGGGCTTCGCGTTCTCCGACTTCCTGCTCGACCAGGTCGGGGGCAAGGGCCGCGGAAGCCAATCGGAGGCCTGGACGCATCTCCAGAACCGCATATCGCTGTTCGTCCAGGACGATTTCAAGGTCACGCCGGACCTCACGCTGAACCTCGGCCTCCGCTGGGCCTACACGTCGCCGCTCGTCGAGAAGGACAACCGGCAGTCGAACTTCAACCTCCAGACCGGCGTGCAGACCTTCGCCAAGGACGGGAGCATCGAGGATCGCGCCCTGTACGCGCCGTACTACAAGGGCTTCGAGCCGCGGCTCGGCTTTGCCTGGCATCCCGCCGAGCGCTGGGTGTTCCGCGGCGGCTACGGCATCTCCCAGTACATGGAGGGCACCGGCGCGAACCTGCGGCTGCCCCTCAACCCCCCGTTCTTCTTCGAGTCGGCGGTGACGTACGACCGCACGACGGGCTCGGGCCGGACCGGTACCGGCTTCGCCGAGCTGGTCCCGCTGGACAAGCCGTCGGGCAACGTGCGGGCTTTCGACCCGAACCTCCGCCCGCAGTTCACCCATCAGTGGAACATGTTCGCCGAGTACGCGCTGACGCCGACCATGTCCGCGCAGGCGGGCTACGTCGGTCACCGGGCCAAATACCTGGTCGCGCCGGTCGAGGGCAACCAGGCTCTTCCCGGCGTCGGCGACCCCGCGACCTGGGCCCCCCGGCCGACTCGTCGACCCCTCTTCGCCGCGCAGCCGCTCGTTACGACCATCGCCACCACCGCGTCGCGGGCGCGCAGCGAGTACAACTCTCTGCAGGCGAGCGTTCGCCAGCGGACCTGGCACGGGCTCGAGTTCCTGGCCTCCTATACGCTCGCCAAGGGGATGAGCAACAATCGCGGCTACTACGGCGGCGGCACCGTCGTGGCTTCGGAAGGGGCCTACTGGCAGAACACCTATAACCCGGACGCGGAGTGGGGGCCTGCGTTCCACGACGTGCGCCACAACTTCGTCTTCTCGGCCAACTACGAGCTGCCGTTCGGCCGGGGTCGGAAGTGGGGAAGCGACTGGTCCGGAGTGACCAACGCGATCCTCGGCGGCTGGAAGCTCGGAGGCATCTTCCAGGCCCGCTCCGGCATCCCCATCACGGTCATCGACGGCCGCGCCCGGTCTCTTCAGGGCGAGCGTGGCTTCGAGAGACCGAACTGTGTCGGCAACCCCGTGCCCTCCGATCAGTCGATCACCAAGTGGCTGGACATCACTGCCTTCCAGGCGGCGGCCCTCGGGACCTTCGGTGATTGCGGCATCGGTATCGCGCGGGCGCCGGGCTACGCCAACGTGGACCTCGTGCTGTCCAAGCGAGTCGAGGCCGGCGGCCCCCGCTACCTGGAGTTCAGGATCGAGACGTTCAACCTGACCAACACGCCGAGCTTCGGTCCTCCGGGGAGGGACATCTCGGCCGTCAACGCCTTCGGCCTGATCACTACGACCATCAGCTCGCCGCGCGTGATCGAGCTGGTGGCGAAGTTCTATTTCTAGGCGTCATTGAGCAAGGGGGTGCTGGCGCACCCCCCAGAATTCCCGCGCAGAGAGGGAGACGCTTGGCTTGACGGATGCCGTCGAGGTGCGGCACCCTATACACATGAAACGCACAAATCTTGTGCTTGATGAGCGCCTGTTGGCCGAAGCGGTCCGCTTGAGCGGCCAGCGGACCTACTCGGGGGTAGTGGGCCAGGCGCTCGCCGACTACGTGCGCCGAATCAAGGCCGGCCGGATCCTCGAGCTTGCCGGCTCCGGCCTCTGGGAAGGCGATCTCTCCGAGATGCGGCGCGACACCCCACGACGGCGGCCCCGCCGGTCCATTGCTGCTCGTTGACACGTCGGTCTGGATCGAGATCTTCCGCAAGGCCGCGGGCCTGCGCCTCGGCGCGGCCTTCGACCTCGAAGAGGCCGTGACCTGCCTGCCGGTTGTCCAGGAAGTGCTCCAGGGCTTCGGTGACGAACGAGCCTTCCGTATCGCCCGGGAAGCGATGCTGGCGCTGCCGATCGTCGAGTCACCGCTACGGGTCGAGGTTGTCGAGGAAGCGGTCGCGCTCTATCGATCGGCGCGGCGCGCGGGGCTCACGGTGCGGTCGGGCGTGGACTGTCTGATCGCCGCGTGTGCGCTCCGTCACGGATTGACCGTCCTTCACCACGATCGGGACTTCGACTCCCTCGCCCGCGTGTCCGCCCTGGATGTGCGAGAGGCTCTGCCCTAGCGCCGCCGGTCCATTCTGGCCACCAGCTCGAAGTAGCGGGCGAAGGCGGCCATGCCCCGCGAGGCCTGGCCCTAGTCGAAGTTCTCGTTGGGCGCGTGGTAGCCGTGCTCGGGCAGGGAGATGCCCAGGAAGAGCACGGGGCAACGCAGCACCTTCTCTATCGTGACCACCGCGCCGATCGTGCCCCCGTCGCGCACGAACACGGGCGTGCGGCCGAAGCCGAAGCGCATGGCCTCGCGGACGGCGTCGGCCAGGGGACCGGTGGTGAGTCCGCGATAGGGAAGCGAGCCGCCCTCGGCGTGGACCTTGACGTCGGGCGCGTGCTTCTTGACGAAGGACGTGACGAGCCGGCGGATCTTCTCCGGCGTCTGGTCAGGGACGAGGCGGCACGACGCGAACACGTCCGCGCGCCCGGGCACGATCGACTTCAGCCCCGGTCCCGCGTAGCCGCCCGCCACGCCGTGCACCTCGAAAGTGGGGAGGGCCCAGATCCGCTTCATCACTTCCAGCGGGTCTTCCGTCCGCAGCGAGCGGAGGCGGAAGTCCTTCTTGTAGGCGCGCAGGGAGAAGCCGGAGCGCCGGAAATCCTCGAGCTCGCTTCGCGTCGGCGCCACCACGTCCGCGTAGAAGCCGGGGATCTTCACCCGGCCCGTCGCGGGATCCTGGATCTTGCAGACGAGCGCCATCAGCTCGGCGATCGGGTTTCGGCCCGGTCCGCCCACGTCGCCGGAGTGGCCGTCCCCCTCCGCGGTCTGCAGCTCGAAGCGGAAGCCCTGGAAGCCCCGGAGGGATGTCGGGCAGGCGGGCTGGGTGCGCGTCAGCCAGACGGTGTCGGAAACGAGGACGGAGTCGGTGCGCAGCGGGCGGCCCGCACCGCGCAGCACCTCTGCGAAGCCGGGGGAGCCGACCTCCTCCTCGAACTCCCACAGCACGCGCAGGTTGAGCGGCACGCCGTTCTCGCGCGCCGCCCGGATCCCGAAGAGCGCGGAGAGCGCCGGCCCCTTGTCGTCCGTGGCGCCGCGACCGAAGTAGCGGTCGCCCTCGCGGGCCAGGACGAAAGGGTCGGTGCGCCACACCCCGTCGTCGCGGGACGCCGGCTGTACGTCGAGGTGGTTGTAGACCGTGACCGTCGGCAAGGACGGCGACTGGTCGAAGACGCCGTGGACGAGCGGGTTGCCGTCGCGCGGGCGATAGACCTCGGGCCGGCCGCCGAAGCCACGGATGGTCTCGACGGCCAGCTCGCAGCCGCGCTCGATGTCCCCGGCGTGAGCGGGGTCGGCCGAGACCGTGGGCACGCCGACGAACGTCCCCAGCAGCTGCTCGAAGCGGCCCTTTTCCCTCTCGGCGAACGCGAGGAGAGGGGCCCGTTCTAGAACCGGACCTCCTTCACCCGCCCGTTCTCGAAGAGCACGGTCAGGTCCGGGTACGTCCAGCGCGACTTGCTCTCGAAGGTGACTTCCTTCTGCGGCTTGCCGAGGATGTCCAGGACCTCGAGCGGCGTCATCCCCGTCTTGATCTCCTTCTTGGAGGTCACGCCGCTCGCGACCGCGCGCCCCGACGTCGGGCCCGAGTCGCGG
>Ga0210378_10001617_pt1 | contig 11752 bp, 1 predicted proteins | sample PLM1_60_b1redo_FD_155465 | JGI IMG/M metagenome (GOLD analysis project Ga0210378, IMG submission 155465) | Groundwater sediment microbial communities from an aquifer in East River, Colorado, USA - PLM1_60_b1 redo | ecosystem: Environmental > Terrestrial > Soil > Riparian zone | place: USA: East...
TGCCGGCCACCCTGGTGTTCGACCATCCGACGGTCAGTGCGCTGGCGGAGTATCTGTTCCGGTCGTTGGCGCCGTCGCCGGAGGACATGCTGCGTGCCGCGTTGGAGCGGGTCGAGGCGATGCTGGTGGCCAGCAATGGGGACGCGCCCACTGTGCGGGCGAAGTTGGTCGGCATTCTGCAGAGCGGTCTGGCCAGGTTCGGCGCCGGTGTCACTGGCGCCAATGGTGCGGTGGAAGGGATCGACTCCGCATCGGACGAGGAGATCTTCGCACTCATTGACGAGCAGCTATGACGACCCCGACGAGACCATCCCTGGAAAGGCCCGGTCATGGCGACTGAGGAACAACTCCGAAACTACCTCAAGCGCGCGACGGTCGAGCTGTCCCAGACCCGCCACCGGCTCACCGAGGTCGAGAACCGCCGCAACGAGCCGATTGCCATTGTCGGAATGGCATGCCGCTATCCGGGGGGCGGCGAAACCGTCGAAGGTTATTGGGAGCTGCTGCGCGACGGCAGGAGTGGGGTGATCGAGGTGCCGCCGTCACGGTGGAACATCGATGACTACTACGACCCCGATCCGGGCGCCGTCGGCGGCATGTACACCAGGTACGGCGCGTTCCTGCCCGACATCACCGGCTGGGACGCGGAGTTCTTCGGGCTCTCGCCGCGGGAGGCCCTGCGGATGGACCCGCAGCAGCGGCTGCTGATGGAGCTGGCCTGGGAGGCCCTGGAGGACGCCGGCACCTCGCCGGCGCGGCTCGCCGGCAGCCGGACCGGCGTGATGGTCGGTTTCATGGACACCGTCCAGTACGCCCGGCTGCAGGTCGAACGGTACGGCCTTGCCGCCATCGCCGATCCTTACCTGGGCCAGGGCTCCTCGTCCAGCGTCGTGGCCGGCCGCATCGCCTACCACCTCGACCTGCACGGTCCAACGCTCACCATCGACACTGCGTGCTCATCGTCGTTGATCGCGGTGCACCTTGCGGCCGAGAGCCTGCGGCGGGGCGAGTGCGACCTCGCGATGGCCGCCGGCGCGACGTTGATCATGCACCCGGACACCTTCCTGTCGGCGTGCGCGGCGTCGATGCTGTCCGCGGACGGCCGGTGCAAGACGTTCGACGCCGGCGCCGACGGCTACGTCATGGGCGAGGGCGGCGGCGTCGTCGTGCTGGAACGGCTGTCCAACGCGATCGAGAGCGGTCGCCGGATCCGGGCGGTGCTGCGTGGCTCCGCGATCAACCAGGACGGCCGCAGCAACGGGCTCACCGCGCCGAGCCGCGGCGCCCAGGCCGACGTGATCACCAGGGCGCTCGCCGCGGCCGGGGTGGCCCCCGACGACGTCGGCTACGTCGAGGCGCACGGCTCCGGTACCCGGTTGGGTGACGCGATCGAGCTGTCCGCCCTGCACGACGTGTTCGGCGCCCGGTCGCCGCAGCGGCCGCTGCACGTCGGCGCGGTGAAGACGAACCTCGGCCACACCCAGGCCGCGGCCGGCGTCGCAGGTTTGATCAAGACGGCGCTGCTGCTGGAGCACGGCTTCGTGCCGCCGAACCTGCACCTCACGCAACCGGCACCGGCCATCCCGGAGGACGGCACCATCCGGCCGGTCACCACCGCGTTCCCGCTGCCGGACGACGGGCGGCCGTGGATCGCCGGCGTCAGCTCCTTCGGGTGGTCGGGAACGAACGCCCACCTGGTGCTGGAGGCGGCGCCGGCGCCGCAGGAGGCGCCCGCCGCGGAGGGGCCGGACGGTCCGCGGATGCACGCGCTGCCGGTCTCGGCCGCGAGCGGCGCCGCGCTTGGCGAGCAGCTGCGACGCCTCGCGATCAGGCTCACCGACCGGCCGGAGCTGGACCTGGCCGACGTCGCGCACACGTTGCAGACCGGCCGCGCCGAGCACGACCACCGGCTCGCCCTGGTCTGCACCGACCGGGGTGACGCGGCCAGGCGGCTGACGATCGCCGCGGCGATGGCGTCGGACATGGGCGTGTACCGGGGGAAGGGGCGCCCGCGGATCGCGTTCCTGCTGCCGGGGGTCGGCGACCAGTACCTCGGCCTCGGCGGGGACCTCTACCGCAGCGAGCCGGTGTACGCGGCGGCGGTCGACCGGTGCGTCGAGCTGGTCCACCAGCGATCCGGCGTTGACCTGCGTCCGATGTTCTTCCCGGCCGGGGAGGCCGTGGCCGGGCGCGCCGCGCCTGGTGACCTCGCCGCGCTGATCGGCCGCACCTCGGAGCACGCCGACGCTGCGCTGGACCACGCCGAGATCGCGCACCCGTACCTGTTCACGGTCGAGTACGCGCTGGCGAAGCTGCTGGCGCACTGGGGCGTCGAGCCGGACCTGCTGGTCGGCTACAGCCTCGGCGAGTACGTCGCGGCCTGCCTGGCCGGGGTGTTCTCCCTCGCCGACGCGCTGCACGTGGTGGTGGAGCGGGCCCGCCTGATCGGCACGGTGCCGGCCGGGCGGATGGTCGCGGTGGCCGCGGCGGAGGACCGGGTCCGCGCCGTGCTCACGGACGTCACGGGCAGCGGCAGCGGCGATTCTCGAAGCGGCACGCGGTTCTTCGGCGACGTGGACGTCGCCGCGCTCAACGGCCCGTCGATGACCGTGCTCAGCGGCGTGCCGGCGGAGATCGACGCGGTGACCAGCCGGCTGGCCGGTGAGGGCATCGCCTGCCGCCCGCTGCGCGCCGCGCACGCCTTCCACTCCTCGCTGCTCCGGCCGGCGCGGGACAAGCTGGCCGCGCTGCTGGACTCGGTGCCGCGCACGGCGCCCACCACCACGATCGTGTCCAACCTCACCGGCGCGCCGCTGAGCAGGGAGCAGGCGACCAGCGCCTGGTACTGGGCCGACCACCTGGTCAGCCCGGTCCGCTTCGCCGACAGCGTCCGGCACTGCGTCGCGCAGGACGTCGACGCGTTCGTCGAGCTCGGCGCCGGCCAGACCCTCGGCGGGCTGGTGCGGCAGAACCTGGCCGGTGGCTCCGGCGCCACCGTGTTCGGCACGCTGCCCGCGATGTGGACCGCGGGGGAGCGCCGCGATGACCGTATCGAGCTGCTCGGGACCTGCGGGCGGCTGTGGGAGCTCGGCGTCGGGGTGAGCTGGCAGGCCACCCGCCCCGGCCGGGGAAGGGTAATCAGCCTGCCGACGTACCCCTTCCAGCGGACGCGGTTCTGGCCGGAGCCGGCCGAGCCGGGCCAACCGGCACCGCAGCGCTCGGGGAAGCCGGCCGACTTCTGCTACGCGCCGACCTGGCAGCAGGACACCGCCCGCGACGCGCGGCCGGCCGAGCTGCGGCTGCCCGGCCCGCTGGTCGTGTTCGCCGACGCCGGCGGCATCGGCCAACGGCTCGCGGACTCGGCCAGCGCGGCCGGAACCCCGGTGGTCGAGGTGGTCGCGGGCACCCGGCTGCGCCGCGACGGCCGGCGCATCGTCATCGACCCGGCGGTGCCCGAGCACTACCGCGAGGTCTTCGGCACCCTCACGGAGCAGGGACCGGTGCACGTCGTGCACCTGTGGAGCCTGCTCGCCACCGCACCGGGCCCCTGGTACGCCGGCGACGACGAGCTGCGCGGCGCGATGGGGTACGGCTTCGACAGCATGCTGCTCGCGGTGCAGGCGCTCGGTGAGCTGCCTGGGCGGCGGGGTGTGCGGCTGCTGACCGTCAGCCAGGGCGCCGCGGAGGTCATCGGCGCCGACGCGACGGCCCCGCACCGCGCGGCGGTGCACGGGCTCGGCCGCGCGGTGCGGCACGAGTACCCCGGCCTGACCTGGAGCGGCGTCGACCTCGACCCCGAGGCCGCCGGCGACCTGTCCGTCCGGCAGGCCGCCGGCCAGCTCGGGTACGAGCTGCTCTGGGAACCGGAGCCGAGCGCGGCACTGGCGACCCATCACACCCTCGTCGGCTGGCGGCGCGGCCGCCGCTGGCTCAAGGGCTGGGGCAAGGTCGACCTCGCCGGCCAGGCCGACCAGCCGTGGCGTTCCGACGGCGTCTACCTGATAACCGGCGGCACCCGCGGGCTTGGCATGGCGCTGGCCAGGCACCTGGTGCGCGCCGGGGTGCGGCGGCTGGCGCTGGTCGGCCGTAGCGCCCTGTCGCGTGACCTGCGGCCCGATCCGGACAGCAGGGCCGCGCGCAGCCTGAGCGCCGTCGCCGAACTGGAGGCGGCCGGTGCCAAGGTGCTCCTGCTCACCGCGGACGTCGGGGAGCCGGACGAGCTGCGTGGCGTCCTGCGCCGCTGCCGGGAGCACTTCGGCGCGCTGCACGGCGTGATCCACGCCGCCGGGGTGCCCGCCGGCGGGATGGTGCAGCGCCGGACGGTGGCGCAGGCCCGTGCGGTGCTCGCCCCGAAGGCCCTCGCCATGGGCCCGTTGGCCGAGCTGGTCGGACCTGCGACGCCCGCCGACCAGCGGCCCGAGGTGCTGGTCCTGTACTCCTCGGCGGTGACGGCGTTCGGTGGCATCGGCGAGGCCGACTACTGCGCGGCGAACACCGTGCTCGACGCCTACGGCGAGGCGCTGTCCGCGGCGGCGCCGTCGACCAGGATCGTCTCGGTCGCCTGGGGCCCGTGGCGGCACGACGACTGGCAGGCCGAAGCGCTCAGGGACGCCGGCGGCCTCGCCGAGCGGGTGCGCGCGTACCGGGAGCGGTACGGCTTCGCCGACGACGTCGGCTGCGCGCTACTCGACCGGCTGATGACCGCCGGCCACGGCAGCGTCGTCGCGGTACGCCAGTCGCTGCGCGACGTGCTGCGCGACTGGTCGGCCATGCTCGACATCGACGCGCTCGTCGGCGCGAAGGCGGCCGCACCGCCGGGCGAGCGGTTCCCGCGGCCGCAGCTGCGGACCGAGTTCGTTGCGCCGCGGACCGAGTCGGAAACCAGGATCGCCGACGTGTGGGGGGCCTACCTTGGCATCGACCAGGTCGGCGTCCACGACCCGTTCTTCGACCTCGGGGGCAACTCCCTCGTCGGCCTCGCGATGGTGCTGGCCGTCGAAAAGGAGCTCGACGTGCCGATCGCACCGGCCGTGCTCTTCGAACACCCGACCGTCGCGGCGTTCGCCGCGGCGCTGGAGCGTGCCGACGCCGGCGGCGGTGACGGCTGCGCCGCCGCACAGCAGGCGCTCGCCACCAGCTCGGCTCGCGGGCAGCGGCGGCGCCGTGCCCGGTCCGGTTCCGGGAAGTGAGGACCGTGGACGTGACTGACCACATCACGCAAGAACCGCTCGCCAGTGAGGTCTCCGACAACGACATCGCGATCGTCGGAATGTCGGGGCGGTTCCCAGGCGCATCCGGCGTCGCCGAGCTGTGGGCCAACATCCGGGCCGGCAGGTCGGGCATCACCCGGTTCAGCGAGGACGAGCTGCGGGCCGCCGGGGTCGCAGAGGACCTCCTCGCGGACCCGAGCTACGTGCGGGCCAGCCCCGTGATCGACGGCATCGAGCTGTTCGACGCCGGCTTCTTCGGCTTCAGCCCGAAGGAAGCCCAGATCCTCGACCCCCAGCACCGGCTGTTCATCGAGCACGCCTGGCAGGCGCTGGAGGACGCCGGCTGCGACCCGGCCCGCTTCGACGGCGCCGTCGGCGTGTTCGGCGGCTGCGCGTGGAGCTCCTATCTGCAGAACAACCTGGCGCCAAGCGGCGTCAGTGCCGCCATGGGCGAGCTCGCCGTCGGGCTCGCCAACGACAAGGACTCGCTCACCACGAGAACGGCGCACACCCTCGGCCTGTCCGGCCCCAGCTACGGGGTGCAGAGCTACTGCTCGACCTCGCTCGTCGCGGTCTGCGCCGCGTCCACCAGCCTGTCCAACTTCGAGTGCGACCTCGCGCTGGCCGGCGGGGTGGCGGTCGGCGTGCCGCACCGGGTCGGCTACCTGTACCAGCAGGGCGGTATCGCGCCGCCGGACGGCGAGTGCCGCGCGTTCGACGCGGCCGGCCTCGGCAGCCCGCTCGGCAGCGGCGTCGGCGTGGTGGCGCTGCGCCGGCTCAAGGACGCCCTCGCCGCTGGGGACCGGATCTACGCCGTGATCCGAGGCTGGGCGGTGAACAACGACGCCGGCAGGAAGGTCGGCTTCACCGCACCCGGCGTCCAGGGCCAGGCCGCCGTGATCGCCGAGGCGCTCGCCAGCGCGGACCTGACACCGGCCGACATCGACTACGTCGAGGCCCATGGCACCGGCACCGCGCTCGGCGACGCCGCCGAGCTCGCCGCCCTGCAGCAGGTGTTCCGCGACGAGTCCTGCCTGATCGGCTCCGTCAAGACCAACGTCGGCCACCTCGACCGGGCGGCCGGGGTCACCAGCCTCATCAAGGCGGCGCTGGCCCTGCACCGCGACGAGATCCCGCCGAGCCGCAACCTGACGCAACCGAACCCGCAGCTGCACGCCGGCCAGGCACGCCTGGAGGTGGTCACCGCCCTGCGCCAGTGGCCGCGGGAGGCCGGCCGCACCCGCCGGGCCGGGGTGAGCGCGTTCGGCATCGGCGGCACCAACGCCCACGTGGTGCTGGAGGAGGCGCCGCCGGTGCCGCGGGGGTGTCCCCCGACGGGCGCGCAGCCGCAGCGGCGGCCGGAGCTGCTGGTGTGGTCGGCGCGCACCGCCGCGGCCGCCGACGCCATGACCGAACGCCTCGCCGGACACCTGGCCGGCGAGCCTGGCCCGTTGCCCGACGTGGCGTACACCCTGCAGGCCGGGCGGCGGATCTTCGGGCACCGCCGGATGCTGGTGGCGTCCACGGTGGACGAGGCCGTCGCCGGTCTGCGCGACGCCGCCGTGCTGTCCCGCGCGGACAGCTCGACTGACCGTCCGGTCGGGTTCCTGATCGCCGGCGCCGGCGAGCAGTACCCGGGCATGGCTGCCGAGCTGTACCGGACCGAGCCGGTGTTCCGCTCGGTGCTCGACGAATGCCGTGCCGCGCTGCGCGTGCACCTGGACGGCGTCGACCCGCTCGCCGACCTGCTGGGGCCACGGTCGGCCGGCGGGGGTGGCGCGTCGCTGCGCCGGCTGCTCGGCCGCGGTGGCACGGCTGCTGACGCTGGGGTCGCGGACGCAGGGGTCGCGGCCGCGGGGGCGTCGACCGGCGTGCTCCAGCCGGCGCTGTTCGCCGTGGAGTACGCGCTGGCCCAGCTCGTGCGCTCGTGGGGCATCGAGCCGGCGGTGCTGGCCGGCTACAGCCTCGGCGAGTACGTGGCGGCCTGCCTGGCCGGGGTGCTCCCGCTCGACTCGGCGCTCGCGCTGGTCGCACACCGTGCGCGGCTGATCGACGCGCTGCCCGCGGGTGCGATGGGCGCGGTGCCACTGCCAGCGGCGCAGCTGCGCGAGCGGCTCGAGCGCGCCGGCATCGACGGCCTGGACGTGGCCGCGGTGAACGGCCCTGAGCTGACCGTGATCGCCGGTTCGCCTTCTGCCATGGCGGCCGCGTCGTCGTTCCTGGAGACGCAGGCGCTGCCGTGCCGGCCGCTGGCCACCAGCCACGCCTTCCACTCGCGGATGCTGGAGCCGGTCCGCGCCGCGCTCACTGAATGGATCGCCGCGAACGTGCAGCTCGGCGCGCCGAGCATCCCGTACGTCTCCAACGTGACGGGCGCGCTGGCCTCGGCTGAGCAGGTGAGCGATCCGGGGTACTGGGCGCAGCACATGTGCGCGCCCGTGCAGTTCGACGCGGTGCTGAGCACCCTTCTCGGGCAGGGTGAGCTGGCACTGCTGGAGATCGGCCCTGGGCAGTCCCTCGGCGCCATGGTGCGCGGCCACCGGGACTGCCCGCGGGAGCGCTGGCCGCTCGTGGTCGCCGCGCTGCCGGCCGCCGGTGATCCGCGCGAGGCCGGCGCGGTGCTCGCCGAGGCCGTCGGCCGGCTGTGGCTGGCCGGGGTGCCGGTCGACTGGGCCGGCTACCAGCAGGATCGGCCCGTCGCCAAGGTCGGGCTGCCGAGCTACCCGTTCCAGCGGGAGCGGTACTGGATCGACCCGCCGGCCGGCCAGGCCCTGCCGGCGGCCAGGTCGGACGCCCGGCTCGGCGCCGGCACGCCGCCGGGCGGCGTGGCCTGCTCCGGCACGCCGCACCGGGCGACCGGCGCTGCACAGCCGGCGACTGGCGCGGCCTGCTCCGGCACGCCGCAGCCGGCGAGCGGCCACGTCCAGCTGATGAGCCCGCAGTGGACGGTGGCGCAGCCGGCCGGCGAGGCCCAGCCTGCCGCGCGGTGTGCCCTACTTGCCGACACCACAGGCGTCGCCGACGCCCTCGCCGAGCTGCTGCGCCGCGACGGCACTGACGTGGTCCTGGTGCGGCCCGCCGACTGCGACGATGTGACATCGTCCCACCTAGAGTGGGGAGATTCCACATCCTCGCCGGTGACCGTCGTCGATCTGCGGCTGCTCGACGACGCCGAGCCCGCCGAGCCCGCCGAGCCCGTCGAGTCCGATGGGGACGGGCGGCACGCGGTGCTCCCGGTGTCCAAGCTGCTGGACTCGTGGGGCACCGACGGCGGCGACGGCACCCGGATCATCGTGGCCACCAGGGGCGGCCAGGCAGTCACCGATGGCGAGAGCCCATCACCGGCGCACGCCGCCGTGGCCGCGCTGCCCGTGGTCGCCAACCAGGAGTACCTCAACCTCGAGTGCCGCGCCGTCGACCTCGACGTCCGGGATGACGCCGCCGCGGCGGCGAATGCCCTGGCGGCCGAGGTCCGGGGTTCGGCGACCGAGGTGCTGGCCGCCTACCGCGGCGGCCGGCGCCACGTGCGCCAGTACGTCCCCGCCGACCACGCACCGGATGCCACATTCGCAGCGCCGGGCGCACCGGATGTCACATTCGGTGCGAGTGCGAGTGCGGGTGCCGGTGCCGGTGCCGGTGCGGGTGCGGGTGCCGGTGCCGGTGCGGGTGCGGGTGCCCGGGTCGCGGTACGGCCAGGCGGCACGTACCTGATCACCGGCGGGCTCGGCGACGTCGGCCTGCTGGTGGCAGAGCACCTGGTGCGGGCCGGCGCCGGGCGGCTCATCCTCACCAGCCGCGGCGGGGTGCCGGCCACCGGCGGGGATCCGCGGCACGAGGGTGTCCAGCGGCTGCGCGCGCTCGGCGCCGACGTGCAGACGCCGCGGGTCGACGTGACCGACGCCGACGCGATGAGCGCCATGCTCGCGACGCAGCTGGCTGGCGGCGCCCGGCTCGACGGCGTGATCCACGCCGCGGCGCAGACCACGCCGGACACCTTCCGCCCGCTGCGCGACCTCGACCAGCAGGCCGTGTCCCGGCACTTCGCCGCCAAGGTGGCCGGCGCGCGCGTCCTCGAGCGGGTGCTCGACGAGCTGCCGGCCGACCGGGCGCCGGCGTTCTGCGTCCTGTTCTCCTCGACGTCGTCGATCCTGGGCGGCATCACCTTCGGCAGCTACGCGGCCGCGAACGCCGCGCTGACCGCGCTCGGCTACCGCAACCATGCCCGCCACCTCGCCGGCGACACGCCGGTCCGGTGGGTGACCGCGAGCTGGGACACCTGGGCCTGCACCCTCGAGCGCCTCGAGGGTGGCATCGGCGCCGCGATGTTCGCCCACTCCATGAGCACCGAGGAGGGGCTGGACGCTTTCGACCGGATGCTGGCCGACCCGCGGCCGAGCCTCGTGGTGGCGGCCGGCGGCCTTGACGACCGGCTGCCGCGCGCGGTGGTCGCCGCCGAGCCGGCGTCGGGTGGCGGCGAGCGGTTCCCGCGCCCCGAGCTTCCCCAGCCGTACAGCGCGCCGCTGACCGGGACCGAGCGGTCCCTTGCCGAGCTGTGGTCCGACGTGCTCGGCATCGAGCCGGTCGGCACCAGGGACAACTTCTTCGACCTCGGCGGCAACTCGCTCGTCGCGCTGCAGATGCTCGCGCTGGTCAAGAAGCGCTTCGGGGTCGCGGTCCCGACCGTGACGCTGTTCGAGGCGCCGACGGTGCACACGCTCGCGGCCTTCCTCGACCAGCGGGGCGCCGCACCCAGTGTTCAGCCGGCCGCGCGCCCCAAGGCCACGCCCGGCCCCCGCAAGGCACCGGAGGCGGCGGGGACCGACCGGCGGATCGCGATCGTCGGCATGGCCGGACGATTCCCGGGCGCTGCCAACGTCGGCACGTTCTGGCGCAACCTGCGCGACGGCGTCGAGTCGATCAGCTTCTTCTCCGAGGAGGAGCTGGTGGCCTCCGGCGTCGCGCCGGAGCAGTTCCGCGACCCGTCCTACGTGCCGGCCCGGCCGGTGCTCGACGACGTCAGCGGGTTCGACGCGGCGTTCTTCGGCATCAGCCCGCGGATGGCCGCGCTCACCGACCCGCAGCAGCGGGCGTTCCTCGAGGTCTGCTGGGAGGCGCTGGAGCACGCCGGCTACGCCGCCTCCGAACACCGGGGCCGGGTCGGCGTCTACGGCGGCGCCAACATCAGCACCTACCTGCTGCGGATGGGCGAGCACCTGCTCCGCGACGACGAGGAGATCAGCCACTACGAGATCATCATGGGCAACGACAAGGACGCCCTCACCACCACGGTCTCCTACCTTTTCGACCTGTACGGCCCGAGCGTCGCGGTGCAGACGTTCTGCTCGACCTCGCTGGTCGCCGCGCACCTGGCCGTGCAGGCGCTGCGCAACGGCGAGTGCGAGCTGGCGCTCGCCGGCGGGGTCTCGATCCGGATCCCGGACAAGATCGGGCACAAGTACGGGCCAGGCGGCATGGAGTCGCCGGACGGACACGTGCGGACCTTCGACGCGCAGGCGCGCGGCAGCATGTTCGGCGACGGCGCCGCCGCGGTCGTGTTCAAGCGCCTCGACGACGCGCTGCGCGACGGCGACCACGTCTGGGCGGTGATCCGCGGTTCCGCGATGAACAACGACGGCGCGCTCAAGGTCGGCTACACCGCGCCGAGCGTGGTCGGCCAGGCGCGGGTGATCGCCGACGCGATGGCCGACGCCGGCGTCACCGGCGAGGACATCAGCTACGTCGAGGCGCACGGCACGGCGACCGAGCTCGGCGACCCGATCGAGGTCGCGGCGCTGACCAGGGCCTTCGGCCCGACCGAGCAGACGCAGTACTGCCCGATCGGCTCGGTCAAGACCAACGTCGGGCACCTTGACCGGGCCGCCGGCGCGAGCGGGCTGATCAAGACCTCGCTAGCGCTGCGGGACGCGGTGATCCCGCCGAGCCTGCATTTCACCAGCCCCAACCCGGAGATCGACTTCGAGAACAGCCCGTTTTACGTGAACACCGCGCTGTCGCCGTGGCTGACCCGCGACGGGCGGCCGCGGATCGCGGGTCTGAGCTCCCTCGGCATGGGCGGCACCAACGTCCACATGGTCATCGAGGAGCCGCCAGCCCGTGCCGCCCGCGCCGCTACCGAGCAGGCCGAGCTGGCTGGGCAGGCTGTGCCGGGCAGCTCCCGCCGCTACCAGGTGCTGCCGGTGTCGGCGCGCAACGCCACCGCGGCCGACCAGGCGTGCCGGCGGCTCGGCGAGCACCTGCGCACCAGCCCCGACGTCCGGCTCGCCGACGTGGCCTACACGCTGCAGGTGGGGCGCAAGACGTTCGAGCACCGGCGGGCCGTGGTCACCGCGACCACGCAGGACGCCGCGGCGGCGCTGACCGCGGAACCGGCCGCCGTGCTGAGCCGGGTCGACACCGCCCGCGGCCGCCAGGTGGCCTTCCTGTTCGCCGGGGTCGGCGAGCAGTACCCGGGCCTGGCCGCCGAGCTATACCGGCGCGAGCCGGTGTTCCGCGACGCGCTCGACGAGTGCCTTCGGCTGCTC
>Ga0210378_10001618_pt1 | contig 11750 bp, 10 predicted proteins | sample PLM1_60_b1redo_FD_155465 | JGI IMG/M metagenome (GOLD analysis project Ga0210378, IMG submission 155465) | Groundwater sediment microbial communities from an aquifer in East River, Colorado, USA - PLM1_60_b1 redo | ecosystem: Environmental > Terrestrial > Soil > Riparian zone | place: USA: East...
CCTGGAGCAGGTCCTGCGCGAGGCCGGCGGCGAGCTGCTGGCCCGGCTGACGCTGTTCGACGCCTACCAGGGGCCGCCGTTGCCGCCCGGCCACCGCAACCTCGCCTACCGGGTCGCGCTCCAGGCCGCCGACCGCACCCTCACCGACGCCGACGGCGCCGCCGCCCGCCAGCGGATGGCCGCCCTCGCCGCGCAGCGCCTGCAGGCGGTGCTCCGCACCGCCGAGTAGGGTGGTATGGGAGATGGAGGAGTTCGGGGCCACCACGGTGAATGAGAGGCGGGCTCGGTGGTCGACTACACGGTGGCGGGAGTGGAGGGCGGGCTGTGTGCGCCCAGGGGGTTCCGGGCGGCCGGGGTCGACGCCGGGCTGACCCAGGGGCCCGGGCCCGACCTGGGGCTGGTGGTCAGCCAGCAGACCTCGGCGGCGGCCGGCCGCTTCACCGCCCACCCCTTCGCCTCGGCCCCGGTCCGCTGGTCGCGGGCGCGGATGCAGGCCGGCATGGCCCGGGTGGTGCTGGTCCACGCCGGCAGCGCCAACGCCGCCACCGGTCCCGAGGGCGACACCGACGCGGCCGCCCTGGCCGCCCGCTGCGGGGCCGCGATCGGCTGCCCGGCCGGCGAGGTGCTGCTGCTCGGCACCGGCGCGGTCGGCGTCCGGCTGGCCGTCGGGGACGCCGCCGAAGCGGCCGACAAGGCCGCGGCCGCCCTCGGCCGGCGCGGGTCGGGCGAGGTCGCCAAGGCCATGACCGCCTCCGGCGGGGTCGCCCGCGAGCACGCGGTCGCCGTCGCCTGGTCCGAGGGCGAGGTGCGCATCGGCGGCGCCGCCAAGGCCTCGGTCCCGTTCGCCCCCGCCTTCGCCCGGCCCCGGCCCGGCGAGGACCCCTCGTCCACCGGGGAGCTCGGCCCGGGCTCCCGACCCACCGGGGGGGACGAACCCGCGTCGGCCACCACCCTTGTCGTGCTCACCACCGACGCCACCGTCGAGCCGGGCATCCTCGACGGCCTGCTCGGCAGGGCGGTCGCCCGGTCCTTCGAACGGGTCATGGTCGACCAGGCGCCGGGCATGGCCGACGCCGCCGTGCTGCTGGCCAACGCGGCCGCGGCCGCCCCGACCCTGCGGGCCGGCTCCGACGGGGCGGCGGCGTTCGAGTCGGCCCTCACCCAGCTGTGCGAGTCGCTGGCCGAGGGGCTGGCCCTGCGCGTCCCCGGCGCCCGCAAGCTGGTGGTGGTCACCGTCCACGGCGCCGCCGACCACACCGACGCGCTGGCCGCGGCCAGGGCGGTCGCCGGCTCGGTGGCCCTGCGGGCCTCCCTGGCCGCCGGCCGGCCCGCCTGGCCGGCCGTGCTGGACGCCCTGGCCACGGCAGCGGTGGCGCTGGTCCCGGGCCGGGTCGGGGTCAGCTTCGGCCCGGTGACGGTGGTGGCCGGCGGCCGCTCCGCCCCCCACGACGAACGCGCCGCCGCCGCGGTCGCCGCCAAGGCCCAGGTCGACCTGGCCGTCGACCTCGGCGTCGGCCCCGCCGCCGCCACCGTCACCAGTACCGACCTGCCTCCGGAGGCGCTTGAGCGATACCTGCGCTAGCGTCCCGAATCGCTGGTTGGTCGAGGTTCTCAGGAAGGCCCCACCCACCGGAAGCCAGCCGTCATGGCTTCCGTCGGGAGGGCATGGCAGACTTAGCGCTCCGGGCCGTGCCCGCACCGGTCCCGCTCGGCAACCCAGAGAGGCTCCAGATGCCGACCAATCGCGTGCTGGTGGTCGAGGACGACCCGAGCGTGCGCGGGCTGCTCCAGACGATCCTGGAGGACGAGGCGCTCGAGGTGATCCTGGCCGCCGACGGCGAGGAGGGCCTGCGCCTCGCCCGCACCGTCGATCCCGACGTGGTGCTGCTCGACGTCATGATGCCCGGGCTCGGCGGGCCAGACGTCATCCGGCGCCTGCGCCGTCCCGACGGCTCCCTGCCATTCGCGGTGCTGGTGGTGACCGGGGCGGCCGAGGTGATCGCGCCGCTCCGCAGCGAGCTGGGCCCCGAGGCCGTCCTCGAGAAGCCCTTCGACATCACCACCCTGGCCACGCGGGTCAAGTCGCTGGCCGACCGTGCCGCCAACAGGAGCGCCAATGACCAAACGTGACTTCCTGTCCATCGACGACGTCGACAGCGGGGAGCTGGTCGCCCTGCTCGACGGGGCCGATCGGCACAAGGCCGACCGGCGGGCCCGTGACACCCTCCAGGGCCGGACGGTCGCGCTGATCTTCGAGAAGCCCTCGACCCGCACCCGGGTCTCCTTCGAGGTCGCCGTCCACGAGCTGGGCGGCTACCCGCTGCCCCTGTCCGGCGCCGAGCTGCAGCTTGGGCGGGGCGAGACCATGGAGGACACCGCCGCGGTCCTCTCCCGCTACGTCCACGCCATCGTGCTGCGCACCTTCGCCCAGGAGAGCCTGGAGCGGCTGGCCAGGGGCGGGACCATCCCGGTGGTCAACGCCCTGTCCGACTACTCCCACCCGTGCCAGGCCCTGGCCGACCTCCAGACGATCCGCGAGCACAAGGGGAACCTGGCCGGCATCCGGCTGGCCTACCTGGGCGACGGCAACAACGTCGCCCACAGCCTGCTGTTCGCCGGGGCAAAGGTGGGCATGCACGTCGCCGTGGCCACCCCGGTCGGCTACGAACCGATCCCGCAGGTGGTCCGCCGAGCCAACGAGATCGCGGCCGCCACCGGCGGCAGCATCGAGCTGACCCACGACCCGGCCACCGCCGCCAAGGACGCCGACGTGCTCTACACCGACGTGTGGGCGTCCATGGGCAAGGAGCTCGAGCATGGCGAGCGGGCGCTGATCTTCAAGCCCTACCAGCTGTCGACCGACACGGTGATGGCGGCCGCACCCGACGCGATGGTGCTCCACTGCCTCCCCGCCCACCGGGGCGAGGAGATCGCCGCCGAGGTCATGGACGGCCCCAACTCGGCCGTGTTCGACCAGGCCGAGAACCGCCTCCACACCCAGAAGGCCCTGCTGTCGTGGCTGCTCACCGGTTCACCCGACCCGAGCTGACCCGGCCGAGCGGGTCGCATCCCCGGAGGGGTGCCTCGGCCAGTCGGGTCTGCGGGTGATCCCACCGCCTTCCGACCCGGCCGAAGCCGGGGACAGGCGGCGGCCCGGCTGGCGCTGGGTGGTGGTGGCCGGCCTGGCCGGGGTCGCGGCCTCGACGCTGGCCACCGCCCTGGCCGCCGCGGTCGCCGGCCGCCAGTCCGACCTGGCCCTGCAACCGGTGGAGCTGGCCCTGCGGGTCGGGCTGCTGCTGGGCGCGCCCTGCGTCGGGGCCATCCTGGCCGCGGTCGTCGTCCCCCGCGGTGGCGGCCGGCTGGCCGTCGTGGCCACCGGCCTTGGCGTGCCCGTCGGCCCGTTGCTGGTCCTGCGCCTGGACCGCGTGCGCGAGTTCGGCATGGTCTCCTCGCTGCTCACCGTCGGCGTGATGGTCGCCTGGGGGGTGGTCGGCGCGGCCCTTGCCGCCGGATGGTGGGCCCGCCCCGGCCGCCTGGTCCAGCGCAGCGACCTGCCCCTGCCGGTCGCTCCGGCGCATCGGCTCCCCGATGCGACCGACACCCTCGAGGCCAGCGGCGACCCCGGGCCGCGGGGCCCGGGGGCCTGAGCGGAGGCGACCTGCATGGCCTGGGGAAACGAGGAGCTGGCCCGGCTGTTCCACGAGATGGCCGAGCTGCTGGTGCTCACGGGCGAGACCGGCTTCCGCGTCCGCGCCTACGACCGCGGGGCCCGCGCCCTCTCCGGCCACGGCGCCGACCTGGCCGGCCTGTCCGAGCGCGAGCTGGCCGCCATCCCAGGGGTCGGCAAGGCGATCGCCGCCAAGGTCCGCGAGTACCTGGACACGGGCCGGGTGGCCAAGCTGGAGGAGCTGCGGGCCGAGGTCCCGCCCGGCCTGCGGGCCCTGGTCCGGGTGCCCGGGCTCGGCCCCAGCAAGGCCCGCCTGGTCCACGAACGGCTCGGGGTCGGGTCGCCGGCGGAGCTGGCCGAGGCGGTGGCCGCGGGACGCGTGGCCGGCCTGCCCGGGATGGGGGCGCGGACCGAGGCCAACCTGCGCCGCGCCCTTGAGCGGATGCAGGACCGCATGGCCGGGATCCCCCTGGCCGTGGCCCTGCCCCTTGCCGAGTCCCTCCGCGACCGGCTGGCCGCCGTCGCCGGGGTCGAGCGAGTCGAGGTGGCCGGGTCGCTGCGGCGCATGAAGGCCGCCGTCCACGACCTCGACCTGCTCGCCACCGCCGCCGACCCGGCGGCGGTCACCCGCGCCTTCACCGAGCTGCCGCAGGTCGCCGAGGTCGCCGCCGTCGGCGACACCAAGGCGTCGATCCGGACCAGGGACGGGTACCAGGTCGACCTGCGGGTGGTCCGCCCCCCGGTCTGGGGCGCCGCCCTGCAGTATTTCACCGGCTCGGCCGCCCACAACGTCAGGATCCGCGAGCTGGCCGTCAAGGCCGGCCTCAAGCTCAGCGAGTACGGCCTGTTCGAGCGGGGCGGGGAGCTGGTCGTGGCCGAGGACGAGGCGGTCGTCTACCGCCGCCTCGGCATGGACTGGGTGCCGCCGGTGCTGCGCGAGGACCGCGGCGAGGTCGACGCCGCCCGGCGGGGGGAGCTGCCGGCGCTGGTCGCCGAGGCCGACGTCGGCGGCGACCTGCACTGCCACACCGACCTGTCGCCCGACGGGACCGCCCCCCTCGAGGTCATGGTCGAGGCGGCGAGGGCCCGCGGCTACCGCTTCCTGGCCGTCACCGACCACGGCGAGAGGCTCGGGCTGGGCGGGGCCAGCCGAGAGCAACTGCTGGCGCAGCGGGAACGCCTGCGCGCCCTGGAGCGGCGCCTGGGCGACATCGAGCTGCTCCACGGGGCCGAGCTGAACATCGGCGGCGACGGGTCGCTGGACTACGACGACGCCTTCCTCGACGGCTTCGACATGCTCGTGGCCAGCGTCCACGACCGCCTCGACCAGCCACGCGAGCAGCTCACGGCGCGACTGATCAAGGCCTGCGAGCACCCGGCGGTCAACGTCATCGGCCACCCGACCGGCCGCCGGATCGGCAGCCGGGCCGCCGGCGACGTCGACCTGGAGGCGCTGTACCAGGCGGCCGCCCGCACCGGGACCGCCCTCGAGGTCAACGGTTCCCCGCACCGTCTCGACCTCGGCGACGAGCAGGTCCGGCTGGCCCACCGGTACGGCGTCATGCTGGCCTTCGGTTCCGACAGCCACGGCCCAGGCCACCTGGCCAACATGCGCTTCGCCGTCGCCACCGCCGGCCGCGGCTGGACCACCCCCGACCGGGTCGTCAACGCCCTTCCCCCGGCCGACCTGCGCCGCTTCCTGGCCAAGGGCCGGCCCGACCGGTGAGCACCGCTCCCGACCCCGGCGTTTCGCCGGCCCCCGGTCCGGGGCCGCCGCCGGAGGCCGCGGACCGGCTCCCTCCCCAGGCAGCCTCGCCGCTGTCGGATGCCGTGGACCGGCTCCTTCCCGAGGCGCCCGTGCCGCCGCTGCCGGAGGGCGTTGACCGGCTCCCTCCCGAGGTGATGGAGCCGCTGCCGGTCGCCTTCTACCAGCGGCCGGTCCTCGAGGTGACCCGCGACCTGCTCGGGCGCCTGCTGGTGCACCGGGCGCCGGAGGGGACCAGCGCGGTCAGGCTGGTCGAGGCCGAGGCCTACGACGGGGCCGGCCTCGACCCGGCCAGCCACGCCTACCGCGGCCCGACCGCCCGCACCGCGGTCATGTTCGGTCCACCCGGCCATCTCTACCTCTACTTCACCTATGGGATGCACTGGTGCGCCAACGTCGTCTGCGCCCCGGACGGGGTCGCCCAGGCGGTGCTGCTGCGGGCCGGCGAGCCGGTGCTCGGGACCGAGCTGCTGCGTGCCCGCCGCCCAGCTGGCCGCATCCGCGACCTGGCCAGAGGCCCGGCCCGGCTGTGCCAGGCCCTCGGCCTGTCCGGCTGGGCCAACGGCCTCCCGGTGACCACCGGGCCGGTCCTGCTCACCGCCGGCTGGCCCGTCCCGGACGACCAGGTGACCTGGACGGGCAGGGTCGGCGTCAGCGCCGCCGCCGACCGCCACTGGCGGGCCCTGGTCACCGGCGACCCCCACGTCTCCCCAGGCCGCCCCGGCCCAGCCCGCGGCCGTGCCGCAGGGACCTGACCGTCATCATCGAGGGGGAGCGCAACACCATCGTCAGCAGCATGCGCGGAGCCAGCAAGGCCGCGCTCCGCGAGCAGCTGCGGGTGCGCAGCTTCCGCAACGTGCTGCTGGTCACCTCGCTGGTGATGACCTTGATCGCGGTCGGGGTGGCGGTCCTCGGCTTCATCAGCCCGGCGGCCATCCCGCTCTGCTCCCAGCCGGAGAGGTCCGGCCAGACGGTGGTCGTCTGCCCGACCCAGCAGTCCGCCCTGCTGGAGACCGGCGAGGAGTCCGGGCCGGCCGCTCCCGACGTCGACGACGTCGTCAAGCGGACCGCGGGGCACGCCGACCTGCTGGTCGTGGAGCTCATCGGCCTCACCGCCGCCGCGGTTGCCGCGGCCACCGCCCTCCGCGGCATCCGTGGCTCCTCCGAGCCGTACGGCCTCCCGGTCGCCCTGGCCACCCTGAAGCTCCCCATGGGGCGCGGTCACCGCCTTCCTCGGCCTGCTCCTGATGCGTGGCCAGTTCGTCCCCGGCCTCAGCGCCCTCGACACCTCCGCCCAGATCCTCGCCTGGGCGCTGGTCTTCGGCTACGCCCAGCAGCTGTTCACCCGCCTGGTCGACCAGCAGGCCCACAGCGTGCTCAACACGGTCCGGGAGAGGAAGACAGCGGCAAGCTGAGCTCCCGTCGTCCCTGGTCCATGTGGGGGGCTCCGGCTTCCCCGAGCGCCATCCAGGAGCGCCTGTGCCATGGTCGCGGTGAGCGCCGGGCGTGGCGGGTGGGGCTCACCCGCATCGGTCGGCCTACCCCTGGCCGGCGGAGGTGGTCGTCGGTGCTGGTGCGGTGGTCGTGGTCGTCGGGGCTGGGCAGCCGTCCGGGTTCACCCACAGCTGGACCGAGCCGCCGTCGGGGACCTGGGCGCCCGGGGCCGGGCCGGAGCGCCAGACCCGGCCGGGCTCGACCGCCGCCCGGGCGGGGTCGGCGTCGCAGCCGGCCAGCAGCTCGACGCCCAGGCCGGCCTGGGCCAGCAGCTCCCGAGCGGTGGCTTCGGGCTGGCCGAGGACCTCAGGGACCAGGACCACCCCGAGCCCGCCCGCGCCCCGCCGGTCGACGGCAACGGTCAGCTCGACCGGCGCTCCCGGCGGCCGGGCCGACCCCCCCGCAGGCGACTGGGCCAGCACCATGCCAGGCGCGGCGTCATCGTCGACCCGCAGCCGCTGCACCAGCGACAGCCCGGCCACCTCCAGCCAGCCAGCCACCCGTGCCACCGGCACGCCGACCACGGAAGGCACCACCCCGGGGAGCGGTCCGTCCGGCTCCCGGCAGGTCCGGGTCGGCGCCGACGCCTTCAGGTAGACCACCGACGCGACCCTGGCCGCCGGCGTGAACCGGTTCGGCAGGCAGCCCCGCTCCACGTCAAGGGCCACCTCGACCAGGCTGGTGTCGGGCTGGGGGAAGCGGCCGAGCGGCCGGCCGGCCATGGCCGCACGCATGAACCCGGACCAGATGGCCGCCGGCCAGGTACCGCCGGAGACCGGGCTGGCCGTCCTCGGCGGCACCATCGGCAGCTGGCCCTGGGGGTAGCCGACCCAGACGGCGGCGGCCAGCGACGGGGTGAACCCCACGAACCAGGCGTCGGCGTTGTCCTGGGTCGTGCCGGTCTTGCCGGCTGCCGGCCTGCCGATCCTGGCCCGCACCCCGGTGCCGTGGTCGACCACCTCCCGGAGCACGTCGGCGGCGATCGCGGCCACGCCGGGCTGCACCACCGCGTCGGTGCCGGGCCGGGCCTGGAACAGCACCCGGCCGTCGGCCCCGGTGATCCGCACCACCCCGAACGGGACCGCCTGCCGGCCCCGTGCGGCAAGGGTCGCGTAGGCGCCCGCCATCTCCAGTGGAGTCACCTCGCCGGTGCCGAGGACCGCGCTCGGCACCGGCTTCAGCGGGCTGGCCACCCCCATGCGGGCGGCGGTCTCGACCACCGCCTTGGCCCCCCGGTCGGCGTCGCCGGCGCCCAGCCGCAGCAGCAGCCCGGCGTAGACGGTGTTGATCGACAGGGCTGTCGCCGACCGCAGGGTCGCCTGCCCGAACCCGTGGCCCTCGTAGTTCGCCACCCGCCAGGCCGGACCCCGACCCGGCCGTGGCAGCACCAGCCGGTCGGGCGCCTGGAACACCGCCTCCGGCGGGATCCCCCGTTCCAGGGCCGCGACCAGCGCGAACATCTTGAACGCCGAGCCCGCCGGACGGCCGCGGCCCCCGGCCCCGGTGGCCAGGTTCACCCGGCCGAAGCGGGCGTCCCGCCACCAGTCGCGCCCGCCGACCATCGCCCTGACCGCGCCGCTGCCCGGCTCGACCGCGACCAGGGCGGCGTAGGGGTCGCCCCGGCGTTGCCCGGCGACCCTGGCCACCGCCCGCTCGGCGGCGGCCTGGACGGCCAGGTCGACGGTGGTGGTGACCCGCAGCCCGCCGGTGAACACACTGTCGGTCCGGGCCCGCCTCGAGGTCCCGAGGCGGTCGAAGCGGTGGTCGGCCGGGTCGAGGAGCTGGTCCAGAACCCAGCCGACGAACCAGGGTGCGCGCAGCGTCGCCGACCCACCCCCGTCCCCGGCGCCCGCCGGTTGGTCCTTGGGCCCGGCGCCCTCCGGTTGGTCGTTGGGCCCGGTGCCCTCCGGTTGGTCCCTGGGCCCGGTGCCCTCCGCCCCACCCGGCCGCAGGCCCAGCGGCGCCGCGGCCGCCCTCGCCCTGGCGGCCCGACGCAGGTGGCCGTTGCGCTCCAGGCGGGCAAGGACCTCGCCCCGCCTGGCCCGGGCCGCGCGCGGATGGCGGAACGGGTCGTAGGCGGCCGGCGCCCGGATCATCCCGGCCAGCAGCGCCGCCTGGGTCAGGGTGAGCCGGTCGGCGTGAGTGGAGAAATAGGTCTGGGCGGCCGCCTCGACCCCGTAGGCGCCCTGGCCGAAGTAGACGGTGTTGAGGTAGGCCTCCAGGATCGCCGGCTTGGCGTTGCGCCGCTCCAGGCCCCAGGCGTGGGCGGCCTCGGCCAGCTTGCGCCGCAGCGTCCGCTCGCCCGAGACGTAGGTGTTCTTCACGTACTGCTGGGTGATGGTCGACCCGCCCTCGACCACCCGCCGCCGCTCCAGGTCGCGGGCCGCCGCCCTGGCCACAGCCAGCCAGTCGACCCCGCCGTGGCGCCAGAACCGGGCGTCCTCGGTGTCGACGACGGCCAGCCGCATCCAGCGGCTGACCTTGGCCAGCGGCACCGCCGTGCGGTCCTGCGGGCCGTGCAGGGCGGCCACCGTCCGGCCCTTGGCGTCGAGCAGCAGCGAGGTCTGGGCCACCCGGTTCGAGGGGATGAGCTCGAGCGGGCGCACCGAGACGCAGCCAGCCAACGCCAGACAGCCCGCGAGCAGGGCGACCGCAATCCGGAAACGCCAGCCCCGGTACCTGATCTGCCTTCTGGCGCAGCGGCACATGGCATGGTGTTCGTCGGCATCCGCGCCGGCCGGCTTCATCCCAGCGCCGTGCTAGCGTTTCGTCTTCGAGTCGATTCCTTCTTCTGGAGGTTTGTCGCCGTGTCGACGCCGATGGCGCCCATCGAGGAGCAGCTGCGGGTGCTCAAGTCGGGGGTTGCCGAGCTGCACCCGCGCGACGGCCTCGACGAGCGGCTGGCCGCGGCCACCGCCGAGGGTCGGCCGCTCCGGGTCAAGCTCGGCATCGACCCGTCCTCGTCTCACCTGACCCTGGGGCACGCCGTCGTCCTGCGCAAGCTCGCCCAGTTCCAGCGGTTCGGCCACACGGTGGTGCTGATCATCGGCAACTTCACCGGCCTGGTCGGCGACCCCAGCGGGCGCAGCCAGACCCGAAGGCAGCAGAGCGAGAGCGAGGTCGCCGACTACGCCCGCACCTACCTCGAGCAGGTCGACAAGGTGCTGGACACGCGCGCCGCCGAGGTGCGCTGGAACGCCGAGTGGCTGGCCCCCATGACCTTCGCCGACGTCGCCAGGCTGGCCGCGCACGTCACCGTGGCCAAGCTGCTGGAGCGCGACGACTTCCGGGCCCGCTACACGGCCGGCCAGCCGATCTCCCTGGTCGAGTTCCTGTACCCGCTGATGCAGGGCATGGACTCGGTCGCCATCAGGTCCGACGTCGAGCTCGGCGGCACCGACCAGACCTTCAACCTGCACGTCGGCCGCGACCTGCAGCGTGCCAACGGCCAGCCCGGCCAGGTCGTGCTCACCATGCCGCTGCTGCGGGGCATCGACGGCGTCCAGAAGATGTCCAAGAGCCTCGACAACGGGATCTACCTGGATGAGCCCCCCCAGGCCCAGTTCGGCAAGCTCATGCGCGTCCCCGACGAGGTGCTCCCCGAGTACCTGCGGCTCTGCACCGACCTGGACCCGGCCGAGGTCGACCGCCTGGCCGCCCAGGCCGCCGCCGGCGGCGCCGGGGCCCGCGACGTCAAGCGCCGCCTGGCCCACGAGGTCGTCGCCCTGTACCACGGGCCGGAGGCGGCCGACGCCGCCGAGGCCGCCTTCGACGCCGGGGTCCGGCTTCGGGCGGGCGGAGGGGCCGGCACCGACGCCGGGTCGGCCACGCCGCTGGCCATCCCGGATGCCGCCGTCGGCGACGGCCAGGTCTGGGTGGTGGCCCTGCTGGCCGAGGCTGGCCTGGTGGGGTCGAGGAGCGAGGCAAGGCGCCTGGTCACCCAGGGCGCCGTCCGGCTCGACGGCCAGCCGGTCGACTCGATCGAGCGGAGCTGGCCGCCGGCCGAGCTGGACGGGCGCCTGCTCACCGTCGGCCGCCGGACCCCGGTTCGCCTGCGCGCCCCAGGCGGCCCTGACGGGTCCTGACGACCCCTGGGAATGCTGCCGCCGCTGGACACGTTGTCCCCGACGATACCGCCCAGCGGCCCTCCCGGGGATCACCGATCGCCTGGAACCGTTGCGGTTGCTGGTGTCCAGGAACGGTCCACGAGTTGACACGCTGTCGAACCCGGTGCTACCTTCTCAAGGCTGCAAGCAGGGAAGTTCTTCAGGACCGAGGACCTCTCCGGACGACGCCAGCGGCGTCGGCATCGGAAGACAGGAGGTCGCCGAACGCCACCAGGATCCATCTGACGGCTTCGGTGGCCGTCCTGACGCTCGAGAAGGTGGCGGGCGCAGGACGGCGCTTCTGTGTGAAGGTGTCGCCGTGGCAGGTGGTGCTCCCCAGGGAGTACGCTGACCGGGCAGGTGGGAGGTCTTTGACGATCTTGAAAGGCCCGTGGTACCGTCCCGCCGCTCCGGCGGTGACAGGACACGGGAACCGCAGGTGAGTCGCCGAAGAGCAACCCGGCGACGTTCCTTGAAAACTCAACAGTGTGCGAAAAGCCAGTGCCAAAACCCCGTCCCTCGGGGGCTTGCCCCCCTTGGAACGGTTCCTTGGCGCATCCGGATAACGGATGAGCCTTGAGCGGTGCAGGGCAGGCCCTTGCATCGCCCATCCCCCCGGTACGTCCGGGACGGATGGTCAAACTCGGTGGCTCCAGGGTCACCGAGCTCCTTCGAGAACACCCCCGCAGGCACTTGTGTCCCAAGGGAGTTCACGATC
>Ga0210378_10001619_pt1 | contig 11729 bp, 8 predicted proteins | sample PLM1_60_b1redo_FD_155465 | JGI IMG/M metagenome (GOLD analysis project Ga0210378, IMG submission 155465) | Groundwater sediment microbial communities from an aquifer in East River, Colorado, USA - PLM1_60_b1 redo | ecosystem: Environmental > Terrestrial > Soil > Riparian zone | place: USA: East...
CCGTGGCAGCGGTCCGCCGCGCAGGCCGGCCATGTCCTGCCACACCAGCACCTGCGCATCGCAGTCCACTCCGGCGCCGATCCCGATCGTGGGCACGGCCAGCTCGCTGGTGACACGCTTGGCCAGCTCGGCCGGCACCATCTCCAGCACCACCGCGAACGCTCCGGCCTCCTCCAGCGCCACCGCGTCGCGCAGCAGCCCCTCGCCGGCCTCGTCGCGGCCCTGCACCCGATAACCGCCGAGCCCGTGCTCGCTCTGCGGGGTGAACCCGATGTGCGCCATCACCGGGACGCCGGCCCCGACGATCGCGTGCACCTGTGGCACCACCCGGCGCCCGCCCTCCAGCTTCACCGCGTGCACGCCGGCCTCCTTCATGAACCGGACGGTCGTCGCCAGCGCCTGTTCGGGCGAGGCCTGGTACGAGCCGAACGGCAGGTCGCCGACGACGAGCGCGCGTCTGGTGGCCCGCACCACCGCGCGGGCCAGCGGGACCAGCTCGTCGACGGTCACCGGCAGCGTCGACTCGTAGCCGAAGACGTTGTTTGCGGCGGAGTCGCCGACCAGCAGCACCGGCACCCCGGCCTCGTCGAAGATCTCCGCGGCGTACTGGTCGTAGGCGGTGAGCATCGGCCACCGCTCGCCGCGCTCCTTGGCCGCCCGCAGGTGATGCACCCGCACCCTGCGGTTCGGCGGCCCGCCGTACAGGCTGATCCCAGACCCGATGGACTCGGGCATGACACACCGTCCTTCCTCGAGGCCGTCACCGCCGACGGTCCCCGGGCACCTCCCCACGATGACACCTCGGCGGGGCTCCGGCATACGCTGCGAGCCGTGGCGTACGTCACGGTGCAGCGGCTCGCCACCCCGCGCGGCGAGCTGGTGCTGCGCCGGGACGGCGAGCACTACGAGATCATCAGCAACGGAGTCTTCCTGATGGACACCCGCGGCGGCCGGTCCGAGCGGGATCTGCTGCGGGCCGCCCTGGAGCCGCCCGCCGGACCGGTGCGGCTGCTGCTCGGCGGGCTCGGCGTGGGCTTCTCGCTGGCCGAGGCGCTGGGCGCGCCGACGGTGAGCTCGGTCACCGTGGTCGAGGTGGAGCCGGCGGTAGTCGGCTGGCACCGCGACGGTGGCCCGCTGGCGCCGTTCTCGGCCGGCGGGCTGGCAGACCCCCGGGTCACCGTGCTGGTGGCCGACCTCGCCGGCTGGCTCGCGGCCGGCGACGACCGGTACGACGCGATCTGCCTGGACGTCGACAACGGTCCAGAGTGGACGGTCACACCGGACAATGCCGCCCTCTACGGCGAGGCCGGGCTGGCCGCGCTGGACCGCCGGCTGGCGCCGGGCGGCACGCTCGCGGTGTGGAGCGCGGCAGCAGCGCCCGCGTTCGAGCGGCGGCTGCGGGACCGGTACGCCGAGGTGGAGGTGCGGAGGGTGCCGGTGCCGCGCGGCGAGCCCGACGTCATCTACCTCGCACGGGGTCGCCGGGCAGCGCCGCGGGAGGAATCGGGGGCGTAGCCCCGTCGATGCTCTCGGGGGTACGCGGGGGGGGCGCCCCCGCAGGTAGCGCCCCCGCAGGTGCTGTCTCGCTCCACCGGGACGAGATCGGTAGCCGGCGGTCCCGGCCGAACGCCTTGAGTGAGATCTTCGGGCCCGGCGGGTACTGCCTGCGCTTGTACTCGGCCCGATCCACCAGCCTGATCACCCGCTCCACCAGCGCCGGGTCGTGGCCGGCCGCGACCAGCTCGGTCCAGCCCAGGTCGCGGTCGACGTAGTCGGCCAGCACCGCGTCCAGCACGTCATAGGACGGCAGCGAGTCGGTGTCGAGCTGCCCCGGGCGCAGCTCCGCCGAGGGTGGCTTGCTGATGCTGCCCTCCGGGATCGGCGGGGTCTGTCCGCGCTTCTCGGCGGCCGCGTTCCGCCACCGGGCCAGCCGCCACACCAGCGTCTTCGGCACGTCCTTGAGCGGGGCGTACCCGCCGACGCTGTCCCCGTAGAGCGTGGAGTACCCGACCGACAGCTCGCTCTTGTTCCCGGTTGCCAGTACCAAGTGGCCGTACTGATTGGACAGTCCCATCAGGGTGGTGCCGCGCACCCGGGACTGCACGTTTTCCTCGGCCAGGCCGGACAGCGGCAGCACGTGCAGGAACGCGTCGACCATCGGCCCGATCGGCACGGTCTGGAACGAGCAGCCGAGCCGGCGGGCCAGTTCGGCGGCGTCGGTCCGAGAGTGCTCGGAGGAGTACGACGAGGGCATCGAGACGCCGTGCACGCGGTCGGGGCCGATCGCGTCGGCGGCGATGGCGGCAGTCACCGCCGAGTCAATGCCGCCGGACAGGCCGACGACGACCGACCGGAAGCCGTTCTTGCCGACGTAGTCGCGGGTGCCGGTGACCAGCGCCAGCCAGATCTCCTCCTCATCGGACAGCGGCTCGGCGATGGGCGCCTGCTCCGGCGGGTACGCCGGCACCGGCTCGTCGGCCACACCGGGCACGTCGTACCGCTCGACCGTCATGCCGAGCAGGTCGGCGCCGGCCGTGGCGACGGCGGTGTGCCGAGGCAGGCCCAGGTCGGCGACCAGCAGCGTCTGCTCGTACTGCGGCGCCCCGGCCAGCAGCGTGCCGTCGGCCGCCACGACGAACGAGCCGCCGTCGTACACCAACTCGTCCTGGGCGCCAAACATGTTGACGTAGGCGACGGTCGCGCCGGCCTCGGCGGCCCGGTGCCGGGCCAGCGGCAGCCGCACCCCTTCCTTGTCCCGCTCGTACGGCGAGCCGTTGATGTTCACCACCAGTGCCACGCCGGCCTGCCGGGCGACCGCGAACGGGCCGCCGTCCTGCCACATGTCCTCGCACACGGTCAGCGCCACGTCCACGCCGTGCAGCCGCACCACGACGAACCGGTCGCCGCGCACGAAGTACCGGGCCTCGTCGAACACGCCGTAGTTGGGCAGGTGATGCTTGAAGTAGCTGGCCACCACCCGGCCCCCGCGCAGCAGCGCTGCCGCGTTGCGGGGCCCGCCGGCGGAGTCCAGGTACCCGACTACGACCGCCACCTCGCCCAGCCCGGCCTCGGCGAGCCGGCCGGCGAGCTCCGCCACCGCCCGCACGCTCGCGGACCGGAACGACTCGCGGAACACCAGGTCCTCCGGCGGGTACCCGGTCAGCGCCAGCTCCGGGAACGCCACCAGGTGGGCGCCACGCTCGGCCGCGCTCGCCGTCCACCGCAGCACCGTGTCGGCGTTGCCGGGCAGGTCGCCGACCGTCGTGTCCACCTGGGCGAGTGCGATCCGCAGCTGGGCCATGCCCCCATTGTCGGCCTGCGCGGCGCCAGCGGCACGGCCAAGCTGTAGGGGTGTCCCGTGGATCTTCGGCGGCGCCCACGACGCCCAGACGACGACCGGCGGCGTTGTCGTCGTCGCCGATACAACCCCGGTATCGACTCCTCCTCCGCCTTGCCGGACGCCGCCTGGATCGCCGTGTGCATCCACCAAGACCCACGGGACACCCCTAGCCGCTATGGTCGCGCACCCAGGCGCCGAGCAGGCCGCGGAAGTGGGCCAGGAACCGCTCCTGCTCGGGCTCGGGGTAGGTGGACTTGACCGTGTCGACCAGCAGCGCGTCGAAGTCGGCGGAGGCCACCCACTCCAGCACCATCGCGTCCACGTCGGACAGCGCGGTCGCGCAGAACTCGCGGTACCGGTCGGTCTCGAAGTACTCGTGCGCCAGCCGGTCGTACCCGGCCAGCTTCTCCGCGTACGACAGGTCCACCGAGTCGGCGATCTCGAAGTAGCGGCGGGTGTCCAGGTCCAGCCGCGGCGTCCGCCCGGTCACCGCGCAGAACACCGACCACTTGATCAGCGTGCCGATCGCCCACGGGAAGTAGTAGTGCAGCGAGGTGACCGCAATGTCCGGGCAGGCGTTCGCGTAGTCGATCGGATGCACGTCGCTGCCGCGCACCAGCGACTCGCACGAGTTGAACTCCCACCGGAAGAACGCGTTGATCAGCCGGGAGATCGTCAGCACCTCGGCGCCGACGGCGGGGGCGAGGAAGTCGTGCGCGACCGCGTACCGGTCGTGCATCGGCTTCTCCGGCTGGAACTTCATCACCATCGTCTCCGGGCCGATCGTCAGCGACCGGGCGAAGACGTCGTAGCGCTCCACCGAGGCCTGCAGGTGCATCAGCCGCTCGCCGGACTCGTCGTAGGCGCGGTGCAGCTCATCCGGGCCGGTGATCCGGGAGACGCCCACCCAGGCGCCGCCGTCGTACGGCTTCATGAACAGCGGGTAGCCGATCTTCTCGGCGATCGCGTCCAGATCGAACGGCCGGTTGTACTTCGTCGCGGTGTAGGCCCAGCGGGTGTTGTCCAGCGGGTTCTTGAACGGCACCAGCCAGGTGTCCGGGACCTTCAGCCCGAGCCGCATCATCGCGCAGTAGGCGGCGTGCTTCTCCATGGACTGGAACGTGAACGGGCTGTTCAGCAGGTACACATCGTCCATCAGGGCGGCCTTCTTCAGCCACTCCCGCGGGTGGTAGTACCAGTAGGCGAGCCGGTCGATCACCAGGTCGTAACGCGGGTTGTAGCGCAGGTCGAACGGCTCGATGGTGAGCCGCTCGGTGCGCAGGGTGTGCTCGACGCCGCTCGGGTCGCGCACCGAGCCGAGCCGGCGGACGAGCTGCTCGAACGCCCGCGGCCAGTCCTCCTCGGTGCCGAGCAGCAGGCCGATCAGGTGCTCGGTGCGGTTGCGGTGAATGGCCACGGCCGGACCTCCTAGCAGAAGCGGGGCAGGTGGTGGGCCAGCTGCGCCCGCCATGACGGCCAGTCGTGCGGAACGTCGTACCCCCAGATGTCCAGCTCGCACCGGATGCCCCGCTCCCACAGCAGGCTGGCCATGTGCCGGGTCGACGGCAGGGCGCCGGTGCTGTCCTCCCACATGCCCTGGCCGACCACCAGCAGCACCGACAGCCGGGAGCGCAACCAGTCGAGGTGGTCGCCGTGCAGGTTCGGGACGAAGTCGACGGGGTTGGCGAAGTACGTCGCCTCGGCGCGCTCCCCCCAGCCGTGCCAGGCCGTCACGTCGTAGCTGCCGGAGAGCCCCAGCGCGAGCGGGAACAGGTCGGCCCGGCGCAGCGCGAACGTCAGCGCGTGGTATGCCCCCGACGAGCAGCCGATCGTGCCGATCTCCTGCGGGCCGCCGCAGTCGGAGTACACGAACGGCACCACCGAGTCGTTGATCCAGGACTCGTAGTAGTTGTGCTGGCGGGCGCGCTCCTCCAACGGTGCTGCCCGGTTGGACCAGGACGCCGCGTCGTGCGACTCGACGCAGTAGAGCTTCGCCCGGCCCTCGTCCAGCAGCGGCCGGACCGCATCCACCATGCCGTTGTTCTCGAAGTCCCACGGCCGCCCCTGCTCGGACGGGAAGACCAGGAACGGCCGCCCATAGTGGCCGTGCACGATCACCACGCCGGCGCCACCCAGCGCCGGCGCCGGCACCTCGACGTGCTGTCTCTGCGTCATCTCCCGCCCTTCGGCGCTCCCCGCTCGCGCTGCGCTCGCTCCCGCTCGCTCACTCCCAGACCGTAGCGAGTAGGTCGACCAGGGCGGGGTCGAACGCGTCCCGCCAGCCGACGTAGTTGTGCGCGTCCGGGTGCACCACCAGGCGGGCGTCGTACCCCTGGGCCAGCAGCGCGGCGGCCATCTGCCGGTTGTTGGCCAGGTTCTCCTCGGCCACGCCGCAGGTCAGGGTGACCGGCACCTGTTCCGTGGTCGGGCTGCCGCGCAGCGTGCCGGCGACGAACCGGCTGATCCGGGTGAACCGGGCGAAGTCGCGCTCCTGCGGGTCCAGCCGCCGGTCGAAGAAGCTGCCGGACTGCAGGAACATCGCCCCGAGCACCCCGCCCTGCCGGCGCTGGACGTGCAGCATGGCCAGCGCGCCGAGGCTGGTGCCCATGCCCACGACCGGGCCGGCGACCGCGACGGTCCGGCGCAGGGCCGGCAGCACGGCCAGCGCCAGCGCCCGGGCGTACCCCACGTTCGCCGAGTACCATTCGTCCCGGTTGCCCGGAGCGAGCAGCGCGACCCGGTGCCGGGGCAGCCGGCCGGCCTCGACCATCGCGGCGCTGAACGTGAGCAGCCCGGCGAGCGCGGCGTACTCCGGGCCGTCGTGGGCCAGCAGCAGCGGCAGCGGCTCGTCCGGTGCGGCGCCGGCCGGGGTCCACAGCCGGACCGGTACGTCGGCGCCCAGCAGCCTTGACGGGATGGTGAGGTCGGTGGTGGTCCCGCCCACCCGCGGCACGTCGAGCCACCCCGGTGGGGCATAGCCGAGAAACTCGACCACCGACTTCTCGCCGAAGGCGCCTGGCGCCCGCAGCGGGTTGCCGGGGTCGCAGACCTCCTCCCGGCCGCCGTCGGGGTGCCGCAACTCGAGCCGGTACTCCATCCGCCGTACCGGCGGGCGGGGCAGACGCAGCGTCCAGGTGTGGCCGGTGTGCGCGAAGTCCAGTAGCTCGCCCGGGATGCCGACCTCCTGCAGCAGCCGCACGCCGGCGAGCGCCGGTTCCCGGTGGCGCAGCCGGAACGTCACCGAATCCGCGTCGACGGCCGGTCCGTCCGGCTGCGCCTCCCCGCGACGACGGCGCTTGCGGCCATGGCCGGTCGCGTCCGACCTCCGTCGCCACGGGAAACCGTGCGGCCGGATTGTCCCGTCTCCGCCCCTCCCGTTCTGTTCCGATCCATCCGTCCCCGTCACGGGCGCTTACTGTACGACCCTGGGTGGCCGACTTTGCCGGACCGTTACCTAAGATTCCGGCAGGGTACGAAACAATCGGCCGGTTCGAAGCGTCATCGGCGATGATGACCACGGGCGAGACTGCCGTGGGTGCGCGGCATTGCCGCCGGGGGGCGTGGGAGCGCTGTCCCGGGTCCGAGAGTGGGGAAGGCGACGTGGTGTCGTACGGCGTTGGTCCGGCGTCCGCAGGGCGCCGGCTGGCCGCGGTCGGGTGCGCGCTGGCGTTGGCCGCCCTCGCCGGCTGCACCGGTACCAAGGGCTCCATGCAGGCCAGCGGCGACCATCGTCCGGCAGTCCGGGACGGCGCCGCCCCGCAGGCTGCGCCCGCGATTCCGGCGGCCCGGGTGGCGTTCCGTCCCGACGACGGTGCCCGAGACGTCTCCCCGACCAGTCCTGTTACGGTGCGTGCCGCCGCCGGCACACTGAGTGCCGTCGAGGTCAGCAACGAGGCCGGCAGGGCGGTCGCCGGCCGGATGTCCGCGGACCGCACCACCTGGACCTCGGCCGAGCCGCTGGGCTACGCCGCGTTGTACGAGGTGACCGCGGTCGCGGAGAACTCGGCGGGCCGGCAGACCCGGGCCGCCGCCCGGTTCAGCACCCTCATCCCGGTCACGTACACCTTGCCGTACCTCTTCCCGAGCCCGGGCAAGCGAGTCGGCGTCGGGCAGCCGATCACCGTCTTCTTCGACGAGCCGATCGCCGACCGGGCCGCCGCCGAGCGCGCCCTGCGGGTGACCGCGACACCCGCCACCCAGGGCGGCTGGAACTGGTTCAGCGACCAGAGCGTGCACTGGCGCCCGCGCAGCTACTGGCGGCCCGGGACGCGGGTCACCGTCGAGGCCAAGGTGTACGGCGTGCACGTCGGCAACGGCATCTACGGCCAGCAGGACGTCCGCACGTCGTTCACGATCGGCCCGTCCCGGATCGCGACCGTCGACGACCGCACGCACATGATGACCGTGCGGATCGGTGGCAGCGTGGTGCGCCGCATCCCGGTCAGCATGGGCCGGGGCGGGTCGGTCACCGTCAAGGGCAAGACGATTCGCTTCACCACCGCGAGCGGGCCACACGTGGTGCAGGAGAAGTACCCGATCAAGGAGATGAGCTCGGAGTCGTACGGCCTGCCGGTGGACGACCCGCTCGGCTACAAGGAGAAGATCCCACTCGCGGTGCGCGTCTCCGGCGACGGCGAGTTCGTTCACGCCGCCGCCTGGTCGGTCGCCGACCAGGGCGTCCGCAACGTCTCACACGGCTGTATCAACATCTCGCCGGCCAACGCCGACTGGTTCTACCACACGTTCAGCTACGGGGACGTAGTCGACATCAGGAACACCGGCATGCTCCTGCAGCCCGGCAACAAGTACGGCGACTGGATGGTCTCCTGGGCGGACTGGCGGGCCGGCAGCGCGCTGGGCTGACGCCGGCCACCGGCGGCCCGTCTCGTCCGGCGGGTCGGCTCGGCTGGCCGTAACGTCTCCTGGGCGTAACGTCGGGGAAATAGGGCGGACGGAGACTGGCAGGCGTCCAGGTGGCCGGGTTCCGGGAGGTGCGCAGACCGCGGTGGACAGGCAGCAAGAGTTCGTGCTCCGCACGCTGGAGGAGCGGGAGATCCGGTTCGTCCGGCTGTGGTTCACCGACGTGCTCGGGTTCCTGAAGTCCGTCGCGGTGGCGCCGGCCGAGTTGGAGGGGGCGTTCGCCGAGGGCATCGGGTTCGACGGGTCGGCGATCGAGGGCTTCGCCCGGGTGTCCGAAAGCGACATGATCGCCAAGCCGGACCCGGGGACGTTTCAGGTCCTGCCGTGGCAGCACGACGGCCCGAGCGACTCGGCGCGCATGTTTTGCGACATCCTCATGCCCGACGGCTCGCCGTCCTGGGCGGACCCGCGGTTCGTCATGCGCCGGGCGCTGGCCAAGGCGGCCGACATGGGGTTCACCTTCTACACCCACCCCGAGATCGAGTTCTTCCTGCTGCAGGACCACCCGTCGTCCGGGGAGCCGCCGCGGCCGGTCGACCTCGGCGGTTACTTCGACCTCACCAGCCACGACGTCGCCCACGACTTCCGCCGGATGGCGGTGACCGCGCTGGAGGGGCTGGGCATCTCGGTCGAGTTCAGCCACCACGAGTGCGCTCCCGGGCAGCAGGAGATCGACCTGCGCTACGCCGACGCGCTGAGCACCGCGGACAACGTGATGACGTTCCGGTACGTGGTCAAGGAGGTCGCCCGCAGGCAGGGCGTCTACGCCACCTTCATGCCCAAACCGTTCACCGACCAGCCCGGGTCCGGGATGCACACCCACCTGTCGCTGTTCGAGGGCGACCGGAACGCCTTCCACGACCCGTCCGACGAGCTGAACCTGTCCAAGACCGCCCGCGCCTTCATCGCCGGCCTGCTGCACCACGCCCGGGAGATCACCGCGGTGACCAACCAGTGGGTCAACTCCTACAAGCGGCTGTTCGGCGACCCGCTGCCGGGCACGCTGATGGAGGCGCCGGCCTACGTCTGCTGGGGCCGCGCCAACCGCTCGGCGCTGGTCCGGGTGCCGATGTACAAGCCCACCAAGGCCAACTCCACCCGAGTCGAGGTGCGGTCGCCCGATCCCGCCTGCAACCCGTACCTGGCGTACGCGCTGCTGCTGACGGCCGGCCTGAAGGGGATCGAAGAGAACTACGAGCTGCCACCGGGCGCGGAGGACGAGGTGTTCGCCCTCACCGACAACGAGCGGCGGGCGATGGGGTACGTCGACCTGCCGCACAACCTCTCCGAGGCGCTGCGCGCGATGGAGGCCTCCGAACTGGTCGCCGAGACCCTGGGCGAGGGGGTGTTCGACTTCTTCCTACGCAACAAGCGGGCCGAGTGGGCCGACTACCGCGCCAAGGTCACCCCGTTCGAGCTGGAGCGCTACCTGCCGGTCCTGTAGCGGTTTCGTCGGATGGCCGGCGAGGTCGCGCGGCCGGGCGATTGACACCGGCCGCCGGGCAGAGTTGCGTCTGCGTACTGGCACCGTCGCCACCCGGGAGGCCGCCATGCGCCTGCGCCGCCGCGCCCGTACGTTCGTCCTGCTCGCTGCGCTCGCCGCGACCGCGGTCAGCCCGGCCCTGCCGGCCGTCGGTGCCGCGCCGGCACACCCGGTCGCAGCGGGGGCCGGCAACCTCACCGCCCCCGCACCGAAGCTGAACGGAATCGACCTGGACCGGGCCACGATCCCGGACCTGCAGCGGGCGATGAGCTCCCGGCACCTCTCCTCGGTCCAGCTGACCGCGTTCTACCTGGCCCGGATCGCCGCGCTGGACCCGCGGCTGCACGCGGTCATCACGACGAACCCGGACGCGCTGAGCCAGGCCGTCGCCAGCGACGCGCACCGCCGCCAGCACACCGCCCGCAGCCCGCTGGAGGGCATCCCGGTGCTGCTCAAGGACAATGTGGACACTGCCGACCGGGAGGGAACGACCGCCGGCTCGCTCGCGCTGGTCGGCTCGACACCGGCCCGCAGCGCGTTCCTGGCCCGCCGGCTGCGCGCGGCCGGCGCGGTCATCATCGGCAAGGCGAACCTCTCCGAGTGGGCCAACTTCCGGGGCCTCAACTCCTCCAGCGGCTGGAGCGCGGTCGGCGGCCAGAACAACAACCCGTACGTGCTGGACCGCAACCCGTGCGGCTCGTCGTCCGGTTCGGGCGTCGGCACGGCGGCGAACCTGGCCGTCGTCGCGATCGGCACCGAGACCGACGGCTCGATCGTCTGCCCGTCCGGCGCGAACGGCGTTGTCGGCATCAAGCCCACGATCGGCCTGGTCAGCCGCAGTGGCGTGGTGCCGATCTCGGCCGAGCAGGACACCGCCGGCCCGATCGCCAAGAGCGTCGTCGATGCCGCCCTCACCCTCGAGGTCATCCGCGGCGTGGACGCCGACGACGCGGCCACGGCGGCGGGTGCGCCGTTCGACTCGGTGAGCTACCTGCCCGGGCTGCGGCCCGGCGCTCTGCACGGCAAGCGGATCGGCGTCTGGCTCGCCGGCACCGGGGTGGAGACGGTGCCCGAGGTGGGCCAGGTGATGGCCGAGACCGTCGCGAGCCTGCGCCGGCTGGGCGCCACCGTGGTCGCCGGCGCCGACATCCCGTTCCTGACCGAGGTCGGCAACGCCGAGATCAACGCGCTGCTGGTGGAGTTCAAGCACGACATCAACGCCTACCTGGCCAGCCGGCCCGGGCCGCACCCGGGCACGCTGGCCGGGCTGATCGCGTTCAACAACGCGCACGCCGACGCGGAGTTGCAGTTCTTCGGCCAGGAGATCTTCGAGTTCGCCGAGGCGACCAGCGGCGACCTCACCGACCCGGCGTACCGGGAGCAGCGGGGCATCGCGACCTCGCTGGCTCAGCGCGGCATCGACGAGACGCTGGCCCGGTTGCACCTCGACGCGATCGTCGCGCCGACGAACGGCCCGGCGTGGATCACCCGGCTGCCGGGTGGCGACGACTTCAGCCACTTCGTCGGCTCGTCCACGCCGGCGGCGGTCTCCGGCTACCCGAGCGTGACGGTGCCGGCCGGCTTCGTCGGGCCGCTGCCGATCGGCGTGTCGTTCATCGGGCCGCGGTTCGCGGAGCCGGCGCTGCTCGCGCTCGCGTTCGCCTTCGAGCACGGCACCCGGGTCCGCCGGCCGCCGACGTTCATCCCGACCATCGGGCCCGGTGTCGCGGCCACTTCGGCGGCGGCGACCCGCGCCACCGCAGCCGGCAACCGCGCCGCCTAGTCGGCCCATCCGGGTGGGACCCGGTGGACGCCCGCGCCGGTCCAGGCGTCGCGACGAGCGGGTGGACGCCGACGGCGGTACCGGCGGTCGTGCCGACGACGACGACATCGGCTCGCGCCCGCGGCGCCTGGGCAAGCGAAGGCGCCACCTGGACCCGGCGGGCGCCGGACGAACTTGCGGGAGACACCCCCTAGTACCGTCGG
>Ga0210378_10001620_pt1 | contig 11725 bp, 12 predicted proteins | sample PLM1_60_b1redo_FD_155465 | JGI IMG/M metagenome (GOLD analysis project Ga0210378, IMG submission 155465) | Groundwater sediment microbial communities from an aquifer in East River, Colorado, USA - PLM1_60_b1 redo | ecosystem: Environmental > Terrestrial > Soil > Riparian zone | place: USA: East...
CAGCGAGCGCTGCTCGTCGGCCGCGAGCGAGGACAGGTGGAACAGGTGCGCCTGGTTGAACCACACCGGCTCGGCGGTCGACGGGTGGACGAGGGTGGCCTGGCACCGCTGTTTGGTCGTCAGCTCCGGGCCTCCGGTCCGCCATTCGAAGTCGATGCGGTGCTCCCCGCAGTACCGCTCGACCTCGGACCTGTCGGCCGTCTGGAAGACGTCCTGCCAGCTCAGGTCGATGCCGGGCGTGTAGTTGCGCACGTAGAGCACGCCACTGCGCTCGAACCTCTCCCGCACGGCGGTATCGATCCGACGGTAGACGTGTCGGCTGTCGGCGACCGGCGTCTCGCCCCCGTCAGCAGCGACGACAGCGCTGTAGAAGAAGATCCTCGTCGGCCAGGCGTCGGTGTAGGAGTTCTCGTTGTGGAGCGGGATTGTCTTGTCCGCGGGATACTCGGTCGCGGTGTAGAGCTTGCCGCCGAGCTTCGTCCGCGGGGTGGAGCGGTTGACGTAATCGAGGAGCGTGGGGCTGAGAATCTGCACGGCCTTGTTGAAGGCCGACACCGAACTGATGCCAAGGTTGCGCAGCACGATCCCGCCGTACTGCGACAGGATCTCCTCAAGGGCGCCGCGGCTCTCCTCGAGCCAGTCGTAGGGATCCGCTAGCGCTGCGATCGGCTGTAGGAGAACCGGCCCGCATTCGTCCCGATTGAGGAACTCGGTTTTCACGTCACCGTGCGGGAACTTCATCGTGTGCTCCTCATCTCCGGCATCGAACGCACCGCCGTGCGGGCCATGCCTGCGGACGTCCTCATACCGCCGCCACATCGAAGTAGGTATTGCGCTCCACCGCGAGATGGTCGACGAAACGCCAGAAGTCGGCGAAGCGGACCGAGAGTGGCGCTCCACTGTGTGACACCCCGCGGAAGCTGCCTCGGACGGCGACCTCATTCGGTCCTTCGATGACCACCTCGATGTCGTGCTCGCCCCGCCCTATCACCCGGGTGTTCCGGTAGTAGTCCGCGATCGAATCCAGGCCCGCAAGGGTCGCGTAACCTGGGCGTCGGTACACGGCGTCGGGGGCGAAACACGACAGCGCCAAGGGCAAATCGCCGGCGTCAATGCTGCGGTAGTAATCGCTGACCACAGTGGTCAGGTCCACGAGACCACCGTCCGGTCATCGATGAAACCCAGCATGGCGGAGAGGGTGATCCGATCCAATGCGCTATCGGTTCCGGGCTCGACGGCGTGCACATGAGATCCGTTGAACACATAGACATCGCCTGGGTGGACGTCAAGCCACATCGGCTCGATCCCGTCCAGGTACTCGGTCGGATAGGGCGATCCCGTGTAGTGGAGCCCGAGGCGATGCCTGCTCGCCTTGTCGGGCCGGATGTTCCACACGACGAGGCGCCCGCCGGCGCCGTTCTGCAGGCACATGTTCACCGCAACGACCTGATGGTCGACGACACGCTGAATCTCGAAATCCGCCTGCCGCGGTTCGGTGCACTGACCGTAATCCTCGTGCGGATCCAGGGCGTACTGGGCCTTGCCCTGCCAGGATCGCAGGGTTGCTCGGCAGGCCTCCCGCCCTTCGTGTCGGGCGAGCCGGAATTCGACGCCGCTGTCTCCCAGAACACGACTGAGCCCCTCATGTAGCGCGGCGAGAGGATTGCCGGGCACGTCGAGTATCTCGTCAAGCGCACTCTTGACGGCCGCAGTTTCGTCGAGGTAGCCCGCGGTGGTCTTGTGATAGTGGTACGCGCCGACATAGTGCCCAGGCGCGTCCGCTCCCCGCGTGCGGCGCGCTGGGCTCGCCCAGAACCCGGCGGCCAGTTCTGCACACAGCGCAGCGGGGACGATGTCGCGGAACACGACACCCGCCACGCGGCCACGCAGAACGTCCACGATCGACTCCGGGCGGAACTCGTCGTGCTCCTGGAATTGGAAGTACGCCCGCTCGCCGCGCCACCCGGTGAGCGGCATGGTCAGCCTCGTACTCAGTTCCTCGGTCCCTCTTGCGACCATCCTCACTCCTTAGTGGTTCGCCGGCTGCGGTCGAAGGCAGCGTCGAGACGTCGAGTGGCCTCCCGCATCTGGGCGCGGTCGAGCGTGGCGTAGGACAGGCGAAGGTGACGGCTGCCGTCACGCTGCACGCAGAACGGCTCACCCGGGACCACAGCGACGCCCTCGGACAGCGCGATGCGCGCCAGCCCGCCGGAGTTAACGCTCGGGTCGCCGATCGCGCACCAGAAGAAGAGGCCCCCGCGCGGATGGTCGAAGGTCAGCCACGGCAGCTGATCAGCCAGCACCGCAGCGAGATCGCCTGCGCGCTGCCGGTAGATCGTCCGCAGTCTGCTGAGGTGGGCGGTTAGGAATCCCGGCTCGGTCAGCAGGTGCACCAGGACGTGCTGGCCGAACGTGTTCGTCTGCAGGTCAGCGCATTGCTTCGCGTTGGCTAGCTCGACGAGCAGCCAGTCCGGAGCGGTCAACCCGGCGACCCGGAAGCCCGGGCACACCGTCTTGGAGAGGCTCATCAGCCGAACCACCCGGTCGGTATGCGCGTCGATCGAGGGAAGCCGCACACCCTCGAAGGCGAGGTCGCCGTAGGGATCGTCCTCGACGATCAGGAAGCCGTACCGGTCGGCCAGCTCGCCCAGCCGCATGCGTCGCTCAGGCGCTAGCACCGCGCCAGTCGGGTTGTGAAAGTGCGGCACGACGTAGACCAGCTTGCAGCGCGCCCCGCGCTCAAGCTCGGCCGCCAAGGCGTCGACGTCCATCCCATCGCGGTCGCCCGGGATCGCCAGTAGCCGCGCCCCGGCCTGCTGGAACGTCTGCACTGCGCCGAGGTAGCTCGGGTCCTCCAGGGCGACCGCGTCGCCCTCGTCGAGGAGGACTCTCGCCAGCAGGTCCAGCCCTTGCTGGCTCCCGCTGATCACCATCGCGCGACTGGCATCGACGTGCGCGCCCGTCCGGGTGGCGAGCTGGGCGACAACCTCGCGCATGGCGGGCACGCCCTCGGTGGGGGCGTACTGAAGGGCAGCGGCGGCTTGCGCGCCCAGCACGGCCTGGGTCGCCTCGACGAGCTCTCCGACCGGGAAGCTGTCGGGTGCGGGCAGCCCACCGGCCATGGACAGCATGCCCGGAGTGGCTGTGGCCGCGAGTATCTCCCGGATCGCCTCAGACTTCCCCGACCGTGCCCGCCGACCGAGAAGATCGACGACCGTCGGTGCATTGCTCACAAGGAGCCTCCCGCGCCTGCGATGCGGTGGCGGGTTCGTCCGGAAAAGGGCATGGCGCGCCCCACCTGCCGCGGATTGGCAGTTCGGCGCGCGGAGTTCCCAATTGGCGAGATGCCGGCAAGCCGAACAGATGTGTGCGATCACTCAAACGCGACGCGTCATGACCGAAGCCGACGCGGCGCGACAAACAAGTTCGTACTGCTGCTCAAAGTCCTAAGACAAGATCACTTTCTCGCGGCCACTGAGCGTTCTGGGTATGGCAAAGAAATCTCCGGTACCAATTGTGAACTGATAATAAACACTACCGAAAAGGTTTACTCATGCCGACAGTAGTGCCGGCTTCACGTTTACGAAAGCAGAATCGCGACTTGATCCGAGCTGGACAGTACCAGTGCATTGAGGGGTGTCAAGTAACGCATTCGAAGTGCATAGCCACTCGCCGGGCACATGCGTTATCGTGCTTGTTATCCGATTTGACCCGATTCTTTTGGGTGATTTGCGGCGTTTCAGCACCGCACGTAAAGTTGCTAGTGGCACTGAACCAGGTATGGGTCGAGCACCTGTATGACCCGAGAAACTGCCTCATCGTGCAAAACTGCAGCAGGATGTAAACGAAACCGCGACCCCGTCGGTCACCCGGGGCCTGGCGGGCATGGCGGGTCGAAGTAGCGGACGCGCACTGTCATGTTCGGCATTCACCTCGATCATTCACGGCGCCGCTCGGGTCGCATGATCGTTTGAGTTACGGCTGTCGCGCGCTGCACGGTCGTCCCGGCCCAGTGTCCGCACGCCAGCGTCCGGTACGGCGGCGACTTCCTCGACGGTGGCGAAGCCTTCCGGGCCTGCATGTTGAAGGTGCGGGTGCCCAGCTCGTAACTCGCGGGGCCTCGATCCGTCGCGAGACCTCTGGTCACACCGCTCCAGCATGGGTGGCTGCGCCCATTCTCGGGCGAGGGCGGGCTAGGTGGGCTTGTGTCCGACGGCCGCGTAGGCGGAGATCCGGGCCAGCTTCTTGGAAACGATGCCTTCCGGCCTCCAGCATGGAAGTCGCACCAAACCCGGCTCGACCACGTCGAGGCGGGTGAGGAACCGCTCGATCTGGGCGCGGGTGCGTAGCACCAGCGGTGCGCTGGCGTGCTCGTCGTACAGTCGTGCCCCCTGCGCCGCCGCCTCCGGGGAGGCGAAGTCCGGGGTGCCGTGGGACAGAATCAGGTAGGAGCCGGGGGCCATGGCGTCGACGAGGGTGTCGACGATGCCGTACGGGTCCTCCTCGTCGCGGATGAAATGCAGGATCGCGATGAGCAGGACGGCGACGGGCTGGGTGAGGTCGATCGCGGCGCGCAGCTCGGGGTGGCTCAGGATCGCCTTCGGCTCGCGCAGGTCGCCGTTGAGGGCGCGCGTCGTGTTCTCGTCGGCGAGCAGCGCTCGGGCGTGGACGACGACGATCGGGTCGTTGTCCACGTAGAGGACGCGGGCCTGTGGCGCGACTTGGTGGGCGGCTTGGTGGGTGTTGGGCAGGTCGCCGGTGGTGGGGTACCCGGCGCCGATGTCAACGAACTGCCGGATCCCCTGCTCGGCCGCGTACCGCACGGCGCGGGCCAGGAATGTGCGGTTCTCGCGGGCGAGGTCGCGGATCGGCGGGTAGGCGGCGATGGCCCGTTCGGCCAGCGCCCGGTCGGCGGTGAAGTTGTCTTTTCCGCCCAGCCAGTAGTCGTACACCCGGGCAGGATGCGCCCTCGCGCCGTCGATGAGGCTTGAGGAGTGCCAGTCATCCCCGGCTGAGTGCGGTACGTCGGGGCCGGTACCCCGCGGGCCTGGAGCGGGCGCGGGCGGCTCACGCGTGGTTGTCACGAGGCGGCTCCCACCGGGTGTCGCTGGACTCGAAAGACCAGCACGCACGCCGCGACGACGGCACCGACAACCCTGCGCACCCGCCTGCACGGGCTCAACGACACGGACGCAGAAGCCCGCATTGTTATGGGGTGGCCCCGCCGATCATGACGTTCGATCGCGTCCTGGCTGGTGATCGCCGACGTGGTCGTGTCCATGCGGTGACGGTAGGGAGGGGCCGACCCGGACTTCAACGAGGTTGCCCAAGTTGGCCCCCTACTCGCTGAGGGCATCCACGGCAGCCAAGATCAGGGCACGAGCCCGAGCGCCGGTCACAGCCGCCGCGGACAACGCCGCGAACCTTTCGGCGTACATCGCGACTTCCCGGGGCTGGGTGATGGTCAGCAGCCCGGAGACGAGCTCTACGCGCACCTGCTTGTCGTCGAACATGGTGAATGCCTCGACCGCCAGTGTGTTGACGCGATCCGCGGCGAGGGGGATGACGGCGAGCGACACCGACGGGATGCGCATCGCCTCCCCGAGATGGGTGAGCTGGCCGATCATGGTTTCTGCGTCGCAGATCCGGTATCGAAGTACTGCCTCTTCGACCACGAACAGGAATCGGTGTCCTGCTCTGCGGAGGACGTTCTGCCGGTCCATCCGTTCGGCGACGGCTGCCTCGACGTCATCCACCGGCACCGCGTGTCGGTCGCGCACCGCTGACAGGATCGCCCCTGTGTACCCGGCCGTCTGGAGCAGGCCAGGGACGATCCTTGGCTGGTAGGACCGCACGAGCGACGACTGCTCGTAGCTCGGCCGCACTGATGCCTGCGCCTGGCGAAGCCCCGCGCGGTGTAGCCGCTGGTAGGTCACCCACATGCCGGCCGCCGCGCATTGCTCGGCAAGCAGCTCCTCGCTCCGCTCGGCGCTCACCCCGCAGACACGGCACCAGGTACGGACGTCTTCAGCCGACGCCGGTCGCATCCCGTGCTCGATCTTGGAGACCTTGGAAACGCCGTGCCAACCCGCAGCCTTCGCCAGCGCCTTGCCGGTCAGTCCAGCACCGAGGCGGATCTCTCGCAGCTGGTCGGCGAGGTGCTGCCGCGCCTGTTGGGCGGTGGACGACGAGGAGGAAGGCACCGGAGGCTTCTGTGGCCGAGTCTGGGAACCGGGCTGTTAGTCGAGCCGATATTGCGAATGGTCGATCGCCCGAACCCACACGGCCTCGAACGCGGCGCTGCACATCTTGGCCACCGCCGGGTCATCCGTGACCTCCCGGCCCGCGGACTCTCCGTCGCCGGTGAAGTGGTTGAACATCACCGTTTTGGAGTCCAGAAGCCAGAAGTCGTTCCCCGGCAGGCACAGATCGGATGTCCATCGGCGAGGCAACCAGCGGACCAGCTCACCGGCCGCGACGTTGTGGCTAGCCGTCAGGCCGTGCTCGTACCGGACGTAGTCAGTCACCGGCTCGGAGACCACCCGGGCTCGTCGTACCACCACCCCGCGCGCACGCGTGGCCAGGATCAGATCCCGCCAGGCCTGCTTTCCCTCGACCGGCTGCCCGGCCTTCCACGCCAGGAAGGACGGATCGGACGGCTGGTAGCTATCGCGTGTCTCCAGGTGCACCGCTGAGGCCGTCGCCGCGGCAAGTAGTTCCCGGAACACCGCGCCCCCGCGCTCCTTGGGGATCAACCTCGATCCGGGGATGCCGCCCAGGCCCCCGCCTGCCCGGTTCGTAGGTTCCATTGACCGCCTCCAGGATGATCGCCTTCATGACCGGCGGAAGCTTGACGATCGATTCCTTCGCCCCGATCGGACTGTGCTCGGCCGCCTCAGCCAAGGCCGCCGGATCGGTGACCGTCTCGCCCAGAAACCAGATGTCGCCGGTGTCCTCATCGACAAACACCGCCGGACACTCATCGTCGGATGTGCTCGGGGTAATGCCAACGAACGCCAGCCGCATGTCGACCTCCAGTGCCGAGGTTGCCCGAGGTTGCCCTGTGAGGTTCTCCTGTGCAAGGAGAGGCGGTCAAGGGCCCTGGCCGTCAGCGGCACGCTCGTGTACGTCAGGGGCAAGGCACGTTCCGGCAGCCGTGAACCAAGAGCGACGCGGGCTACCGCACCGTATCTCTGCCGACGTTCGCGGTCGAAGTACTTGAACGCCGACGAGCCAACATGAGCAGCAACCAGTACGACGCGGTTTTCCCATCACGGAAGGGGACCTGGCTGACGCCGCACAACGTCCGGCAATCGTCCGGGCTCTGATCACTCCAGCGGGGGCAGCACGCCGGGGCCGTGTCCGACGGATTGCAAGGCAAGCGGCGGACTGCATCCTTGAAGCGGTCGACCTCGCCGGGTACGGATGCCGCTGGATCCGGCTCCGGAAGGATCCCTGACCAACTGGACTCCGCCCGGCAGCGAACCGGATAGGTTCTCCGCGGTGCGTCCGACTGGCGCGCCGTCGCGAGAGGAGCGGGGATGTCGGAGCTGCTAGCCGGTTTGCTGCCAGGTCCGGCGGCGGAGCTCTACCAGCGGCTGTTATCGGCCGGCCGGATGCGGGTCGCCGACCATCCGGACGTTGCCGAGTCGCCCGAGATCGCGGAGCTCATCGACGCCGGGTTCGCCCGCCGGCGGTTCGTCGGCGAACCGGTCATCGTGCCCGTCGAGCCGTCGCGCGCCGTCGACCAGGCCCTGATCAGCGTGCAGCGCAAGCTCCTCGACCAGCACCGGATGGTCCTGCGCGTCCGCGAACAGATGGACGTCCTGCAGCGTTCGTACCTCGCCAACGCGGACGAGCACGACAGCGCGATCCGCGTCTACACCGACCCGGCCGAGATCGGCGCGCTCTCGGTCGAGCTGTGCCTCTCCGCGGAGCGGGAGTTCTCGAACCTCGAGACCGAGCACTACCGCAACCCGCCCGACGGACGATCGGCCAAGGTGCCGCCCGCAGAGGTGCTCGAGCGCGGCGTCCGCTTCCGCAACATCTACGCGCGGCCCGTGCTAGACCTGCCGTTCGCGGGCGAAATGACCCGCCGGTGCGCGGACGGCGGCTGGCAGCTGCGCGTGCTGCCAGCCCTGCCGATGAAGATGGTCCTGGTCGACGACCGCGCCGCGCTCCTTCCGGTGGACCGAACCGGCATGGAGGGCGCCGTGCTGGTCCGCTCCCCGGTGATCGTCGCCGCACTGCGCATGTACTTCGAATTGCTGTGGGATCGTGCCCTGCCGCTGCACGACACCGGGATGGAGACCAAGTTCTCCGCGACCCAGCGCAGCGTGCTCCGGCTGATGATCGGCGGCATGACCGACGCCGCGATCGCCCGCCACCTCGACGTGAGCGAACGCACCGTACGCAGGCACATCTCCGCGGCGCTCGACATCGTCGGCGTCGACAACCGGATCACGGCGACCGCCGTCATCGTGCGGGACGGCTGGCTCGACTAGGGCGCTCTTCGGGCCCGGCAGCCGACTACACGCATTGCCACTCGACCGGGCCTGCGCCGTTGCGGACGTAACCACCGGCGAAGACCTGCCGGTACCCGTCGCCGATCTCCTCGCTGAGGTCCCAGGTGCGATCGGGTGTCGAGCAGCCGCGCGGAATGAGCACGGCCAGCGTGCCCGCGTTGGTGAGGGCGAAGGCCGAGGTCGGATACCTGTTCCCCAGGTCGAACGGCACTACCTGCTCCGACAAGGCCACGGTGTGCGGCACGGTGATCCGGACCGGGCCCCGGATGAACCTCACCGACCAGGTGCTCGCCACCGCGTCGGTGTTGGTGCCGTCGAGGCCGACGAACCCGTCGTCGGTCTGGCCGAGCAGCCGGCTCGCCTTGGGCAGCATGGCCACGACCCTGCTGTCGGTCACCGTGCCCGTGCCGTCCTGCCAGCCGTAGTGGGCCCATTGGCGCACGGCGCCGGACTTGTCCGTGCCGTAGATGACACCCGGCTCGGGGGAGACTAGCGACGTGAATGCGCGCCAGTCCGTTGTGGAGCCCTTGGACACCTGTAGCCAGGAACTGAGGTCGCGTGACCAGTAGAGCCGGCCGAGCGACGCCGACACCCGGTAGAAGGCGCCGTCGCCGTACCGCTCGCCTGACCAGAACACCGCGGACGTGTCGGCCCAGCCCTCTGTCGCGACGACGCGGCTGCTGGTCCAGCGCGACACGACCCGAGTCACATCGAGGCAGTACTTGTGCTCGACGAGGCCGCCGTCCGTCGTGATTGCGTAGACCCGACGCTCCCAGAGCGCACACTCCGGAGACGGGTCCGGGCCTGGATCGGCGAGGGCCGGCGTGACGGCCAACGTGGCAGCGCTCACCGCGACGACGGCGATCAGGGTAAAGCGGCGCAGCCAGACTCGTAACATTCCCATTGTCTTCCTTCGAACAGGCGAACAACTACCGGCGGCACAGATTACGCAATGGCCGGAGGCGCCGGCGCCACACTCGGCGACCGGATCAGGACAGTGACCGAATCCGGTCAGCAGCGTTCGCCCGGCGGCTGGCCGGTAACGGCCATTGGCCGCTCGTGCCCTTTCGCCGCCCAAATTCGCCTGGCTAGCGTTCCCGGCGCCCCAAGTGTGCTCGATATCGAGCCGCACGTTTGGTGGGGGAATTCGATTCGCGGAAAAGGGAGACAAAGCATGCGTACGAAACTCGCTATTCGGGGACTTGCCGCCCTTGCCGGCCTGGCAATCGCGGCGGTGGGGGCCGCTGGGGCACCGGCCGCGGCGGCAACGGGCACGGCTGTGACGGGCACGGCTGTGACGGTCACCGCGACCAAGGGAACGCACCCGGCCGCGGTCCGGACCGCGAGCCTTCCCGGCGCGTTCTATGCCGAGGCGATCAACCGCTTCAGCGGCAAGTGCATCAACGTGGCCCACGGCTCAGGTGACAACGGCGCGTGGATCCAGCAGTACCACTGCGACCGCACGCCCGCGGCGAAGTTCCTGTTCATCCAGAACGGCGAGGGCTACTACGAGGTCCAGAACCAGGGCAGCCACAAGTGCATTGACATCGAATTCGGCGGCGGCTGGCTGGGCGCCCGTACGCAGCAGTTCAACTGCAACGGCAGCGCGACTCAGCAGTTCGCCCTTTCTGAACTCGGCAACGGCTATGTCAAGTTCGTCAACCGGTTCAGCGGTCGCTGCATCGACGTGCCGAACTACAGCCAGGCCGATTCTGTGGTGCTGCAGCTGTGGAACTGCGTCGCCGGCGCGGAGAACCAGGAATTCCGCCTGAACATCAGCTGAGTGCCGTATTGCTGGCGGCCGGTCGGGGAACTCGCAGCGAGCGACCCGACCGGCCAGCCCGGTTACACCGTCAGCAGCTGCGTGACCGCCGCAGCGGTCGCCGGATGCTGTCCGACCAACGCGCTCACCGCCGGGTGCTGGGCCGGCAACGCGCCCGCCGGCTGGTCGTCCGCCGTCGGTGACCGCCAGCCGGCCTCGCAACCGAGCAGGGCAGCCACCGCCTCGACGGTGCCGGGGTGTGCGACGCCAAGATCGAGTGCAGCACTCGCTGGCTCCGCGCCTGCACCACACCAGCCTGACCGATCCTGCGCAGCGCGGGCGGCGGCGAGGTTCGCCGCCGACCCGCGTGACCATTTGTCCGGCATTCGCTCCGCACCAATGTGCAGCGGGGGGGCATCGCCGGTGACACGCCGAGCCGCGGTGCTTGTTTGGCAGAGCTGATCTCCGTAGGTTCGACACAACATCTAGGGGTGAGGGCGCCTGACAGCATCCACAGGTTGTGGAAGGTTACTCGTTAGCTGCCCTGGTCGATGCGATGGCCCCTGGTTGTGCCGCCGCGTGTGTTCCCTGGCGGTGGGATATGACCTGATGAGGAACTCATCGCAATGGAGATGGAGAGCACGAACTCACGGCTGCCCGCACAGTCGAGCGGAGCGGCAGGGCCAGCGACAGCGGTGGCGCCGCGTCGGCGGCTGCCGGCGCGGCGCCGGAGCCTGACCCGGTCGTTCACGATCGGCGGCGCGGAGGGCTATCTGACGGCCGGTGTCTACCCCGATGGTCAACTGGCGGAGGTGTTTCTGCTGTTGGGCAAGCAGGGGTCGACGCTGGCTGGGTTGATGGACACGTTCTCGGTGACGTTGTCGGTGGCGCTGCAGTCTGGGGTGCCGTTGGAGACGTGGGTCGGCAAGTTCATCAACACAAGGTTCGAGCCGTCCGGCGTTACCGACGATCCCGACATCCGGATCGCCACGTCGCTGTCGGACTACGTGGTGCGACGCCTGGCGCTGGACTTCCTGCCGTATGCAACTCGGGCCCAGTACGGCGTGTTCACCGCCGAGGAGCGTGGCCGCTCGCTCGACGGCGAACGGACATTGGCCGATGTCAGCGCTGTGCCTGTCTGACAGCGGCTGCCCCCGCGATGGTGCGCCACGTCCATGTCGGCTGTGGCGCACCATGCGCGTGACGAGCCTGCTGGCTCGGTGTGACTTTCAGTCGTAGTTGGCACTTTTCAACGACAGATGACACTGCACCTACAGACCGTGATCAGCGATTGCGACCCCCAGCTATAGATGGCGGCTCCTGATGCGGTCGGGTGGCCGGGGAGAATCTCGCTCCCCGGCTCCCACAGATCCGTGCGTGAAAGTCTCCCTTCACACGGCTCTTGTCATCCTGGTCTTCAGACGCGCTGGACCGAAGG
>Ga0210378_10001621_pt1 | contig 11725 bp, 7 predicted proteins | sample PLM1_60_b1redo_FD_155465 | JGI IMG/M metagenome (GOLD analysis project Ga0210378, IMG submission 155465) | Groundwater sediment microbial communities from an aquifer in East River, Colorado, USA - PLM1_60_b1 redo | ecosystem: Environmental > Terrestrial > Soil > Riparian zone | place: USA: East...
ACCACCGGGGCCGTCGGCATTCGCCTCGTCTCCGTGCCCCTGCTGCACCCTCCGGGCGCCGTGCTCGCGACCCTCGAGCGCCTCGCCCCCGCCGCCGGTGAATCGGCCCTCGCCCTCAGTCTCCGAGTTGGTGAGGTGCTGGCGATCGAAGGGGTCACGCCGCGCTTCTTCCGCGCGTTCCGCCAAACGCTCGACCGCCTCACCGGCCGCTTGACGGCCCCCTCCGCGCACATCGATCGCCACGCGTTGGCACTCACGGCCCTGACCCGCGTCCTCTTCCTCTACTTCGTGCAATCGAAGGGTTGGCTCGACGGCGATCGCCGCTACCTGCCCCGGCTGCTTCAGAGCGCGCTCAGCCGCCGGCTGCATTTCCACAAAGTCTTCCTGCATCCCCTCTGTTTCGGCGTCTTGAACCGGCCCCTGGCGAGTCGAAGCAAGAGCGCTCGCGCCCTGGGTCGCGTGCCGTTCCTGAACGGTGGGCTCTTCGAGCCGACAGGTCTCGAGCGACGCCACGGGCCCGCGATCTGGAGCAACGCCGACTGGCGCGACGCGTTCGACGATCTGTTCGAGCGATTCCACTTCTCGGTGCGCGAGGACGACGCCGGCGAGCTGGTCGCGCCCGACATGCTGGGGCGCGTGTTCGAGGGGGTCATGGACCCGGGCGAGCGCCGCGCCAGCGGGAGCTACTACACGCCGGCCGCGTTGGTGCGCGAGATCGTGCGCGCCGGACTCGAGGCGGCGCTGGTGAACGGGGTCGGGCTCAGTCGGGCGGCCGCCGCCCGCTGGATCCACGAAGGGCTCGCCCCGAACCCCGCGCCCGACCTGCGGGCACTCACTGTGCTCGATCCTGCCGCCGGATCGGGCGCCTTCCTGCTCGGCGCCCTGGGTGAGCTCGTGGCGCTGCGGCGCGCCGCGGGCGAGGGGCCCGCCCTGGCGATCAAGCGCGACGTGCTCGCCCACTCCCTGTTCGGGGTCGATCTGACGCCCACCGCTGTCCGGCTCACCGAGCTGCGTCTCTGGCTCGCCCTCGTCGCCGACGACGACACTTTGGACTTGGGCGCCGTCGCGCCCCTCCCGAACCTCGACGGCCACGTCCGCCAAGGCGATGCGCTCCTCGACCCGCTCGCTCTCGCGGGTTCCCTGGGCAGGCGCGGCATTCGGATCGGCGGCCCCGAGGTGCGCCGGCTCGCTGCCGCGCGGCGGACGCTGTTCGATCTCGCGGGGCCCGCCAAGCGCGCGGCCCAGGCGGAGCTCGGCCGGGCCGAAGCGGCGCTCGCGCGCCGCCTGTTCGCCGAGGCGACGGCAGGACTCGAAGACGCCATCGGAGAGCTGCTGGCCGCTGCCAAGGATCGTGACTTGTTCGGGCGCCGGCGCGGACTCGGGCCGGCAGAGCGCGTTTGGCTGTCCCGCTCGCGCCGGAGCCTGCGGGACCTTCGTTCCGCGGCCCGGACGCTCCAACGGGACGGCACGGTCCCCTTCTTCTCGTTCGAATCGCATTTCGGGGACGTCGCGATGCGCGGCGGCTTCGACCTCGTCGCGGGAAACCCGCCCTGGGTGCGGGCCGAGCGCCTGCCGCCGCGCGTGCGGGAGGCCCTCGCGGCCCGCTACTCGTGCTGGCGGCCCGCCGGGGAGGGGACCGGCTTCGCGCACCTTCCCGACCTCGCGGTCGCATTCACAGAGCGGGCACTCGAGCTGGTGCGCCCTGGTGGCGTGGTGGCGCTCCTCGTCCCGGCCAAGCTCGCCACCAGCGGGTACGCCGAGCCGCTGCGCCAACACCTGTCCCACCGTACGCGCATCGAGCGCGCGGCGCCGCTCACCGAGCTCGCAGCGCGGGCGTTTGCGGCCGCGGTCTATCCGATGGCGCTGGTCGCCACTCGCGCCGACGCAACGGGAATTGAAACCACGGCCACCGGTCTGGGGCCTAAGCCTCGAGCACCGGCGGTCCCGCAGCGTCTGCTGCAGGCCGCGGGTCCCTGGGTCCTCGTCCCCGACGCCGACCGCATCGCACGGCGATTGCGCGCGGCGTTCCCGACTATCGGCGATCGCTGGACGCCGCAGCTCGGCGTGAAGACCGGAGCGGACGACGTGTTCCTCGTGCCGGCCGCAGGCCCGGGAACGCGACCCGCCGTGCGAGGCCGCGACCTGAGTGCGTTCCGTTGTGAGGCTCGGCTCCACCTGCTCTGGACCCATGGCGCCGACGGCCGGATTCTGCCGCACCTGCCCGCTTCTGTCGCCGCGCAGCTCGCGCCGCACCTGGAACGGCTGCGCCGCCGCGCCGACTACCGGTCCGGCGCGCCCTGGCAGCTGTTCCGCACGGCGCTGGCCCGCGCAGCGCATCGAGTGCTCTGGCCCGACCTCGGCCGGCGGCTCGCCGCCGCCGTCCCCGAGCCGGCCATCGTTCCGCTCAACACGGTGTACGGCATCGCCACGCGGGACCAGGACGATGCGGCCGGGCTCGCTGCGTTACTCAACTCGCGCTGGATTACAGCCTTGGCGCGCCTCGTGGCCGACCCGGCGCGGGGCGGCTTTCATCGGTTCAACGCACGCGTCGTGCGGGGCCTGCCGGTGCCCGCGGCCGGCTCACCCCTATGGACCGCGCTCGCCGCCCTCGGAGGGCGCCACGAGTCCGCCGACGACGCCATCGCCGATGCGTTCGAGCTCGACGAGCGCGACCGCCGTGCACTCGATCCTCGCTGAGCACCTCATCCCGGTCCCGGAGCCGCTTGTCGTGGCGCTCCACCCGCGCGGGGAGAAGGGCGGCGAAGCGCCGGCGCGCGCGGTCGCCCGCGCGGCGCGCGCGTTGCTCGACGGGCCGGCGCTGGAGGCGGCGGGGCCGGAGGCGTGGCCGCCGTGGCTCGCGCCGCATCAGATCCCCGCCGCGGAGCGGTTGAGCGCGATCCTCGCACGCCACGGCGGCGCGCTCCTCGCCGATGCCGTCGGATTGGGCAAGTCGTATGTCGCCCTCGCTGTCGCGCTCGCGCAGGGGGACCCGTTCGCACTCGTCGTGCCGGCCGTGCTCGTGCCGCAGTGGCGGTCGTTGCTGGAGAGGTTTGGCGTCGAGGCGCCGATCGTCACGCACGAATCCCTGAGTGGACACAACTACCGCCCCCTACCGCCCTTTACCGCCCCTTACCGCCTTGTGGTCGTTGATGAAGCCCACCGCTTCCGCAATCCGGACACCAACCGCCATCGCGCCCTCGCGCGTCTCGTCGTCGGCGCGCGTGTCCTGCTCGTGACGGCGACGCCCGTACACAATCGTCTCGCGGATCTCGTTCATCTATTTCGGCTGTTCCTGCGAGACCACGCCCTCGCCGCGCTTGGCGTGCCGTCTCTCCGCCGCGCAACACTGGGTGAGGTCGACGCGTCGAGCATCGCAACCGCGGCGGCGCGCCTGGTCGTGGCACGGAGCCGCGGCCGCGTGCAGAGTGGGTACGCTGGCGGCCCCATCGCGCTCTCATTCCCGCGGCGCAGCGACGCCGATCCCGTGCGTGCTGGGCCCGCGCCTGACAGCGTCGTGGAGGCGCTCGTGACCGGCGTGCGCCGCCTCACCGCGGGCGGCCCGGCGGCCCCGCTCTTGCGCCTCATGCTACTTCGCCGCCTGGCGTCGAGCCTGCCCGCGTTCCGGGCGAGCCTCGCGCGTCACGAGGCGTATCTGGATCTCGTCGAACGCGCGGCGGCCGATGGCCGCCGCCTCTCACCACGCGAGTTCCAGCGCTGTTTTCCGCGCGCCGAAACGCTCGACGTCCAGCTCGTCCTGTTTCCGGTGCTGCTCGAGCAGGCTGGAGCCGCACCGGTCGCGGGTGACCGGCGTGAGCTGGCGCGCCTGCGCGCGCTCGCCTCCGACACTCGCGACCTCAAGGCGGACGCACTCGAGCGGCTGCTCGACGCCGTGCCAGGCAAGACAATCGTGTTCACGGACGCGCGTGCGACGGCGCGGTACCTGCTCCAACGCCTGCGGACGCGACGAGCGGCCGCTGTATTCGGGGCGGCCGGCAGATTCGCGGCGGGCGAGGCGACCCGGTACGAGGTGCTGCGCGCGTTCGCACCGGTGGCGCAGGGAGCGTCCCCGCCGGCACCGGCCCTCGAGACGGACCTCCTCATCGCCACCGATCTCCTGAGCGAGGGGCTCAACCTCCAGGACGCCGAGCGGGTCGTGCACTACGACGTGCCGTGGAGCCCGGCGCGTCTCGCCCAGCGCGTGGGCCGCATCGATCGGCTCGGCTCGCTCCACGAGAGGGTTGCCACCGTGACGTTCTTGCCGCCCGAGTCGCTTGCGGCGGCCCTCGCCCTCGAGGAGCGACTCGCCGCCAAGGTTCGGGCGCAGGTGGCCGCGGGGTCTGCACAGATCGAGACCGCGCGTGGAGCCCTGGGAGAGTCTCCGGCGCTCGACTGGTGTGACCGGCTGAGCGAGCTGGCCCGCCGTGCCGGAGACGCCGCGCCGATCGGGGCGTGGGCGGTGGTCCGCGGCGACCGGGATGCCGCGGTGCTCGTCATCCGCCTCGGAGGGCTGGTCGAGGCCATCGTCGTGGAGGGAGGGATCGCCCGGGCCGATCCCGTCGCCGCGACGCGCCTGCTCGCGCACGCATTGACGGCGGAGCCGGCAGCGTACACCGCACCGACGTTAGGGCGTGCCGTGGAAGTCGCGGCTTCGCTGGTCCGCCAGCGGCTCGCCGCCGTGCAGGACGCCCGCTGGCGGGCCACCGACCGCGACCGGTTCGCACGCCGGCTGATCCCGTGGGTGCTCTCGGCAGGACGCCGGGCCGCTCGGCGCGGCGACGCACCACAGCTCACCGCGCTCGACGCACTCGTGTCCCGGCTCGCGTCCGGAATGACGGCGGGTGAGGAGCTGCTGCTCGAAGACATCCTGACGCGGCGCGAGCCGCTGGCGGTGCGGGATCTGGTTCAGTGGCACGAGCGGTTGCCGCCATTGGGGGGCGACGACGTCGGATTCGAGGTAGAGCTGGTGGCGGCCCTGGTGGTACGTTCAGCCGAGCATCACGACGAGTAGCAGCGCGGCTCACCCGCTTTCAAACTGTCGCCGGTATACGAGCCGAGCGCGATCACGCACCTCCCGGCCCAACTATCGTGGCGGCCTGCCGCGATGAAACCGTCCGCCGACGCCGCGACGATTCTCGCGTGGACGCCACGCATCAACGACGAATCGGGGTTCGCCGGGAGCTGCGCGACGTCGCTGGTGTACGACGCATTGCCCGCCCGGTACTTTGCCTGCGCCGCGGCCAACGCCTCGAGGTTCAGTGTTACCGTGGCGACATAGGGCCGCTCCCCCAACTGTCGCTCGATGTACCGCGCCAGGAGAAAGAACGCGACCCCCGCCATCACGAGACAGACGCCGATGATGATCAACGGACGCCGCATGGGCACCCCCCCCGCTGTAATGTGCCTCTGGTTGACGCCCCGCGCGCGGGCGGGCAACGTTCGCCCATGGACACTCGCCGCTGGCTCTTCCCGGGTCTGGCGCTCGCGCTGTGCGTCGCGCCGCTCGCCGCCCAACAGTTGCCCATCACCACGCGCACGCTGCCGAATGGTCTCGAGGTCATCGTCATCGAGAACCACGCGGTGCCGATTGTGACCGTGGAATTGGACGTTCGGAACGGGGCGTTCACCCAGCCGCCCGAGTACGAAGGCTTGGCCCACCTCTACGAGCACATGTACTTCAAGGCCAACCGGGCGATCCCCAGCCAGGAGCGCTACCTCGAGCGCAGCAACGAGCTGGGCCTGGTGTGGAACGGGACGACGTCGGAGGAGCGGGTCAACTATTTCTTCACCGTGGGCGTGGACAGCCTCGCCCCGGCGATGCAGTTCATGGAAGACGCGATCCGCTATCCGCTGTTCCTGCAGGAGGAGCTGGAGCGCGAGCGGCCCGTGGTGCTCGGCGAGTTCGACCGCGGCGAGGCCAGCCCGTTCTTCCATCTGTTCCGCGACGTGGCCCGGACGCTGTACACCCCCGCCTACTACTCGCGCAAGAACGTGATCGGCGATCGGACGATCATCTCCACCGCCACCCAGGAGAAGATGCGCACGATCCAGCAGCGCTACTATGTCCCCAATAACACGGCGCTGATCCTGTCGGGCGACATCACCCCGGCGCGCGGGGCCGCCCTGGCGGACAGCATCTTCGGCGATTGGCCGCGCGGCGCCGACCCGTTTTCGCAGCCGGCGGCCGATCCGCCGCCGCTCACGCGCTCGAAGTCGGTGATCGTCGAGAAGCCCGTGAACAGCGTCACCTTGCTGATCCAGTGGAACGGCCCCAGCGTGGGGCAGGACCCGGGCGCCACCTATGCCGCGGACGTTTTCTCCACGGTGTTGCGTAACCCCACGAGCCGCTGGATCAAGCGCCTCGTGGACTCGGGGCTCGCCTTTTCGGTGGACCTCAACTACTACACGCTGAACCACGTCGGCCCGATCAGCGTGTTCGCGCAGACAGCGCCCGACAAGCTGCTCGCGCTCGAGCGCGCGGTGTTCGAAGAGATCCGCCAATTCGGCGACTCGACCTACTTCACCGACGTGCAGCTCGACGCCGCGCGCAACCAGATCGCCGTTCAGGGAGCATACGAGCGCGAGGAATCGAGCGGCTTTGCCCACACCGTCGGCTTCTGGTGGGCAGTCTCCAGCCTCGACTACTACGCTGGATACCGCCGCAACATGCAGGCGGTCACCCGCAGCGCCCTCACCGACTACGCGCGGCGTTACCTGGTGGGCAAGCCGAGCGTCGTGGGCGTCTTGATCAGCCCGGAAGCGCGCGCCGCACTCGCCCTCACGCCCGAGGCGCTGCTGCCGCCGGGAGTGGTGCCATGAACCGGATCCTGACGCTCCTCGTGCTGATCGCCGCTGCCCCGCTCGCGGCGCAGCAGCCCGCCGTCGCCAAGTTCACCGCCGGCGGCATTCCGGTCCTCCTCAAACCGGTGACCGCCAATGAGGTAATCGCGATTCGGCTCTACATCCGGGGGGGCAGCGCGAACCTGACTGCCGCCACGGCGGGGATCGAGCAGCTCATCGGAGCGATGGCCACGGAGGGCACAGCCAAGTACACCAAGGACGACTTCGCCGCGCGCGCCACGGCGAGCGGCGTCGAGTTCGCCGCCCAGGCCGAGCACGATTACACCGTCTTCTCGACCCGCGGCGTGACGGACCACTGGGATGAGACGTGGGACCTGTTTACCCAGGCCGCCCTGCACCCCACGTTCCCAGAAGCGGAGCTGGGCGTCGCCCGCGAGCAGATCCTGAACGGCCTGCGCCAGCGCCGTGACGACGCAGACACTTACCTGCGCTGGCTGGCCGACAGCGCCCTCTACGCGGGTCACCCGTACGCGGTGGATCCGACGGGCGCCGAGGCATCCATCGCAGCGCTCACGCGCACAGCGTTGGCCCGCTGGCATGCGCAGCGGATGACCAAGGAAAACCTGCTGCTCGTCGTGGTGGGGAACGTGTCCCGCGCCGATCTCCAGGCCAAAGTGGCCGCGGCATTCGGCGCGCTCCCGGCGCGGGGCGGGGCCGCCGCGGCGACCGCACCTCTCCCGGCGAGGACCCCGTCGGTCACCGTTGTGCAGCGCGATCTGCCGACGACCTACGTCATTGGGGTCTTCCCAGCCGCAGGGCTGTCGGACCGCGACTACCCCGCGCTCCGCGCCGCGACGGAAATGCTCTCGGATCGACTGTTCGAAGAAGTCCGGACCAAGCGCAATCTGAGCTACGCCGTGTTCGCGGGGATCCAGAGCGACCGCGCCAATAGCGGCCTGATGTACGTGACCGCCGTGGAGCCTGACACCACCGTGAAGGTGATGCTCGCCGAGGTGCGGCGTCTGCAAGATGAGCCGATCGAAGCGTCACGCATAGCCCAGGGCATCAATACCTATCTCACGCAGTACTTCATGGGCCAGGAAGCGAACATGAGCCAGGCCGACCGGCTGGGCCGCTACGAGCTGCTCGGGGGCGGGTGGGATCGCGCGGAGACGCTCGTCAATCGCCTGCGCGCCGTCCGGCCGGAGGAGATCCAGGAGGCCGCCCGGCGCTACCTGCGGAACTTCACGTTTGCCGTGATCGGGGACTCGACCAAGATCGACCGGAAGCTGTTCACGTCGAGGTAAGGGAGGGCGCCTTGCAGCTTTCCACCTTCCTCTTCGACTTGGACGGCACCCTCATCGACTCGATCGACCTCATCCTGCGCTCCTACCGGCACACGATGCAGGTCCACCGCGCCAACGCCCCCCTGCCCCCCGACGACGTCTGGATGAAAGGTCTCGGCACCCCCCTTACGGTGCAGTTCCGCCACTGGACCGACGACGACGCCGAGATCGAGGCGATGGTCGCGACCTATCGCGCGTACAACCTGACCCACCACGATGCGCTCGTAAAACCCTACGAAGGCGTGGTCGAGGAGGTCCTCAAGCTAAGGGCCAACGGCAAACGGCTGGGTTTGGTGACCAGCAAGCTCAAGGACGGGGCAATGAAGGGCCTCAGGCTCGCCCGGCTCGATCAGGCGTTCGAGGTCGTGATCGGTGCAGGCGAGGTGACCCACCCCAAGCCGCACCCCGAGCCCGTGCTCAAGGCCCTCGACCTGCTCGGCGCCGCCCCAGAGCGAACGGTGTTCATCGGCGACTCGCGCCACGACCTCGAGTGCGGCCGCGCCGCCGGCGTCAAGACCGCCGCCGTTCTGTGGGGGCCCTTCAATCGCGCACACCTCGAGGATCTTGCGCCGGACTTCTGGCTGGAGAAACCCGCCCAACTAGCGCAGCTTTACGATCCATGACCCCCACCCCGATGAAATTCGTTCCGTTCGAGCTGGAGCGCTGGCAGAGCACGTGGGAGAACCGTGTCCGTTTCAATCTCTCCGAATCGGGCGTCCACCCGCTCTCCATCCAGGAGCTCCTGGGCCTCGCCGGCGCCTCGGCGATGCCGCTTCTGGAAGTACGCCTCGGCTACAGTCAATCGAACGGCACCGACCTGCTGCGCGAGCGGATCGCCGCGCTGTACCCCGGCGTGTCTCCCGACCAGGTGCTCGTCACCACCGGTAGCTCGGAAGCGAACTTCGTCACCTGCTGGCGACTGATCGAGCCCGGCGACAAAGTCGCCGTGATGCAGCCCAACTACCAGCAAACGTGGGGCCTCGCCCAGAACTTCGGCGCCGAGGTGCGGCCGTTCCAGCTGCACGAGAAAGAAGGATGGGAGCCGTACGCCGAAGAGGTCCGCGCCGCGATCGCGCCGGGAACGAAGCTCGTCGTGGTCACGAACCCGCATAACCCGACCGGCCACGTCCTGTCCGACGCCTCGCGCAAGGTGATCCTCGATCGCGTCGCCGAAGTCGGCGCGTGGCTCCTCGTGGACGAGGTGTACACGGGGGCCGAGCGGGGCGGCAAGACGACGCCGTCGTTCTGGGGTGCCTACGACAAGGTCGTCGTGGTGAACGGCCTGTCCAAGGCGTACGGGCTGCCGGGGCTGCGCATCGGGTGGATCGTCGCGCCGCCCGCCCTCACCCAGGACACCTGGGCGCGCCACGACTACACCACGATCGGGCCCTCGGGCGCCACCGATCATCTTGCGGCGGTCGCCCTCGACCCCAGAGTGCGCGAGAAGCTGATCGACCGCACGCGCCGCATCCTGAACGCCAACTACCCGGTGATGGAGGCGTGGCTCAAGGGGTTCGGCGACACGTTCACGTGGCACCCGCCCGACGCGGGCGCGATTTGTTGGGCGCGTTACCGGCAGGCGATCCCCGCATCCGAGATCGTGGAAAAAGTCCGCGCGCAACACAGCGTGTTGCTCGTGCCCGGCGATCAGTTCGGGATGCCGTCATTCCTGCGGTTCGGCTTCGGCGACGACTTGCAGCATTTCCAGGCGGCGCTCGCCGAAACGGAGCGCGCCCTGCGCCGGCTCTTCACGGATTGAGGATCGTCCCGCTCGAAGCGTTCCGGGACAAGATCCCCATGTCCGTCGCCGTGGCGGCGGTGGAGCGGGGGTTCCGGGCGCTCGCGCTGGGCGAGGCGACGCTCCCCGATCCGATGGTGGTCGAGCTGTCCGATCTCGCCGCGGAAGTCCACGTGAAAGGCGCACACCTGAAAGGCGGCCGCCACATCGTCCTCAAAGTGGCGACCGGGTTCTACAGGAACCGGGCCCGGGGGCTCCCGTCGGGAGACGGACTGTTCCTGCTGTTCAACGCCGAGACCGGTGCGCCTGACTTTCTGCTTGCCGAGCACGGCTACCTCACCGACTTGCGCACCGCCGCGGCAATCGGTCTGACGCTCAAGTACCTCGCCCCCAAAAACGCGCGTGAGGCGTTGCTGGTCGGCGCCGGGGCCGTGGGGCGGCTCGCCGCCCGGGCCATCGTGGCCGAGCGGCCCATCGAGAAGCTGACGATCTGGAATCGCACCCCGGAACGGGCAGTGGCGCTCGCCCGCGAGCTGGGAGGGATGGTCGAGACGAACATCACCGACGCGCTTGAACCCGCGGTCAAACGCCATCGCATCATCGTGACGGCCACCGCCAGCACGACGCCGGTGATCAAGGCGGCGTGGGTCGCGAAAGGTACCCACGTCACGTCCGCCGGCACGGGAAGCCCGGAGAAACTCGAGCTCGAGCCCGCGCTCCTCGTGAAAGCTGACAAGCTGATCGCTGACCGCGTCTTTCAAACGGCCCGCTACGGCAACTTGCACCACGCGATCGCGGCCGGCCTGCTCACCGCCGAGCGCGTGTACGGCGAGCTCGGCGACCTCGCGGCGGGGCGCCTCGCGGGACGCCAGGACCCTGACGAGATTACGGTGGCCGACCTGACGGGCGTCGGCGTGCAGGACGCCGCCATCGCGGCGACCGTCGTTGAGGCTCTCGACCTATGATCATTAGCGCGCCGTACGACAACAGTGAAGTTGGGGTCGTCACCCTAGCAGGCCCCGCCGAGGTGCGCGCGGCGCTCGACGCGAATGTCGCCGCGGCGCGCGCCTGCCGCACCATGCCGGCTTACGAGCGCGCCGCGGCGCTCCGCAAAGTAGCCGACGGTCTCGTCACCGAGCGCGCCGATCTGGCCCGCACACTCGCGCTCGAGGCCGGGAAGCCGATCGCGCAGGCGCGCCTCGAGCTCGACCGCGCCGTCTTTGTATTCCGCGACGCGGCGGAAGAGGCAACGCGCATTGGCGGCGACGTACTTCCCGCGGACGTGCTCCCTGCCGGCGCCGGACGCATCGCGCTCACGCGGCGCTTCCCGCTGTCGCCGATCGCCGCGATCACGCCGTTCAACTTCCCGGTGCTGCTCGCCGCTCACAAAATCGCGCCTGCTATGGCGTGTGGAGCGACGCTCACCCTGAAGCCTCCGCCGCAGGATCCGCTCACCACGCTGCGCCTTGCCGAGCTGGTGAAGGCCTCGGGCTACCCGGCGGGCGGCATCAACGTCGTGCCGTGTCACGTCGATGTGGCCCAGATCCTGATCGAGGATCCGCGGGTGCGGCTCATCACGTTCACCGGCAGCGCCAAGGCCGGGTGGGCGATCCGCGCCAAGGCGGGCACCAAGCGCGTCGCGCTGGAGCTGGGCGGCAACGCCGCGGTGATCGTCGAGGCCGACGCCGATCTCGCCTGGGCGGCGGCGCGGTGCGCAGTGGGCGGATTCACGTACGCGGGCCAGTCTTGCATCTCCACGCAGCGGATTTTCGTCCACGAATCTGTTTATACGCCCTTTCTCGACGCATTCGTTCAACGAGTTCGGCAATTGAACGTTGGAGAT
>Ga0210378_10001622_pt1 | contig 11724 bp, 14 predicted proteins | sample PLM1_60_b1redo_FD_155465 | JGI IMG/M metagenome (GOLD analysis project Ga0210378, IMG submission 155465) | Groundwater sediment microbial communities from an aquifer in East River, Colorado, USA - PLM1_60_b1 redo | ecosystem: Environmental > Terrestrial > Soil > Riparian zone | place: USA: East...
CACGCGACCAAGCAGATCCTCGACAACTGGGGCCGGGACGGCTGGGAGCTGGTCACCGTGATCCCCGGGCCGAACCCGGAGCAGCTGGTCGCCTACCTGAAGCGGCCGCTTCCGTGAGCGCGAGGGCTCGCGGCGCGCGCGAGAGCGACGGCGGCCGCCCGGACCGCCTGCCGGCCGGGTTGTCGGCGGAGCGGACACGGTGAGCGCGACCGCACGCCTGGCGGAGCTGGGGATCGAGCTGCCGCCGGTGGCGACGCCGGCGGGGGCGTATCTCCCGGCGGTGCGGACCGGCAACCTGGTCTACACGGCGGGGCAGGTGCCGCGGGACGCGGCGACCGGCAAGGTCGGCGCGGAGGTGTCGGCGGACGATGCCAAGGCGGCCGCCCGCACCTGCGCGTTGCAGGCGCTCGCCGCGGTCGACGCGCTGGTCGGGTTGGACTCGGTGACCCGCGTGGTCAAGGTGGTCGGCTTCGTCGCCAGCGCGCCCGGCTTCGGCGGCCAGCCGGCGGTGGTCAACGGGGCGAGCGAGCTGCTCGGTGAGGTCTTCGGCGAGGCCGGCCAGCACGCGCGGTCCGCGGTGGGTGTGGCCGAGCTGCCCGGCGGCGTGCCGGTCGAGGTGGAGTTGATCGTCGAGGTGCGATGAGCGGATCGTTCGACCGGTCGCCGGCGCCGTCTGGTCCGACCCAGCCGGGCCCGCGCGTGGAGCCGGGCCCGCGCGTGGAGCCAGGCCCGCGCGTGGAGCCGGGTCCGCGCGTGGAGCCGGGTGGGGCCGGCGGGCCGTCGACCGGACCGGCCGGGGAGGTGCCGGTGCGGGACGCGGCGACGGTCGTGCTGCTGCGCGACGGTGACCGCGGGCCGGAGGCGTACCTGCTCCGCCGGGTCCGCGGGATGGCCTTCGCCGCCGGCATGACCGTCTTCCCCGGCGGCGCGGTCGACCCGCGGGACGCGGACGCCGACGTGGGCTGGGTCGGGCCGTCGCCCGCCGACTGGGCCGGCCGGTTCGACGCGGGCGAGCGGCTCGCCCGCGCGCTGCTCTGCGCCGCCGTGCGGGAGACCTTCGAGGAGTCGGGCGTCCTGCTGGCCGGACCGTCGCCGGAGGCGGTCTGTTCGACGGACGGCGCGGAGTGGGAGGCCGACCGCCTCGCGCTGGAGCGGCGCGAGACCTCGCTGGCCGGGCTGCTGGCCCGCCGCGGCCTGGTGCTGCGCGCCGACCTGCTCCGTCCCTGGGCGCACTGGATCACCCCGCCCGGCGAGACCCGGCGCCGCTACGACACCCGCTTCCTGGTCGCGGCGCTCCCGGATGGACAGTCCACCCGGGACGTGACCAGCGAGGCCGACGTGGTCGAGTGGATGCGGCCGGCGGACGCGCTGGAGCAGGTACGCCGCGGCGAGCGGCGGATGATGCCGCCGACGATCGTCACGCTCGAGGAACTCGCGCCGTACCGGGCTGTCGCCGACGTCCTGGCCGCGGGCTGGACCCGCCAGGTGCGGCCGGTCGAGCCTGCACTGTCCTTAGTGGATGGTCGACCGGTCGTGACGCTGCCGGACGGCCGGGTGCTGCGGCTGGGGGACATGCCGTGACGCACCCGGCGTACGGCGAGGTCCGGCCGGTGACGCCCTGGGCGTCGGTGCTGCTGGCCCGCAACCCGTCGCCGATGACGCTGGACGGGACGAACACCTGGCTGCTGCGGGCCCCCGACTCGGAGTCGTGCGTCGTCGTCGACCCCGGCCCGGACGACATGGAACACCTGGACGCGGTGGCCGTCGCCGGGCCGGTGGCGCAGGTCCTGCTCACCCACGGCCACCCGGACCACGCGGACGGTGCCGCCGCGCTGCGGGAGCGGACCGGCGCCCCGGTGCGTGCGCTCGACCCGGCGCACCGGCTTGGCGGCGAGGGCCTCGGCGAGGGCGACGTGGTGGCCGCGGCGGGCGTGGAGATCCGGGTGCTCGCCACCCCCGGCCACACCGCCGACTCGCTCTGCTTCGCGGTGGACGACGCGGTGCTGACCGGCGACACGGTCCTCGGTCGCGGCACCACCGTGGTCGCGTACCCGGACGGCCGGCTTGCCGACTACCTCGACTCGCTTCGCCGGCTGCACGATCTCGGCACCCGGACCGTGCTGCCCGGGCACGGGCCCGAGCTTCCCGACCTCGCCGCGGTCACCGCGTACTACCTGCGCCACCGCGAGGAGCGCCTGGAGCAGGTCCGAGCCGCCCTCGACCAGCTCGGCCCGGACGCCACCGCCGCCGACGTCGTCCCGGTCGTCTACGCCGACGTCGACCGCGTCCTCTGGCCCGCCGCCGAGTGGTCCGTCCGCGCCCAGCTCGACTACCTCCGCGGCCGGTAGTAGGGCGGGTCCGATGGATCTTCGGCGGCGCGGGACCGGCTGCCCGCGCGCGGAGGCGCGCGCATGGGTATGGACGCCGACCGGCGTGCCTCGTCGGAGACGAGCATGGGCATTGTTCGTCGCCGCCGATATTCACGACATCGGCGGCTCCTCGGCCCCACACACCTTCGCCTGTCCGGCGAGGGGCGCGGATCGAATGCCCCCGCGCGGAGGCGCGGGCGTGGGTATGGACGCCGTCCGCATCCACCAAGATCCATCGGACACGCCCTGGCTCAGCGGGCGCGGCGGACCAGGCGGTCGCGGTCGAGGATCACGACGGTCTTGCCCTCCAGGCGCACCCAGCCCCGGTGGGCGAAGTCGGCGAGGGCCTTGTTGACGGTCTCCCGGGAGGCGCCGACCAGCTGCGCGAGCTCCTCCTGGGTGAGGTCGTGGGTGACCCTGAGCTGGCCGTTCTCCATCGTGCCGAAGCGCTGGGAGAGCTGCAGCAGCTGCTTGGCGACCCGGCCGGGCACGTCGGTGAAGATCAGGTCGCCGAGCATCGCGTTCGTCCGGCGCAGCCGGCGGGCCACCACCCGCAGCAGCTGCTCGGCGATCTGCGGCCGCTCGCTGATCCACGAGCGCAGCGCCTGCTTGGACATCCGAGCCAGGCGCGCGTCCGTGACCGCGACCGCGGTCGACGTCCGCGGGCCCGGATCGAAGAGGGACAGCTCGCCGAACTGGTCGGACGGCCCCATGACCGCCACCAGGTTCTCCCGGCCGTCGGCGGTCCGCCGGCCGAGCTTGATCTTGCCGGCCAGCACGATGTAGAGGCTGTCGCCCGGCTCGCCCTCGTTGAAGACCACCGCACCGCGGGGCACGTCGAGGCAGTCGAACTGCCCCGCGATCACCTCCGCGTCGTCCGGAGCGACGCCCTGGAACAGCCCGGCCCTCGCGAGCACCTCGTCCATGCCGCACCCTCCCTCACCCCGCGGACGTCGATGATCGCGACGGCCCGCGTGCGTGAGTCTAAGTCGGCGGTTCCCCGCGTTACGAGTCGCGCACCGCGGGTCAGGCGGCGTGCCGGCCCTTGCGGATCGGGCGGCGGGGTAGCAGCCGGGTCAGCATGCGCCGCCGGCCGTACTGGTTGAGCGCGGCGGGAAAGCCTTCCCGCACGAAGGTGTCCATCTCCTCCGGCCGGGCCTCGTCCAGGAACTCGTCCAGCCGGTCCTCGACCGAGACGGTGCGGAGCGGGCTCTCCACCCGCTCCATCAGGATCATGAAGCCGAGCAGGACGAACGGGAAGAGCACCACGAGCAGACCAGCCATAGTGGGCTCATCCTGCCCCATCGTCGGGAGACGCACACACGTACACACGCCGCGCTGGCCGGCGTTCGTCGGAGCGTCACCGGCCCGACACCTGGGCCTGTCCGGGCCGGCCGGCTGTCGGACCCGGGTCGTACGCTGGCCCGCGTGAGTTCCCCGGCCGCCCGAGCGCGGCGCTTCGCCGCCGAGACGCCGCTCGGGCGCACCCGGCGGGCCCGGCGGATGACCCGGGAGCTGGCCGAGCTGTATCCGGACCCGCACACCGACCTGCACTTCACCACCCTGCTCGAGCTGGCGGTGGCGACGATCCTGTCCGCGCAGTCGACCGACAGGAAGATCAACGAGGTGACCCCGGCGCTGTTCACGAAATACCGGACGGCGGCCGACTACGCGGGCGCGGACCGGGCCGAGCTGGAGGAGATGATCAAGCCGACGGGGTTCTTCCGGAACAAGACGAGCTCGCTGATCGGGCTCGGCCAGGCGCTGGTCGAGCGGTACGGGGGAGAGCTTCCGGGCCGGCTGGACGACCTGGTCACGCTGCCGGGCATCGGCCGCAAGACGGCGAACGTCATCCTAGGCAACGGGTTCGGTGTCCCGGGGATCACGGTGGACACCCACTTCGGCCGGCTGGTGCGCCGCTGGGGATGGACGCTCGAGACCGAGCCGGTCAAGGTCGAGGCCGAGGTGGCGAAGCTGATCCCGCGGCGGGAGTGGACCGACCTGTCGCACCGGACGATCTGGCACGGGCGGCGGGTCTGCCACGCGCGCAGGCCGGCCTGCGGGGCGTGCGCGCTCGCGTCGGACTGCCCGTCGTACGGGCTGGGTCCCATCGACCCGCAGGCGGCCGCGAAGCTGGTCAAGACCGGCGCGCAGGTCGCGGACTCGCTGTGAGCCGGGCGCGCCGCCGGCTTGCCGGCGCCGCGGTGGTCGTCGCGGCGGTGGCCGGGTGCACCGGCGGTGCGGCGGACCCGATGGCGGGGGTGGCACGGCCGAGCACGCCGGCGCCGGCGCTGGCTGCCTGCGCGCCGGCCGGCTCCGCGGCGGCCGACACGGTCGCCCCCCGGCTGCCGGACCTCACCCTGCCCTGCCTCGGCCCGGGCGACCCGGTCCCGCTGCGGGCCCTGACCGGCACGCCGACCGTGGTCAACCTCTGGGCGAGCTGGTGCCGGCCGTGCCTGGAGGAGCTGCCCGCCTTCGTCCGGCTGCAGCGGGCGGCCGGCGACCGGCTCCGGGTGCTCGGCGTCGCCAGCCAGGACCGGCGCGAGGCCGCCGCGTCGTACGCCGCCGAGAACGTGCCCTTCGCCTCGCTGGTGGACGCCGACGGCGAGCTGGCCCGCGGGCTCGGCCGCCGCGGCCTGCCGATCACGCTCTTCGTCCAGGCGAACGGCGCGGTGGTCGAGGTCTACCAGGGCACCCCGCTCACCGACGCCACGCTGCGCCGGCTCGTCCGGGGAGAGCTGGGCGTCGATGTCTGATCCGGACCGGCCCGACCTGCCGCCCTGGCTGGCCCCACTGGTCGGCGCGGCACGGTCGGCCACGGCGGCGGACTTCGTCCGGCAGGGCCCGGCCGGCCCGTCCCCGGGCGGCCGGCCGTCCGCGGTGTTGATCCTGGTCGGGGAGGGCGCGGCCGGGCCGGACGTGCTGCTGATCGAGCGGGCCGAGCAGCTGCGGGCGCACGCCGGGCAGCCGGCATTCCCCGGTGGCACGGCCGATCCCGGCGACCGGGGTCCGGAGGACACCGCGCTGCGCGAGGCGGCCGAAGAGGTCGGCCTGGACCCGACCGGCGTACGGGTGGTCGCGCTGCTGCCCGAGCTCTACCTGCCGCCGACCGGCTTCGTGGTGACTCCGGTGCTGGGCTGGTGGCACACCCCGGCGCCGGTCGGCGTGGTCGACGTCGCCGAGGTGGCCCGGGTGGAGCGGGTGCCCGTCGCCGAGCTGGTCGACCCGGCGAACCGCTGCCGCGTCCGGCACCCGTCCGGCTACACCGGCCCCGCCTTCACGGTCCGCGGGATGACCGTGTGGGGCTTCACCGGCGGCCTGCTCGACCGGGTGCTGGAGCTGGCCGGCTGGGCGGGGCCGTGGGACACCGACGACGTCCGCGACCTCCCGCAGCACACGCTCGATCTGGCCGCCCGCGGGCTGCCGACGGGCTACCGGCTGCCCCCGCCCGGCGGCGCGGCTGGAGAGCACGACGGCCCGGCCGCCGACGACGTCATCCCCCGCACCGGCGACCACCCGGAAGATCACGCCGAGGACACAACGCAGACCGGTACGGTCGAGCGGTGAGATCGGCTCGCGCGCTGGCGGTGGGCGCCGGGTGCGTGCTCCCCGTGCTCGCCCTGGCCGCTGCGGGCTGCGGCGGCGAGCCGGCGACCCCGGCGCCGCAGTCGACCAGGCCGGACAGCGTCTCCGTGACGCCCGGCCCGGACGGCGTGCAGGCGGTCGAGATCGACGCCGACGACGCGAACCGCTTCCACCCGTCGCTGGTGGAGGCCCGACCGGGGCCGGTGCGGCTCACGCTGCGGCACGTCGGCCGCGGCGCCCCGCACAACTGGACCGTCCGCGACATCCCCGGCGCCCGGGTGCCGCTGACCCGCGCCGGCGAGGTGCGGACCGCGCGGTTCACCGTCGGCCGGCCCGGCGACTACCGCTTCGTCTGCACCATCCACGAAGCGCAGGGCTCGGTCGGCCGGCTCGTCCTCAAGGCGGCACCGTGAGCGCGGCAGCCGCCCGCCCGGCGCCCGCGCCCGGCGGGCTTCCGACCGAGCGGAGAGCCGCGTGAGCTGGCTCGATCTCGCGGTGCTCGCGCTGGCCGTCGCCTTCGCCGTCAGCGGCTTCCGGCAGGGCTTCCTCACCGCCGCGCTGTCGTTCGTCGGCTTCTTCGGCGCTGCCGTGCTCGGCGCCCAGGTGGCCGACCCGGTCGCCCGCGCGCTCGCCGAGCAGCCGAGCGGGCGGGTCGCGATCGCCGTCGCGGTCGTGCTCGCGTTCGCGCTCGGCGGGCAGGTGCTGGCCATCTGGGTGGGCGGGGAACTGCGCAAGCGGCTGACCTGGCAGCCGGCGCAGCGGGTGGATGCCGCCCTCGGAGCGGTGGTGTCGGCGATCGCGGTCCTGCTCGTCGTGTGGATGGTCGCCACCCCGCTGGCCGCCGCGCCGTACCCGCGGCTGTCCGCGGCGGTCCGGGACAGCCAGGTGGTCCGTGCGATCGACGAGGTGGTGCCGCGGCCGGTCCGGTCGCTCTACTCGTCGCTGCGCGACCTGGTCCGGCAGTACGACTTCCCCGAGGTCTTCGGCCCGCTCGTGCCGACCCGGGTCCGGGACGTCCCGCTGCCCGACCAGGCCCTGCTCAACAGCCCAGCCGTACGCCGGGACCGGGCCTCGGTGGTCAAGATCACCGGTGTGGCGGAGGCGTGCGGGCGCCGGATCGAGGGCTCGGGCTTCGTCTACGCCCAGGACCGGGTGATGACGAACGCGCACGTGGTGGCCGGCGTCGGCCGCCCGCGGGTGCAGGTCGGGGACCAGCAGCGCCCGGCGACCGTGGTCCTCTACGACCCGCGGCGGGACGTCGCGGTGTTGCGGGTGCCCGGGCTCGGGCTCCGGCCGCTGTCCTTCGCCGGCCGGCCGGCCGACACCGGCGACGACGCGATCGTGGTCGGCTACCCGGAGGACGGGCCGTTCTTCGTCGGCCCGGCCCGGGTCCGCGACCGGCTGGAGATCCGTGGCCCGGACATCTACGACGACCGCACCGTCACCCGCGAGGTCTACTCGATCCGAGCCGACGTCCGCAGCGGCAACTCCGGCGGCCCGCTGCTCGCCCCGGACGGCAGCGTCTACGGCGTGATCTTCGCCGCCGCCGTCGACCAGCAGCAGACCGGCTTCGTGCTCACCGCGGCCGAGGTCTCCGGCGTCGCCCGCGCCGGCCGCACCGCGACCGACGACGTGTCCACCGGGGAGTGCGCCTGACCGCGGGGCCCAGGGCACGCCCTAGTCCTTCGCCCAGCGGATCAGCTCGCCGGTGACCAGGTCCGGCGCCTCCTGGTGCGGGAAGTGGCCGACCCCGTCGAGCAGCCGCCACTCGTACGCGGCGGCGACGTAGCGCCCGGAGCCCTGTGCGGTCCGCGGCAGCAGGCAGCTGTCCAGCTGCCCGTGCAGCTGCAGCGTCGGCGCGGTCACCGGCTCCGACAGTGACTTCGCGTACCGCAGGCCGTCCGGGCGGGGGACCGAGCGCAGCATCCACCGGTAGTACTCCAGCGCGCAGTGCGCCGTCTTCGGGATCCGGACCGCCTCGCGGCACCGCCGCACCGCCTCGACGAAGTCGTCGCTGCGCTGCCAGCGCGGCCCCGCCCACCGGCCGAAGAGCTTTTCCACGTACGCGGCGTCGTGCCGGGTCAGCAGCGACTCCGCGTACCGGGGGGTCTGGAAGCCGAACGCGTACCGCGAGGCCCGCAGCTGGCCGCGCGGGTCGGTGACCAGCGCCGAGCGCAGCCGCCGCGGGTGCGGCGCGTCCAGGACCGCCAGCCGGCGCACCACCCGGGGGTGCAGGGTGCCGACGGTCCAGGCGAGCAGCCCGCCCCAGTCGTGCCCGACGATCATCGCGTCCCGCTCGCCGAGCGCCCGGACCAGCCCGGCCACATCCGCGGCGAGCGTCACCGCGTCGTAGCCGCGCGGCGGCTTGTCCGACGCGCCGTAGCCGCGCAGGTCCGGCGCGACCACCCGGTAACCGGCGTCGGCGAGCCCGACCAGCTGGTGCCGCCAGGACCACCAGAACTCCGGGAAGCCGTGCAGCAGCAGCACCAACGGCCCGGTGCCGATCTCGGCGACGTGCAGCCGGATCCCGTTCGCGCTCACCTCGCGGTGCATCCATGGGCCCTCGACCAGCACGGCCGAGGCGTCCGGATGGCTCGGGGTCATCCGGCGTCCCGCGTGGGGTGTCGCGCCCACGCCGCGGTGTCCTTCACGGTCTCCATGGTGCGCTCCGGCTTGCGCACCTTCTTCAGCGACCGCCGGCCGAGCAGCGCGAGGACGACCGCCACGATCAGGAAGAAGACCCAGACGATCAGGTACGCGAGCCAGCGGACCAGGCCGATCTCGACCAGCAGCTCGGCGAGCGTGACGAACAGGAACGGCAGCGACAGCAGCAGCACCATGCCGGCCCCGGCCAGCAGGCCGCCGCCGAGGCCGGCCCGCTTGACGGAGCCGGACAGCTCCGCCTTGGCCAGCTCCACCTCGGCGCGGAAGAGCGTCGAGGCGTGTTCGGTCGCGCTGCGGACCAACTCGCCGACCGACGGCTGCGGGTCTTCGGGCTGGACGGTGCTCACCGGGGCGCCTCCTCGCGGTCGTGGCGGGGATCATTCCGGTAACGCGGGGCCCGGGTCCAGCGACCACGCGACGCACGCACGGGCAAGCGACCGGCACCAGCCGCCGCTAGACTCACACCCGGCGTGCCGGGAAGTCTGGTCGGCGTCCGAGATCAACCGTGACCGGTGGGGGTCGGTGCGCGCCGTCGAGATCGTCCTGGGCCTCGTCGCCCTCGCCGCCGTGGTGGCCACGGTGGCCGCCCGGTTGCGCGCTCCGGCCCCGTCGCTGCTCGTCCTCGCCGGCCTGATCGTCGGGCTCCTCCCGGGGGTGCCCTCGGTCGAGGTGAGCCCGGAGATCGTCGGCCTGGTGGTGCTGCCGCCGCTGCTGTACGCGGCTGCCACCGACGTCGCGTTGCCGGAGCTGCGCGCGGTCCTCCGGCCGGTGCTGGCGCTGGCGGTCGGGCTGGTGGCCGTGACCGCGGCGGCGGTGGCCGTCGTCGTCCACCTGCTGGTGCCGCGGATCCCGCTGGCGGCCGGGTTCGTGCTCGGCGCCGTGCTGGCGAGCACCGACCCGGTCGCGGTGTCCGCGCTCGCCCGCCGGCTGCGGCTGCCACCGCGGCTGCTTGCGCTGGTGCAGGGCGAGAGCCTGCTCAACGACGCCACCTCCCTGGTGCTCTTCCGGGTCGCGGTCGGCGTGACGGTCGCCGCCGGCTCGGTGCAGCCGGTCGAGGTTGCGGCGCAGTTCGTCTGGCTCGGCGGCGGCGGCGCGCTCGTAGGCCTCGTCATCGCCGTCCTCGTCGAGCAGTTGCGACGGCGTACGGAGGACGCCGTGCTCGAGACGGTGATCGCGCTGGTGACGCCGTACGCCTCCTTCGTCGCCGCCGAGGAGCTCGGCGCCTCGGGTGTCACCGCCGTCGTGGTCGCCGGACTGTGGTTGGGCGGGCGTGGTGTCCGGCTGAGCAGCGGTCCGGTCCGCCTGCAGGTCGAGAACGTGTACGCGGTGGTCGTCTTCGTGCTGGAGAGCGTGGTCTTCGCCCTGATCGGCCTGCAGCTGCCCGCGCTGGTCCGGAACCTGCCGGCCGGCGAGCGCGGGTTCGTGTGGGTCGCCCTCGCCGTCACCGGTGTGCTCCTGGTCACCCGCGCCGCCTTCCTCTACCCGGTGGCGCGGCTGCCCGGCCTCATCCGCTCCGCCGGCCGCAGGCGGCGGCCGGAGCCGTCGGCGGAGCAGGCATCGTGGCAGGGGATCGCCGTGGCCTGGTGGGCCGGGACCCGCGGTGTGGTTCCGCTGGCCGCCGCGCTGTCGATCCCGCTCGCCGTCGACGGCGGCGCCCCCTTCCCCGAGCGTGACCTCCTCCTGGTCCTGGCGACGAGCTGCATCATCCTGACCCTGCTGGTGCAGGGCTTCACGCTGCAGCCGCTGGTACGCCGGCTCGGGGTCACCGACGACCCGGCCCGAGCGGAGCGCGAGGAGGCAGTGGCCCGGCACGCGGTCGCGGCGGCCGCCCGGGCCAGGCTGGCGGAGCTGCTCGACCTGGGCGCGGCGCCGCGGGCGGTGGCGGACCGGCTGCTCCGCGCGCTCGAGCAGCAGGTCGAGCGCAGCCGGGTCCGGCTGGACCGGCTGCGCCCGGCTGAGGACGGTCCGCCCCGCCTCCCCGCGGCCGACGTCGACCAGGCGTCGGCGGGTCGGGTCTACCGCGAGCTCCGTCGGGACCTGCTCGCGGTGGAGACCGCGGAACTGGTCCGGCTGCGCGACTCCGGCGCCATCAGCGAAGACGTCCGGCGTCGCGTGCAGCGGGCGCTGGACCTGGAGGAAGCCGGTCTGGCTGACGAGTGACCACTGGGCCGCGCCCACGCTGCCGTCGGGCGTCAGGAGCAGGACAGCAGCTCGCCATACGAGCCGGTCCAGTCGTACGAGCCGCCGGTCCAGATCAGCCGGAAGGTGACGACGGGTGGGTTGTTGCTGCGCGCGATGGAGAAGACCCGGGCGGTGACCCACGTCCACCCGGGGGCCGGCGTCACCTCCGCCGCCAGGCCGGCGGGCTCGCGGCAGTAGCGGCCGACCACCAGCTCGGCCGCTTGCTGCGCCGCCGGCCGGCCCGGTCCGCCGACCGCCGGCAGCCGGCCGCGGACGGTCTGCCAGTCCGGTCCGACCAGCCGCGGCCGGGGGATCGGGGTGCGCCCGGGCAGCCGGTCGTACGGTGGGGGCGGCGGCAGCACGCGATATTGGGCGCGGGGTCGGGGCGCCGGCGCCTCGGCCGTGTCCGCCCGCGGTGGCACCGGCTCCGCGCCCGCCCGCAATGCGGCCACCGCCCCGGCGGCTGCCAGGACCGCGACCGCTGCCATCGCCCGCCGCCGCCTCCGGCCGGCGCTGGCGCTGCCCGGGCCCTGGTCGTGCCTGCCTGCCGGGCCGTGGTCGTGCCTGCCTGCCGGGCCGTGGTCGTGCTGCCCTGTCGGGCCGTGGTCGTGCCGGCCTGTAGGGCCGTGGTCGTGCTGCCCTGCCGGGCCGTGGTCGTGCCGGCCTGTCGGGCCGTGGTCGTGCCGACCCGCTGGGTCGTCGTGCCGACCGGCTGGGTGCCCGGCGCTGGGGCCGGCAGCGGCGGCGTGCCCGGCGCTGGGGCCGGCGGCGAGTCGGAAGCGGACGTACCGGAGCCACCGGCCCAGGCCGTCCCGGGGCGGCCGCTCCGGGCCCGAGGCGAGGACGTCCACGTCCGGACGCTACCGCCGGACGGCGGTGATCACTCCTCGGAGCTGGCGGACGGCAGCCGCTCCGAGATCAGGTC
>Ga0210378_10001624_pt1 | contig 11721 bp, 9 predicted proteins | sample PLM1_60_b1redo_FD_155465 | JGI IMG/M metagenome (GOLD analysis project Ga0210378, IMG submission 155465) | Groundwater sediment microbial communities from an aquifer in East River, Colorado, USA - PLM1_60_b1 redo | ecosystem: Environmental > Terrestrial > Soil > Riparian zone | place: USA: East...
CCGCGCGATGTCGTCCCACGAGTAGCGCTCGACCGCCACCCGCCGCGCTCCTTCCCCGAGCAGTGCGCGGCGCGGTTCCGCGTCGAGCAAGCCGACCACGGCCTCCGTCAACGCATGCTTGTCGCCCGGCGGGAAGGTGACGCCCGTCTCGGGCGTCATCACCTCGCGGTAGCCGTCGATGTCCGATGCGACGACGGGTGTCGCACACGCAAACGCCCGCGTCAAGACCATGCCGAAGCTCTCGCCGCCGAGCGACGGCGCGACGAGCGCCTTTGCCCGCAGCAGCTCGGCCGTGAGCTCGTCCTGCGACAGGAACCCCAGCACGTCGATTCCCTCGTCGGATACCCGCTCCCGCGAGAGGAGCAACCGCACCGCGAGGGGATCCGCGCCCGCAATGCGGAGGCGCGCGCCGGTCCGCCTGTGAATCTCGGGCCACGCACTCAACAGCACGTGCAGGCCCTTGCGCGCCTCCTGGCGCCCAGCGAACACGATCTGATGCTCGCGCCCGTGCGGGTCCGCCTGCGGGGGAATCAGCACGCCGTTCGGCAACACCTCGTACTCACCCGGCAGCCAGGCCGCCGCGGTGTCACGTGCATGCGTCGAGACCGCGATCCGGTAATCGATCCGATCCGCGAGAAAACCCCACGCCGGCTTTCCCAGCTTCATCCACCCGAGCGCGCCGTGTGCGTGGAACGTCGTCACGACGGGCACTCGCGCCAGCGCAAGGGCGGCGATGCAGATCGCGGGGGTCATCGGCTCGTGGAGGTGGAGGACGTCGAACTGCTCCCGCTCGAGCGCGCGCTTCACGGCCGATATGGTGCGCGGCGAGAGCACGATGTTCGGCAGCGTGCCGTTGGCCGGCACGATCACCGACCGGCCGACCGGGATCACGTCCGGCGGCGGATAACCGTGCCGTCCGAGCCGCGGGTGGAGGACGCGCGTGAAGCTGCCGGGCGGGTCGTTCCCCATGATCGTGCGCGTCTCGACGCCGAGCCGTCGCAGCGCATCCGCCTGCAGCTCGGCGTGCTCGACGACGGCGCCCCAGAAGGACCAGGAGTACGGGACGACGATCCCGACCTTCACGAGGCGCAGGATACGGAGATTGATCGCCGGAACCTTCTTCGGCTCGGCGACTCCGCCCCCTAGACTGGCGGCCGCAGTGGCACGAAAGCGCTGTACGAAGAGGTCCTACGCGACCCGCGGCGACGCCCAGGCTGCCATCAGCTCCATGGTCCGGCGATTCGGAAACGTCCTCTTCAAGAAGCCGTACCGGTGCGGGAAATGCAAAGCCTGGCACATCACCAGCAGGCCCTGGAAGGGCGGACGCCGGATCCAACACTAGTGCCGCCTAGCTGTAGTTCCTAAGCACGTTGTTCATCCGGGCCTCCCTGGAGGCTGGAGCTGCCAAGCAACCAGCTCAAGGAGGCCCGTGATGAAGCTCCACGGTAACGCTAGGACCTGTCCGCGCAGCCGCGCGTTGCTCATTCGCCGTGTCGAGGCGGAGGGGTGGTCGCTCGCCGAGTCGGCCGCAGCCGCCGGCGTGAGCGAGCGAACGGCGGCCAAGTGGCGAGGGCGCTATCGAGCCGAGGGTGAGCGCGGTCTACTCGATCGCTCTTCGGCGCCGCGCCGCATCCCGCACCGGACGCCACCCGAGCGGGTGTGCTCGATCGCGCGGTTGCGCAGGCTGCGGATGACCGCCGCCGAGATCGCCGAGGCGTTGGCAATGCCGCTTTCGACCGTCTGCGCGGTCCTACAACGGATCGGCCTGGGACGTCTTTCGCGCTTGGCACCGCCAGAGCCGCCCAACCGCTACGAGCGCCGCCGAGCCGGCGAACTGCTCCATGTCGACGTGAAGAAACTCGCCAGGATCGCCCGTCCCGGCCACCGTGTGCTCGGCAGCCGCTCGGCCCCCGGCTATCACCGCCGCACCTACAACCACGGCTTCGAGTACGTCCACGTCTGCGTCGACGACGCCAGCAGGCTCGCCTACGTGGAGCTCCTCGCCGACGAACGCGGCCCAACCGCCGCCGCTTTCCTCGAGCGCGCCGTCGCCTGGTACAGAGCACGCGGGATCCCCGTCGAGCGCGTGATGACAGACAACGGCCCTGCCTACCGCTCCACCGTCCACGCCCTCACCTGCAAGCAACTCGGGCTGCGCCACCTGACCACGCGGCCCTACCGACCGCGTACCAACGGCAAAGCCGAACGCTTCATCCAAACCCTCCTTCGCGAATGGGCCTATAGCCGCCTCTACCGCAACAGCCACGAACGAGCAGCCTCGCTCCCGACCTGGCTTTCCTACTACAACTACAACCGACCCCACGGCAGCCTCAACCGCCAGGCCCCCGCAACCCGCCTACGCCAACCGAACAACGTTGCTGGTATCTACACCTAGCGGCCGCTCAAGTCTACGAGCCGGCCCATCTCCAGCCGTACCCCTGGCTTTCCTAGACTCTCGCCATGGAGGGCCTCGCCGAGCTGCACACGCATCTCGGCGGCTCCGTGGCCTCGGACATCCTCTGGAGCCTCGCGCACGAGCAGGGCATCGCGTTGCCGGTAAAGGACTACTGGGAGTTCGACCGCCTGGTCACCGTCTCCGACCCGCGCGGCGTGCCGAATCTCGACGCGCTCGACCAGATCTACCACTGGACGGAGCTGATCCAGTCGAGCCCGATCGCCGTCGAGCGCTCGGTGCATGCCGCGATCGGCGGCGCGTACCGCTCGCAAGGGATCACGACGCTCGAGCTCCGCTTCAACCCGATGAAGCGAAACCGCGGCGGCGAGCGCGACCTCGACCACATCATCCTCGCCGCGATCCGCGGCCTCGACCGCGCGAGCCTCGAGTACCCGCAGGTCCGCGCCGGCTTGATCCTGATGATGGACCGGACGTTCACTGCGGCGCAGAACACGGTCATTGTCGAGAAGGCGATCGTCTGGGCGCCGCGCGGAATCGTTGGCGTCGACATCGCCGGCCCACGTCCCGACGGTGGCCGCTACGACTACCGCCAGGTCGTGCCGATGGTCGAGGAGGCGCGGAGCGCCGGCCTCGGCGTGACGATCCACGTCGGCGAGGAAGGCGGCGACATGGGCCGCGAGGAGATCGGCGAGGTCGTCGAGTCGCTACGCCCCGACCGGATCGGCCACGGGATCCTGGCCGCCGGAGACGCGGAGCTGATGTCCGCACTGCGCGACGCCGAGATCGTGCTGGAGATCTGCCCCACGTCCAACCTGCTGACGAAGGCGCTGCCCGACGAGAACGCCGTGCGCGACACTTTCCGGTCGTTTGTCGACGCCGGCGTGCAGTTCACGATCGCCACAGACGGCCCCGAGATGATGCATACGCATCTCAAGGACGAGCTGGACCTCCTACGGCGAATCGGAGCGCTCGACGAGAGCGAGCTCGCCGAGGCGAACCGCCGCGGCCACGACGCGAGCTTCCTCAGGCAGAAGGCCGTATCCGCCCGCTCCTAGGCAGCGTTGCCAGACGGCGCGCCTCAGCCAGCGGAAGGGCGTAAGTCACAGAAATACTCCCTTTGGTCAATGGTCTTAGGACGCCAGGCCGTTTAGCTTCGACCGCTATGTACGACGCTCTGCGAGACTCGCTTCCAACAATCACCGAGCGGCAGAAGCAGGTCATCGAGCTCATCGCAGCCGGGTGCTCGAACGATGAAGTCGGTGAACGCCTCGGCATTTCCCCTCGAACCGCCAAGGCTCATTCCGACGTGCTGCGTCAAAAGCTCGGCGTCACGCGACGACGCCAGATCCCCGTGGCATATCGCGCGCTGACCGGCGACGACCCGCTCGCACGAAGCCTCGAGTCGGCCGCGGCCGACGGCGGGGGCTGACGGCACCGTGCCTGCGGCCATCGGTCGCAGGCACGGTCCAGCAAGAGCGCCGCACCGGACCAAAGCGCGTTAGGCTCTCCGCAAGGGGAGTAGTCATGAAACGAGAAGAAGCCGCGGAAAGCAGGGAGGCTCGCCGCGGGGTGGTTGTGCGACCCCGACTCGAGCGGCTGCTGGATGAGTCGGAAGCGCGCATACTTCTTCTTGCCGCACCTGCCGGCTACGGAAAGACAACGCTCGCACGCCAGTGGCTAGCAAGACGCAGCGGGCTCGCGGTTTGGTATCAGGCGCGCCCTGCATCCCGCGACGTCGCAGCGGTCGCACTCGGGTTACGGCATGCGTTCGCGGCAACGGAAAGCGCCGTGAGCGACCGGGTTGGAGAACGACTGCGAAGCATCGCCGATCCAGAGGGTGACTTGGTGGAGCTTGCCAGCCTGCTGGCGGAGGACATCTCTCAGTGCCTCCCGCACACCAGGTTGGTCATTGATGACTATCAGTACATAGCCACCAACCCTGCGGCGGAGACGTTCGTGGCGATGTTTGTGGATTCGACTGCGACTTCCCTGCTGATCACGACCCGGACGCGACCATCGTGGGTGACGGCAAAGCATCTTCTCTACGGAGACGTTCTGGAACTGGGGCGGAACGTCCTCGCAATGACGCATGAGGAGGCCGAAGCAGTCCTTGCGCTCGGGGTCGGCGAGCACCGTTCCTCGGGTCTCGTCGCGTTAGCAGACGGTTGGCCCGCAGTGATTGGCCTTGCCGCGCTCCTACCTGAGCCAGTGGATTTGTCGACGCAGACCGTTCCGGAAGCCCTTCATAGCTATTTCGCAGAGGAGCTCTACCAGGGGTTGTCCGACGAACTCAAGTGGCAGCTTGTCCAGCTCTCGCTTGCTCCCTCGCTGACGGCAGCTCTCGTGTCAAGCCTGTTCGGCAGCAATCAAGTACTCGAGGAAAGCCATCGACGTGGTTTCCTCACGAAGGACCCCGGTTACGATCTTCATCCGCTTCTCCGACAATTCCTGCAGAGGAAGCTCGAAGACTTTCTGGCCGAAGAGGTAGGACTTGCTGCCGAGAAAATCGGGCGATGGTATCTCGGCCATCGATATTGGGATGAGGCATTCGGACTGGCTTCTGAGTTCGCCCTAGGTGATTTGATGGTCGAGCTAATCAGCGAGGGCCTCGACTCGATCCTGTCGGAGGGTCGAATGTCCACGCTTGACCAATGGCTGGAACTCGGACGCCGCCTTCGACCAGGAAATCCTGCCGTTGCTTTGGGCGAGGTGGAGGCGGCTTTTAGACGCGGAAGATGGCGCGATGCGGAGGTTAGGGCGTTACGGCTGTGTGAGGAGCTTCCGGAGGAGCATCATCTTGTAGGACGAGTGCTCTTTCGAGCAGGCCAGATCGCCCAACTTGATGATCGCCAGAATGAGGCACTTGATCTCCTTACGCGGGCCCAGCAACGCGCATCCTCGGTCGTGGAGACCCGCAGGGTCATGTGGAGTCGCTTTGTGACGTTGTGCGAACTCGAGCAGCCGACGCTTGCTTGGGAGACGCTTCAAGAATTCGAGAGAATCCCACCGACGACGGTTGAGGACCTCGTACGAGGACGGCACGGGCGGCTCGTCTGGGCACTCCGATGGGGTGGCATCGCGCAGGAACTTGAATACCAAGAGGGATCTCTCGAGCTACTCGCCCAGGTTCCTGATCCCTTGGTTCGCACTGGCTTTCTCCAGTCCCTAGGGTCGGCACTTGGGCTCGGGACAAGATATGCGGATGCGCTACTGATCGCCGAGCGCCAAATCGGCGAGGCTGACGGATCCGCATTGGAATGGGTGAGGCCTCACGCGCTCGAACTAAAGGGACTTGCCCAGCTCGGTCTACGCGACTTTGACTCAGCCTTGGAGACCCTTAGAGAGTCCTACGGTCTAGCCGTAGATCAGAGCAATCTCCACAGCCAGATGAGTTCTGTCGCGCTGAGCGCACGGGTGCACCTCGCCCGTGGCGAGTACGAGCGCGCTCTGAGCATCATGGCATCGGACTGGGAACGGACGGCCAGTTCTGGAATGGAAGGCGACTATCTCGCGACCAAGGCGCTAGTCCTTGCTTGTTGCGAGCGCCTCGACGAGGCGCAGGATCTAACCGCTGCGTCAAGGGCCACGAGCAATCAGATTGATGCCAGGGTTCTGCAGGCGTTCGTCGAGGCGATCATCGCTCATCAACGCCAGAGCCCCAAGGCTGTAACTCAACTCTCGGCGGCTATTGATGAATCACATGCAACAGGAAATCTCGATGCTTTTGTTTCCGCCTACCGTGCGTATCCGCCGCTACTCACGACGGTTGAGGGTCTCGATCTACAGAGCAAGGAAGTCGCCCGGCGATTGGTTGTCTCGGTGGATCCCCAACTTGGAGAGAAGGCCGGCTTTCGAGCGACTCAGGATCGCCTTGCAATGGACCGTAACCCTCTGACCACACGCGAGCGAGAGGTCTTTGATCTCTTGCGACAAGGCATGACGAACCGAGAGATCGCCAGAAGCTTGTGGATCGAAGAGTCAACCGCAAAAGCTCACGTTAGAAGCATCCTCAAGAAGTTCTCAGCCCGCTCCCGCACTGAGGCGGCAAGTATCGGAGCTGAGCTGCTTAGTAAGAGACAGCGCGAAGAGCCGGCTGGCTAGCGCTTTGTGTCGCCAACACGAAGTCATCTCTGTTGCCGGCCCGATACGCCTCAGGAGCACCTGCGAGGATTGCTTCGAATGCTGCTACTACTGAGGTGTCGAACTGAGCCTCAACGGCCTGCGCTAAACGGAGTCTTGCCACTCGACTTGGCATGGCGTCGCGATATGGGCGATCTGATGTCATTGCGTTGTACGCGTCTGCGACAGCGATGATCCGTGCGAGCTGCGGTATTTCTTCGCCCTCCAGCCCGTCGGGGTAACCAAGCCCGTCGAATCGCTCATGGTGATGCCTGACGACTTTGGCGATCACTGCGTAGTCGTCAACTTTGGAGAGAATTCTTTCCCCAATGGCCGAGTGCTCCTCCATCTGACGACGCTCCTCGAGCGTGAGTGCGCCTGGCTTCTCCAAAAGGCCTGCGGGTAGACCGATCTTTCCGATGTCGTGAACGAGACCACATAGATGAACAAGTTGCTGCTGGTCGTCTGATAGTCCCATGCGCGCAGCGATGTCTCGGGAATAGATCGCGACTGCTGCCGAGTGGCCCGCCGTATAGCGATCCCTAGCATCGAGCGTCGCTACAAGCGCGGTTGCAAACGACAGATTGGCTCGCTCGAGACGCACGTTCGCCGCAGCGAGATCTTCAGCGGTCTCCCGCTGCCCTTGGTAGAGCTGGATAAGGCGCTGGAAAGCGAGCGCCGGCAGCAGGAACGTTGCCACGATCCAAAACGAGTAATTTCGGTACCCATAAACCAGGAGCGCAACCAGCGGAACATATAGAGGAAGCCAGAGGCCAACCAACGGCCCAACCGTCCTAAGGAAGAGCGGAATGGACCCGCTTCGCCGGACCGCCTGCATCCCCACGTTGAACGAGACGCCTGAAGCGAGATCGGCGACCGAGGCGGCAAAAGCGGCCAGCATGATCACCCCGAACGACAGCGACTGGTCTGTATCCACGAGAGCTGCCGCAACTCCTGCGAGGGCTCCCGTGAGTGCGCGCACCGGCATGTAAGCAATCCATTTGAGATAAGGCCGGCGAAAGTCTCCGAGACCCGCCAACGCTCCAACGAGGAGGCCTGCAAGCGGGCCGAACGCGACTGCAGCAAACACGAGTGGAAGGAAGGCCACCGAGGCTTCCGCATTCGTTGTGACGGCCACGCTCTGTCGATCCGCGATCGCGGCAATGCCCGCGAGGCCCAGAATGATCCACCAAGCCGGGGCCCCCACACCGGCTGACAGCAGAGCAGCCGCAAGAACGCCCGAAGCCGCCCAGAGAGATGCAATCCAGGCGTAAAGCTGCAGATTCTTACTGCGTGGCATGGTCAAAACTATTGACATGTCCCCCGAAAGGGGTATAGGGTCGAAATCGCCGTCAGTCCCCTTCTAGGGAGTCGTAATGCGCAAGTCTGTGCTCCGACTTTTCACTCGCGCCACTATCGTGGGCGAGTTCAAATCCTGGTAGAGCCCGCGTAGCTTCTGTTCTCCACAACATGTGGACATCCCCCTGTTGAGGGATTTCCACAGGGGGTGGAAAACGGGCTAGTAGGGCAGCGCTAGGCGATCAGGCCGCGGCGGAAGCCGACGGCGACTGCATGCGCGCGTGAGCGTGCCTGAAGCTTGGCGAGCAGGTGGCGGACGTGGGACTTGACCGTCTCCTCGCTGAGGAAGAGGCGGACTCCGATCTCCCTGTTCACGAGGCCGTCCGAGATCAGTTGAAGGACCTCGATCTCCCGCATCGTGGGCTCCTGCTCCAGCTCGCGGAGAGGCCCTGCGAACGGGATCACCTCGGCGCTTCCGTTCTGCCGCTTGGCAGCAACCGCCTCGAAGCGGCGCTGGTGGTCCATGTAGCGGCTCAGGATCTCCTTGCGCTCCGCGGCGTCCATGCTTGGGCTATCGGCCGCATGGCTAGGCGCCTTTAGCGAGGGTTCTTACCCCTATTCAGGGATCGGCTTTTGCCGCTTGTTTCCCGGGTTCCCGGGGCCTGGCGGTCTCGTCGGCCGCCTCCGGGGTGTGGCGTTTCGAGACCTGAACGCGCGCCAGGGTCTCCTTGTCGACGTTCAGCGGGTGATGGCAGGCGGCCAGGTGGCCCCGCCCGTAATCCACAAGAGGGGGCTCGACCTCCCGGCAAATGTCCGTCATGTAGCGGCAGCGGGGATGGAAACGGCAGCCGGACGGCGGGTTGATCGGGCTCGGAACGTCGCCCACCAAGACGATCCGCTCTCGCTGGTGGGCCAGATCTGGATCGGGGATCGGCACCGCCGAGAGGAGCGCCTCGGTATAGGGCATGATCGGCCGCTGGTAGAGCTCCTCGCCCGGCGAAAGCTCGACGATCTTCCCGAGGTACATGACGGCGATCCGGTCGCTCACGTGCCGCACGACCCCGAGATCGTGGGCGATGAAGACGTAGGTGAGGGAGAGCTCCTTCTGGAGGTCATCCAGCAGGTTCAGCATCTGGGACTGGATCGAGACGTCCAGGGCCGAAACCGGCTCGTCGGCCACGATCAGCTTCGGGTTCAGGGCGAGGGCCCGGGCCACGCCGATCCGTTGGCGCTGGCCGCCCGAGAACTCGTGCGGGAAGCGGTTGTAGTGCTCCGGGGAGAGGCCGACGGTCTCGAGCAGTTCCTGCACCCGCTGGCGGCGCTCCGACTTCGCGAACCCGTGGATCTTGAGCGGGGTGCCGATAATCGAGCCGACGCGCTTCCGGGGGTTGAGGCTCGCATAGGGATCCTGGAAGATCATCTGCATCTCCCGGCGCAGCGGCCGCATGGCACGCGCCCCGAGGTCGGAGATGTCCCGGCCCTCGAAGCGGACGGCGCCCTCGGTCGGCTCGAGCAGCCGGACGATCGTGCGGCCGAGGGTGGATTTGCCACAGCCCGACTCGCCGACGAGGCCGAGGGTCTCCCCCTGGCTGACCGCGAAGGTGACGTCGTCCACCGCGTGGACCTGAGCGACCTCTCGCCCCAACAGCCCTTTGCGGATCGGGAAGTACTTCTTGACGTGCTGGACCTCGAGGAGCGGGTCGCCACCGTTCCTGCGTTCGCTCACGCGGCCTCATCCCGGCCCTCGAGCGTCGCCACGCGCAAGCTCCGCTTCTCCTGCGGCGCCAGCCAGCAGCGGTCGATATGGCCCGGCTCCTCGACGCGGTTGGTCAGATCCGGCTCGTCCGTGCACTTGTTGAAGGCGTGCGGGCAGCGCGGGCGGAACTTGCAGCCCTCGGGCAGCCGGATCAGCGACGGCGGCGTGCCCTTGATCGAGTGCAGCCGCGTCTGCTTTGGACGGTCGAGACGCGGGATCGAGCCGAGCAGGCCCCACGTGTACGGGTGCTGCGGGTCGTAGAAGAGCTGGCGCGTCTTCGCCCTCTCCACGACCCTGCCGGCGTACATGACGACGATCTCGTCGGCGACATCGGCGACGACGCCGAGGTCGTGCGTGATCAGGATCACCGCCGAGTTGAACTCGTCCTTCAGCCGGTCGATCAGCTCGATGATCTGCGCCTGGATCGTCACGTCGAGCGCGGTGGTCGGCTCGTCGGCGATCAGGACGTCGGGATTGCAGGCGAGCGCCATCGCGATCATCGCGCGCTGGCGCATGCCGCCCGAGAACTCGTGTGGATAGTTGTCCACGCGCGAGTCGGCGTTCGGGATCCCGACCTGCTTCAGCAGGTCGATGACGCGTCTACGGGCGGTCCGCTTGTCCGCCCGCTCGTGAATCTGGATCGCCTCGGCGATCTGCGCGCCGATCGTGTAGACGGGGTTCAGCGACGTCATCGGATCCTGGAAGATCATCGACATCTCGTTGCCCCGCACCTCCTGCAACTCGTCCTCGTTCATCTTCAGCACGTCGCGGCCCTTGTAGATCACCTCACCCTCGAAGCGCGTGTTCCTGTCCCTCGTCAGCCCGAGAAGCGTCATGGCCGTGACGCTCTTGCCTGAGCCGGACTCACCCACGATCCCGAGGACCTGACCGCGGCTCAGCTCGAAGCTGACCCCGTCCACCGCCCGGACGAGCCCGTCCTCGGTGGCGAACTGGACCTTCAGGTCCTTGACCTCGATCAGCCGTTCAGCCATTAGTGGCCCTGCCGGCTCCATCGCCGGATGCCCGGGTCGTGAGCACCAAGCGATGCAAGGACGCAGGGAGCAGTCGGGCTGGTTTGCCCGAGTGCGACTGAGGACGCGGCAGCGCGCAGCGTGCTCGCGGGCCGGGCGCCGGTGGATGGGGTCGGTAGGGCCACTACGTAGGCCTGATCCGCGGGTCGAGCCAGGCGTACAGCAGGTCGACGAGGACGCTGAAGAGCACGATGAAGAACGTGGCGTAGATCGTCACGCCCATGATCGGCGGCAGGTCGAGATCGCCGACCGCGTGGGCCGCGTACCAGCCGACGCCCTTCAGGTTGAAGACCGTCTCGGTGAGGATCGCGCTGCCGCCGAGCACCGCAGCGAAATCGAGCCCGAACAGCGTCACGATCGGGATCATCGAGTTGCGGAGCACGTGCTTCACGAGCACCCGCTTGTAGGGCAGACCCTTGGCCTTGGCCGTCCGGACGTAGTCCTCGTTGATCGTATCGAGGATGTTCGAGCGGAGAATCCGCCCGTAGAACCCGATGAAGAGCACAGCGAGCACGAGCCAGGGCATCAGCAGGTGGACAAACCACTGCCACGGGTTGTCCAGGATCGGGACGTACTCGCCGTCGGGTAAGAACTTGAACGGGTGGTCCTGCGCAAAGAGGTAGCGCGCGATCAGCCCGAGCCAGAAGACCGGCATGGAGATGCCGATCAGCGCCAGAACTGTGATCACCCGGTCCGACCACCTCCCGGCGGTCACCGCCGAGATGAGACCGACTAACACCCCGAAGAAGAGCCAGATGATGCCGGCGCCGATGCAGAGCGAGAACGTCGCCGGGATTCCGGCCTTGATCTGGTCGACGACGTTGAGCTGGCTCGAGTACGACTTCAGCGAGCCCGTGAACAGCGACTTCATCATCCCCCAGTACTGCACGTAGAAGGGGTCGTTCAGGTTCAGCTTCTCGCGGATGTCGGCGATGTTTGCGTCCGTCGCCGTGCGCCCCGCGATGCGCGGTGCGGGATCGCCGCCCGGGATTTTCACGAAGATCAGGTACGTGATGAAGCTGACCGCGACGAGCACGATCAGCGCGCCGATCAGCCGTCTCACGACGAAAGCCAGCATTGCCTAGCGCTCCATCCTGACC
>Ga0210378_10001625_pt1 | contig 11719 bp, 11 predicted proteins | sample PLM1_60_b1redo_FD_155465 | JGI IMG/M metagenome (GOLD analysis project Ga0210378, IMG submission 155465) | Groundwater sediment microbial communities from an aquifer in East River, Colorado, USA - PLM1_60_b1 redo | ecosystem: Environmental > Terrestrial > Soil > Riparian zone | place: USA: East...
CCCGGCCGGAGCCGACCCGCACCTTGGTCGCCTTCTCGCTGACGATCTCGACCAGCGCGTCGGCGGCGGAGCCGACCGCGACGGTGGCGGAGATCGCCATGCACCGCTCGCCGGCGGAGCCGAAGGCCGCGGCGACCAGGTGGTCGGAGGCGAAGTCGAGGTCGGCGTCCGGCAGCACGATCGCGTGGTTCTTCGCGCCGCCGAGCGCCTGCACCCGCTTGCCGTTCGCGCTGCCCCGATCGTGGATGTAGCGGGCGATCGGGGTGGAGCCGACGAACGACACCCCCGCGATGTCGGGGTGGTCGAGGATCGCGTCCACCGCGACCTTGTCGCCGTTCACGACGTTGAAGACGCCGTCCGGCAGGCCCGCCTCGGCCCACAGCTCGGCCACCAGCCGGGACACCGACGGGTCCCGCTCGCTGGGCTTGAGCACGAAGGTGTTGCCACAGGCGATGGCGACCGGGTGCATCCACATCGGCACCATGATCGGGAAGTTGAACGGGGTGATCCCGGCGACGACGCCCAGCGGCTCGCGGAAGGAGAAGACGTCCACGCCCGTGGAGACCTGGTCCGAGTAGTCGCCCTTGAGCAGGGTCGGGATGCCGCAGGCGAACTCGACCACCTCCAGGCCGCGCTGCACCTCGCCGCGGGCGTCCGAGAGCACCTTGCCGTGCTCGTCGGAGATCACCTCGGCCAGCTCACCGATCCGCGCGTTCACCAGCTCACGGAAGGAGAAGAGAATCTTCGTCCGCTTGCTCAGCGAGGACTGCGACCAGTCCGCGAACGCGGCCCGGGCCACCCGCACGGCATCGGCCACATCGGACGGTTCGGCGAGCACGACCTGCGCCTGCTGCTCACCGGTCGCCGGGTTCCACACCGGACTGTGCCGGGTGGACGATCCGGGCGTGGCCTTGCCGTTGATCCAGTGCTCGATGGTCCTCATGCTCACCCTCGCGGTCACAGGTAGGGGCGTTGGTTGGTCTTGCTCTGCTCGTACGACTTGCGCGCCTGCCGGGTGGAGTCCACCCGCGACACCTCGGCGACCGGCACGTCCCACCACGACTCGCTGCTCGGGGCCGGGACGAGCGGGTCGGTCTGCACGTGCACGAGCACCGGTCCGCCGCTGTGCCGCTTGGCCTCCGCGAGCTTCGCGCGGAAGTCCTCGACGCCCTCGGCCCGCAGCACCCGCACCCCGAGGCTCTCCGCGTTCGCGGCCAGGTCCACCGGCAGCACGTCGCCGTCGAGCCGGCCGGACTCGGGGTTGCGGTAGCGGTACCAGGTGCCGAAGCGCTGCGAGCCGAGCGTCTCGGACAACTCGCCGATGGAGGCGAAGCCGTGGTTCTGCACCAGGACGACGACGAGCTTGACGCCCTCCTGCACGGCGGTCACCAGCTCCTGCGCCATCATCAGGTAAGACCCGTCGCCGACCATGACGAAGACGTCCCGGTGCGGGTCCGGGGAGTCGAGCACTGCCATCGCCGCCCCGAAGCCCCCAGCGATCTCGTAGCCCATGCACGAGTAGCCGTACTCGACGTGGTAGCCCTTCGGGTCCCGGGTGCGCCACAGCTTGTGCAGGTCACCGGGCATCGAGCCGGCGGCGCAGACGACGACGTCCCGCGGCGCCGAGACCTCGTTGACGGCACCGATCACCTCCGCCTGCGCGGGCAGCGGGCCGTGGCCGAGCGAGTAGGCGCGGGTGACCGTCTCGTCCCACTCCGCGGCCAGCCGCCTGGCCTCGTCCCGGTGGGCCGGCTCGGTGGACCACCCGTCCAGCGCACCGGTCAGCGCGTGCAGCGCCTCCCGCGCGTCCGCGACGATCCCCGCGCCGGCGTGCTTCGCCGCATCCAGACCGGCGACGTTGACGTTGACGAAGCGCACGTCCGGGTTGCCGAACGCGGTCCGGGAGGCGGTGGTGAAGTCGCTGTAGCGGGTGCCGATCCCGAGCACCACGTCGGCCTCGCGGGCGATCCGGTTCGCCGCGGTGGTGCCGGTGCTGCCGACCGCGCCGAGCGAGAGCGGGTGGTCGTACGGCAGCGAGCCCTTGCCCGCCTGCGTCTCGGCGACCGGGATCCCGGTCGCCTCGGCGAAGGCGCGCAGCGCGTCGGTCGCCTCGGCGTAGATGACGCCGCCGCCGGCGACGACCAGCGGCCGCCGGGCGGACCGGAGCACCTCGACCGCCCGGGCCAGCGCGGCCGGCTCCGGCACCGGCCGGGGCACGTGCCAGACCCGCTCCCGGAACAGCTCGACCGGCCAGTCGTACGCCTCCGCCTGCACGTCCTGCGGCAGCGCGATGGTGACGGCGCCGGTGTCGGCCGGGTCGGTGAGCACCCGCATCGCCCCCAGCAACGCGGCGGGCAGCTGCTCCGGACGCCAGACCCGGTCGAAGAATCGGGACACCGGCCGGAAGGCATCGTTGACCGAGACGTCGTAGCCGCTTTCGTCCTCCAGTTCCTGCAGCACCGGGCTGCTCACCCGGGTGGCGAACACGTCGCCGGGCAGCAGCAGCACCGGCAGCCGGTTGATCGTCGCCAGCGCCGCGCCGGTGACCATGTTGGTGGCACCCGGCCCGACCGAGGCGGTGCAGGCCAGTGTGGACAGTCGGTTGCGCATCCGGGCGTACGCGCTCGCCGCGTGCACCATGCCCTGCTCGTTGCGGGCCTGGTGGTACGGCAGCGCGCCGGGCTCGAGCAGCTCGGCCTCCAGCAGCGCCTGACCCACGCCGGCCACGTTGCCGTGCCCGAAGATGCCGAAGCAGCCGGCGAAGAGCTTGCGCTCGACCCCGTCCCGCTCGCTGCGCTGCGCCGCGAGGAAGCGGACGGTCGCCTGCGCGACGGTCAGCCGCACGGTCTCACCGCTGGTCATCGGCCCTCCGATCGGCGCTGACGGGCAGGCGGGGGTCGACCGGCTGGTCGGCCCAGGTGTCGCGGACCCAGGCGTGCGCGGGATCGTCGCAGCTACGCCAGACCCGCTCCGCGCCCGGGCCGGCCATGACGTTGAGGTAGTAGAGGTCGTAGCCGGGCGCGGCCATCGACGGCCCGTGCCAGCCGTGCGGGATCAACACGGCGTCGCCGCTGCGCACCTCCGCCAGCAGGTCCACGCTCCCGTACACCCGCTGGTAGGCCATGCCGTCGCCACGCACCTCGAAGTAGTAGATCTCCTCCAGCACCGACTCGCCCGGCCGGTCCTCGTCGTGCTTGTGCGGCGGGTACGACGACCAGTTGCCGGCCGGGGTGAGCACCTCGCAGGCGATCAGCCGGTCGGCCTCGAACGCGTCCGGCGTGCAGAAGTTGTTCACCTGGCGGGAGCAGGAGCCCGCCCCGCGCAACTCCACCGGCACCTTGCCCACCGGCACGGTCCGGAACGGCAACCGCCGGCCGGCCCGCGCCGACGGCAGGGCGAACCGGCCGCCATCCACTGTGGACACCGTCGCGGTGCCGCCCACCGGCAGGTAGGCGAAGTCGGTCGGGCCGGCGAAGACGTCCGGGCGGCCGGCCAGCTCGGCCTGCTCGCCGTCGAAGCCGACCGTGCAGGCGCCGCGCAGCGGCAGGACGAGCACCTCGTCGTCGCCGGTGCCGAAGGTGTGCGCCCCGCCCGGCGGCAGGTCCAGCACCCGCAGGCCGGAGTACGACCAGCCGGCGTCGTCCGGGCCCAGGTCGCACGCCCACGGGCCGTGGGCGAGAGTACCCGCCGACCGGTGCAGCCCAGCCCCGGTCACGGCCGGACCCCCGCGGACCCGGCGTCGGACGAGGCGGACCCGACGTCGGGCGACTCCGCCCCGGCGCCGGGCCAGGTGCCGGCAGCCTGGCCGGCACGGGGCGGGCCAGGGTCCGGGCCGACGTCTGGGCGGAGGGCGGGTGCAGCCGCGCCGGACGGGGCGGTGCCGGTCGGAGTGCCCCGGCCGGCCGGACCCTGGCCGGGCGGCCGCGCGTCCGGGTGAACGAGCCGCGCCGCGGTGTCCACGGCACCGGCCACGTCGCCGTCCTGCGGGTAGAGCAGGGTCCGGCCGACCACCAGCCCCCGCACGCCGGGCAGCACGAGCGCCTTCTCCCACTCCGCGTACGTCTCCTCTGCCGAGCCGTCCGGGTCGCCGCCGAGCAGCAGCGTGGGCAGCGTGGTCGCGGCCATCACCGACGCCATGTCCTCGACCACCGGCAGCTTGAGCCAGGTGTAGGCGCTCGTCGCGCCGAGCCCGGCGGCGATCGCGACCGAGCGCACCACCGCCTCGGTGGACAGGTCGTTGTGCACCTTGCCGCCCACCCGGCGGGACAGGAACGGCTCCACCATCGCCATCAGCCCCCGCACGGCGAGCCCCGTGACGGCCCGGCTGCAAGCCTCCAGAGTGGACACCGTGCCGGGGTCGTCGAGGTCGATCCGGCAGAGCATCTTGCCGCCGTCGAAGCCGGCCCCGGCGACCGAGTCGGCGTCGTACGCGGTGAAGCGGTCGTCCAGCTCGAAGCGGGCACCGGCCAGGCCGCCGCGGTTCATCGAGGCGATGACCACCTTGCTCTCCAGCGCGCCGAGCAGCAGCAGGTCCTCCAGGATGTCGGCGGTGCCGAGCACCCCGTCCACGCCCGGCCGGCCCAGCGCGACGACGAGCCGCTCCAGCAGGTCGTAGCGGTCGGCCATCGCCATCGCCGAGCCCCGCACGCCGAGAGCGCCGCGGGCCGGGTGGTCGGCGGCCACCAGCATCAGCTGGCCACGGGCGGCGAGCTGTGGCCGCCGGTGCCGGGCCGCCGCCGCCTCCGAGACCGCCTCCGGCCGGTGCGCGCGGGCATCGCGCAGGGCCTCGAAGTCCGGCCGGTCGGCGCGGCGCCCGGTCGTGGCCGGCTCGGAGCTGGGCCGGGTGTCAGGCACGGAGCGCCTCCCCTTCGATGTGGCCTGCGTCGGCCACCGCGGTCTCGACCTCGTCCGTGGTCGGCATCGCGGTGGAGCACTCCAGCCGTGAGGCGACGATCGCGCCGGCCGCGTTGGCGAAGCGGAGCACCCCCTCGAGCGGCCAGCCGGACAGCAGCCCCCGGCACAGCGCGCCGCCGAAGGCGTCGCCGGCACCCAGCCCGTTCACCACCTCGACCGGGATCGGGGCGACCTCGACCAGCTCGTCGCGGGTGCGGGCCAGCACTCCCTTCGGGCCCTGCTTGACCACCGCCAGCTCGATCCCGCGGTCCAGCAGCGCATCGGCGGCGCGGTGCGCGTCGCGCTCGCCGACGGCGGTGTAGCACTCGTCGAGGTTGCCGACGGCGACGGTGACCTGCTCCAGCGCGGGGGACAGCTGCTCGCGGGCGGCCTCCCGCGAGCTCCAGAACATCGGCCGGTAGTCCAGGTCGAGGACCGTGTGCGCGCGCCGCGCCCGCACCGCCCAGGCGGCGTGGTGCGCCGAACGGCTCGGCTCCTCGGACAGCGCCGAGCCGGTGGTCCAGAAGACCCGGGCGTCCCGGACCGCGGCCGGGTCGAAGTCCGCGGCGGTGAGCTGCATGTCCGGCGCGGCCGGCCGGCGGTAGAAGTACAGCGGGAAGTCGTCCGGCGGGAAGATCTCGCAGAAGGTGACGGGGGTCGGCAGGTCGGCGACCGGGGTGACGAAACGGTCGTCGACGCCGAGCTCGCGCAACGCCCGGTGCACGAAGCGGCCGAACGGGTCGTCGCCGGTGCGGGTGACCAGCGCGGTTCGCAGCCCGTGCCGGGCGGCGGCCACCGCGACGTTGGCGGCGGTGCCACCGAGGAACTTGCCGAACGTCCGCACGTCCTCCAGGCCGACCCCGACCTGCAGCGGGTAGATGTCGACACCGGTGCGGCCTGCGGTCACCACGTCGTACGGCGGCGCCGCCGGAGGAGGCTCGGGAGGCTGGTCCACGTCCGCTCCCTCCGGTCGGCTCGCGTCCACCAGGACGTTGCGGGGAGCGTCGCGCACGTTACGAACACTTGTCAAGGCTTCGTCAGTATGTCCTGACATACTGACGTCGTGATGCTGGGTGGTTCGGAGTACGCTCCGGCTCATCCCGGCGCCGGCCGGGCCTCCCGGGGGTAGCGGATGGCAGAGCTGACTGTGGACCTCGACCGGTCCAGCCCGGTCCCGCTCTACTTCCAGGTCTCGCGCCGGATCGAGGCCGCCATCGAGAGCGGCGAGCTGGCGCCGGGCGACCGGCTGGAGAACGAGATCAGCCTGGCGGACCGGTGGGGGCTGTCCCGGCCGACGATGCGCCGCGCGATCGAGGAGCTGGTCGACAAGGGCCTGCTGGTCCGCCGCCGCGGCATCGGCACCCAGGTCGTGCACGCCCGGGTGAAGCGCCGGATGGAGCTGACCAGCCTCTACGACGACCTGTCCCGGTCCGACCAGAAGCCGACCACCGAACTGCTGGTCCGGGAGATCGTGCCCGCCACCGGGCACGTCGCCGATCGGCTGGGGCTGCGGGCCGGTACGGAGGTGCTGCACCTCGAGCGGCTGCGCTGCGCCCGGGACGAGCCGCTCGCGGTGATGCGCAACTGGCTGCCGGTCGAGCTGGCGGCCGCGCTGAGCGGTGAGGCGCTGGAGTCCCGCGGGCTGTACGAGCTGATCCGCGCCACCGGCGCGCACCTGCGGATCGCGACCCAGCGGATCACGGCCCGCGGCGCGACGGCGCCGGAGGCGAAGCTGCTGCTGGTGCGCAAGGGCTCGCCGCTGCTGACCATGGAGCGCACCACGTACGACGGGTCGGGGCACGCGGTGGAGCTCGGCAACCACGCCTACCGCGCGGACACGTACTCGATCGAGATGACCGTCGTGGAACGCTGACGGCCCGGTCAGACCCGCCGGCGGGCGAGGTCGGCGGCGCCGACCAGGCCGGCGTCCGGGCCGAGGGCGGCGAGCCGGATCGGCGCGGCGGGCCGGAAGCCGCGGCCGGTGAGGTTCGCCGCGAAGGCCTCCCGCGCCGGGGCGAGCAGCAGGTCGCCGGCCTCCGAGACGCCGCCGCCGATCACCACCACGCTCGGGTCGATGATCGCGGCGAGGTCGGCGATGCCGCGGCCGAGCCAGCGGCCCATCGCGGTGAAGATCTCCACCGCCGCCGGGTCGCCCTCCCGGGCGGCGACGGTGACGTCGGCGCCGGTCAGCGCCGCCGGGTCGCCGTCGACCAGCTCGAGCAGCCGGTGCGCGGCGACCGGCGAGACCTCCGCCAGCTCGCGGGCGTCGCGGGCCAGCGCGGTGCCGCTCGCGTACATCTCCCAGCAGCCGCGGTTGCCGCAGGCGCACCGCCGCCCGTCCGGCACGGCCACCATGTGCCCCCACTCGCAGGCCACCCCGAACGCACCGCGGTAGAGCACGCCGGAGACGACCAGGCCACCGCCGATGCCGGTGCCGAGGGTGACGCAGCAGACGACCCGCTCGCCCCGCGCCGCGCCGTAGCGGTACTCGGCCCAGGCCGCCGCGTTGGCGTCGTTCTCCACCGTCACCGGCAGCCCGATCCGGTCCACCAGCGCCTCCTTCAGCGGCTCGTCCCGCCAGGCCAGGTGCGGGGAGAACAGCACGGTGGCCCGGTCGTTGGCGATCCAGCCCGCGGCGCCGATCCCGACCGCCACCACCTCGTAGCGCTCGGCCAGCTCGGTGACGGACTCGGCGATCGCGTCCTCGGTGCCGGCGACGTCCTCGCCCGGAGTGGGGCGGCGCACCAGCGCGAGCACGCTGCCGGACTCGTCGACCACGCCCGCGGCCACCTTGGTGCCGCCGATGTCGACCCCGATCGCCAGCGCCACGCTCAGTCCCCGCCCTCCGCGTCGGGGTCGACCGGGATCGGCTGCACCCGGGGCGCCGTCCCGCCCGCCGGTGTGGTGGGCTGGGCGGGTCGGGCGGGCTGGGGCGGGCGGGTCGGCGGGCGGGTCAGGGCGTCGGCGACCGCCGCCAGGGCGCCGGCGGCGGCGGTGACCGCGTCGGCGAGTCGCTCGGTGACCTCGGGCCGCTGGCCGCGCAGCACCGAGATCGCCTGGCAGACCGGGCAGTAGCGGCACTCCTCGGCTCCGGTGGCGAGATGCCGGTCGACGTCGGGGAAGGTGCGCGCGGCCCAGTCCCGCACCGCCTCCACCAGCCGCGTCGCCTCGTCTCCGAGCGGCCCCGGCTCCGGCGCGGTCACCTGGTGCCTCCCCGGCGGGTACGTCGCTGCTCCGCGAGGCGGAGCAGAGAGGTAGCGAGGCGGCGGGTCACCGGTCGGCTCCCCGAGGCCACAGCTCGGGGTCGGGCCGGAAGCGGACCCGGACGGCGCCTTCGCCAGTGGAGGCGCCGACCGCCACGCACCGGCGCAGCCCGCTCGGCAGCGCCAGCCGCCGCCGCTGGCCGCCGACCGTCAGGACCAGCTCGTCCCCCGACCGGACCAGCTGCACCTCCGACCGCCGGACGAACGGCAGCGGCACCCGGAGCACGTACTCGTCCCCGTCCCGGGAGACCGCCATCGGCTCCGCCTCCGCCGCTTCGGCCAGCGGGTCGTCCGACCCGTACAGCTGCGAGCCGACCTCGAGCAGCGCCGGCAGGCCGACCGGCTCGACGGACCGGTAGACCGCCTGCCGCACCGGCAGTCCCGGCACCGACTCGGCGATCTCGGCGAGGGCCGCCCGCTGCGCCGCCCGCCAGGATGCGCCCCACGGCGAGTCGCCGGCCTCCGCCGGGAAGACCCGGTTCGCCACCACCGAGTCCACCGCGTAGCCGTGCAGCGCGAGCGCCGTCAACGTCCGCCGCGCCTCGGCGACCACCACCGACTCCGGGGTGAGCACCAGCCGGACCGACGTCACGCCCGGCGCCGCCAGCAGCGAGCGCACCTCGGCCAGCGAGCCGTGCAGCCGGCCGACCGCGTCCAGCACCGAGTCCGGCGGCAGCACCGGGTCCCCGGCGAGCCGCCCGAGCACCGGCCGCAGCGACCGCACGACCCGCCGGTGCGTCGGCCACACCCGCTCCACGTAGAAGGACAGCGCCTCCGGCAGCGCGAGCAGCCGCAGCGTCTCCGCGGTCGGTGCGCAGTCGACCAGCACCGCGTCCCACGGCCCGCGGGTGACCTGGTCGCGTACCTCGAGCAGCGCGAAGACCTCGGCCGCCCCGGGCAGCACGGTCAGCTCCTCGGCGGCCAGCCCGTCCAGGCCACCCTGGGCCAGCAGTCCACCCAGCCACGACCGCACGTCCGCCCAGCTGCGCTCGAAGCGGCGCTGGGCGTCCACCTGCATCGCGGCCAGCCCCTCCGAGACCTCCCGTGGCTCCGGCCCGAGCGGCACCCCCAGCGCGTCGGCGAGCGAGTGCGCCGGGTCGGTGGAGACGACGAGCGCCTTGCGCCCGCGCGCGGCGAGCAGCGCGGCCGTCGCCGCGGCCGCGGTGGTCTTGCCGACCCCGCCCTTGCCGGTGAAGAGGACTACCCGCGACACGCTAGGGGGTGTCCGATGGGTCTTGGTGGATGCGGACGGCGTCCAGGCGTCGATCCGGCCAGGCCGAGGAGCCGGCCGATATCGCGAATATCGGCGGCGACGAGAACGCCGCCGGATTCGGCTGCCCCGCGCGGAGGCGGCGGGCATGGGCATGGCGCGTCGGCCCGCGCCGCCAAAGAGCCATCGGACACCCCCTCAGCTCTCGACGCGCTTCTTGAGCTCCTTCAGGGCGGTGTCCATGATCACCTTCTCGGCCTTGCGCTTGAGCATGCCGAGCATCGGCATCGACAGGTCGACCGAGAGGTTGTAGGTCACCTCGGTCGAGGACCCGGCCGGGCGCAACACGTACGACCCGCGCTGGCTCTTCTGCATCTGCCCGCGGACCAGCCGCCAGTCGACCCGCTCGTCGCCGGTCCAGTCGTACGCCAGCACGTAGTCGTCCTTGACCACACCGGCGTCGAGCACGAAGTGCACCTGCTCGGCCCGGCCGTCCGCGTCCTGCGACACCACCTCGGCAGACTTCACCGACCGCGCCCACTGCGGGTACGCCGGGAAGTCCGCGATCACGGCCATGATCGCTGCCGGCGGCGCGTCGATGACGATCGACTGGGTGGACTGGTCGGCCATGCGGCAGAGGCTACCGCTCCCAGCGCAGCACCCAGGGCCGGCCGCTGCCGCGGAAGTGGCCGACGTTGACGCACTCGGTCCGCCCGATCCGGGCACGCCGCTGCAGCGGCTGGTGCACGTGTCCGAAGAGGGCGTACCTCGGCTGCGTCGTCCGGATCGCGTCCAACAGCGCCTCGCTCCCCCGCTCGAAGCGCCGTGCCACCACGTCGTACGTCAGCTCCGGCAGCGCCGGCGGGATGTGCGAGCAGAGCACGTCCACCTCGCCCACGGCCGCCACCTTCGCCGCGAACTCCTCGTCGGAGACCTCGTACGGCGTGCGCATCGGGCTGCGCAGGCCGCCCCCGACGAAGCCGAAGCGCCAGCCGTCCAGGTCGGCGGTGCTGCCGTCGAGCACGTGCACGCCGTCCCGGACGAAGTCCGGCCACACCGTCGGGACGTCCACGTTGCCGTACGTCAGGTAGGTCGGCGTCGGGAGGGCGGCGAACAGGCGCGCGTACTGCTCGCGGATCGCGGCGCCGACGGTCGCCTCCCGGTCAGGCACTCGCGCCCACAGCGACCGGGTGAACTCGCGGGCCTCGTCGAAGCGACGCGCGGTCCGCAGCTCCACGAACCGGCCGACCGCCTCCGCGCCGAAGATCTCGCCGAGGATCCCGGCACCGTGGTCGGCGTAGTCGACGAACAGCAGCAGGTCGCCCAGGCAGACCAGCGCGTCGGCGCCGTCGCCGGCCCGGGCCAGCGCGTCGGCGCTGCCGTGGACGTCGGACACCACATGGACGCGCACATCGGCGACCCTATGTCGACCCGGGCCGCGGCTCACCCGGGCGCCGGCCGGTCGGGTCTGCGGGCCCGCCAGCCGACGCTGCCCACCGTCGGGCGACCCGCCCCGATGACGGGGGCTATCGGGGCGGGCCGCTGTCATGTGTGACTGTCCCGGTCGGCGCGCGTGACGCGGGTGGCTGGTGGCGGTCCCGCTCCCCCCATCACGAGCGGGACCGCCGCGAGGCAGTCTTCCGACGGCTGGTTGTGCCTACACCTATATCAGCGAGGACACAGGAAATTCACAGGTTGCCGCCCTCGCCTTCGACGCTGGCCCGGCCGCCGGGGAACCGCTCCCCGAACCGCCGCACCGCGGCATCGATCTCCTCGGCGGCGCCGGTCGCGAGCAGGGTGGCCAGCACCGTCTCGGGCATCCTGTGGGCGTCGCGGTACTCCGTCGCGGGCCGCCCCTCACGCCGCACCCTGACCGCGATGCCCTCCTCCTCGAGCAGCCGCACCAGCGCGCGGGCGAGCGTGGGGTTCCCCTGGTAGGTGATTCGGCGGGTCACGGTCTCCGGCAAGGCCGGTTCCTCCTGTCGTCTCGTCGGGATCAGGGTGGGCACGGACCGGTGCTCAGCCGGTCACGTCCGGCTGTCTCGGCAGGCCAGCAGGCCGGTCGCCCTCCAGCTCGTCCTTGAGCGCCCAGAAGACCCGCTTGGCATGCCGCTGCCGGCGCCGCCGCTCCCGCGCCGCGGCGGCCGGGCTCAGCGTCCGGCCGTCCGGCGGGTCGCAGCGGACGTAGTGGTGCACGATCACGCCGTCCCCGTACGGCTCCAGCCACACCTCCATGCTGCCGGTCAGCGCGCCGCGGACGTTCCACCGGACGCCCGCGTCGCCGCGGTCCTGGAAGACGCCGAGCCGCAGGTCCGGCCACCACTGCGCCCACCGCCGCGGGTCGCGGACCAGC
>Ga0210378_10001626_pt1 | contig 11718 bp, 15 predicted proteins | sample PLM1_60_b1redo_FD_155465 | JGI IMG/M metagenome (GOLD analysis project Ga0210378, IMG submission 155465) | Groundwater sediment microbial communities from an aquifer in East River, Colorado, USA - PLM1_60_b1 redo | ecosystem: Environmental > Terrestrial > Soil > Riparian zone | place: USA: East...
ACATGGAGAGCGCGGAAGACGTCGCCGAGCGGCTCGTGCGCTGCGCGAAATTCATTCCGGTCGAGCGCCTGTCGGCCGTGCCCGACTGCGGCTTCTTTCCGGTGCCGCGCTGGGTCGCCTTCGAGAAGCTCAAGCGGCTGGCCGCCGGTACCCAGCTCGCGCGCCAACGGCTCGGCCTGGTGTAGACACGTGTTGACAAAACGCCCTCTCACGATGACCCATCTTTCTCAGGCCACCCTCGGATTCACTCAGGCTCACCTCGGGCGTCGAACGCCCTGCGGCTTCGCACGGCCACTCCGTCCTCACGGCCCCCGCTACAACTAATCATGCCGCTGCCGCTGATCCCGACTACCGTCGTGGGCTCGCACGGCAAACCCGGCTGGTGGTTCGCCTCGGTCAAGGCGGCCGAGCAGGGCGAATTCGGCCCCGGGGATCTGGAGGAGATGTTCGACGACGCCGCGAACACCGCCATCCGCGACATGGAGACGGCGGGCATCGACATCATCACCGACGGCGAGGTTCGCCGTCTCGACGGCTACGTCGACTCGTACTACGCCATCATCCAGGGCATCGAGCCCCTGCCCGTCCGCCGCAAGGCAGGCCCGTGGGGATACGACCAGCAGACGCGCTACGAGGCGGTCGGCCGCATCGAGACGCCACCGGGCGGGCTCGGGATCGTCAAGGAGTTCGAGTACCTCCGGGCCCACACGACGCGACACACCAAGGCGACCTGCGCCGGGCCGCTCACGTTCGGCTCGCGGATCCACCCGGGCAAGCTCTACAAGGGCGTCGTCGACGTGGCGGAGCGCTTCGCCGAGGTCATCAACGAGGAGCTGCGCGGGCTCGTCGCGGCCGGGGCCGACTTCATCCAGCTGGACGAGCCCGCGCGCGGCAACGTCTCCGGCGAGGAGATGGCCCGGCTCTTCAACCTGGCCACCGCGGGCGTCAAGGCAAAGCTCGCATTCCACATCTGCTTCGGCAACCGGTTCGGCCGTTCGCGTTTCAGCCGCTCCTACGAACCGTACTTTCCCGGCCTCCTCAAGACGCGCGCCGACCAGCTCGTCCTCGAGTTCGCGGGCCGGGAGCTCAGCGAGCTGGACCTCTGGCAGCGTTACGGTGAGGGACGCGAGCTGGGCGCGGGCGTCATCGATGTGAAGGGGTTCAACCAGGACACCGCGGACGACGTGGCGCGGCGGATCCGGCGCGTGCTCCAGGTGTGCTCGGCCGAGAAGCTGACCGTGAATCCCGACTGCGGCTTCGGCTGGTCACCGCGATACATGTGCAACCACAAGCTCACCGCCCTCGCCGCCGGCGCCGCCCTCGTGCGCAAGGAGCTGTCGGGCCGGAGCTGATCCGACTGCTAGGAAGGAGCAACACGATGAACGGAGCGCGCGGGTTACTCGCGCTGGCGGTGGGCCTGAGCGCGTGCTCGACCGCCACCCTCCCCTACACGCCCGAGTCGCCGCCGCCGGGCGGGGCGATCTCCGCCGATTACATGATCCTGATCGATCGGCTTCGCGTGGAGATCGACACCGGAGGCTACCGGCTCGAGGACGTTCAGATCGTCAAGGCGGACGGCGCCGCCGTCCGGCCGCAGACCATCGAGCATCCGCCACCGGGCGGCGGCAGCAGCATCGGTTTTGGGATCGGCATGGGGGGAGGAAGCGTGAGTCGAGGCGGCGGTGTCGGCGTGGGAACCGGGGTAGGGGTGGACGTGCCCGTCGGCGGCGGCAGCCGGGTCCAGGGCAACACCGTCCTCTACTTCGCCCTGGATCAGGTTGGGCCCGCGCCCTGGCGCCTCAACGTCAAGATCGCCTCGACGAACCCCGCCGTGATCGTGCTGCCACCGCGCTGACGACCGGAGCGAGCGCCTGCCGACGGATGGCGTTTCACAGACACGTGTGGTCGGCGCGGGCGCCGCGGAGCCGCTCCATCCCCGCGAGCATGCGCCGCAGGTCCATCGGCTGGTCCAGCTCGTCGCGGAACTCCTGATAGCAGCGCATGACGTTCGGCAGGATGCGCTCGGCGTCGCTCCAGGACGCGTAGACGCCGAGCTTGATGTCGCCCGCCGCCGCCTCCGCCGGCATTCCGGCGTCGAACCGCTGCTTCGCTTCGCGCCGCACAATGGCCAGGTAGGCGCGCATGTGCTTCAGGTCCTTCTTGGTGCCGATGGGCCCGTGGCCGGGAACGATGACGTCCGCCTCGTAGCGCAGCAGCCGATCGGCGGCCTTGATCCAGTTGCCGATGTGGCCCTGGAACGCGAGCGGCGTGACGTAATGGAACGCGATGTCACCGGCAAACAGGATCCGCTCCGCCGGCAAGTACGCGACGGCGTCGCCGATCGTGTGCGCGGCGAAGCCCGGGTGCCAGAGCTGGATCTCACGGTCGCCGTCGTGGAGGACCATGCGGTCCTGGAATGTCACCGTCGGCAGGACCACCTTGAGCTTCGGAAACTCGGCGGCGAACCGAGGCATGAAGCGCTGCAGCAACGGCACCGGTGGAAAGCCGGGGGCCAGCGCCTCACGGCACTTCTCGCTGGCCACGATCGTCGCGCCCTGGAAGAAGCGGTTGCCCCCGGTGTGGTCGAGGTGGTGGTGGGTGTTGATGAGCTGGGCGATCGGCTTGCGTGTCGCCTTTTTGATGGCCGCCACGAGCTTCTTCGTCATCGAGGGGACCATCAGCGCGTCCACGGCCACCGCCGCCTCGGTGCCGACGATGAGCCCCGAGTTGGCGACGCCGGTGTCGCCCGTCGGGTCGATCCCAGACGCCTGGACGTACGCGAAGACCTTGGAGCCGATCTCGATCATCCCGCTCTTCCAGCGCGTGGGCACCACGTGACGGGCCATGTCGTCCTCCGTGCCGTGTGGCCGCGCACGATAGCACATGCCCGGCGCCTTGACACGACGAAAGCCTCCACGGATCTCCGCTGTACCAGACTCCGTCCTGCTGCGCGCCGAGCGGCGCATGCGCGCGTACGGCAGCTGGCTGGCGGCATCGGGCCTCGACCTCAGCGTTCGGCGGGGCGAGTTGCGCTCGCGGGAGAGTCAACATGCTCGCCGCGTACCTCTCCCGCGGCGAGAAGCGCCGCCGCGAGCTCGCCGGCGAGGGCCTGGCCCCTCGTCTCGTCGAAGAAACCTCGCCGACATGCGCGGCGTGATCAACCGTGACCACTATTCTGCTCGTGGAGCAGGCTCTCGAAGTCGCGCTGGCGCTCCAGGGGCGGATCCAGTTCGAGGCGCGCGTCCCGGCGGGCGAGCATCGGGACCTCCTGGAGCCAAAAAGCGAAGAGCGCCTCGGGTTCCCCCGAGGCGCTCCGAGCCCGCCGTTGTAGGGACTTGGGGGGGGCATCGAGGCCCCCCCATGCAACTAGCGCTCGTACCCGGCGCGGCCGTAGTAGCCCTTCTTGGCGTGGCCCGGCGGGGACCAGCCGCGCTCTTTGATCACGACAACCCGTCGCGCCGGCGCGTAGTGTACCGGCGGATACGCGTAGTAGGTCGGGGGCTGAACGTAGACGGGATAGTACTCGCGCACGACCACCCGCTGCTGGACCAGCGGATGCACGACGACCGGCTGGGGCGCCGGATGGAAAGCGCCGAAGATGCCGGTGCCAGAGATGATCTGGTTGAAGACGGCGAAGGCGCCGAGCCCCAGTGCGGCATCGGTGGATGACCCTGCGAAGGCTGCGCCAGGGACGAGCATCGCCACCGAGATCGCAACAGCGACAAGCGTTTTCATTTCAGTGCCTCCCGGGGGGCCTAGCCGCTGGCCTTCCCTCTGGCCCGATTAGACCGGCGACCCCCGGGAACTATTCGGCGAGGAGCGATCAGCGCCCGGCGTCGGGATTGGTCCCGGCGACGTTGAACATCGCCGCATCGAGCCCGAGGGCGCTCTTGCCGATCGCCTCGAGCATTCGATCGACCGTGGGCGGCATCAGCGTGCACGTGCGGAGGTCACGGAACGCGCGCTCGGCCGGATAGTCCTTGTACGCGCCGCGGCCACCCACGACCTGGATCACCTTCGAGGTGACCTGCAGCCCGACTTCCGTCGCCAGGTACTTGGCCCGGTTGGCGAGCGGCCCCAGCTCGACGAGATCGGCCGCGTCCCAGCGCGAAGCCGAGTCGGCCAGGACCAGCGCGGCGGCGTCGAGGTAGGCGGCCAGCTCTCCGACGTGGCGCTGCACGGTCGGATCCATCGCGACGGCGATGTTCTCCGGCTTCACGATGCGCTTCTTGGCGTAGTCCATCGCGAAGGCCAGCGCGGACTCGGCGATGCCGAGGTAGACCGCCGCGTAGCCGAGGGCGAAGCTTTCGATGACGCCGACCCGCAGGGAGGCGCCCGGATCTCCCAGCATGCCGTCGGCCGGAACGGGCACGCCGGTGAAGGTGACCGACGGGCTGAAGGTCGCGCGCATGCCGAGCGTGTCCCATTTGCCGTCGGTAGTGATGCCCGGCGCATCGGCGGGCACCAGGGCCAGCTGCAGGGACTTCGCCATGTCGGTGCCCCCGTCGAGGGCGCACCAGACCATGTAGTACGAGGCGCCGAGGGCCATCGTGCAGAAGTGCTTGACGCCGTCCACCACGTAGCCGGCGCCGCCCTGGCGGATCACCGTCTCCATGAACAGGGTGCGCGAAAGGCTCACGGCGGGCTCGCTACCCCAGCTTCCGAAGAGCTTGCCGTGCCGAACCACCTCGTCGAAGTACCGCCGCTTCTGCGCGGCGGTCCCCACGCTGTCGATGAACCGCATGACCGTCGAGTGCATGTGGACGGTCATGGCGGTGTTGGCGCAGCCGTGGGCCACCGCGCGAATGACCCCAACCCCAATGTACGTGGACGTGTCGAGCCCCAGGCCTCCGTACGCGGTCGGGATGGTGCCGGCGAGAAGGCCCTCGCGCCAGAGGGCGCGCCAGCTCTCGATGGGGTTCTGCGCCTGGTCGTCGTACAGCGGCGCCCGCGGCGCCAGCGTCTCGCGCGCCAGGCGCTCCGCGGTCTCGACGACGGCGCGCCGAGTGGCGGTCACCGGGGTGTGAGCGCCACGTCGAACTCAGTCATCGCGCACTCCCGCTGCGGATGGTTCATGGCGTCGACGAGCGTGGAGACGCCAACGGGCCTCCGCTCGAGTCGCGGGTCGGCCGTCGCCCTGGGCTTCCGGAGAATTCTCTCGGTCAGGGTCTGCTCGGTGAAATCGGGCATCGCGAGATTCTCTCGGGTGACTATACGCCTAGATAGAATTTCTTCACCAGCTCGTGTTCGGTCAGGTCCTTCGTGCGCCCCTCGAAGGCGATCTGCCCGTGCACGATGACGTACCCGCGGTCGGCGATCTTGACGGCTTGGTGGAAGTTCTGCTCGGCCATGAGGACGGTCAGATGGTACCGCTCCTTCAGCTCGCGGATCTTGGCGATCACGCGGCTCACTAGGACCGGCGCGAGCCCGACCGACGGCTCGTCCACGAGGAGGATCGCCGGCGTCGCCATGAGCGCGCGGCCGATCGCGAGCATCTGCTGTTCGCCCCCGCTCATGCTGCCCGCGAGCTGCCGCTTCCGCTCGCGGAGCACGGGAAAGGCCTCGAAGCAGAACTCGAGGTTCTTCGCGATGTCCCGGCGCGCGTCGGCGCGGAACGCGCCGAGCAGGAGGTTCTCCTCGACGGTCAGCTTCGGGAAGAGCCGGCGCCCCTCCGGGACGAGCGTGACGCCGAGATGCACGATCTCCTCGGGTGTCCGGCCGACGAGGTCGATCCGCTGCCCGTCGCGCTCCAGGTAGATCTCACCGCGCTCCGGCCGCACGACACCCATGACGCAGTTGATGAGCGTCGACTTGCCGTTTCCGTTGGTCCCGAGAAGCACCACGGTCTCGCCGTCGTTCACCTCGATGGACACCCCGTGGAGGACGCGCACCGCCCCGTAGCCCGCCTCGACGTTCCGGACGACGAGTCTATTCGCCAAGGTAGGCCTTCTCGACGCGCTTGTCGGCCAGGATCTCGTCCGGCCCGCCCTCGGCGATCTTCTCGCCGGCGTCGAGGACGGCGATCCGCTCGGAGAACCGCATGACGGCGCGCATGATGTGCTCGATCATAACGATGGTGATCCCGCGCTGGTTGAGCTCGAAGAGAATGGTGAGGATGTCGTCGACCTCTGTGCTCGACAGTCCCGCCATGGCCTCGTCGGAGACGAGGAGCCTCGGCCGCGCCGCCATCGCCCGCGCCAGCTCGAGCTTGCGCATCTCGATCTGCGTCAGCGCGGCGGAGGGCACGTGAGCCTTCGCCGCGAGTCCCATCAGCCCGAGGATGCCCATCGCTTCGTCGACCACGCCGTCGCGATGGCCGCGCCCGGCGTACTCGATGGGGATCATGAGGTTCTGCAGCACGGTCATGCTGGTGAAGGGCTTCGGGATCTGGAAGCTGCGCGCGATGCCGAGCCGCGTCCGCCGGTGGGCCGGGAGGGTCGTGATGTCCTGATCCGCGAACACGATCCGTCCGCCGTCGGTCCTGAGCGTCCCGCTGATGCAGTTGATGAGCGTCGTCTTGCCCGAGCCGTTGGGGCCGATGAGACCGAACCGCTCGCCTTGCCGGACCTGGAGGCTGACGGCGCTGAGCGCCTGGAACCCGCCGAAGCGCTTGGTCACCCCCTGGACGTCGAGGAACGCCTCCGCGCTCACACCCTGCTCCGGCGCGCGAGCCGCTGGACGAGTCCCACGATGCCTTCGGGCGCCAGGATCACGAACGCCACGAGGATCAGGCCTACGAGGAGCAGATTGAGCGCCGAGGAGATCGTCACCGTCGCGATCTGCTGGGCGGTCCCGAGCAGCACCGCGCCGATGACCGGCCCGATCCAGGTGGTGCTTCCCCCGATCATGGGCATCGCGAGACTGTTCACCGCGTAGTTGAGGTCGAAGACGGAGGTCGGCTCGACGAACGTCACGTAGTAGGGAAAGGGCGCGCCCGCCAGGCCCATCAGGACGCCGCTCACCGTCGTGGCCACGAGCTTGAGCCTGAGGGTCGGCACGCCCATGCACTCGGCGGCCTCCTCATTGTCGCGGATGGCGGTGAGCCCGCGCCCGATCCAGGACCGCTCGATCCACCACGCCGTGGCGACGGCCAGCACCGCGAGGCCGAGCATCACGACGAAGAGGAACTGCACGTAGTTCCCGAACAGCGGCGCCGAGGCCGGCCGCACAAGGGTGATGCCGCGCGCCCCCCCGGTGTATTCCCAGTTGATGAACATGGTCTGCAGCACGACGGCCAGCGCGAGGGTGGCGATCGAGAAGAAGACGCCGCGTAGCCGGAGCGTGAGGTATCCGAGCGCGAGCCCGAGTAAGCCCGAGATGATGGCGCCGGCCACGAGCTGAATCGCGAGCGGCGCCTTCAGCGATTGGATCAGCACGACCGCGGTGTACGCGCCGAGGGCGAAGAACGCCGGGGTGCCGAAGTTCACGTAACCCGTGTAGCCGCCGAGGATGTTCCACGCCGTGGCGAGGACGACGTACTGGAGGACCACGTACCCGGCGAAATAGTAGTACTGGTTGTCGAGCACGCGAGTGACGGCGAGCCCCGCGACGACGATCGCGAGGGCGACGACGCCGAACGATCGCGCGCCCACACCTACCGTCCGAACAGCCCGGAGGGCCGCACCGCCAGCGCCAGCAGCAGCACGCCGAACGACACGGCGACGCCCCACGACGGACCGTAGAAGGTGGAGGTGAGGCTCTCGGCGACGCCGACGATGATCGCGGCCACGAGCGTTCCGCCGATCGATCCCATGCCGCCGAGCACGGCGACTGCGAAGACGCGACCGATGTACTCACGGTTCATCGCCGGCTCCACGGGGCCGATCATGATCAAGAGCGCTCCCGCGAGGGCGGCGGTGGCGATGGCGAGCCCGAAGGCGATACCTTTCACCCTGAACGGATTGGCGCCCATCAACCGCAGCGCGAAGCTGTCCTGCGCTACCGCCTGGATCGCGCGTCCGTAGAAGGTGCGCGAGAGGAAGAGGTAGAGCGCGCCGGTCAGGGCCACCCCGACCACGCATGGCACGAGCAGCCTGAACGCGATGCCCACCGGCCCGATCTGGAAAGTCTCGCCGATGTAACGGGCCTCGACCATCCGGTAGTCCACGCCGAACGCGAGCAGCAGCGAGACCTCGACGATGAAGAGGACGCCGAAGAAGAATACGAGCCCCCGGAGCGACTCCGCACCCTTGCGCTCGAAGCTCACGTAGTAGACGCGGTACAGGAGGACGCCGAGCGCGTAGAAGACGGGCGTGAAGAGGAGCCCGGTCAGAATGGGGTCGAAGCCGAATCGCACGTTCATGCCGTAGGCGACGTAGGAGCCCAGCATGACGAAGACCGGGTGCGCGATATTGACGATGTCGAGCAGGCCGAAGGCCACGGCAATACCGAGGCTCACGGCCGCGTAGAATCCGCCCAGGAGGATGCCAGCGGCAAGCGCGTTGAGGAGGAGATCGAGCCAGACCACGGTCTACGCGCGGCGGATGCGCGAGGGCGCGCGCTGATCGCGAAGCGCCCTCAGCTCCGCGCGGCGATCCACCCGATTACTTCATCGCGCTCGAGTACGGGTAGATCAGTTTCCCGGACTTGTATTGCTCCGGCCACACGACCACGCGCTTACCCGCCTTGTGGAACTGGGCGATGTCCGTGGTCTCGATGCCCTGGAACTGGACCTGGAGCACGCGGGACGTCGCCCACTCGCCGTTCGCGCCGAACTTGACCTTGCCGACGATGGTGTCGTGCTCCTGGGTGCGGACGTAGTCGGCGACCTTCTGCTGGTCGAGGCTCTTGGTTCCCTCGATGGCCTGACCGAGCACCTGGAGATAGGCGTACGCCCACGGCGGCAGGTAGTGGCCCAGTGGGTCGACGCCCGCCTTCTCGGCTTGCGCCTGGTAACGCTTCAGGAAATCTTCGATGCCGGAGAACTTGAGGGTCGGCTCGGGCACCCAGAAGTCATAGTTCACGATGCCGTTCAGCTTGGGGCCGAGCTTGGTCAGGAGCGCCGCGAACTGGAGGCCGACCATCCCGCCACCGAACATCTTCGGCTGGAGCCCGACCTCGTGCGCGGCGAGGACCATGCCCGCGGAGTCTGGCGGATACGACGCGACGAAGACGACGTCGGGGTTCTGCGCCTTGATCACCCGGACGATCGGCGTGAAATCGACCGTGTTCGGGGGATAGGTGCTGTCGTAGACCACCTTGAAGCCGAGCCGCTTGGCGTTCTCCCTGATCCCGGCGAGCGCGTTGTGCGGGTACTCGGCGTCGGCGCCGACGAGCGCGAGGGTCTGCGGCTTCGGGGTCTGCCTAGCGGCGACCTCCAGGTACGTGCCGGTCCAGTCGATCGCGGGGCGCGGCCCGGCCGGCATGATCTGGAAGTAGCCCGAGTAGTTGTGCTTCTCGTTGTTGGCGAGCCCGAAGAGCGCGGGGAAGACGAGCTTACGCTCCATCACGATGGGCATCGCCGGCGCGATGAGGTTGGTTCCGTAGCCGGACACCACGAAATGCACCTTGTCGACATCGAGCAGCTTCGTGTAGATGCCCGGCACCGTCGCGCCTTTCGTCTGGTCGTCGTAGTAGACGAGCTGGACGGGCCGGCCGAGGAGGCCGCCCTTCTTGTTCACGTCCGCTTCCCAGAGCTGCATGGCGATCAGGGCGGCCTTGCCATTGGCGGCCAGGCCTCCGGTCAACGCCATGCCGAAGCCGATCTTGATGGGGTCGGCGGCGCTTGCCGCGCCGGGCCAAGCACTGGAGGCGAACAAGGCCCCGATCAGGAGGCTGACCACGGCCCACGCACGAGTGCGACTTCGGTTCCGTCTCATGTGTTTCCTCCCTTTCCGGGCGCCGGGTGAGCACTGCGTATCATAGCTTCGCGGGAATGCCAAGGGCCTCCCCGCTTTGAGTACAATAGCGCCCGCAAGGGGCGCGAGGACGCGCCCGTGGAGGCCGCCATGAACACGGTAGAGATCGGAATGGATGAGATGCTCAGGCGCGTGGCCCGCTTCAAGGACTTGCGGCCGAGCCGGAAGGCCTTCGTCGACAGCCTGATCCCAGGCCACGAGCGCGAGATCTTCAACGTGATCGGCCGCGGCGTCACCGAAGACACGTCGCTGAGCCCGGCGATCACCGACGCCCGTGACTTCAACCTCACCCTGGTCCACGCCGAGGCCGGCAAGGGCGCGGCGCTCCACGCGCATCCGACCGTCGAGGTCTTCATGGCGTTGTCGGGCCGCTGGTCAGTCTACTGGGGCGACCGGGGGGAGCACGAGATCGTGCTCGAGCAGTGGGACACCATCTCCGTGCCGCCCGGCGTCATGCGTGGGTTCCGCAACGCCGGGACGGCGGACGGCTACCTCATGGCCATCCTGGGTGGCACCGACGCCGGTCATGTCACATGGGCGCCTCAGGTGCTGGAGCAGGCCAAGGACACGGGCCTCATCCTGGACGCCGAGGGAAATATGGTCACCGGCGGTCGGAAGTAACGACCCGCCCCGCGCGAAACACGGTGACCTACGTCGGAACCAGCGTCAAGCGGGGCGACGATCCGCGCCTGCTCACCGGGCGGGGCCGCTACGTGGACGATCTGACGCTGCCCCGCATGGTCCACGTCGCCGTCGTGCGCAGCGCCCAAGCCCACGCTCGCCTCGTCCGCGTCGGTCTCGACGCCGCGCGGCGCGCGCCCGGCGTCGTCGGCGTGCTCACGGGCGACGCCGCCGCCCGGCTCTGCAAGCCGTACCGCGGCGTCCTCCTCCACTACAAGGGCATGAAGACCGGCGCGGCATGCCGATCGGCGGCAGCGCGACCCTGCTCGCGGCGCGCGCGCTGGGCGAGAGGATCCGGACGATCGCCGCGACGCTCCTGGAGGCGCACGCCGCCGACATCGAGCTCTCCGAAGGGCGCGCGGTGGTCCGCGGGAGTCCCGAGCGGGGTCTGAGCTTCGGAGACCTGGCGCGCACCGTGCACTTCCGGTCGAACGAGCTCCGCGGCGTCGAGCCGAGCCTCGAGGCAACCGTGCATTACACGAATCCATCGGCGTGGACCTTCACCAACGGCGCGCACCTTGCCGTCGCCGAGGTCGACGTCGAGACGGGCAAGGTGCGCGTACTGCGCTACGTCGCCGTCGATGACTGCGGGCGGATCGTCAATCCCGCGCTCGTGGAGGGCCAGATCGCCGGCGGGATCGCTCAAGGACTCGGTGGAGCGCTCAGCGAGCACTGCGTCTACGACGACGCCGGACAACTCCTCTCGGCCACCTTGATGGACTACGCCCTGCCGACCTTCGCCGACGTTCCGCCGATCGAGACGCACCACCTCGAGACCCCTGCGCCGGGGATCGCGGGCGGCTTCAAGGGCGCTGGCGAAGCGGGCGCGACGGGGGCGCCCGCCGCGATCCTCAACGCGGTCAACGACGCGCTGGCCCCGCTCGGCGTGATGCTGACCGACCAGCCGATCACGCCGGAGCGCGTCATGCGGGCGCTCCGGCAAAAGAGATAGCTGCCACTTGCGTCCTGGAGTACGCTGCGACGCATGAGACCGTGGGTCAGAGTTGTGAGCTTGACCGGGGCGCTCGTCGCCACCGCCGTGCTCGCCCCGCGGGCGGCTGCCCCTCCCGACTTCGCGAGTGTTCAGGTGCAGCCGTACACGCCGCCGAAGGCAGCCCCCGCGTTCGCGCTGCCAGATCTCGCCGGCAAGACGGTCACGCTCGCCGAGTTTCGAGGCAAG
>Ga0210378_10001629_pt1 | contig 11708 bp, 8 predicted proteins | sample PLM1_60_b1redo_FD_155465 | JGI IMG/M metagenome (GOLD analysis project Ga0210378, IMG submission 155465) | Groundwater sediment microbial communities from an aquifer in East River, Colorado, USA - PLM1_60_b1 redo | ecosystem: Environmental > Terrestrial > Soil > Riparian zone | place: USA: East...
GAAGCAGCGCGCCGGGTATACCGGGCGTACCGTGCGGGCGGCGGTGCTGGTCAAGCATCCGGCGCAACACTTCGCCCCAGGGTTTCGGCTGCTGGAAGACAACCCCGAGATCCACGCGCGCGTCTACTTCTGGGACTCGGCCACGGACGGTCTATTCGACCGCGGGTTTGATCGTCATGTCCAATGGACTACAGATCTACACTCCGGCTACGACTGGTGGGCGCCGCCAGCGGGGAAAGCGTGGCGCCGGCGCCTCGCAGTGCTCGGCAAGCTGAGAAAAGATCGACCGGACGTGCTTCTGTGCTTCGGATGGGCCAGCGTCATCGCACGGCTGGGTATCCTGTTTGCCCTGCTCACCAAGACCCCCTTGCTCTACTACGGTGACACCAATTGGCACTCTTCGGCCAGCGGAAGACACCTCCGCATCCGTGCGTTTATTCTCCGAACGCTCTTTCGTGGCGCAGCCGGGGCAGTCTCGACAGGCACTTTCAATCGCGAGTTCTATATATTTCACGGACTTGCCCCCCAGCGAATACATCCTGGTGTGTATCCAACGGACGTCGAGTCATTTTCCTTGGCGGGGGAGAGTCGGCGGCCGACGCCATCGGACGGGAACGACAAACCATTGGTCATCGGATTCGCCGGGAAGTTCCTGGGCATCAAAGGGGTGGACGACCTCGTCGCGGCAGCGTCGCGGCTACCGCGGGACCGACCGTGGGAGTTGTGGCTGATCGGGGACGGACCCCTCCGAGCCCACCTCGAAGCAATCGTTGACGAGCACGGCCTTGGTGGAAGAGTTCGATTCCTCGGGTTCAGGAACACGGATGAGATCCCGCGGCTCATGAGCGCCATCGACGTGATGGTGATGCCTTCGCGATTGGAACCTCGGGGGCTTGTGGCGGTCGAAGCGATGGCGGCGGGGGCCGCGACGATCGTCAGTTCCGCAACGGGCCTCTGGGGCGCTGGCGACATCGTCCAGCACGAGGAGACCGGCCTCGTGTATCCGGTGCGAGACGTCGGTGCCCTCACCGGGTGTCTGATGAGGCTCATGGAGGACCCCGAATTGCGGGAGAAGCTCTCGACCTCCGGTCGCGCACGCGCCTTGTCATTCGGCCCACGGGACTTTGCCGATACGGCGGCAGCAGCAATGGTGTCCACCGTCCGGAGGGGGGGACGTGTCGCACTCCCTTGACCTGCCTCGGGCGGCCGGGACCCGCGACAGAGATGGCTTGACACCACCCGAGCGCGAAAGCGTCCTCTTGATCGCACCGTCTAGTGGACTGGGTGGCGGAATCGAGCGGTACCTCTCGACGGTGGAGGTTGCGTTCCAGATTGAGAAGGTGCCGTACCGCCGGTTGAACCTCATCGACCGCGATGGGCGCACCGGCGTCGCCACGAAACTGCGCTTCGTTCGCGACATAACCCGCGCCGTATGGGAGAGCGAGGATCCGGTGCGGCTCGTGGTCGCGCACAACAACCTGCTGCCGGTCGTCGATATCACGGCCAGATTCCCCGCTTTCAACGGCGCCACGGTAATCCTCTACGGCACTGACATCTGGAAGCGTCGGCGCGTTCGCGGACGGCGAACGATGCGTCGCGCGGACGTTCGCGTAGTGACCATCAGCAACTTCAGCGCCGGAGCCCTCGCCAGGGCCTGCCCGGCGAGTGTGCTTCGTCCGGGCGTCACGCAACGCTGGTACGACACCCTCATCGACGCGGGCACCCGGGCGCGGCGCACGTCGGGCTACCTTGACCTGGTCACCGCGTTTCGCCTCGAGGCCTGGCGTGACAAGGGATTGCCCGCTCTGCTTCATGCGGCTCGACTGCTCAACGACGAACGGGTTCGGCTCACGGTCTGCGGGGCCGGCCCGGTTCCGGCCGCCCTACGGGCGGAGGTGGCGCCGTACCCGTGGTGTCGAATCGCGGCCGACCTCACCGATGATGCCCTGGCTGACCAGCTGGCCGGCGCCCATCTTTTCGTTCTCGCGACGCGCACCCGATATGGGCCCAGGGCGTGCGGTGAAGGTTTCGGCCTCGTCCTACTCGAGGCGCAGATCGCCGGGACCCCGGTGGTCGCACCGGCTTTCGGGGGCAGTGGCGACGCGTTCCAGGCTGACCTCACCGGGCTCGCGCCGATCGACGAGTCGCCGGAGGCACTTGCCCGGGTTCTTGCCACGCTGCTTTGGGACGCCCCCAGGAGAGTTGAGATGGGCCGGGCAGCCGCCGCGTGGTCTCGGACGACGTTCGAGCCCACCTCCGGGAGTAGGCATGTCGTGGAGACTCTCGTCGGACGATGATCCCCTGCGGTGCTTCACATTGGCAGGGAGGTTCGGCTGGCAGAGAGCGGGGGCGCGGACAGACCGAGGGCCGGCTCGGCTTCGTCGGTGTCACAGCGGCGTGCGAGCACGGTCAGACATAGGAGCAGCCAGAGCACAGACGACACGCGACTCGCGGTCGTGAACACCGGTAGGCCGACGGACGCGCTGATGGCGAGCAGGACGAGCCCTCCGCTGAACAGAGACTCGGCCGTTTGATCTCGCTGTGACCACCAGGCGTAGACCAGGACCAGACCGACGCCGACCAGCAGTGCGACTCCCACAAGGCCCGCGACCACGATCATTTCCCCCCAGGAGCCGTCGTAGGCAACGTCCAGCCCGCCCGCGCCCATTCCGATGAACGGTGAAGAGGAGATGACGGCACTTGCCAACGTGCCGAGATCAGATTCCTCCCCCAGCCGGCCGGCGGTGTAAAACCGAAGCAGGTCGCCCGTCGGCTCCGCCAGCCCTTGGAGTTGCTGGCCTCCTCGCCATCCCGTCAACAGCCCGCCCCTTACCAGCATGGCTCCGACGACGAGGCCGATGCCAAGCGCGATCAGGCGCTTGGTGCGCCCACCTCCCGTACGGACGAGGTGCAGAACCGCCAGGGGAAGCGCGCCGAGAATGAACACCTTGGAGACGGTGAGGAGTCCGCCGAGGGTAAGCAGCGACGCCACCGCGATGAGCGGGCCAGGTCGGCTGTGCAGCAACCAGATCGACGCCAGCAACGCGATGCCGTAGAGAGCGCCGGCCTCGGCCGGCATGACCATGATCCCCGTCAATCGGCCCACTTGCGCGGACGGATTGAGGAGGATTTCGTGTTCGGAACGTTCGTTGGTCCAGAACATCTGCAACAGCCAGGTTATGTCCAGTCTCGTACTTATCAGCGCGAGTACGGCGTTGACACTCATAGCGGCCACCGTGACAGTGGCGACGGTCCTCAGCAGGCTGGCGCGATCTGCGTGAGCCATCCAGATGAGAGCGACCATCATCGTCGAGAGAGGGAGGCAGATGTTGTCGATTCCCGCGAGGAGACGGCCGTCCGGGTAACCAGTGGTATTCAGCGGTGGAGCTACGACGCCGATCATCGAAATGATGATGATGAGCGTCCATATCGAGAGCACTGTGGACAGTGAGCGACTGGGCCGCAGCCGTGCCCATGTAAAGGGGAGCGCGAGGACGACGAGGCCGTACAAAACCACCTGCTCCCAGCGCACGCCCGGCGCGAATTCAGTGTAAGGGCCGAAGATCGCCGTGGTCACAAGAGCCGCTAGTACGATGGTGAGCCGCTGTCCTGGCTTTTCCCCCTCCCCCGCCACGGGTTGCCGCAAGGTCACCGCCACGTGCGACCTGCTGCCTCGCTGATAGCCCATCAAGGTCTCCCTCTCTGTCATCGGTCAATGTGACCGAAAACCCCATGGCGGGTCATGGGCGAATCGATAATCGAGCGCCGTTGCTGCTGCCCGCCGCGGCGCGCTGCGAGCAGCACTCCGACGTTGTGCTCGTGCCAGGCGTGCAGGAGGCAGAACCTGAGCCCCGCTCGCCCGTCGAGAAACCCGAGCCGGACGAGATACATGTAAAGGAAGAGTGCGACGGGTTTGGCCGGGACCGCCGGGTAGACGACCTCCCGGAGGAGGGACCGGACCCGGGGAACGGCCCGCCGACCGCCCCGGATCGTGGCCAGGCGCGCCCGGAGACCCGGCCGCCTCCACCGCCGCTCCGCTTCGAGCTGCGCGTACCGGACGTGCTTGCCCATCCAGGCGGCGAGCCCCTTGAGGTCCTCGTCGACGATGTCGTTGTGCAGTGTCCCCACTGGCCCGTCGACGAGGGCCCGCTCGCCGAACCGCTCGCTGGTGTCGTAGCGGCAGTTCGACCGTCGCAGGAGCCGGACCAACCAGCTGCCGCGGTACCACCCGCAATGACGGATCCAGCTACCGGTGAAGACGAGCCGGAAGCGCAACCGGTAGGCGGCCACCGACGTCTTCCGCCGCACCCGGTCGCAGATCTCGCTAGCGAGCTGCGGGGATACCCACTCGTCGGCGTCAAGAAAGAAGACCCACTCGTTCCGCACCGCGGGGTTGCGCAGAGCCCACTCGCGTTGTGCGGCGAAACCGCGCCACTCGGTGTCCAGCACGAGCGCCCCCAGCGTTCGCGCCAGCGCCGCTGTTCCGTCGGCGGAGCCACTATCGACGACGACCACCTGGTCGGCCCAGGCGGCTGAGGCGAGGCACCGCTCGATGTTCACCTCTTCGTCCCGGGTCAGCACGATGACTGTCGTGGGCACCGACCCCGGGAGTGGGCCGGAGCTGCCGTCGTAGGGCGCGATATCCAGGCGCGTCACGCGAGCCACCGGCCGAAGTAGATGTCGGGGGAGAAAGGACCGGGGTCTGGCGGCGGCGGAGGCTTCTCCACGGCTTCGTACAGCGCCGTCGCGACCGCTTGCGGTGTCTGTTCGGCAAAGGGAACCAGCGCCTGCCCGGCCACCTCCCTCGTGCGCTGGGTGTCATGTCCTACGACGGGTTGCCCGTTGGCGCGAGCCTCCGCGAGCGGGTAGCCGAACGACTCGATGGTCGTCGGGTAGTAGATCACCTGAGCGCGTGACAGGAGCTTGTCGAGATCACCGGCGGGGAGCCGGCCGACAGGACGGAGCACGCACTCGTTGCCGTGGCCGAGTGCGGCCAGTTCCTCTTTGGTGGCGGTCACCCGCACGTCGAGCGCGACGCTGCTGGCAGAACGCAGCTCGCGCACGGCCGATTCGAGCAGGTCGAGGTGGCGGCTCATTCCTTTCCACGGCGCCAGGAGGACCGGGCATACCACGAGGCCCGGCGCGGTCTGGTGGCGTGGCCGGGGAGAGAGTGGATGGGGCATCACCACCAGCCTGTCCGCGAGCGTGGGGAGATGCGCCCGCACGCGTTCTCCCATCTCCGAGCTCGGGACGACTATGACGTCGGCGCGCCGGGCCGCGAGCCTCACGATGCGGGTCTGCGTACGCATCCGCTGCGCGGTTTGCCGTGGCAGCTCCCCTGCTTCGGCAGGGGTGACGAAGTGGAGCGGGTTGCGCAGCAGCACCCACCGCTCGCCCGCCGTGCCGACGAAGCCGACGTTGTTGAGGGCGACCGCTCTGTCCGGGCGCCGACCGAACATCGGGATCTCACGTGCCACGAGGTGCCGCGCGCCAATTGCCCGGTCCTGGCCGAGGAGCCGGACGGGCGCTTCGGGGTGACGCCCCAGCCACGCGACCAGCTCGTTGAGGAAGCGCTTTGCCCCGCCCATGGCGGCGCCCGCGCAGTCGACGAAAACCTCCACATGTCCCTCCCGCTGTCGCACAGAGTGAAGAGGTACATTCTGCTCATACAGTGATTAAAAGGATGGGACGGCACGCTGGATGTGCGGCATTTGTGGTTCGAACGGGCCAGGCGCTGGGCATCGCGTTGCCCTCATGAACGCGCTGCAACGGCACCGCGGTCCTGACCATGCCGCCGTCGCCGCCGCCGCGGGGCTCGTGGTGGGAAATACCCGCCTCGCGATCGTCGACCTCAGCGAGTCCGGCAACCAACCCCTGGCGAGCCAGGATGGCTCCGTGCTGTGCGTCTTCAACGGGGAGATCTACAACCACCGCGAGCTGATCCGCGACCACGGACTCGCGACCACGGGCGGCAGCGACGGTGCGGTCATCCCTGCGCTCTATCAGCGGTACGGGACGCGCGGGCTGAGCATGCTGCGCGGCATGTTCGGTCTTGCGGTAGTGGATCTGACGCGGCGCCGCGTCGTGCTGGCGCGGGATCCGCTCGGCATCAAGCCGCTGCACTGGTGCCGAACGCCCGCAGGTGAGGTGCTCTTCGCGTCGGAGCCGCGGGCACTGGCCGCCGCGGTTGGGGCGCCGACACCGTCGCCGGAGGCGCTCGCCGACGTCCTGAGCCATGGCCACGTGACGGCCCAGCACTCGCCCTTCGCCGGGATCGAGAGCATCGGGCCGAACGAGTGGCTCGAACTGGACGGGGATCGGGCGACCGCCCGCGGAACCGTCCGCGCGGACCTCTGGCACGGTGACCCGGTCGGCGCTGACGAACTGCGCGACGCCCTGCTCGACACCGTCCACGCCCATCTGCGCAGCGACGTGCCGACCGCACTCCTCCTCTCCAGTGGCATTGACAGCGCGGCGGTCGCCTGGGCCGCCAGCCGCGCCGCAGCTCCGCTCACCTGCTTCACTGTCGACATCGGAGGAGGTCAGTCCGAGGGCGCAATCGCCGCTGAGGTGGCGCGGCAGTACGGCCATCGGCACATCGTGGTGTCGCGGGACCTCCAGTCTGAGGACGTGGCGGCGTTCATCCACGCGATGCAGCGCCCCAGCATCGACGGGCTCAACACCTATCTGGTCTGTCGTGCGGTGGCCGAGCAGGGCGTCCGGGTTGCGCTGTCGGGACTCGGCGGGGACGAAGCAACAGCCGGATACAGCCACTTCCGGATCCTCCCGTTCCTGCGCGCGCTCGGCTGGGCCGACCGCGCCCCGCGCGTCCTTCACGAGGCCGCCGTCGCGATGCTGCCCCGCTGGGGAGCCTTCGCCGGCAAGAAGGTACGCGAGTTGCTGGGCCCCGACGGTCCGCGCGACGCACCTGGGCTGAGCGGCCTGCAACGCCGCCTGTTCACCCCGGCGGAGGTGAGCGCGCTGACCGGAGGCGTCGGGGGAGCAGTCGCGCGGCGTGGCAGCGCCGACCGCACTGCGCTCGACCTGTCGCTCGCCGAGATACGGGGCTACCTGCAGGGGATGCTGCTGCCCGACGCGGACGCCTATTCGATGGCGTCCAGTGTGGAACTGCGGGTGCCGCTGGTCGATGTCGAGTTCCTCCGGGTCGCCTTGAACGTCGACCCGGCGAGAGGGCTCGGGAAGCGGCGGTTTGCCCGGTGGTCGCAGGCGCCGCTCCTGCGGGCGTGTGCGGCGAGGCCGAAGCGTGGGTTCAGCGTGCCGATGGACCGATGGATGCGCTGCGGCCCGCTCGCCCCGCTCGTCGATCAGCTCGACGATCCAGCGGCGCAGCTCTGGCAGCAGCTTGACCAGGCCGTGGGCCGAACCGTGCTCGCACGGTGGCGCCGCGGTGGACGGTGGTCGGAGGCGTGGGCGCTGGCCGCCCTCAACGCCTGGCTCACTGACGTCTCGAGCGCCCGCCACCCGGCGGCGCCGGTCGGTGGAGGGGCGGGCGCATGTGCGGAGTAGCTGGACTTGCCGCCAGCGATCGCTCGCTGCCGGTCGGCGGCGGGGATGTCGGGGTGCTCGCCCATCGCGGTCCCGATGGTGGGGCCACGCTGCGCTGGCAGTCGGCGCGCGCTCAGGGCATTCTCGCCCATACCCGCCTCGCCATCGTCGACCTGTCCGACCTGGGCCAGCAGCCGATGACCGATGAACGAGGGCGGTATCTCGTCGCCTTCAACGGCGAGATCTACAACCACGCGGAACTGCGTCACCTGTGCCGCGGGCGTGGGCACCACCTCCGGAGCGCAATGGACGGAGAGGTCATCGTCCACCTCTGGGAGGACGAAGGACCGGACTGCCTGCGCCGGCTCAACGGCATCTTCGCGGTGGCCGTGGTCGATACGGTGAGTGGCGAGGTATGGCTCGCCCGAGACCCGGTGGGCGTCAAGCCCCTGTTCTCGGTGACCGAGCGCGACCGGCTGTGGTTCGCCTCGGAGCCCCGAGCCCTGGAGGAGCTGGGCGCCGACGTCGGGCCGTGGGACGTGGTGGCGCTCGCGCAGTTCCTCACCTTCCTGTGGATCCCCGATCCGCGGACGCCCCGCGCGCGGGTGCGGTCGGTGCTGCCGGGGCACGTGCTGCACTGGGTGCCCGGGTCGGGGGCCACCCAGCGCCGTTTCGCGGAGCCGCTGCACCCGGATCCGCAGCCCCGCCGGCTCGACGTCGCCGCCGCGGCCGAGCAGCTCGACGAGCACCTGCGCGCCGCGTGCGGCCGGCAGCTGCTCGGCGATGTCCCCGTCGCGTTGATGGCCTCCGGTGGAGTGGACAGCAGTCTCCTGTGGTGGGGCGGGCGGACCAGCCTGGCCAGCGCCTACACGATCGCGTGGCCCCGCGACGGGAGCGGGGAGGGGCTCGACGAGGACGCGGCCACCGTCCGTACTCTGCAGACCGTCCTCCGCTCACCCGTCACCTATCTCGGCGGGGCGGACGGGGAACGTGTCGAGGTGCCGCCGAGCGGTGACCTTTTCGCCGATCCGGCCTACGAGCTGACTCGGCTCATCGCAGCCCGGGCACGGCGGGACGGCCTGAAGGTCCTGTGGTCCGGTCAGGGCGGCGACGAACTGCTCGGCGGATACCGGCGCCACCGGGTCGCGCGACTCCTCGACGAGGCGCCCACACGCCTGCTCCGCCCGCTGCGCGCCTGCACGGGGCTGCTGGGCGAGCGCGGGCCGCGGTACGAGTACGCCGCGCGGCTGCTGCGGGCGTCGGCGGCACCGACGTTCCTCTCCCGGTACCTGCATCTGTGCAGCTACTCCGACGCGGAGGAGCGAGCGCGCGCGCTCGGCTGTTCCGTTGCCGAGGTAACCGACGAGGCCGTCCGGCAGCGGCACCAAGAGGTCTACGAGGAACTGCCAGCCGGGCTGTCGCCGCTGCGCCGCGCGCTCACCCTCGACCTGAACGTGTACCTGCCGGGGCTCGGCCTCGCGTACGTCGACCGTGCCGGGATGGAGCACGGTGTCGAGATCCGGGTGCCCTGGCTCGATCTCGACCTCGTGCGGTGGAGCCTTACCCTCCCCGACAGCGTGCTGTCCGCCGACGGCGGCAAGGCGCCCGCCCGCATGCTCGCGCGCAGCGTGCTGCCACGGGTGGTCTCCGATCGACCCAAACGGGGCTTCGCGGCGCCCGCCGAGCGCGTCCGCCGTGGCACCGCGGCAGCCGGTGCCCGCGGACATCGCCAGGGGCAGTACTTCGCGCGTGCGGCACATGTGGTTGGCGTGTTGACCCAGGACGGGAGGGTGGCGTGAGCACCGAGCTGTCGAAACGGGCGGTCGTGCGGCACTGGGAGGAAGAGGCGTGCGGCGAGCGCTACGGGTCCGCCCAGGAGCGGTTGCGCTACGTCCTGGAGCCGGAGATCGCCGCGTTCGCGGACTTCCCGTCCGGCCGCGACCGCGAGGTGCTCGAAATCGGCATCGGGATGGGGGCCGACCTGCTTCGTTGGGCCCGGGCCGGTGCCCGCGTCACCGGCGTGGACATCACGCAGCGCGCCGTACAACTGACGAAGGATCGCCTGCGTTCGGCAGGCATGCGCGCGCACCTGCAGGTCGCGGACGCCGAGGCGCTCCCGTTCCCGGACGGTTCGTTCGACCTCGTCTGGTCGTGGGGGGTGCTGCACCACACGCCACGCAGCGAGAGCGCGCTGCGTGAAGCCGTCCGCGTTCTGCGGCCGGGCGGTCGGTTCGCGGTGATGGTGTACCACCGCCACTCGTGGCTGGCCGCGGCGGCCTGGCTGCGGTTCGGTCTCCTGCGCGGCCGGCCCGCGATGACCCTCCGGCAGGCGGTAAGCCACATCGAGAGCCCCGGCACCCGCGCCTTCACCGCCTCGGAGGTGGCCGCCGTGCTGGGGGAACTCCTCGTCGACCTGCGGATCAGGCCGGTGCTCACGCACTGGGATCGGCGGGTCGCGCCTGGGATAGCCCGCCTGTTCGGCGACCGTGCCGGGTGGTTCCTGCTCGTGGAAGGCGTACGCGTGTGAACGGCAGATCGCTGGCTGAGCAGGTTACCCACCGACTCGTGCTGCGACGCCGACTTCCGCGCCCCTTTGACGGAGCGCGCATCTACGCGTCCTCGGAGGGTGGTTTGCGCTACCTCAAGCCGCGCCTCACCGCCGTCGACCCGACGCTGCTGGGGCTCGCCCGCGAGGTCGTGCGGCCGGGCGCGGTGGTGTGGGACGTGGGCGCCAACGTCGGGCTCTTCAGCTTCGCCGCGGCGAGCGTGGTGGGGCCTGCCGGGCGGGTGGTCGCCCTCGAACCGGACTCCTGGCTGGTAGGGCTGTTGCGCCGTTCCGCCGCGCTCAACGGCCACCTCGCACCCGTCGAGGTACTCCCCGTTGCGTTGAGCGACAGCGTCGGGGTAGGCCGGTTCCACTGCGGTGGAGAAGCGGTGCTGGCCCGTCAGCCGGCCATCATCTGCGAGGTCGACGACGTCAACGCGGCCCGGGTCGCGGAGCTCCTCGACCGGTACGGTTACGCGCTCTACGACGGCGAGCGACCAGCCGAAGCGCGCCACGCGCTCGACCGGGCCCCCGCGACCCTCCTCGCCCTCCCGCAGCACGTTTCCGACCGCCGGCCATGGACGAACGTGGGCTGATGTCGGTCTACCGGTCCCGTCGGATGCGCTGGCGACGCGCGAGACGGCTGCTCACGGTCAACGGGCTGGTCCTGTTCGGCGTGGCGTGCGGGGCCGCAGGATGGCTTGCGATACGGGCGAGCGAGACCGACAACCACCTGCAGGCCGCGGCGCGGCTTGTCCCGCAACTGCAGCAGCGGATCCAGGACGGCGATGCCCGCTCCGCTCGTGCCACGCTGGTGGCCCTGCAGGAGCAACTCAGCGCGGCTCGCGAGAACACCCATGATCCACTGTGGCAAGTCGGCACTCACGTGCCCGTGATCGGTTCCGATCTTGCGGCGATCGCTACGGTCGCCGCGGCGCTCGACGACCTTGCCCGGGACGGCCTGCCTGGTGTCGTCGCCGTCGCCGGGAGTCTCGACCCGGCGGCGATTGCGCCTAAGGACGGACACCTAGACCTCGGGCCGGTCGTGGCAGCCGGCCCCGGCGTCAGGGCTGCGGATGCCGCGGTCCAGCGGGCTCGGGACAGGGTGGGCGCCATCCGGACTGACGACCTGCTGCGGCCCGTGCGCACGCCGGTCATCGGTCTGCAACGTCAGTTGGACGCTATGGCCGCCCGCACCGGTACCGCGAGGCGCGCGGCGACGCTGCTGCCGCCGATGCTCGGCGCAGACGGGCCCCGGACCTATCTGGTGCTGTTCCAGAATCTGGCCGAGGTGCGCGCGACCGGCGGCATGTTCGGTGCCTTCGCGGTCGTGCGCGCGGATCGTGGGGCGATCCGGATCGTGGAGCAAGGTACGGCCTCCGGTGATCTGGGCGTCTTCGACGAGCCGGTCCTCCCGCTAGATCCGGCGATGAAGGCGCTCTACACCGAACGCCTGGGCATCTTCCCTGCGGACGTGAACCTCACCCCGCACTTTCCTACCGCGGCGCCGCTCGCCCGGGAGATGTACCGCCGACGGACCGGGCGGACCGTGGACGGGGTGCTCGCCACCGATCCCGTCGCACTGTCCTACGTGCTCCGTGGCTCCGGTCCGGTGCGCCTGCCGGCCGGCGGCACCCTGACCGGGGAGAACGCCGTA
>Ga0210378_10001630_pt1 | contig 11706 bp, 9 predicted proteins | sample PLM1_60_b1redo_FD_155465 | JGI IMG/M metagenome (GOLD analysis project Ga0210378, IMG submission 155465) | Groundwater sediment microbial communities from an aquifer in East River, Colorado, USA - PLM1_60_b1 redo | ecosystem: Environmental > Terrestrial > Soil > Riparian zone | place: USA: East...
CGCGAGCCTGACCCGGTTCGTGGGACGGACCCGCGAACTGGCGGATCTGCGGCCGTCGTTCCTGCGTGACCGCCTGGTGACCCTGACGGGTCCGGGCGGCGTGGGTAAGACGCGCCTCGCGGCGGAGTTCGTCCGTCTGGTGCGTTCCTCGTACCCGGGCGGGGTCTGGTGGGTGGAGCTGGCCCCGCTGACCACCAGCTCGGCGGTGAGCAACGCCGTCAGCGCGGCGGTTCGCGGTGACCGGCAGCCGGGACGGCCCGCGTCCGAGATGATCGCGGAGGCGTGCGCCGACGGGCCGGGCCTGCTGGTACTCGACAACTGCGAGCACGTCGTCGACCAGTGTGCCGACGTGGTGACGGCGCTCCTCGTCGCGTGCCCCCGCCTGCGGGTCCTGACCACGAGCCGCGAAGCGCTGCAGGTCGGCGGCGAGACCCTGCTGCCGGTCGCCCCGCTCGCGGTGCCAGGTCGAGGGGAAGAAGGCATCGACGACGTGCGGCACCTGCCCGCGGTGCAGCTGTTCGCCGATCGCGCCAGGAACGTGGTGCCCGGCTTCGCAGTGACACGGGAGAACGCGGCACCCATCGCGGAGATCTGCCGCGAGCTGGACGGGCTTCCGCTGGCGATCGAGCTCGCGGCGAGCCGCGTCCGGCTGCTGGGCGTTCACCAGGTCCGCTCGATGCTCAAGGATCGGTTCGCGTTACTGGACGACGGGCCCAGATCGAGCCCCGACCGGCACCGGAGCCTGCACGCGGCGATCGCGTGGAGCTACCAGCTGCTACCGCCGGTCGAGCAGGCTGCCTTCCGTCGGTTGGCGGTGCTGGCGGGAGGATTCGGCCTTGCGGGCGCGACGGCCGTGTGCGCCGACGGCCTCGACATCACGCCGTCGACGGTGCTCAACCTGTTGAGCCGCCTGCAGGCCAAGTCGCTCATCGCCGGCGTCGGATCGGAGCGCGGCCCCCGGTTCCGTCAGTTCGAGTCCGTGCGGATCTACGCCTGGGACCAGTTGGTCGAGGCCGGTGAGCTGCGCGCGTGCCAGGAGCGCATGATCGGCTGGCTCTACGGCTTCGTCAGGGCCTACCTCCACGGCGAGGACCCGGACATGGCGGACCCGTGGCTCCACATCGGCATCGAGCTGGACAACCTTCAGCTGGCCACGCCGTGGGCCGAGCAGCGCGGGGACGATCGTTACGTCGGCCTGGCCACGCTCCTCGCCGAGCTGGGGCGGATACACGGAAACGTCGCCGAGGCGCGCGAACTGTACGGCCGAGCGCTGGAGACGGACCTGGGGCCCGCGATCGACCGCGCGTACGCGTTGAGTTTCTCCGCCGCAGTCGAGCAGGAGCAGGCGAACCACGAGGAGGCGATCCGGCTCGCCTCGACCTCGCTGGCGCTGGCGCGGTCGCTCGACAACCCGGCCGCGATCCCCGACGCACTCGACATCCTGAGCGCCGCTTCGCTGAGCCTCGGCAGGCTCGCCGAGTCCCGCGCTTACGCCGAGGAACACGTGGCCCTCAGCCGTCGCGAGTACGGGCCCTGGTGGACGGCCATCGCCCTCGTGGAGCTCGCGCACTGCCTGGTCGTCGCCGGAGACCTGGACGAGGCCGCGGCGAGGCTCGTCGAGGCCGAGCCGATCCTGCGCGCCCGCGGCGAGGTCCCGCGCCTGTCACGGTTCCTTCACGTCGCGGGCCAACTCGCCCTCCGCAGGGGCGACATCGACGGCGCGGAAACGGCGTTCGCGGAGGCCGTCACCTTGTATGCCACGGATCTCAAGCAGTTGGGCTACAAGCGCAGCGTGTACGCGCTGGAAGGGCTGGCGCTCGTCGCCGACCGGCACGACCAGCACGATCGGGCGTTGCGGCTGGCGGCGGCCGCGGCGGCCCTTCGGGACACGACGAAGACGCGGCTGCGACAGCCCTGGCAGGCTGACGTGGAGGACGCCATCGTGCGCAGCTGGACCAGGGCCGTCGACCCGACGGGCGCCTGGGCCGAAGGCAGCGGGTGGACGGTGGAGGAGGCCGTCGCCTACGCGCTCGGGTCGCGACCCGACGCGCCGCGAGCTGTAGCGCCTCTCACGGCACGGGAGTTCCGGGTCGCCGAGCTGGTGGCCGAGGGCTTCACCAACCAGCAGGTGGCGGCGCGCCTCGGCGTCTCGCCGCGCACGATCGCCAACCACCTTCACAACATCCGCAAGAAGCTCGACCTCGCTACCCGGGCGCACGTGATCGCCTGGGTCACCAGGCAATCCGCGTCGCCGGTGGGCTGAGCTGCGCGCCGCGTCGTGGAGCAGCGCGCCGACTCAATCGGCGCGCCGCCGCGCGACACGCGTTTCAGCATGTTTCACGCACGAGAATTCGGACCGCTGGTCAGCGGTGCGTCGCCTTGCCGGTCAGGCGGCCACGGGCGGTGGCACGCTCATCGATCGTGTCCAGCGCCTTGTCGAGGTCGACGCCGTCAGCGAGCTTGGTCGGGGCGTCCAGCGAATAGATCGTGAACCGGTAGCGGTGCGTACCCGATGGCGGGCACGGTGGCGTCCAGCCCGTCCGGCCAGCGGAGTTCTTCGCCTCGGAGGCACCGGCCGGTACCGCACCGCGGGGACCTTCGGCCAGCCGCGCCGTGCTCGCCGGCATGTCCAGCACCACCCAGTGCACGTACGTTCCCCTCGGTGCGTCCGGGTCGTCGACCACGAGCGCCAGCGTCGCGGCGGCGCGCACCGGTCCCGACCAGACCAACGGCGGCGATGCCCCCGCGCCGCTGCAGGGCCGAAGCCGGCCACCGACCGTTGATCTCGACAATCCACCGTAGCGCTAGCGCAGCTGGCTTTATGTGTCCGCGATGATCCGACCCCAACCCCCAGCAGCCAGGCCTCGATGAGCCCGCCCCACTGTGACCTGACCAACGTTGAACAACACGTAATGCAGCACTAGTCGTTATCCGGTGCGTGTGGACCTGGTCCTCTCAAGAACCGCCGCGCGCCGATAATCTCGATACCTATAACGAACCCATCGGCATCCTTGTCGAGGACGACCTGCGCGCCGTTGACCGTCCCCTGGAGGACAACCTGCTCCACCGCTTCCCCTGCCCGAATCTCGTCAGTCAGATAAATGTAAGCAGAATCTGTTTCCGCGTCTTCAGTGATCCGCAATAAGCCGCTAGTCACGGGACCCTCCAAGCCGCCGACGTGAGCTACCGGCCGTTGATCTCGATTATCCATGTAGCGCTGGAACACCCGCCTTCGGTGTCTCCGATAATCCCGGCGCCTGACTGGTGGAGCTGTTCCCCGATGAAGTCGTCGAGTTCGTGGAATCGGGCGAGCTCGTCGGACGGGGTGCCGTCCAGCCGGCCGAGCAGCATCATCTCGTTTGGTTCAAGCATCGCGATCGAGGCGGCGAGGGGTTCGGTCTCCGATGTGGGTGGCTCGGGGTTGATCCAGACCTGTGTCGGTACATCGCGTGGTCGTCGCGCGGCGATGGTCCCTAGCGCTGCAAGGGCCAGGTCAAGGAGCACAAAGCCCACTGCCGAGCCGTCGTCCTCTAGGAGTTCGATGGGGAGTGCGATCCGAACGCTCGACCCATCAGCGTCGACGTCAACCGAAGCGGCGTCCAGGCCCGCGTCCGGCAAGACCTCTAGCAAGATATGCACCGCGTGCTCGGTCGCGGCGGTCACGAGATCGGACCAGAGAGCGAGCCAGTAGTCGATTGCGCCGGTGACGTGTTGAAGCTTGCGCAGGTGTAGTCGAGGCAGCTGCGCTCGCAACTCCCAGTTTACCGTGAGAGCCTGACTAGCCATGTCTGCACCTCCTCGCCCTGTCCGAGAGACACCTTGTCCTCCTCCTCCACTACGCCAAGCGCACGGATAACGCGGTCACGCTTAGTGGAGATGGTTCGCGGGATCTTCCGCCGGGCTGCAACGAGGAGGTGCTCTGCCGTCAAGGAGTCAGCTTTCTTCTCTATTGCTGACGCAGCCGACGGAGAAGGCACAGCCGGCATCTCTGGTTGAAGGAACGGGTTAGTCAACACGGGCGATCGCGGATCCTTCTTGGGAGCCCTGAGCGGAGGCACGCCCAAGTCGTACTTCACACCGACATGCCTGAGCGCCAGCAGGATAGCGCCAAGCAATCGGACGGCTAGGAGTGCATCGTCTGACGATTGGAACCAGGTCGCCGGTATGAGGATCCGGCAGAGAATTTCCTTTGGCCCGCCGAAGTTCTTCGTTCGTATCGATTCGACCACCGCCGCATCCTCAGCGGCGAGGCGAATATCGATTCGCACGTAGCTTCTGGGTGGAAAACGCTTCATCAGCCATACGCTGCCGTCGAAGCATCGCTCGATGCGATCACCAAGGTGATTGTAGAGTTCGGCTCCTCGTTCGTACCGCTCCGAGTCCTCGACAAGATCTCCTGGAGGATTAACCTGTGACGATATCGACAGCCACATGGGTGCCGGCATGTCATCTCCTTACTTGCAGTTCCGCCCCATACCGGGCGGCGGGTATCCGTTGTTCCGCCTCATGTAGCTTGTGCAGCTGCGATACTCCACATTGCCGCATCCCAGCGATTACGGAAGACCTTGATCTTTGTGATTCGGCAGCGCTTGAATCCAGCCTGAATGCACCTCCGTACACCGATTCTGGCCCGAGGCTCCGGCGGACTCGCGCTCGTAATCCCGTACTTGTAGACACGGATGCGGCCTCGTTCATTGTAGGAGATCTGGTATCCCCACGAGCGACCCTGATAGCCGTGGCCATTTCGGTGGGTCCTTCGTTGGCGATTCCGATCGGCGACGGCACGTTGACCAGCCATGGCTGGCGTTGGCACGTTGTGTCAACGCAAGCGGGACAGCTCTCGATTTACCGCTTCGGCGTCGAAGCTGGTGGGGTCGAACTCCGTGGCGTTGTCGAGCCCGAGCCACTCCAGCCGGTCCTCGTGTTCCGGGTGGTCAGCGTCAGACAGGACGTCCACAAGGTCTGCGTAGCCCCAAACACCGCCGCAGTCCTCCGGTGGGGCGGCGCGCCGCCCGCCCGTGCAGCGCGGATAGCTCGCTGACTTGTCTTTGTCGACTGTCTTCTCCACCAGGATGTCGTGTTCCCAGTCGTCGCCGAAGTCGTAGGTGTAGCGGATCTTGCTCTGCGCGCCGGGGGCCACCTGTTCCAGGGTCACCCTCGATTCCGCGCGGTGACCGAGTTCGGCGTCAGCGACCCCGAACTCGCCGTACGGGGTCGCGAAGACGTGCAGATGGCTGTCGTCCCAGCCGAACGCGGTCTGGATGACCGCGTGCAGCCGGGCGAGGCTGATATCGGCGGGCACCTCCAAGCGGCGCCAGATCGGCGGCTTCGCGCCCCGCAGCCCCACCTTGATCTGGAACACCGGCGCCAGCCCATCGGACTTCTTTCGCTTCTTGGGCAGCTTGGGCTGCGCGGCCCGGCTGCGGGGCAGGATCGGCGCCCCCGCGCCGAACTCGCCACTCTTGACAAGCTGGGCCAGCATCTCCAGCGCCGAGACGCCGCGACCGTCCTCGTCCGCATGGGGCGCTTTGGGCTTGCCCGACGCTGGGAGGGCGTTCAGCCGGGCCCGCAGCAACACCGCCAGGGCTCGGTAGGTCGGGACGCCCTCTTCATCGACCGGCACGTCGGGTTCCAGTTTGGGCTCGTCGCTGTCGTGCACGGCCCGGGCATCCAGGGCATTCTCGATCTGCCAGCGAATCTCGGCCGGATCCAACGCCTCCATTGTGGCGTCCAGCCCGGCGTCGCGGCTGCTGGCTCGCATCGTCTCTAGTGCCTCGGGCAGCGCGTCCCCGTCGAGCAGGAGGATGTCGTCGGCGGCGCCGCAGTTCAGATGGTCCACGGTCACCACGACGGCGTGCGACCGTCCGGCGCGATGAAATGCACAGGCCAGAATCGACCCGGCGCCCGCCGGGTCGGCGATGCGCCAGCAGTCAGTCGCCATCACTCCCTCGCCCAGTTCCGACGCCCATGCCGGCCGGGGGATGCCCGCCTCCACGAGCCGGTCGGCGGCTGCCCACGCTGCCTTGCCCGACGGGCCTTCGGCGACCGAACCGATCGCCAGGAGCATCGCCAGCGCCTCAGCACTGGCTCGGGCCTCGAACTCTGGGATGAACCCGCCGACCAGCGCTTCCTCGAAAGCTTCGCCGGCCATTTCACCGAAAGACACGAACACCGCGCCCGCAATCTCCGCGTCCAGCGGATCCTCGGAGAGGATGATGTCGGCACCGCTCTCGATCAAGTCATTGATCATCTGCTGCGGATCGAAGGCCTCACCAGAACAGGCTGGGCAGTCGCACTCATCCTGCGGCCCGGACACGTCGACCAGGACGGGCCGGCGCGTGGAATTCTTGGTCTTCTTGCCTTTCCGGCCACGGCTCACAGGGCTCATCCGCCAAGTCTGCCCCATCCACCCGTATCACGTCGTGACGCCCCACCGATGTACCCGATGCCGTGGGAAGACCCGGCCACGGCGGATGCACAAGCCAGCGTCCAGGCGCAGCTCCGCAACGCCGAGCTGTTCTCGCGGGCGATGCACGGCGCAGCGCTGCTCTACAACCTGCTGGTACCCTCCGGCGTTTCGTCGACACCTGGCTGGATGCCGTCCAAGCCGGGCACGCCTACCGCTGGGCACAGGTGGCGTGGCTCCTCACCGACATCCACGACGGAATCGAGGAGGACGCCGGTGCTCCCGCCTGACGCCCGCGCCATACTGACCGACGCGCTGCGACCACCGCCAGGTTCTGTCCTTGACTACGGCGTGGCGACCACGTTCACGCTCGATCTTGCCGGTGAAGCGCACTGCCGGAGACACCGTGCGCGCAGCCGTCGCGGTCAGCCGGAGATCGCGTCGACCTCCGCTGGCGTCAGGTCCAGGCTCGCGGCGGCGATGTTGTGCTCGAGGTGGTCCACCGAGCCGGTGCCCGGAATCGGGAGCATCGCGGGCGAGCGGGCCAGCAGCCAGGCCAGCACCACCTGGCGCGCGGTCGCGCCGCGACGGGCGGCAATCTCGAGGATGGCCGGGTTCCCGTCGAGATCCTGGATCGGCGCCCACGGGAGGAAGATCAGCTGCTCCTGTTCGCACAGGTCGATCAGCGTCTCCGAGCCCCGGTCGGTGACGTTGTAGCGGTTCTGGATCGACACGATCGGGGTCATCCGCTGGGCCCGCCGCAACTGTTCCTCGCTGACGTTGGAGAGCCCGAGGTGGCGGATCTTGCCCTGCTCCTTCAGCTCGACCAGGACGCCGATCGAGTCCTCGAACGGCACCTTCGGGTCAGGGCGGTGGAGCTGGTAGAGCGGGATCTGCTCCAGCTTCAGCCGCCGCAGGCTGCCCTCCAGGGCCTCGCGCAGGTGCTCGGGCCGCCCGTTCGCCGGCCACCCTCCCGGGCCGGTGCGCTCCAGCCCGCCCTTGGTCGCGATGACCAGGTCCTCCGGGTACGGGTCCAGCGCCTCGGCGATTAGCTCCTCGCTGACGTAGGGGCCGTATGAGTCGGCCGTGTCGATGAAGTTCACGCCGAGCTCGACTGCCCGGCGGAGCACTGCCTTCGCCTCGTCGCGGCTGCGCGGTCCACCCCAGATTCCGTCTCCGGTAATCCGCATCGCGCCGTAGCCCAGCCGGTTGACGGTCAAGTCGCCGCCAACGCCGATGGTCCCCGCTGCGGCCGCGGTGTTTGAAGTCTGGTCTGCCATGTGCACGTTCCTCTCGAATGAGCGGATCCCTCAAGCTGTAGTCACCACGTGGCAGGGAAATTCCCGCCGGGCGTTACCCGGTACGCGCCGGCTCGCGTCATGACAGCCACCATCGCCTCCCGGGCCGGCTCAGGTCTTCACCACCAGCGCCCAACTCCGCTACCCGCCAGCCGGAATCCTGCGCAAGGCGGCCGCCTATTTTGCCAAGGAGATGGGTCGATGACCCTCCGCTACCGGTTCATCGACTCCCGCCCGATCTCGCACGTGACGGCCACGGTCGCGGGGATGCCGCCGAGCGGTCGGCCCAACCGACGCTCACGCTCGACCGGGCGCTGGAGTTCCACCAGCGGCGACTTCACGGTCCAGCCGCGGTGGGCCAACGATCACCAACGCCCGGGCCGGCTCGTCACTGGTCACAACGAAGCCGTGCGGACGGTCCCGAGGCACGAACACAAAGCTGCCCGGGGTGGCGATCCACCGGTCGTCGTCGCAGAACCCCTGCAGCTCGCCATCAAGCAGGTGGAACATCTCGTCTTCACCGGTATGGAAATGTGCCGGCACGGACAGCCCCGGCGGGTAGGTGCTCTCCATAACGGCGAGCTGGCCGAACGTATCCGCACCAGAGGCCTTGATGACAACGCGAGCGCCGCGCCAGTCGTAGGCGTCGCCTTCATTCGCCGCACGGACATACCCGCTCACCGGGCACCACCACCCATCGCTCGTCCCCCAGTGTGCGCCGGCCCGAAGGCGGCTGCGGCAACAACGCATCTAGACAAAGCCGGACTCCGAGCCGGTAAAGCCACGAAGTCCAGCTCGGCCCTCTCCGCGACCGTGCACCGATGGATCGGGCCGCGTGAATCCCAATGTCCGCTACGCCGGCACGCCCCGCTCAGGTCGGTCCCGCCGCGCCGGTCCGGTTCCGGGCGGCCGCAGTGTGGTTGAGCATCCCGTACGCGAGCCTCTCCACGAGCAGCGCCGCGGCCGTCGAGGACTCGGCCACCGCGTCGATTGCCTGCTTGGCGACCGCCAGCGCCAGCTGGGGCTTCCCGGCGAGCTGCTCCGCCAGTTCGCGCGCGCGCTCGACCGCCAGCCCAGCCGGCGTCACCTCGGTCACCAGGCCGAGCCGGCCGGCCTCGGCAGCGTCGATCCGGCCGCCAAGCAGCACCAGCTCGCGGGTCCGGGCGGTACCGAGCATGCGGACCAGCCGGGTCAGACCCCCCGAACTCGGGACGATGCCCAGTGCCACCTCCGGCAGGGCGAAGACGGCCGTCTCGTCGGCGATCCGCAGATCGGTGGCGAGCGCGAGTTCCAGTCCGGCGCCGAGGCAGTAGCCGTGGATCGCGCTCACCGTGGCCTGCGGCAGCGCAGCGACCGCCTCGTACACGCGGCCGCTGCCGCGGTAGTACGCGGTGATCGCGTCCGCGTCGAGCTCGCGGACCTCGGTAACGTCGGCGCCAGAGGAAAAGGCGCGGCCAGCGCCAGTCAGTATGACCGCGCGGCTCGACCGCACCTCGGGCGTGGCCAGCGCGTTGAGCAGCGCGGCCTCCAGCGTCATCGAGAGCGCGTTGAGCTTGTGCTCGCGGCGGAGCGTCAGGACGGCCACGTCGCCGTGGCGGGCCAGCTCGACTTGCTCGCTCATGACGGCGCGACGTCCGGGTAGGCCAGTACCGCACCGACTCCGCGCTTGACGATCTCGTTGCCGATGATCACCCGCTGGATCTCCGACGTGCCCTCCCAAATCCGGTCCACCCGCAACTCCCGGAAGAGTCGCTCGACCGGGTTCTCCCGCATGTACCCGCGCCCGCCGAAGATCTGTACCGCGCGGTCGGCGGACCGCCCCGCCGCCTCCGACGCCGAGAGCTTTACCACGGCCGCCTTGGCGTGCAGTGTCTTGCGGTCCACACCCTGGTCGGCCTCCCAGGCGATCTGGTAGACGAGCGCCCGGTTCGTCGCCACGTCGACGACGTTGTCGGCGAGCATCGCCTGCACGAGCTGGAACCGCGAGATTGGCTGGCCGAACTGCACCCGGCCGTTGGCGTACTCGGCGGCGAGCTCGGTGGCCCTCGCCGCGGCGCCGACCGTGCGGGCGGCGATCATCAGCCGCTCCTCGACGAACCAGTCCCGGATCAGGTCGTACCCCTGCCCGACAGCGCCGAGCCGGCAGTCGGCGCCGACCCGGACGTCGGAGAACGCGAACTCGGGGTGCTCGTAGACGAACGTGTGGGTGAAGCGCGGCACCCGGTTGATCCGCACCCCGGGCAGGTCCTTGTCGACGAGGAATGTGGTGGGGGCGCCGTCGACCAACGCCAGGACGATGATGAAGTCGGCCACGTCCCCGACCGTGACGAACCACTTCTCCCCGTTCAGAACGTAGGAGTCGCCGTCGGCAACCGCCGTCGTGGTGAGCGCCTGCGGATCGGATCCGGCGCCGGCCTCGGTAACCGCGACCGCGTCCCGCCGCTCGCCGCGGATGTCCGGAACGAGGTACCGCTCCCGCTGTGCCGGTGTGCACGCCCGCAGCGCGTTCGCCGGTCGCCACACCACGTCCCAGAGCGCGCCGGTGAGCCGGCCGAGCTCCTCCTGCACGATGACCTGCTCCAAAATGGAGAGTCCGGCGCCACCCCACTCGACCGGCATGTTGATCGCCTGCAGGCCGTGGTCGAGCACCGCCTGGCGCAGCGTCGCGTGCATCGCCGGCGAGAGGCCGTTGTTCGCCTCGCACTCGTCCTCGTACTCCATGATGACCTTCGTGAGCGAGGCGGCGCGCTCCTTCAGCTCGCGCTGGCGGGTCGTGTACGTGAAGTCCATTGACGTCTCCTGGCGTGGCTAGGCGAGTGGGGAGCCCAGGACCGCCCGGGCGTCGAGGCAGACGGCGCCGCCGGGAGTGGCGGCCACCGGATTGCACTCGATCTCGGCGATCTCCGGGTGCGCCGCGGCGAGTACGGAGAGCCGGGATACGAGGTCGGCGACCGCGTCGAGGCTGATCGGGCGGCGGCCCCGGAAGCCGGTGAGCAGCGGCGCGCCGCGCAGCGAAAGCAGCAGTTCGCGGGCCGTCGCGCGGTCGACGGGTCCGAGCGCGCACGCGGTGTCGCGCAGCACCTCGGCGTAGAGCCCGCCCAGGCCTGCGAGGACGACCGGGCCGAAGCGCGGGTCGCGCCGGACCCCGACGATCAGTTCCACGGCATCGCTCAGGTCGGCCATCTCCTCGACCGAGCAGGCCGGCGGAGCGAGCCGCTGCCGTAGATCGCGCCAGGCCGCTTCGAGCGCGTCGCCGTCGGCGAGGCCGAGGACGACCCCGCCCCGGTCGGACTTGTGCTCGTCGCCGAGCGCCTTGAGCACCAGCGGGTACCGCAGCCGCGCGGCGACGTCGCGCAACTCCTCCAGCGTGCGCACCTCGGCGGCGGCGACGAACGGCAGACCGGCGGCGGCGAGCAGCCGGCGCGATGGCCAGTACCCCGGCTCGGTGAGCGGGGCCGCAGGCGGCGGCAGCTCCGGCACGCCACGCGGCGGGTGCTCGGCCCGGCGGGTGAGCCGGTCCAGCGCCCAGACGGCGTCCTCGACGGCGCGGTAGACCGGTACCCCGCCGGCGCGTAGCAGGTCCGCGGCCGGCGACCGCCAGTTCATCGCCTGCACCACGAACGTCGCCTCGCCCTTCTCGACCAGGGCCGCGACGTCCACGGCGGCCCGCAGCTCGCCCGCTCCGAGCGCGCCGCTGTACGCGCCATAGCCACCGAAGTAACCAGTCATGAGCGTCGCGTCGACCTCTTCGGCCGAGACGAGGAGCGCGGCGACGCGGCGGAAGCAGTCGACGTCCTGCTCGCCGCCGCCGGCGACGTCGACAGGGTTGCCGACCGCCGCGGTCGCCGGCAGCTCAGCCTTGAGGGCCCCGGCCAGGTCCAGCCCGAACTCGGGGACGCGCAGCCCGGCCAGCTCCAGGCAGTCGCTGGCCACCGACGCCTGCCCGCCGCCGTCGGCGAAGACCGCCACCCGCCGTCCGCGCGGCAAGCGTCCGCCTCGCAG